>ENA-ORXT01000124-ORXT01000124.1-marine-metagenome-genome-assembly--contig:-NODE-124-length-126863-cov-9.935924_pt1 | contig 126863 bp, 110 predicted proteins | sample MGYA00237868_ERZ511482 | MGnify/ENA metagenome assembly ERZ511482 | reverse complement strand
TTGTGTTTTTACAGACACATACTTGAATAACATTCTTTGCCAAATCAACACCAACAGTAGTATTCTTCATAACGGACACTTCCTAATGTAGTTTGTGTGAGAACATTTACATTACCCCACTTTCCGTTGGGAGGTGGGGGAGTCCAATTATCTCTGAGAGACAGCCGACCATCTTAAACATACATTGATTTTACCGTCGCCGCTATCCGGCATATTTTGGCGAATAGACAGCACAACCCGCAGGGGTTCTAACTATAACGTTGTCTTCAGCATCCTTGGCAAACGGATAAATTCCGAATCCTGCATCACCTCAATCAACCCGGATAAAGCGTCCAAAGATACGAAATACTCCCCGTGTCTGGGAACATAGCGCCGCGAGTCCATGAGGGCAAGTTCTCGACGACTCTTCGTGCCACTTCGTCATCAGAGTGTCTTAACGCCCATTGCCATAGTGGATAGAAATCCTCCCAATTCTGTTGCACTTGGCGTCCGTTAGGCCCTCCTGGACAGCCGTCCCGATGACTAGGGTCCATCCGGTTATCGACATTAGCGTACTGGACGATAATTGAATTGTCGTCCTTTACCGCAATAAGATACTTGGCTCCATCACTCAATGATAAGCCGTTTACCTCTTCCTTATAAAGGTTAATGCCTCGCTGAAGTCCAATCTCTGCAATACCGGCCATGCCAGCTATCGTATTCAGTGAATAGGAGAGCGCACGACAGCCACGACGCGCATCTTCAGGATATGAGCCGTCGGCACGGAATGCTGAAAGGAAATTACGAAACTGACTAACTCCATAATTGAAGTTATCCACATTCCCGGTCACCGCTCCATTAAGCATTATCGCGTGCGCCGAAACCACACCCCAATTACCGCAATTCTCACTATATAAACCGCCGCCGCTGCAATCCTGCGTATGTGTAGGTTCAACAGGTGCAATTTCATCCATTCTGCGTCCAAGCCAGTTTTCTATGCGTAACGACTGTTCTGCTGGTAAATCAGTATAAGGCTCAAGGGCGGCCCACATGTACATAGCGCGTGTTACACCGTAAAACATCATTGGCGACATCTGGATGTCAGTATCGTTGTGTCGCTGCAACAGATCGCGCGACGCGTAGTAGTCGAGTAGTTGAACAATCTCCTGCCGCCCCTGTTCATTAACAAGAAGGCAAATAAAGTCATTTTCGGTTGTGCTTATTGCAGCCTCTAATTCGTTGGAACCCGTGCCAGCTCCAGTAATTTGGTCTACAGCATCGATGCCTGGACGGTAGCCAGGTCGAAGCATATCTGTATCGTAGGCGCCTGATGTAATGATCCCGGCAGCTATGCGGAAGCGTTCGGCATCACAGGCATTTTCGAACAATCCTGTATCAACTGCGGCAGGCAGATTCACCCATCGATAGTCTGCTGTAAAAAGAACGTTCTGAAAATGAGCACTGGTATCCTGAGCGTTCAATAAGGTGGAGTTGACGGAGCCTGAATTGGCAACCAGATTGATTACATTTTGGTCTTGAGCGAAAACCTCTGGACTAACAGAAAAATCTACAGAAGTTGCGGCAGTTGCAGCCTGCAAAGGAATTTGTATGCCGTTGTCTAATTCGCCATCTTCATCCAAGGACTGAAGTAATGTCGAGATATTTATCACTACATTATCATTAAGCTCACGAGATTCAGACATAGTCAACGGCGTGACAACTTGTTTGCCAGTGAGGCTCGGAAAGTTAAGCGAACCGATGGAAAATTTTACTATTTCACCACGTCGATAAAGAAACTCGCCCTCGCTGTTGGTTACGCCGCTTTGAGTGTCAGTGGTGTAGGTGAGACCAGAAACACTTTCCATGAATCGACCAGTTAATACTGGTGGTTCCGAGCTACTACAACCAACCGCAAAAAGCACAGTTACAACAATCGCTATTTTGATACTAATCATTGGAATGATGTTTCCGAATACATTTGTATAAAGTAATTTACTTGCTGAAAATAAAGTTTCTTAGCATAGTAAGCTCAGGTTTCATTGCACGTCTTTCCCTCCACACAAGATCTATCTCTTCATTGCGCTTATCGTAATTAAGTGAACAGTTTTGGAAAATCTGCTCACCCTGAAGCCTGAATTTTAATAAACATGTCGAACACCTAGCCTGACAAAGTGTTCGCCTTGTTTGATATTAGAAAGATTTCCCTTCTTTTATTTTAGATGCTTTGACTTCTATTGTCTTCCCGTCAAACTCACGAAGATAATCACCTGATGCCGTTCTTTTAAGACCGAGGCATTCTTCTTCACCACCGAATAATTTCGCTGTATAACAAAACTTGCTGTCATCAGTCGCGTACCATGCAATGTATTCACTCTTTCCATCCCAATTCAAAGTCGCGGCAGACTCGGAAGCGAAATATATGCCTCCATTGCTAAAAGGAAAAGTGTGACCTGCCAATAATTCGTGTAGTTCATCCTGAGTTAGTAATGATGGAGCTGAACTTATTTCTTTGACTTCACCGTTAGTGGCGCAACCAGTACAGACTGCTATTGCCAAAAATAAGCAATTTCTCAAATATCTCATAATAAGTTTCCTTGAACTTAATAGTTATTGATTTTGAATAAACTGACTGATATTGCCGAACTAACAAGAAGAATAGTAGCCAGCAAAATGTAAGGTTGCTGAAAACCGCTTACTAAGGATCGATCCCTTGCTTTTAGTTAGTCATCACATCGGCTGTTGTTCTTGGCAATACACATTTGATCCATGAAGATTATTTCATCTTTCAGAGTTTCTGTTCCGAATCCTCGCTCCCGATAGATGCCATATGAAGATTTTTGTCCTCTGCTATTATCGTTCCACATATTAAGATCATCACTAAAGTAACTGGTCAGTACTTCCTCGGTTTCTTTGTTGCGGATTATCACCTGCAGAACCCCATTATCATGTGTGTTTCGTGTTCTGACGAAGACATCAACCCATTTGCCTAAATAGTTCTCGACTGAGGTATCTATTCCTTCAATCAATTGGACTTCACCGGTAGGCGAATGGTAAAACACGATAGCAGGAGCTAAACGCCTCTCATCTTCTAACCATACTGTTCTTGCAGCTAAGTTAAAAGTAGCATGCCCAGCTCTGCTAAAGAACCTCAATTGGAATAGATGGGCAAATGAATTCGTGAAACGATAGTTCGATGGAATGAGCATTCCGAATTCGTAAGTCATCCAATCACCTTCGATCGTTGCCAACACGTCTTCATCTATTCCAGTGCTGACAATTTGAACTCGACTAACATTGGTTCTTTCCGGTATTGCACAATCCTTGTCAAGCTCGACATGGCTTATGAACTGAAATACATTGGAATCTAACGTTGAATCGTATGTTTCTTGAGTGTGAAGACCAAATCCAGCATGTGACCCGTCACAGGTTTGATCTTGTATCTCCACACTGCCCCAAGCAGCTTCAAATAACTGGGGAACATTTACAGTGTCCGGGCCGTCTGATCTTACCACTGTGACCACACCAGAACCGGATGCTAAGCCTGCATGTGCATTATCTTCAATGCCATCACCATTAGTATCAACGCCGCCCCTGACGGCAACTTCAAATATGTCATCCACACCATTGTTATTGGTGTCTAGCCCTCCATTAAAATCTACGTCATATCGATCATCAATTTTATCGCTATCTGAATCTTGTAAGCCAGTGACACTGGCTGTGAATGCTTCTGGAGCTGCTTCTGGCTCTGGCTCTGGCTCTGGCTCTGGCTCTGGCTCTGGCTCTGGCTCTGGCTCTGGCTCTGGCTCTGGTTCGATGCCAGCATCGGTATCCACAATCCCATCTGTTTGATCAATTGCTTCGCTATCGCTTGAACCTGATCCACCACCGCAGGCAGAGATAAATGCGAATAAAAATAAAACTGTATAACTCCGAAACTTCATTGACGCTCCTATGTACTCATGTACATCTGCCGGTTAACTCATAGAATCAACCTTTTGTAATAATAAAAGCGCCCTCGGCTACTATGCCGTGAAGCACTTACTGAGTCGCAACCACAATCCCATCGGTAAAAGTGACGTTATTGCCGTCGTATTGCCATATTTCAATACAGCTCTTTTTGCCCGGGCAGGAGTAATTGCTAGTACGCGTAGGTGGCCCAATGAGTGATTTGACCTCCTCCATAGTCATGCCTCGCGTCACACCTTTTTCTCTAGGCGTAGCGCAGCCGACCGCGGCTAACAAGTAACCAATTAAAACCATCTTCAATATTGAGGTATTAACTGACATGATCCAATTTCCGGTAAAAATTTATTTTTCTGTTTTTGCATTTCGAATTCAATCTAAAGCGAACTCAAAAAGGCCGCTTAATAAAGAGCGGCCTTTTCGTTTTTTTGACAGTGCTTACAACTTCAACTAACTGTCGGTAATCACTTATCCGGTATCAGCCAAACTATCTCTGCAAAAAGCAACAAATGTAATATTCGCTTTATCACTTTCAATGACTATTTCATCTCGTAAATAAACGAACCACCATTTCCTTTATCTCGTGTACCACGCACTTTGTTATCACTTATTTCCCATAACTGGCAATCTTCAGTCCCCGTGTTTTCAGGCTTAAAAAATACCGTGAGGGTTCGGCAAAAGTAGTCATTGTCCATCTTCCATGTGCCGGCCATAGGTGCGTTATTCCAATTCCCGCTGAAGCTGCCATCGGCAGAAACGATCAAATGATTCCCATCCAAAGTAAGTTTCTTGTCAAATAGGCTTGGCAAAGTATCTGATGTAATCCGCGCGTATTCGTTCGAACTTGAATCGGCATTCTGTGTTGGTATCTGCTGACAGGCTGCAATTAAAGCGATAAGCATTACCAGAGAAACGCTTTTTAAAACAATAATTAGATTGTTCAATTTCTTTAGCTCCACATTTAGTTAGGTGAATAGTTTGTATTGCAAATTGTTCACCTTTACGGGCTGCAAGAGCATCACCCAAGCGGGTTATTCACGGGAAAATGTGGGTTGTAACACACTGAAAAGTACGAAAAGGTGAACAGATGAGAGATAGTCGCCGATCGTGTTCCAGAAAATTCCTCGGCCAATTGAATCAGCCATCCGTCTCCTTTACCGACACTTCAGACATCCAGCCCATCTCAAGAAGGGTTCTTCTATTTTCACCTTCCATTATCAGCCCATGCGGTTATGGTTTGAGAATAGGCGGATGCCTGTATGGCCGCTTTATGGTTTCGTCTTAATAACTTCGACACCTATAATTTGCACTACAGCATCTGTCAGTGGTGCGCTAACAGAAAGCTTCACACTTCATATCTCTGTTTGCTCTGCTAACTCCAACGCATCATCAACTTCAATGGCCAGGTAACGCACAGTACTCTCAAGTTTTGTATGGCCGAGCAATAATTGCACTGCCCGTAGATTTTTCGTCCGTTTGTAAATCAATGTCGGTTTTGTGCGTCTCATTGAATGTGTACCGTAGCTATTGGCATCCAAACCGATAGCCGTAACCCAACCTTCAACTATTCTTGCGTACTGTCGCGTGGATAAGTGTGGGGAATTTTGCTGCCTGCTGGGGAAGAGAAAATCTGTTCCCGATAAATTCATCTTCTTTAGCCAACGCGTAATGGCATCACGTGTCTGCTCTGTGATTTCAAATTGAACCGGTCGACCGGTCTTTTGTTGCAACACCATCGCTCGACTTGCGACTACACCCGATTTTGAAATATCACTGACGCGTATTTTTACCAAATCACTGCCTCGCAACTTACTGTCGATTGCCAAATTGAATAGAGCTAGCTCACGACAATTATCGGCAAGTTGCAAGCGGACTCTGACAGCCCATATTTCTTTAAGCTTTAACGGAAGTTTTTGACCGACTAATTTTCCTTTGTTCCAAGGTGGATGTGATGCTGTCTGATTAGACATGGTTGGACTCCTTCAATTGAATGGAGTCAATCTATGTGCGATCACTGTGCCATTTTAGTTCTGCCAATGTCACTAATGGCGCTCATTGCTGACGGTCAAGTGCTGGGAGTTTTAATAAATCGATTTGCTTTTCCTCCGTCGCCTAACAGCACATTGCCGTCATTCAGGCCCTTTGTTTTAAGGAGAAAATCATGGTTATTTGCAAACTCAGTTGCCGGTGCCAACGCCAGTGCGAACTTGTACTCTCTGGCATAAACCGCAAAAGCAAATTGCCACGAACCCTATGCTTACATAGAGCGTGTCTTAACTGGGCTGCCAGCGGCTAACACACTCGAGGACATTGAACGGCTATTGCCGTTCAACTTGAAGCCGGCGTTAATCAACGCCGCTTAAAATGTTAACTCAGCGCTTACAAAGAACTGGTGCAATCCGCACAAACGCAAACGATCAATGGGTGATTGCACCATTGGCTTTCCAAGGATCGTTTTCTTGATCTCGGATATCTTGACCTCGGATAAAGTCATGGCTGGCAAATCGAGAATGATAGGTTAAACCAGTGTGCATATCTCGACGGGCTGGCATGCATGGCAGAATACCCACAAAGTGATTATTGTAGGCCACTGCTTGTGCAGAAAACCGATCAAAATTAGGTGTTGGAATGTCAGTACCGCCGTAACAACCCAGCGCTGCGCTATTGAGTGAATCAAACAAGCAGAACACTGTGCGTATCTTAGCCCCCTAACCTATGTCTTTTGATTGATTGACTTTGGCGGATGCCACCAAGCAGTGCAGTTACTCTATTTATTTCAAACATGAGAGGGTTGGGATGGTTCATTATGTTGGAACCGCTCTTCTTTTGTGCGCAATCTGCCTGCATGCTTTATGTTAGTTGTGATCGCATTCAAAAGGTAATCGGCTTCCACCGGCTGCGATTGTGAGAGTCTAATGTCACATGCCTGTTACACCGAAGTCTTATTATTTATACTCGGACGGCAGCTCAAGGTCGAACCGGGCACATATGGCCCTGACATCGTGAAAGTCCTTCGATGCCAGCCTATAGCCGGTGTGCGATTGAATTTGAAATTTAGCGGAAATACAACGCACACCAGTGTCACCAATGCACCCATTACCCGTCAACGCTTGCGCCGGGTACATGCCATCCCCATCCGCAGCAGGTCCATACTGGCCGTTGCCTTGCGCGTCGAGTACGACCACATGCAGATCGATTTCCCGGCCAAGAGGATCGCCCATGACGAAATTCCACGCGCGACTGTCGGGCTTCGGAATTTCGACAAATTGCTCGGCGGCGACGTGTCGTAATAATGCTGGCAAGTCTTTCTCCTGGAGGGTGATGTCGAGATCTTTGTGATCCCGGGTTTGTTCGCCAAGCAAGGCATCAATGCCCCAACCCCCATCAATCCAAATAGTCAGCCCGAGATCACTCCAGTTCTGGTAGAAGTGCAGTACATCGTCGCCGCTCATTACACTGCTTGTCCGTCAGTTTGCCCGTAGGCGAAGCTAAACCGTCACAGCTAGCCTTGTCAAGCGAACTGGGGGTCTGCCGAGATCACAACCTGGTCCTTCAAGATCCGAATGGCAGGGACTTGATATGCATTAGTTTTTGCAACCGGTTCAATCTACCACCGCCAGCTGACTATGAAATGCGTGTGCCCTCTTCGCAAAAGAAACGGTACGGCCAAAACCCCGGCGTGATACGCTGCTCTAATCGTCAGGTTCACATATGCTATTCTAGATTCGAATAAATAACAAAGGACAGGAATTCGATGAAAATCTGGGCGCACAAGACCGCTTTGGCGGCATTTATGGTCAGCATAGCGTTGCCCGCTATGGCGGAAGACATAACAATTACCGTTTGGGCTGGTGGCTCTAACGACGGTGACAGCTATCGCATCGAGGCCATCGAGATGGCTGCGGATATTCTCTCGCGGGAAGCCGCTGTTCTTGGCGAAGAGCTCAACATCACTGTTGAAGGTCGCCGCGACTTTGCCGGCTGGGAAGAGTTCAAGCAAGGGGTCACTCTTGGTGCTGAGGCTGGAACCGCACCGAGCATTGTAGTTACATCTCATCTGGATATCACGCCGTGGAGCCAGGCGGGTTATATCGTGCCGGTCGAGGATTATGTCGACCTTGATGCCTGGCCGCTAAATAACGTTTACCCGAATCTTATGGAAATAGCCTCCTACGGAGGCACACAGTGGGGAATTCCGCAGGATGCCGAGTCTCGCCCGTTTTTCTACTGGCGTGAAACGATGACGGAGCTAGGCTACAGCGAAGACGACATCGACGCTCTGCCCGCCAAAGTCGCTGCCGGCGAATACAACCTACAAAATGTTTTGGCTGACGCAACCAAAGCGGTTGAAATGGGAATTGTAGAAGAAGGTTATGGCTTTTATCCCCGCGTCTCAAACGGGCCGGACTATGCACAGTTCTACCAGTCCTTCGGCGGACAGCTGATGGATCCCGAATCTGGAAAGCTTGTCCTCGATAAGACTGCTATGACCGAATTCTACCAATTTTTCGTTGATGCAGTAGCCGCTGGCGTGACTCGACAAAATCATATTGGCACCGAATGGGACCAATGGTATAACGAGGTTGCGAATGGTCGGGCTGCTTTCTGGCATGGCGGTACATGGCACTATGGTCGCTACGCAAAGGAAGGAAACGAAGATTTCTGGAACACGATCCAGTTCTCTTTAATCCCTGCAGGTAATGACAATGGCCGCGCCAATACCATCACGCATCCTTTGGTGTATCTTGTGATGAACCAGGAAGACGACCGTATCGAAGAGGTCGCCTCCCAACTCATCGCTATTGCAACAGAGCCGCGTTTGAATACGCTGCATGCAATCCAGTCGAACCACCTCGCGGTGGCGAAGGCGCAAGAAGGTTTAGACCTCTATAGCGGCAACCGTTGGGCATCTGAGGCAACCGAAGTGCTTCTTGGTGCGGCCAACGCGCAACCCAACCACTTACAATATGGCGCGTTTTCAGAAGCCATGTTTAGCGGACTAGAATCAGCCTGGACTGGTGTTCAGACACCGGCAGAGGCCGTTGCTGAAGTCGAGGCTCAGATGCGGGCTACAATTGGCGACGATCTGATCGTACGCTGAATAATAGATCGGGGCGAGGCGCACTAATTGTGCCTTGCCCACAACTTTAAGGACAATAAGTAATGAGCTCACGTCTGCTGGGGATCGGCTTTCTAGCACCTGCTCTTGTTGCGGTATTCTTTTTTTTCCTGCTTCCTGTGTTGTTGACGGTGGTGTTCGCGTTCACGAACATGTCGACGTCTACAGGGATCATGGGAGGCGACTACCGGATTATAAATGACCAGCTGCGTAGCTTGCCGGATGCGGGGGTCAGCACCAAGTCGATTGAACAACTTGAAACCGCTGGTTTTGAGATCACCGAGAAGGGTCTTGCAGCACTAGCTGAGAATTTTAGCGATGATACGGCTGATGAGCTTCGGGACAACTTCCTTGGTGAAACATTCACCGCCCGACGGGATGTTGAGCGGCTGCTCAAGGGCTTGGACGACCCAATTCGAAAAACGCGGGATCGCAAGGCCGCCGCCGACCTGTTTGCCGTTACGATTATGGGCGAACGTTATGGCTCTGAAGAGTCATTCCGGGCAGCATTATCTACAACGGGAATAGACGCTGCAGATCACGACGCCCTGGTAGGTGTAGCCTATACGGGTTGGGTTTGGACCACTGACAATTTCAAACTACTACTAAAACTGCCCTCTACCATGCGCTTTGCCATGAACACAGCGTTCTATGTCATCTGCACACTTATATTTAACATTATCTTCGGATTGTTTCTTGCGTTGTCGACGTTCTATCTACCGGCCAAACTCGCAAACACGTTTCGCGCCATTTGGTTTTTACCCCGAGTTTTGCCACCCGTTCTTTATGTACTGATGTGGAGCTGGTTCACCTGGGATGACGGTTTCATCGCGACCGTAACTGGCTGGTTTGGTGTGCAGTCTCAAAACTGGATGCTGCAGACGACTACTCATGCCTGGACCGTCGTGGTGCTGATAAACGGATTTGTTGGCGCATCTTTGGGCATGATCCTGTTCTCCTCAGCAATCAAAGCGATCCCGACATCGATGCTCTATGCGTCCGAAGTGGACGGTGCAAACCGCTGGCAGCAGACCCGATACATCATATTACCGCAGATGCGCTGGCCCATTTTGTTTATGACCTCCTACCAAACGCTGAGCCTGTTGACCTCGTTTGAATACATACTGCTCGCAACAGATGGCGGCCCCGGTCGTGGAACTGAAGTCTGGGCACTTGCGGCCTATCATACGGCCCTGAACAACTACGGTGGCAATCTCCAATACGGATTGGGTGCAGCCTATGCACTGGCGTTAGTGTTCATCGGTATTGCTTTATCTGTCCTTTATTTGCGATTCTTCAATTTCAAAGAGCTACTGAGCAAACCGAGAATTGAACAATGAACGCCAATTCTCGTACCTGGCATTTGGTGCTGATTCTCACGATTTTCTCAGCGCCGTTGTTGATCATGTATGTCTTTCAGGTCATCGACAGCGTTGCCCAAAGAAATCCCGGCTCGCTATGGCCCGGCGAATTAGACCTCTCAAACTGGCGGTTCTTGTGGGAGAAGATTGATGCTGGACGCCCATCGATTTGGGTGGTCACATTCAACACATTCATTTTTGCCGCCACCACCGCCTTGGCCGTCACGACACTTTCCGCGACTGCAGGGTATGCCTTGTCGCGACTCAATATGCCCGGGCGTCCCTATTTTCTCGGTGGGCTGATCATTCTGCACGCCTTTCCAACGATTACTCTGATCATCGCTATTTTCATCATTCTTCAGTTCATGGGCCTCTTTGACAGCCTTCTGGGCATTATCTTTGTCAAGGCGGCGCTCGAGCTTCCGTTTGGAGTCTGGATCATGAAGGGCTTCTACGACACGGTGCCGTGGGAGATCGAAATGGCCGGTGTACAGGATGGCGCAAGCCGCGCACGAGTCTGGTGGGAACTGGTTCTGCCACAAGTCAAACCCGGTCTCGCAGCGCTTTTGATAATTTCATTTCTGTCGGGATGGTCGGAGTTCATTCTGCCACTCGTCCTTGCGCCGGGGTCAAGCACGCAGGTGTTAGCCACCTACATGAACGCAGTTATTCAAGACGATGCGACCGCGGACTTCGGGCTCTTTAAGGCAATTGGCATGTTTTATTCGATTCCGGTAATTGTGATCTACCTGCTGTTCCAGAAACAGCTCATGAACATCTATGGCGGCGGCACTAAGGGCTGATGGAACTCAAATTAACTGAATTTACCAAACGGTTCGGTGCTGTCACCGTAATCGAAGACATGAACCTGACTGTCAAAAGCGGCGAGATGATCGCGCTGTTGGGCCCATCGGGATGCGGGAAATCCACAACTCTGTTTGCCATCTGCGGCATTCATAAGATGAGCGGTGGCACATTACATTTCGGCGATCGCGACGTGACGACGGTACCTGCACAACAAAGGTCCGTTGGCGTGGTGTTCCAAAACTATGCGCTCTATCCACATATGACCGTTGAGCAGAATATCGGCTTTCCGCTGAAGGTGCAGAAACTGTCGAAGTCGGCGATCAAGAGTGAAGTCGCACGTCTGGCAAACCTTGTCCAGATCGGCGAACTTCTGGATCGTAGACCCGCCCAATTGTCTGGCGGACAACAGCAACGTGTTGCACTGGCGCGCGCCATGATCCGAAAACCGGATGTACTGCTTCTCGATGAACCGCTTGCCAATCTGGACGCGAAACTCAGGCTGGAAATGCGCTCAGAGATCAGGCGCATTCAGCGCGAAACCGGGATCACTGCGATTTTGGTTACCCATGATCAGGTCGAGGCGATGTCGATGTGCGATCGGATCGCATTGATGAAAGAAGGCAAGATCGTCCAGCTGGACAAGCCTGAACATATGTATGCAAACCCCAGATCACAGTTCGTCGCCGGATTCCTCGGGAACCCACCAATATCCTTCCTCCCGGCTTCGGCGGGGGAGAGGCTTGATCTTGGCGCAAATCAGACACTCGCTCGCCCATCAACGCTTGACGCCAAGGGCGACATAGTCATTGGAATCCGGCCGGAACATTTCGGACCCCAGCATGGCATGGGACTGGAGGGCGAAGTCATTTTCGTTGAACCACAAGGCCGAGAAGAGTTAATCGATGTTCGCCTCGACAACGGCGATGCCATTCGCGCGATCTTGCCCTCTGGCGAACATTTAACGGTGGGCCAGCGTGTAAACTGGGGCGTAGCGATTGATCGTATCTTGGCCTTTTCGGCAGACGGGATCCGCTTATGACAGATATGCACTTACCTGTTCTGCCTTACGCGATTGCCCACCGCGGCGCTTCGGCTTATGCGCCGGGCAACACACTGGCGGCCTTTCGAAAGGCCGACATTCTTGGTGCCGATATGTGGGAGGTAGATATCAGGGCAACCTCAGATGGTGTGCCTGTTGTCTTTCACGATGCCGAACTGGCCGACGGACAAGCCCTCAATGGTCTATCGCGCGGCGAGTTGCAAGAATTACTTCCCAATTGTCCGGACCTTGCTGAGGTGATCGCCTTGGCTGCCGAACTTGGTGCGGGAATTTACGCTGACATCAAAGATGTAGATGCGGCTTTGGCCACCCTGCATTTGCTGCAGAATGCAAAGATCAGCCCCGTCATTATCGGGGCGTTTAAGCCTCAAATCGTCCAAACTCTCCAAGAGGCGGGCAGCGTCTATCCTGTGGCCGGACTGGTGCCCATTGGGGTCAATCCTCATGTGCATGCAGCCCAGGCCGACATTATTCATTTATGCTGGGAGCATATGCAGCGACCCCAGGACGAACTGACACCTGAGTTCTTTAGTCGCGCCTTTGGTGATGGCAAACGCGTTGTTATTTGGCACGAGGAAGACCCGATTAGAATGGCTGAGATCCGCACCAAACCGGTGACCGGCATCTGTTCGGACATGCCCCAACTAGTCAATCCCTTTAAAGCACCACGCTCGTACCCCTTCGGCATTGTTTGTCACCGCGGCTCTTATCCAATCGCACCAGAGAACACCTTACCGGGCTTGGAATGCGCATTGGCTGGTGGGTTCGATTACATCGAAGTTGACCTGCAAATAACGTCCGATGGCGAAATCGTAGTGTTCCACGATGCAATGCTCGATCGCACTACCGATGGAATCGGGCCGGTTTGCGATCATACGCTTGCACAGTTGCGCAAGCTTGACGCCGGTGTGAAGTTTGATCCCTTCTTTGCAAGCACGCGCATTCCGACTCTGAAAGAGGTCCTTGAACTTTTGAACCTTTACAATGGCCGCGCGTATCTAGAATTCAAATCCGCACCACCTGCCCCGGTTCTCGAACTGGTTCGTAATGCAGGTTTGCTTGATCGCGTGTTTTTCTGGTCCTTCAACCGTGAATTCCTGATGGAGCTGAGAGCGATGTGTCCAGAGGCGCAGATTATGACTCGGCGTCAAGACTATCCCTCTGTCGCCGAAGCAATCGCTGACTATGCTGCCAATCTGGTTGAGTTCCTGCCAAACGACGATCCGGCCGAGATTGCCTCGCTACGCGGCAGCAAAGTACAATCTATGGTTGCCTACATGGGTGATGATGAAGCAGTTTTTGGACAGATAGTGAAGTTGCACCCGGATCTGTTCAACCTTAATAGTGCCTTCGCATTTTCCCGTTTTTCGAAGTCAATTTAATCGGATGGCGCATTGCTTCACTAATTTTGTTACCCAACCATAGCCGTTGCTTCATATAACCTGTTACCCATCAGAAGTGAGGTCGCCAATTAGCTCACTCTATGCTAAATCCGGATCAAACAACCGGACGGAGTTTGTACGTCGAGTATTCCAATTCAACATACCACTTTTATTTTTTACGACATAGTGTAAACAGAATTTGGGGTTTTATTTTCAAACACCGCCTTTTTCAACAGTATTGGCACACTTGAGACTGTCGTGTTTCAAAATAATCCACGAATATCTGATTTGTCCATCCGTCCGCTTTACCGACAAAGCAGACGCTCGATTTTGGTCGTGATGAAAGAAGTTTTAGTGGCGGGCTATAGCTGCTATGGACTACAACCGAAATTAGACTGCACCAATCAAATCATAAACCCAACGACCGCTTAACGCATTCGACGATGCGCACTGAGTACTGATTCGATCCACAACAATCAAAACTCCTTCAAAACCCGAAGCAAAGCCGCAGCAGATTGCGGACGATCGATTGGATCCTTGCTAAGGCATTGCATTGCAGCGTTCTCCAGCAGCTTGGGTACTCCACTTGCAATATCCGATGGTTTTGGTGGTACATCGTTTAATGTGCTTTGTATAACTTCATCAATCATGTCGCCCGTCATGGGGGTACAACCTGTCAGCGCTTCGTATAACAAAACACCCAAGCCATAAACATCTGATCGAAAATCGATATCCGGTGCGCGCTGAATTTGTTCGGGTGACATATACAGCAACGTGCCTTGCAACTTCTGGTAGCCGGTTATGCCTATGTGCGGCTCAAGGTTTTCTGCATCACTTTCCCGCAACTGACCAAGTGTGCCTTCTTTATCCCAGACTTTGGCTAACCCCCAGTCAAGCAGCAACACTTCTCCATAGGCACCGATGAGTACATTTTCTGGTTTGATATCACGGTGCAGTACACCTAAGGAATGCGCGTATTCAAGCGCATAGGCTACCCGGATGATGATATTGACCAACTGAGTTAGATCATAGCGCTCGCGGTAATCGAATATTTCACGCAACGTATAGCCGTGCACCAATTTCATCGTGAAATAGTAATGACCCTTCTTGTTGCGTCCCAATTCATAAGTGGGCACCGTATTCGGGTGCTGCAACATGGCCGACACCCGCGCTTCGCGTAAAAGCCGCGTTTGCTCTACCTCGTCATCAGCGAACTCAGGTAACAATGACTTGTAACAAATGACCCGGTTCAGATGAAGGTCTTTGCAAGATTGAATCAGCGATTTTCCGCCTTTGGCCACCGTCTTGAAATGGGCATAACGGAAATTCGGATCGGGCTTTTTCGCCAGTTCCTTATCCGTTTGCTCAAGCAGCAGCGGTTGCTTTTCGGGTAATTTAAGTTTGGGGTATTCGCTCATTTGCGCAACCGGTGCCAGGCCCTAACGAATCAGTTAACAGTATATGACCAGCTAGCGCGAATACAGACAACATGACTGAAAAAATCAACTTGCTGCATTATTTTGGCTCAAACGCACTTATTAGGTGCGTATTTTTGCGCTTTTTCTAACCAAATTTGTGATTGTGATCAAAGATAAGCACGAGTCCTTGAATAACGAGTTGCCGATACTTTAGACTGCATTTTTTTGTCATTTGAGCGTCGAGGATATCAATGAAAAGCAAGTTGGAATACATCTGGCTGGACGGCTACAAGCCTACTCAAAGCCTTCGCAGCAAAACCATGGTGAGATCAAACTTTAGTGGAAAACTGGAAGAGTGTCCGATGTGGGCTTTCGATGGTAGCTCCACCCAACAGGCAGAAGGTAACGACTCAGATTGCCTGCTCAAGCCCGTCGCAATCATTCCCGATCCTGACCGCAAGAACAGCTTCTTGGTCATGACAGAAGTTTTAAATTCTGACGGCTCAGCACATGCATCAAACGGACGTGCCACCATCGAAGAAGATGATGACGATTTCTGGTTCGGCTTCGAGCAGGAATACTTCCTGATCAATACCGACACTAACCTACCACTGGGCTTCCCAGAAAATGGCTTTCCAGCGCCACAGGGTCCCTACTATTGTTCTGTCGGCGGCAAAAATGCCTACGGTCGTGAGATCGTTGAAGAACATCTGGATATCTGCCTAGAAGCGGGCCTGAATGTAGAAGGCATTAATGCCGAAGTTGCAGCGGGTCAGTGGGAATACCAGATTTTCGCGAAAGGCGCCAAGCGCGCCGGTGACGAAATCTGGCTGGCTCGATACCTACTCGAACGTACAGCAGAAAAGTATGGCGTATCGGTTGACTTGCACCCCAAACCGCTCGGCGATACTGACTGGAACGGTTCGGGCATGCACGCCAACTTTTCAAATAGCGCCATGCGCGACCTTGGCGACGAGTCGGTATTCACCAAGATCTGCGAAGAGTTCGGCAAGAACATCATGCGCCATATCATCGTGTACGGTGCAGACAATGATCAGCGTCTGACTGGTGCGCACGAAACCCAGTCAATTGATCAGTTCAGCTACGGTGTTTCCGATCGTGGTGCATCCATCCGGATCCCGGTAGGCACTATCGAAGACGGTTGGAAAGGACGCTTGGAAGATCGTCGTCCGGCATCGAATGCCGATCCTTACAAGGTTGCGGCGGCAGTTATTAAGACGACAACCGAAGCACTTGGTTGATCTGTATTTCAGGACGGCACTGCAGTAAAGAGAAAAGCCCCGATTTCGGGGCTTTTTTTGGCCCGTGACCGCGCGCTTTGGACTGGAAAATGCAACAAAAATCCTATGCTTTTCCACAAATCCACACACTCTGCGCTAGCGCTTTTTGCACTCCTCGCAGCTTTTGCTCTCACAACCACAACGGTTGTTGCAGGTGCAATCTATAAAAGCGTTGATCAAGATGGCAATGTCATCTTTACCGATAGACCGCTGGAAGGCGCTGAAAATCTTAACGGTGAAACACCGGCAGCTAATAGCCCCAACACCGATAAATCAGCTCCAACAGAGGTTGAAAACGATGATGATCACGAAATTGGAGGCGATGTCGCCCTTGCCCCAGAGCCAAAGAACCCACCTAAATCTAGCTACAAAGAACCTGCAGCCGAAAAGAAATTTCTACCGGTTACTGTGGTTGAAATACTTTCCCCAATTCACAACACCACGCTGAATGACCCAATCGGCAAGATTTGGGTTGAACTGCAGTCGTACCCGACCCCGTTGAAAAAATCTGGCCTGACCGCCGAACTCTGGATGAACGATATTCTTATTATTAGCGGTAAACGTCCAATGTTAAGCCTGCCTATTCCAGAGCGCGGAACGCATGTTTTGCAAGTTAAGCTCGTCGATAGCAAAGGCCGACTTGTCTTAGAATCAGCAACAACTCATCTTCACGTAAAGCACCGAGTAAGCTCAAACTAACCACTCTCACCGGAACCAACCCCTCAATTTGCACTAATAAAGCGCACTTTCATTATCAAATGCACCATAATAGAGCGCTAAACTGATGCTCTTCCCAACAAAAATAATCTTATCTTATTGTTTTTAAACGTATTAATTCGATTACTTTGTAAGAGTTGGTTAGGTTCAACCCTTGCACCACTAGTTCCATCATGCCAACTAAAACCGACATCTCTGCAGAGCCCCTCCTGCTTAACCAGTTATCCACCGCAGTGCTGCTGCTGGATGAACGCTTACGCATTGTTTATTTGAACGCGGCAGCCGAACAATTGTTGAGCGCTAGCATGAATCACGTGCTCGGAAAACGGCTTATCCAGATAGTGAATTTGTCAGACGAATTGCTCTCACGACTGCGTGATGCTGTTGATACAGCACAAGCCTTCACAGATCGGCAAACGGTTATCGAGCCGCATGGCCATGAACCCAGAGTAGTGGACTGCGTTATCACACCACACCAAATTCAAAACAATCAACGCGGCCTACTCATCGAAATCGACACCATAGATCGACCACTGCGCATTGCTCGCGAAGAGGCCATTTTGGCGCAGCAAGAACATGCACGCTCATTGCTGCGTGGACTTGCACATGAAATTAAGAACCCTTTAGGTGGCCTTCGCGGGGCTGCTCAACTACTAGAGCGACAACTTGGTGATCCTGAATTAAAGGATTACACCAACATCATTATTCAAGAAGCAGATCGACTTCACTTGTTGATTGATCGCATGCTTGGTCCTGTATCACGCCCTAAAAAAGACCCAGTCAACATTCACGAGGTGCTTGAGCATGTTCGAAAAATATCTGGCGTGGGCGCACCACCGGGAGTCAACATTGCGTTTGACTATGACCCGAGTATTCCTGAGTTCAGAAGCGATAGAGACCGATTGGTACAAGTGCTATTAAACATTGCTGGCAACGCAATTAACGCAGTGGGCGACACGGGCAACATCGTGTTTCGCTCCCGTGTGATCAGCAGTTTTACGATCGGCACCGAACGCCATCCACTAGTTGCAGCAATAGAAATTCGTGACGACGGCATTGGAGTGCCTGAAGGCTTACTCGATCAAATATTTTATCCCATGATATCGGGCACTGACGTCGGAACAGGCCTTGGTCTGTCCATCGCACAATCCATTATGAATCAGCTCGGCGGTCTTATTGAGTGCCGAAGCGAACCGGGTAACACGGTATTTACTGTGCTTACTCCATTGGAGATTTTATGAACGAAAATTATGTTTGGGTTATTGATGACGACAAATCCATCCGTTGGGTGTTAGAAAAAGCACTCAAGCAAGCTGGTATGCAAGTCACCACTTTTGAGTCTGCAGATGAAGCACTACAGTTAGTTCGTGATAATGCGATTCCACCCAATGCTGTTATCAGTGATATCCGTATGCCAGGCTCTGATGGCCTGTCATTGTTAAAGCAAATTAAACATGTCCATCCTGATTTACCCGTGTTAATCATGACGGCCTATTCGGACTTGGACAACACGGTTAGCGCATTTGAAGAAGGCGCATTTGAATACATAGCAAAACCGTTTGATGTCGACACAGTAATCGAACGAACGCAAAGAGCATGCGCCCTGCAACACGAAAGCCAGAAAAGACCCCTTAGAGACATCGCTAAAACGAAACCCAAAGAGCAACACGAAGAGTTGATTGGTGAGGCACCCGCCATGCAAGAGGTGTTCAAAGCAATTGGACGTTTAAGTAAATCGAAAATCACGGTTATGATTAACGGCGAGTCAGGCACGGGCAAAGAACTGATTGCTCATGCACTTCATCGACACAGCCCAAGATCGGAAAAGCCGTTCGTCGCCTTAAACATGGCTGCAATTCCACATGACTTAATGGAATCAGAACTATTCGGCCATGAGAAGGGCGCATTCACGGGTGCGCAATCGACTCGAATTGGTCGCTTCGAACAATCCGATGGCGGCACGCTTTTTTTGGATGAGATCGGCGATATGCCAGCAACTTTGCAAACACGATTGTTACGCGTACTCTCCGACGGTCAGTTCTACCGTGTCGGTGGGCACTCGCCAATAAGAGTCAATGTTAGGATTATTGCAGCCACGCATCAAAACCTTGAATATTTAGTTGAGAAAAAACTATTTCGAGAAGATTTATTTCATCGCTTAAACGTCATACGCATTGAAGCTCCCCCTCTACGCGAACGCCGTGAAGACATTCCTATGTTGCTGAATCATTTTCTTGAAAAAGCGGCGGTTGAGCTGAACGAGACACCCAAAACCATGTCGCCGGAATTTAAAGCCTACGTCGGCGCACTCACTTGGCCTGGCAATGTAAGACAGTTACAGAATACAGCGCATTGGCTAACCGTTATGGCGAGCAATAATGAACTCGAAGTGGAGGACTTACCCAAACACAACCAAGAATTACCCGCTCAGATAGATACCGATTGGGAAGCTGGATTTCGGCAATGGGCAAACAAAGCATTACACGATGGTGAAACCGACCTACTTGGTAAAGCGACACCAACGTTCGAGCGCATTCTTATCCAAGTTGCATTGAACAAGACACAGGATAAACGACAAGAGGCTGCACGCCTACTTGGGTGGGGCCGCAATACGCTTACGCGAAAAATTCGCGAATTAGAATTAGATAAAACTAATTAGCACCACGTTCTATTAACGCTTCAATTTCGTTAAACGAAGCAGCCTTATCAAACGCACCAAACTGACCATTGGCGAGAATATCACGAGCCGCATCCAGCATGCCCCCGATAGCGGTTCGAGCCAATGAAGAACCGGTACTGATGCGCTGCACACCGCTGGCTTGAAGATCACTAACAGTGACTCCCCGCAAAGCGATGCCCGCAACAACGTTGACTGGTTTAGACACAGATCGGCAAATGGTGGTTATTGCGTCGACGTCGGGCAAACCAGGCGCATACAACACATCTGCCCCAACTGACTCATAGCCTTGCAATCTTTCCAATGTGTCCGCCAAGTCGGGGCGGCCATGCAGATAATTCTCCGAGCGCGCGGTGAGCATAAACGGAAAGTCTAGAGACTTAACAGTTTCAACCGCTGCTGCGATGCGTTCTATTGCAAAAGCCTTTTCGTAAATGGGCTTATCTTTTATACCGGTTGTATCTTCAATAGTGCAGCCAACCAACCCAGCTTCAGCTGCAGCAAGAATCGTTTTTTGTACCTCTTCAGGTGAGTCACCATATCCGTTTTCAAGGTCAGCAGACACGGGCAAACTGGTCGCCTCTACTATCTCTTTGGCATGCGCAATGACGACGTCACGACTCATTGCCCCAATGGTATCGAGCTTCCCCTGTGAGAACGCAAAGCCTGCGCTCGTTGTTCCTAAGGCTTCAAAGCCGAGCCCTGCAAGCATTCTGGCTGAACCCACATCCCATGGGTTCGGCAGTACAAAGAGCTTCTGTCGATGATGTAGTTGTTTAAAAACGTCGGCTTTTTCATGCTGCATCGGTTTAGTTAATCTCGAAGTACACCTGCACAGTTGGAATGACCAGAGGCCACATCCCACTGCCCGTCTTTTGTGCATGCTGTTTTATAAGCGCGGTGAACACGAAACCGTCCACTGGAAGGGTTGCCATCGTCGAGCTTTAGGTCGAGTTCAGACAAAATACTAACGGGTATTTGCTCGCCGGTAAAAATTTCGTGCGCTAAACCCTCGACATCGGCCGCTTGCGCGCTGTAACTTATTTTGTAGTACCCATTGAATGGGTTTTTAGGACAAGTACCGGGACCGCAAGCCATATCGTTCGCTGTACCTGCCGAGTTTTGTGCACCATCAAAGCTACCTGGAATAAACCCTGCCAATGACATTTGCTGCCACACACCAGCACGTTCTTGACTATCATCGATACGACCATTGCCGTTACCCTGCGATGACGCACTGTCAATTTGTGTTTGAGCGTTTGAGAAATCGCCTGGAATAGATCGGTATCGTTCTTGAAACGAATACCAAGCCGCGCGAATACCCGATACATCGGTTGATAATGAACGCACTCGCGCTGAATCTATTAACGCCTGACCTTTGAATACACCACCAAGAATTAAGCCGATAATGACTAATACAATAGCAATTTCGACAAGTGTAAAACCTGACTGGAACTTACGTGTGTGTTGTGACATAGCAGCTGACATGACTAAACCTTCCGTGTTGTGAGCAGATTAACTATCGCGCGACTCCTTCGCACATAATTAGTCTCTATTAACGGCGTCCAAAAAGCAATAGCGTTATAGTGCCGCATAACTAAAACGGTGCACTACGGGGTACCCGTGGAAATGGTATCGCATCACGTATGTTTTCCATTCCAGTAACGTAGGTCACCAATCGTTCGAAACCAAGCCCAAATCCGGCATGTGGTGCAGTGCCGTAACGGCGTAAGTCACGATACCAACCAAGATGTTCAAACAACTCATTCTCGTGTAATCGAGCATCCAGATAATCAAGTCGCTCTTCACGCTGCGAGCCACCAATTATCTCCCCAATACCAGGAGCCAACACATCCATAGCGGCAACGGTTTTTTCATCATCGTTAAGACGCATATAAAACGCCTTAATTTCTTTTGGATAGTTCATCAATACAATCGGTCGTCCCACATGCTCTTCTGCAAGATAGCGTTCGTGCTCAGACTGCAAGTCCACTCCCCAACTAACGGGATACTCAAATTTCTTTTTAGCTGACTTTAAAATTTCAATCGCATCGGTGTAGTCCATGCGCTCGAAATCGGATGTAGCCACAGCCGTCAGACGATTCAACGCCTCTTTATCAACACGCTGCGCAAAAAAAGCCATGTCGCTCTCACGCTCATCCAGAACAGCTTGAAACAAGTACTTTAAGAAGTCTTCAGCTAACGTTGCATTATCGGCTAAGTCGGCGAAGGCCACTTCAGGCTCGATCATCCAGAACTCGGCTAAGTGACGACTGGTGTTTGAGTTCTCGGCGCGAAATGTGGGACCAAAGGTATACACTTTTGATAAAGCCATGGCATAGGCTTCAGCATTGAGTTGACCTGATACGGTTAAAAAGGCTTCGCTACCAAAAAAGTCCTGATTAAAATCGACCTCGCCTTTATCGTTTCTTGGCGTGTTAACCATATCGAGCGTGCTCACTCGAAACAACTCTCCCGCACCTTCGCAGTCACTGGTGGTAATGAGTGGTGTGTTAACCCAGTGAAATTCACGTTCATGAAAGTAGCGATGAACGGCACTTGACAGTGTAGATCGAACTCGGCTGATAGCACCAAACGCATTGGTGCGCGGCCGAAGGTGCGCAACACTGCGTAGATACTCAAACGTATGGCGCTTTTTAGCAATAGGATACGTTTCCGGGTCATCCACCCAACCAACCACATTAACGCGATTGGCTAGAATCTCTACGCTCTGCCCCTTACCTTGAGACTCAACGAGCTTACCGCTTATTTCAACAGCGCAACCCGAAGACAAACGAAGTACATCTTCTTCATAGTTAGACAGCGCCGCCTCTGCCACCACTTGCATGTCATCAAAACAGGAACCATCATAGATGGCTACAAAAGACAAACCGGCTTTGGAATCTCTTCGACTACGCACCCAGCCCTGAATTTCAACGTCACTGCCGACGTCACCGGATTGAAACAAACTCGCAATGGATTTAGTTGTCATAGTTTTATAAAGTCTTTTGATCAATCGGTAAGCGCGTCTCTTTGTTGCCAGCTAACTGCACGCAAAGAGTTTCAAACGTATCCCAAACATCACCCGCAGCATGCCCTTTAACCAGCCGGTCGAGATGCGTGCTGGCGGATAACATATTTAACCAACTCAACGCATTATGTCGTGCCATAGCCGTCTTTAAAGGCGTGGCCCGATTTTGCCAAACCCCAGCACCTTTTATCGCAGCATCGATACCGACGCCACGTTCATGCGCCTCTGCCGCACGAGTACCGCTACGAATCTCTTGCGATAAAGACCAAAGAATCAGCACTGGTGCAACGGCTTCATCACGCAGACCACGAACAATTCGAACCGCACGCGCACTTTGACCATTGAGTGCAGCCTGAACTAAGTCGCCAATGGAATACCGCGCGCTATCGGATACCGCTGCCAACACATCATTGGACGTAAGCTCACCTTCTGGATGTAACAAGGCCAGCCGCTCAACTTCTTGGGCTGCAGCCAACATGTTGCCTTCGACTCTTTCAGTTATCAGGGACAACGCATCTGGTGTGGCTTTTAAACCGTGACCTTTGAGCTTATCGCCGAGCCAGCGGTGCAGCTTGGCAGGCTCAATAGGCCAAACAGCCATAGTGACGCCAACCTTATCGATAGCCTTGAACCAAGCGCTACTGTTACCACCCCGATCGAGCTTTGCGCTGGTGATAATCAAAAGCACATCGGCGGCAGGATTTGCACAGTATTGTTTTAAAACCTCACCACCCGTTCTGCCCGGTTTACCGGTAGGTAAGCGCAGCTCAATAATCCGTTTCTCCGCAAACAGAGACATGCTATCCGCCGCCTCACGAAACGCTGACCAATCAGCCTCTTCATTGGCGATAAGCACCTGACGCTCGTCGAAGCCAGTTTTTCGGGCATGCTCACGCAATTGATCACCCAACTGCATAAGCTGGTAGGGCTCATCGCCATGCAACAAATAAATAGGCGCTGTTTGCTTGGCTAAGTGGGCGTCGAGCTTGTCTGGGTAGAGTTTCATATATAGTGCGTGATAGTAACAAACTCGACAGCCACCGCCCCAAAATTAGGCAGCAAGATATTAAATGACAGCACGTAACATTCAAGCAGGCTCACCACCAAGAGATGCGCTGTTTCATCTGGCCAGAAGCATATTGTTCAAAATGGAACCAGAACGCGCCCATGATATTGCACTTGGGTTCGCATCGAACGCGCTGGCAAAAGCCTGGCATCGGCGACGTTACGCAACAGACGGCACGTCTCGATCTTGCATGGGGCTAACGCTGCCGAACCCCGTTGGGTTGGCGGCTGGATTGGACAAAAACGGTGACTATATAGACGCGCTTGGTGCGATGGGTTTCGGCTTCATAGAAATTGGTACCATCACGCCAAAACCGCAAGACGGCAACCCCAAACCGCGCATGTTCCGCTTGGAGCAACACGGAGCTTTGATAAACCGAATGGGGTTTAACAACCTTGGCGTTGATCACCTAGTTTCACGTGCAGAAAAACGTAAATTTAAAGGTGTCTTGGGCATTAACATTGGCAAGAATGCGAACACCCCGCTAGATGACGCTGAAAGCGACTACCTTACTTGTATGGAAAAGGTCTACGCGGTAGCCGACTACATCACGGTTAACGTATCATCGCCAAACACGCAAGGCTTGCGCGATTTGCAACACGGTGACCGACTGCGCTCCTTGCTTAGTACGTTGAAAAACGCACAAGCAAAACTTTCCAGCCAACATGAGATGTACAAACCTTTCGTTGTCAAAATCGCCCCCGACATGAGCGACGAGGAATTAGAGGATTTCTGCGCAGTCGTGTTGGAGATGGAGATCGATGGCGTTATCGCAGGCAACACCACTTCCGAGCGTGAAATGGTATCCACTAGCCGGCACGCTGGTGAGGCTGGCGGCTTAAGCGGTGCTCCGATGAAAGACCTAGCCGATGATCGCATGGCTTTCGTTGGCAAAGCACTGGCTGGAAAAACTGCATTAATTGGGGTTGGCGGCATTACCTGCGGTGAGGATGCAGCCAAAAAGCAGCAGTTTGGTGCAGATCTTGTACAGCTTTACACAGGTTTAATTTATCACGGGCCAGCGTTGGTCCAAGACTGTATCAGGAAAACGGCATGACACACTACGACGTATTCAATGGCGACGCCGATGGCATCTGCGCATTGCATCAACTGCGCCTTGCAGAGCCACGGAACAGTGTCTTAATTACTGGAGTAAAGCGCGACATAGACCTGGTAAAACAAGTTCCACCCAAAGAGGCCAGCAGCGTAACCGTACTCGACATATCCTTGGATAAAAATCGAGCAGCGTTAATCCCGTTGTTAGTCAAAGGTATCGAAGTCAGTTATTTCGACCATCACTATCCAGGCTTTATTCCGGAAACTGACGCACTCACCTCTTACATCGATACCGATGCAAATACCTGCACCGGACTTATCATCAACAAACACTTAAATGGCGCTCACTTAGCTTGGGCTGTCACCGCTGCATTTGGTGACAACTTGCTGGAGTCTGCACGAACTGCTGCGCAGCCTTTGAATTTAAGCGACGAACAATTAACGCAACTGCAAACGTTAGGCACCCTGCTCAACTACAACGGGTATGGTAGTTCGTTAGAAGATTTATTTTTCCCACCTGCAGAGTTGTACGAACGAGTAAAGCCCTACAACGACCCGTTAGATTTCATTGCTAAGGATGATGCGTACGGAAAACTTGAAGAAGGCTACAACAGCGACATGCAAAAAGCGCAATCAACTGAGCCTTTCGCCGCAGACGAAACAACGGCGGTATTCATTTTCCCTGAAGAAGCTTTTGCTCGTCGTGTTAGTGGTGTGTATGCCAATGATCTAGCGCAGCAAAATCCATCACGTGCGCACGCTATGTTAAGTACTTTGCCCGGCAATGGTTATTTGGTGAGTGTTCGTGCACCGTTGTCGAACAAGACTGGTGCGGATGAGCTGTGCCGTCAGTTTGAAACTGGTGGCGGTCGCAAAGCTGCGGCTGGAATAAACTTTCTCCCAGCCGCAGACTTAGACAAGTTTACTGATGCGTTTCGTGCCCAGTTTTCTTAGGCACGAGATACAGCAAAACAAGTAGCAAGGCACCATAGGTAAAAATTAAATTGGGTATTGTGGTCGCAATACCCAAGTCCATTGGTGGAATACCAAACCAATCTCTCACAGAGGTGGTGCCAATCGACAGCATGAATACTATTCCAAATACGAACACACCTATAATCGATTTTTTATTACCGGAGGTTCGTCGAATACCACGCTTTTTCTCTTGGCTAAAAAAATACGCCATGACGATCACAGTAAATACAGCCTCAATACCAATAGCAAGGTACACATTACTAACGTACAGACCAAGACTAATGTTGGCAGAGTCTGTGCCGAACACGTGATGTGGATGACCCGACACCAAATCTAAAACGAAATGCCCTAGAACGATCGCTGCGCCAACTGCACCGACGACGTTACTCTTGAATAAAACTCGACCAATAACAAATGCCACTGCCATCCAAAATATTTGCGGCAGCAAATCATGGCTATAAAGCATATTGACCGTCATGCCTTGCAACGTTGTATCTAATACATCAGTCGGTGTAGTGACTTCCAACCCAGCGTAATGCAACACCATCCATAAAATATCTTGCAACTGAGAGATGACGAGAAAATACAGCAAACTTCCTGCTGGAAATTTCTGATGAGCGACTAAAGCCGTAGAAAAATGACCGACAAGCATTGTTAATTCCCGTATATAAGTTCAATCATGAAACTAATTATTAGTTGTTTGATAAAACTTGTCAAGTATAATACCCGCATGAAACATAAATCTTTCGCGCACATGAATTGCTCTATTGCGCAGACACTAGAGATTATCGGCGAGCGTTGGACGCTACTCATACTGCGCGATGCGTTCCGAGGCGTGAGCCGATTTGAAGACTTCGTGCAAACTGGCATGTCGAGAAACGTATTGACTGAGCGACTGAAAAATTTAGTCGAGCATGAAATATTGGAGAAGCGGCCAGTTGACGGAAAGTCGTCTGAATATTTATTAACGGTTAAGGGTGTACACCTTCAACCGGTGCTTTTGTCGATAACGCACTGGGGTGATAAATACATGGCAAACCCAAAAGGCACTCGCACAATATTTATTGAAAGAGACACGGGGAAACCGATTGCACCTATGTCTCCTTATAGTGCGGATGGACGGGCACTTAAGCCAACCGATATTGGGATTAAGGCTGGGCCTGGTAGTTCACTTGGTTGAAGCGGCAATGCAATGTGTTGCAACACCGTAGTCCATGGAATCACCATTCGAATGCCACGATGGCTTCGTACTGATCTGCAGCGGACTATCACTAGTTGACTGCATTGGTGTTGAGCTGAGTCGGCTTCCATCCGGTTTAAAGAAATGCAGCTCAACGGGCAATCCTACTTGCTTCTCTATGTAGCAGTCTGGTTCACCTGTAGGTTTAGCATCCACATTGTATTTGACCCGTTGTGCCAAAGCAGCAAATCATCACCATCAATTTCGGCAAAACCAGCCACCCATCCATAGGCATAGTCGTCCAAGACAGGTTTATGGAGTCGTTGAAATGTTCCGGCTTTAAGCAAAGACCCCTTGCCTTGCACTCCTTGAAGATGTTCATTTGCATAAAACGCTAGATCATTTAACGACAAATGAATTGTTCTAGCAGGCCCAATGATGGGTGTGTTGTCCGCCTTAGTTCCAGCCGCAATGGTAAACCCTAAAACTCTACTATGCCCTCGTGTTTGCTCTAGCTTCGTTTCTTTATCTTGTGGTGCGCCAAAGCCACCACTTTGAATTTTAAGTTAGTTGACTCTCTTTTTTCGACAACAAGCTGCGCCAACAATTGCTCCATGCATCATCCCCAACGAATCAACCCAATGATCGCAGAAGCTGCATAGAAAAACTGCAACGTAAGGAACGCCCATCGCTTATCGATGACTGCCCAGCCTGCAAACATAAGCGCAGAGGCGAGTAGCAGTGTGAAGCCTAGAATTTCATTACCTGTATTTGATGCGATTAGAAGCGCGTATACAATGGCTAAAGCGGATCCGACAAACTCGAAAATAGTGATTAGTCTTTGTTTTTTTTCACTCATTTGTCAGCTGACATCTTAGTTCATTCTCATCAGTTCACGAACATGTGCAGTTGCACTCCTGGCTAACGCTGGTAGCGAGTACCCACCCTCTAGCATTGACACAATACGACCGTCAGCACTCTTATCCGCTATCGACATAAGCTGCTGCGTAATCCATACAAAGTCATTGTCACCTAACGCAAGCCCTGCCAATGGGTCTTCAATGTGTGCATCGAAGCCTGCACTGATGAATATCATTTGCGGTTTGAATTTTTCCAGTGCTGGAATCCAATGATCGAGAATGGATAGACGAAATTCTTCACTGCCGGTACCGCCAGCTAGTGGAATATTGACTCGTTGACCGCTCACATTGGGACGGTAATCACCTGGGTAGAACGGGTGTTGGAAAGATGAACAGAATAGAATTTTGCTATCGCCATCGACGATATCTTCAGTGCCGTTTCCATGGTGAACATCGAAATCGACAATGGCAACGCGATCTAGTCCATGAGCTTGAATGGCATGTCTTGCAGCAATAGCGATGTTGCCAAAGAAACAAAAACCCATTGCTTGTGTTTTTTCAGCATGATGTCCAGGCGGCCTGACTGCACAGAAGGCGTTTTTAACATCGCCTGCAATGACCTTATCTGTCGCCAATATGCCAGCGCCAACACCACGTAAGGCGGCATCAAGCGAATGTGGATTCATTGCAGTGTCTGCATCGAGCTGCACGCTACCGGTCGCAGGCGAGCTTTCAACAATATTGTCTATGTACGATTGTGGATGACACGTAAGCGCAACCTCAGGCGCAGCCAAAGGTGCATCGAAATGTTTCAGGTAGTCGTACAAATCTTGCTTTTTAAGCTGATCAAGAATAGCACCAATACGCTGCGGGCTTTCTGGGTGGCCAGGGCTGATTTCGTGCAAGACGCAATCGTTGTGTGTGATAAGTGCAGTGGACATGTTACAAATAGAGATTCACATTCGAACAACAAATATAACAGCAACGCCACATTTACGCCTCAATCGAATAGCATCCATGCAATACAACGATAGACCGACTACGGTACTATCCAATTATGTCAACTATTCATCTAGAAAAACTGCTTAATCCACAATCGGTTGCCGTTATTGGTGCAAGCGATCGTGAGGGTGCACCTGGCCGCGCTATCGCGGCAAACCTGCTCCACGGTCAGTTTCCCGGACCGCTGTACTTTATCAATCCACGCTATAAATCAGTACTGGGGCAGCCCTGCTACCGGTCGCTGAAGAAAATTGACACAACACCTGACCTGGTTATTGTTCTGGTCCCTGAGCGCATCATCCGACGCACACTAATACAAACTGCTGGCAGCGGCTGCAAAGTCATGATTGTCATGTCAGCAGTGAAAAACAACAAGGCGCTGCATAAACTCGCTCAAAAACTCGGCGTTCGACTGCTTGGCCCTTACTGCGCTGGCATGATTAGACCCCACCTAAACTTAAACGCAACTTATTCAAGCAACAAAATTACGGCCGGTTCGCTGGCAATGGTTACTCAATCTGCGTCACTTGGTGCTGCCATTCTAGATTGGGCAGAACCCAGTGGAGTTGGTTTTTCTGCCGTACTATCAACCGGCGCAGATACCGACATTACCTTGCCAGATTTACTTGATTTACTAGCAGAAGATCACCACACCAAAGCCATCATTATTTATCTTGATCGGGTTCATGAGACACGATCGTTTCTCAGTGCCATTAGCGCCGCTGCCCGAATCAAACCTGTAGTACTCATGAAGTCCACCCACGATAGTGCACGATTTTGTGATACGCAAGCTCGAACCGGAGAAATTTATTCGACCGAACGCGTATTCCAAAGTGCTATGCGACGAGCGGGTGTGGTGCGTGTTAAAACGTTTTCAAATTTGTTTTCTGCAGCAAAAATACTGACCTCAAAACTGCGTATTAAAGGCAAGCGCATAGCCATCATTAGTAATGGTGCAGCCCCTGCTATGTTGGCTTGCGAACGCATCGCAACCAAAGGCTTCTTGCTACCTGACATACCGGCGCAAAGCTTAAAGAATTTGCAGAAAAAGTTAGGTGAAGGTTGGAAAGGAAGTAATCCGATTGTATTGCGCAATGCAGAAAACTTAGAGAGCCAATATGCCCACGCCCTTGATGAGTTCAAAGACACCAAAGACTTCGACGCCATACTCGTTCTATTTGCGCCTGATGCTCGCAATTCACCCGAAACCATAGCGAATATTATTATCGAGCATCGGCCAAAAAATATTCCCATATTGGGAAGCTTCATGGGTGAGGCAAGTGTTGCAAGCAGCAGAGAACTACTCACAGAAAATCAAATTCCATGTTTTCGCACACCAGAGGCGGCAACGGATGCGTTCGATTTTCTTCATCGGTATTTGGTAAGCCAACAACAGTTAGTGCAACTTCCTAACCCCACATCGCGCTATACACGTGCCGATGCAAGCAGTGCAAAAACATTGATCAACACAGCTCTGGATAATGGGGAGCGCGTACTGGGTCCACAAAAAACTCGGGCGCTATTGGGCTTTTTTGATATTAAAGTGTTGCCGGCTTTACGTGCAACCAGCTTAGAAGATGCGTTAGCTTGTGCAGCAAAGTTAAGCTATCCAATCGCCATGAAGCTCGTATCACCAAACGTACGCTACAAAGCGGAAATACATGGCACGGTGCTTAATATCGATAACGATGAGAAGCTGACTCAAGCCTACAACGACATTTCAGAGCGCCTACAAACACTACGCCCAGAAGCTGAATTTCGTGGTGTGCTGATAGAAACTATGTACACGGATACCAATACGCGTAACTTAGCCATGAGTCTTACGCGCGATGCAACCTTTGGCCCAGTCATTAACGTAAGCGTTGGCGGTGATCTATCTACTTTGGTGCAAGAGCGGGCATCACAGCTACCGCCACTGAATAATTTTCTTATCGACACCATGCTGGCCACACCAACAATCGCAAATTATCTGGGTGAATTTCGGCATCAGAAACCGGTAGACACCAAAGCTGCATCTCATGTACTACGACGGTTATCTGAAATGGCATGCGAACTACCTGACGTTTTTTCAGTTGATATTAATCCTGTGTCGGTTAGCCCTGACGATGCGATTGCGATGGAAGTGCAAGTGGTGTTGGAACGTACAAAAGAACAAAAAGAGTATGCACATTTAGCCATACATCCATATCCGTGGCGATGGGTTCGACTATCGCAGCTCAAACGTGGAAAGACCGTTCAGCTCAGACCCATACGTCCTGAAGACGGCGAATCTATTAAGGCTATGGTACAAAATATGTCGGCCGAATCACGCTATTTTCGATTCATGCATGCCATTAACGATTTATCCCCACAAATGATCGCGCAATTCACCAAGCTCGATTACGATCGACAAATGGCTTTTGTTGCTATACAAGATAGCGGTAAAGGCGAAGTTGTCGGTGTTAGTCGTTATGCCATGACCACTGACCGACAGCATGGTGAGTTTGCTATATCCATTGCCGACAGTTGGCAAGGTCATGGCCTCGCTTCAGCACTAATGAAACTCATTATCGAACATGCTAAAGCACAAGGGCTGCATGCATTGGTTGGCGATGTACTCACGACTAACGCCCCCATGCGCGGCCTGATGAAACATATGGGATTCACGGCAACGACAGACCCGGACGATCGCGAGATATTGCGATTTACTCTGACGCTAACTTAAACCAACATAATGCGAAATATACAAGTTCCTCGACCAGAATCGATTACGCTTGAAATTAATGGTAAAACCATAAACGGTATTCGTCATCGGGTGGCAGGCGAAGATGCTCCTACAAAGGTATTGTGTTTGCATGGGTGGTTGGATAATGCGAATAGCTTTTTGCCAATGATGTCTTTGCTACCCGACATGGACTTAGTTGCTATCGACTTACCGGGACACGGATTTTCTGATCATCTCGACAGCACCTACACCGTGCCCGACTCTGCGTACTGGGCTGCAGCTGCAATCAAGGCGATTGGCTGGGAAAAGTGCCATATCATTGGGCATTCATTAGGCGGAATTATTGCACCTTTAGTGGCTGTTGGTGCACCCGACATGGTTGAGTCACTCATACTGATTGAATCAAGCGGCGCACTAACCAGTGAGGCGGATGAGTTCGTTGTTAAGCTGGAAAAATCCATGAGCGATCAACTTGAAGAAGGCAAGTACCAATCGCGCGTGTATGAATCCAAAGACGCCGCCATTAATGCACGACTGCGTTCAGCAAAAATGGAAACTAATTCTGCGCGCTTAATTGTCGACCGACAGTTGGCAGAGTTTGAAGATGGTTGGCGATGGCGCTTCGATCCAAAGCTGCGAATATCCACGGCGCATCGACTAACCGAAGAACACGTGCGTGAAGTCAACAAACGTATTGCCTGCCCGGTACTGACCATCATCGCCAAAGATGGCTTTCTTACATCGCGTGAACAAACAACCAGCCGAATGGAACTTATCAAAGATCATCGCTCTGTTCTATTGGCGGGCCACCATCACTTGCACATGGATACGCCAGAGCCGGTTGCTGCAGCTATCAATCAGTTTTTAGGAACGACCCCCGCTCTCGGGGGTTGATGCCTACTATTCTGCCAGGTCGCTGATTTGGGTATCGACGTCTGGAAAAATAACTTCTACACGTCTGTTTTGTTGACGGCCAGCCGCACTGTTGTTATCCGCGATCGGTGATGATTCACCAAGATTTCGAATGGTAATGCGAGACGCATCGATACCGCGTGCAATTAAGGCTGTGCGCACCGAGAACGCTCTTTCTCTGGATAGATCAAGATTGTAATCATCGGCACCCATGTTATCGGTATGGCCTTCAACAATTGCCATGCGCTCTTTATAGATAGACATAAACCGTGCAATTTTATCTATATTAATGGCCGATGTTGACTTCAAACCAGCCTCGCCAATATCGAACAACACATCGCCCAACGTTGCAACGATACCGCGGGCAGTGACACGCGCCTGCATATCTTCTAGTTGCTGCTGCATAGCCAGGGTTTCTGCCCGAGCTCGATCAACTTCCTGTGAACGCACATCGAGCTGCACTCGTTGGCGTTCAAGGTTCATGTTTTCCAAGCGAGCATCGTCCTCTTTTCGTTGAGAAATGAGCTGCGCTATTTTGACCTTCTGACTAGCAATATAGGCGTAGTGCTCAGCTTGACCGTGTTTGCCGTCTCTCTTCCACGCGAAGTCACCTTGAGCGATTGCATCGCGTGCATCATCCAGTTCCGCAGGCGCATGCCTAACCACGACTTCGGTTTCACTGGCTTTTGCATAGGCAGCACGCGCAGATTCAAGTGAATCAACTTGCTTTGGTGTACTGCTGCACCCAGCCAGTATGATCATCGGCACTAACGGTAAAAATTTGATGATAGGACTTTTCATAATGATTCCCCTTTTGCTCTACCAAGTTCTGTTTTAATCAAGTTGATGCTGTCCTCAACTTCTTTCACAGATAGGCGAGATTTCTCTGCTTCACTTTTTACTTTGGCCAGTTCTGCGTCCACGGCCGCTTGCTCCGACAGCTGCTTTGCCGTGGTGTAGCTTTCACGGCCCATCGCAGAGTCTGCCAAAGCTTGTTTCTCCTGCGCAGTACGCAGCTCTATTGGAGCAAGATCTTTTGCACCCGCCAATTCAGCGTTTTGCAGCGCAGAATTCGATAATGCAATTTCTGTATTAGGTTTTGGGGTGCTGGAACATGCGCTTAACAACACGACAGCAACGACTATCATTGACCCTTTCAAAGGTGATTTATACATGCGCTCTTCCTCATGATGATGTAAGGCAGGTAACGGCAACAACGACGACCAACTAAGTAAAATTAGATTACGACACGAAAAGCTTGCAGCCAACTTGATGAAAGCTAAGGGGAAATAACGCTTTTCTAGCGTCTTTCACAAAACCTGAACAGGTAACTCACTCATTTTGCTAATTAACTTACTCGGAAGAGTAACAATAGAGCCCATTGAAGGTACAATCGTCCGGTGAATATCCCGCCACGTGTAATCAACTTTGACGATGTAATTGAGCTCTGCGGCTCTGTTGCAACTTCCCGCGGGCGTGTCTACAAGACCACCGGCGCAGTAAAAGAACTCGACTGGTTGAGTGAAGGCAGCGTGCTCTACAGCACAGTTCAGGGCACAGAGACTGAACCTTACCAACAAAGAACGCTTATCGCCGCCCACCGGCTCGATGGAGAGTGTTCTTGTCCGGTTCACTACAACTGCAAACACGTCGCTGCGGCATTACTTTGCTGGATTGACAAGCAATCAGCCAAACCGTCGGCCGATGACCAAGCTCTGCGCGCAGTCAACCGCTGGCTACAACGTCTCGTTGAGGACGGCAAAGGCAGTGTTACTCGGCATGAGCATCATGAACCTGGTGAGCCTCTGCTTTTCTATCAACTCGACAGCAATGCGCTGACTCAAAGTAAAACGGGAATCACACTCGATATATTACAAAGTCGCCTGCTCAAACGTGGCGGCTATGGCAAAGAAACTCAGTATCGTTACCATGGACATTATCACCACCCTGAATGGGTATTGCCCAGTGACCGATCAATTCTTGAACTAGCCGTTGGTCGCCACTCAGATATCACGTACCGGACGCTGACCATTGAAGGCGATATTGGCCATTTAATTATGGTTAAGCTACTGAGTACCAATCGTTGCTACTGGGGCCCTGATCGCGAGAAACCTTTACACCTCGGAGAATCAAAAAGCCTGGAGTTCGACTGGAAAACATCGACATCTCAGTCTCTCAAACTTAATGTGGGGCTTGTAGACGCTGAAGACTGGCAACTCATCCCTGCCGACCCACCTTGGTATGTCGACACCAACAAAATGATTGCAGGCCCGCTGCACGATGTGCCAGCCTCGGCGATACTGAGTAACCTGCTCGATGCGCCAGATCTACCTGAAGCTCACGCACAAGCGGTTAGCAACTATCTAGCGTCACGAGTTCCTGACGCCCATATGCCGTTGCCAGTAGAACCCAATTTTGTTCGAGTTGAAGTAACACCTGAACCTTTGCTGGTGCTGCAATCACGCGAAGACAATCCCGATATTCGGGAATTTTACGGATCTATTCGCTTTCGCTATGGCGAGTATTTACTGCCATTTGATGGCATGGAAGCCGATGCGACGCTTGAAGGAAAAACCAGCGATGGCAAGCCACTGATGCTAACTCGCGATCTGGGTGCTGAAACCCGTTTCGCTGTTGAATTTGGTAAACGCTTTGCCGATTTTGAATCGGCAATGCAAAGCGACCCGAGTTTTTTCTCACGTGCAGACAGAAAACCGCGTGCGCGTGACGTTCAATCCATAGCTCGCGCCTGGCACAGCTTATTGGCACAAAGACCCGCACTGGAAGCTGAAGGGTGGAAAGTGCAGTGTCGCGAGCCGTTCGATCTAGATTTCAAGCCAATTACCACCATTGAAGCCACGCTAAGCGATAGCACTTCAAGCTGGTTCGACATGTCGTTACGGTTAAAGCACGAAAACCAGAATTTCGATTTATTACCGTTGGTTATCGAATGGTTGCAGTCGGATACGCCAGATCAGTCTATTTTGCTGCAAGCTGAAAGCGGCCAGTGGCTAGAGGTTGCACCTGAAATATTTACACCTGTTGCAAACACACTACTTGAACTGTTTGACGACCCGTCACAAACAGATAGCTTACGTCTGCCAAGACAACGTGCGACTACCCTAGAGAACCTGGAGCAAACTTGGCAAGATTCGGGTGTCAATATCCATTGGCATGGTGCGCAGGATATTTTTAACCTTGCTGATAAATTAAAAGCATTTGAGGGAATTGAAAACCCAGAAATGCCAACAACACTTGAAGCCAGACTTCGTCCTTATCAGCTTGATGGGATCGGTTGGTTAGGCTTTCTTGCCGAATTCTCGTTCAATGGTATATTGGCTGATGACATGGGACTGGGTAAAACCCTCCAAACCTTAGCGCATATTCTCAACGAAAACACCACAGGCCGGCTTGAACGTCCAACACTCATTGTGGCTCCAACCAGCTTGCTGGGAAACTGGAAGCGAGAAGCGGCGAAGTTTACGCCCACTCTAATCGCCGAGGTATGGCATGGCAGCGATCGCAAGTCACAAGGTTTAGATTTTGAAAAATGCGATATCGTCATTACGAGCTATGCGCTTGTCACCCGCGATATAGAAATGCTTAACGATCAAAATTTCGGTTTTATCGTATTGGATGAATCTCAAGCGATTAAAAATCCAGGCGCAAAAGTGACTCAGGCTCTCAAGACGTTAGAAATACCAAGAAGGCTTTGTTTGACGGGTACACCGCTTGAAAACCATCTGGGTGAGTTATGGTCGCAGTTCGACTTTCTCATGCCCGGGTTTCTTGGCACCCGCAAACACTTTAATCGGTATTTTCGCAACCCAATCGAAATTCACGGTAGTTTCGAGCGCCAAAAACGCTTGGCCGAATTGATCAAACCGTTCCTATTGCGTCGTCGCAAAGAACAGGTCGCATCGGAACTACCACCAAAAACGGAAATTATCCGCGAAGTGACCCTCGAAGGTCCTCAAGCACGTTTGTACGAAAGTATACGCGTGACGATGGAGCACCGTGTACGTCAACTGCTCGCTGAACGTGGATTGGCGCGCAGTCATATTGAAATGCTCGATGCATTGCTAAAGCTCAGACAAACCTGCTGTCACCCCAAATTGGTTAAGTTGGATTCAGCACGTGGCATTCAAGAGTCTGCGAAAACTGAATTGCTTTTATCGATGCTGCAAGAGCTTATTGCGGAAGGTAAGAAAATTTTATTGTTCTCACAGTTCACTGAAATGCTCGGGCTCATTGAGGTAGAGCTTAATGCCGCCAACATTAACTACGTCAAACTAACTGGCAGAACCCGTAAGCGTGATGAAGTCATCGATTCGTTCCAGCATGGCGATGTACCCCTGTTTCTAATTAGCTTGAAAGCTGGCGGCACTGGATTAAACCTCACTGCGGCTGACACTGTCATACATTACGATCCATGGTGGAACCCGGCGGTAGAGAATCAAGCCAGCGATCGTGCTCATCGCATTGGCCAAACCAAGCCTGTATTTATATACAAACTGGTGGCAAGCAATACAGTAGAAGAAAAGATTTTGGCAATGCAGCAGCAAAAAAAGCAGCTTTCCGATCAAACTTTGAATCAAGGCGAGCAACAGGCAATGAGTGCACTGACTGCCGACCAAATTCTCGCTTTGTTTGAACCTGAGCCGCTGGAAAAATCTGAAAACAGTGCTCGCGGCCTGTCTGGGTCAATCTTGTTAGAGGACGCAAGGGATGCATCACCGAGCGATTCGCCGGACGATTCAACCGATCAATCGGCTGCCCAATAACTCTTAAGCCTGCGCTCGAGCTTCGAGCTGGGCGCGAATTTCTCCGTGCTTTTTTTCAGTTATAGGATAACCGCGCATTAAATACAGCGCACTTAGCTTAAAGGCTATGCATGGCACACCATAAAGAATTGCTAACCCCTGAATGGCGTTACCATCATTAGCGCCAGTTGCACTAAAACCGAAAACATCCAGCAAGGGAAATGCAATACCAATTGCCAGCGCAAACGAGAGTTTGGTTGCAGTCCCCCATAATGCGAAGAACAACCCCGGTCTTTTGTATCCAGTTTGCAGTTCGTCCCATTCGATTAGATCACCGTTAATCGCTGCAGGCAACACAAGGTCGGCACCGGTTGCAAAACCTGTTACGACAACGATTAAGTAAAACAGACCCAAGGAGTTTTCGTTCAAAAACGGTGTCCAGATAAAAAACGCAGCAGCAAGCAAGATAGCTACGGTCCAAGTTTGATGCTTACCAATTTTTTTGGACAAAGCCACCCATACTGGTACCGACAACGCTGAACAAACAAAATACAGAAAGAGCATTCTGCCAACTTGATCAGGGGCGTCAATAACATGTGTTACAAATAAAATAAACAGACTGGCTGGAATTGCGTTGCCCACTGCATTCAAGAAAAAACTACCCAACAGTTGCCTAAAAGGCGTGGGTTGACTGACCAGCTCCCATGCCGCTTTTAGCGTGTTATCGGGCAATTGAGTATCTTTGTTATCAGGCACCAACAATGCGGCCACGATCGTCGCGGCCATAAGCGTGATGATAACTAACCAAGTGATACCTGATAGCGTGCGTCCAAGCTGCGCAGAGTCTTCACCAGATAAAACAACGGCAAACATTAATGCAGCTAGCGACCCGACCAATCCAAAAGCCACCCTAATTCCAGCGATGGAGCTTCGCGTATTGTAGTCAGATGAAAGTTCTGCACCCCATGCGCCTAGCGGCACAATCGACAAGGTACCAGCAATGTAAATGGCTATTGTCCACAACAATAAATAGGTAGAGCCTGCATTATCTGGTGGATTAAACAGATAGAAAGTTGATATAGCAATGAGTGGTGTTGCGATAACAACAAACAACTTGCGTCTTTGAAACGCTGTTGGCGTCCTGTCCGACATATAGCCGACAATGGGGTCGGTGACAGTGTCAAACAACCTCGCCACCAACAGGATTATCCCAATACTTGTTAGGCTAAGGCCTGTAGATTCTGCATAAAATGTGGGCACAAATATTTGTAGCGCGATAAATGCTGCAGCCAATGGAAAAGCTAAGCTTCCGTAGGCGGCAATGGTAATTCGTGAAAGCTTGTCTTGCATGCGCGTCGCACTGTTCCTTGAGTGTTAAAGACTTCAGAACAAATTGGTTAGCGCTACACCTAGTCCGAGCCGTTGCTGAAATCGATTATAATCTATCAACGAATCACCATATCCGTTGAAGTACTGCACCATGCCACGAAACTTTCCCGATAATGGAAACGTAACCGTTGCATCTATCGAGCCTTTGCGAGTTGAAGGGTTACCACGCATAACCGTTGATAACTCAACCGTGCTGTTCTTCCAACCTAGCGACAACTGCGCGTTGCCCAAGTAATCCTGAATGTCTGGATTGTCATCCCCTTCGGCATCAGACGGGCTACTTTTAGGGTCCTCTGGTAGCCGATACCACGGCCTCAGAGACGCTACGAAAGAACCACGACCATAGATCAGTTCAGTGTAGACTCGATTCCAACTTCGCGACAGATCAGCCAGTTGTCCATTGGATTGATGCTCCAGCCCCAGTGTTAGAGCAGTTTTCCCACCAAACGGCCCCCACAATAATGGGGTTATGTAAAAAAATTCAGGCTGGTAGTTGGTTTCACGAAATGGACTCGATAGTGGAGCGTTATAGAGTTGCCACCAAGATTCAATCGTGATGCCAAAATACAGAGCGTCACCTTTAAAAAACAGGTCATTCTGATTCACTTGTGATTTCAAGCTAATCTGAAAATTGACCTCGTATGCTTTGTAGCTTAAATCTTCAGGCACGTCCTGCAGCAATAACGCAGGATTGTTTACGTTTGTGGTCATGCTGAACGGCAGAATATAATTGTGCTTGTGTGCCGTTATTACGTAAGGGTTAAACGCATCTTCGCGCTCAGCCTCAACACGCTCATCTACCACACTATCCGGCTCGCTAACTTCAGCCGCAACACAGATTGCGGTATAAAAAGGTAACGTACTCAGGGCGCACAAATAAAATATTCGAATCATATTGAAATAACTGGATACTCAGACACTCCAATTATAGTGCTTGTCTACAAACACGTGTGTGATCGCCCAAGCTAGCCCTGCTCTAGCTTAATATGTAACCAATCAACCTCGTCTATTGCAGCTGGGCTCAGCCCTATTGCCAACTCTTTTTGTTGCGTGGCCTCATCTGTTTGACCCAGTGCACGATAAAGTACATGCGCCGTCGCATGCAGTTCAGCATTTCGAAATGGTGTATCCAACACACCTTCTATTAAGGTGATCGCTTTTGGTAACTGTCCTTGAAGGGCGAGAGCTTGCGCTAGCGCAATGGCCGCGCCTCCTGCAGGACGCAAGCGATAATTATCTTGAGCCAGCGAGAGTGCTAGTGCATTATTACCAGCTTGTAGGAAAAATTCTAGAGCATGCCCTGAGATGAGTTCCGGTGCAAATTCCATGGTTGTTTGAAACTCATCATTTGCTCTCGCCAGCAAAATGTCTGCTTCGTCTTGATCTTTTACATTGTCATTCGATTGGAGAATGCCAGCTAATGCTTCCATGAATATGGGCGAGTCAGTACGTTGGATAAGATCTCTGTACTTGCTCTCGGCACTTTCAGTATTTCCCAATAATAATTCTATTTCCGCAATGTGCTCTTCAACTAACCAATGACCCGGAAAAAGAACCAATGCCTGTTCATAGTGTTCAAGAGCATCGTGCCATCTGCCACGCCCAAGGTCTAATATGCCTTGCTGCAGCTTTAACCACGATTGCAACTGAAAGGCTTTTCTCGGTGCTCTTTCTTCGGCTTTCTCAAACCAACTTTCAGCGGCACTATAGTCAGCGGTGGAGCCATAGTAGAACGCCAACTTCACAGCTGATATCGAGCTTCGTTCAGCATCCTCGATTTGGTCATAGAGTGCTTTGGCTTTTAAATAATCGCCGGTGTTAAAAAGGACATCGGCACGCAGGCCAACAATACGCAAAGCGGTTTGTTTGTCGACCAAAATGGCCGATTCTGCCGCGACCAAATCAGCCTCTATATCGGGCAGTCGGTGCATGGAGAAGTTTATGGCAGCTCGAGTGAGCACCGGACCACCTTTCCCCTCAGCAAGCTCAAAAGCATGGTTTATGACGCTCTGTGCTTCCATGTAATGTTGTACTTTGCCACTAAGCCGCGCACGCTCAAGCAGGACTTTTGCCAGTCGTTCTTGATGTATCCAGGAGTTTGGTTTATCGAAGGCCGTTCTTTGCAAGCCTACAACTAATTGGTTTAGTCGATTAATTTCTGAATTGTAGTCTTCAGCTTTTACACTTACCGTGAAGCTCAACCCCAAACAAATGAGTATCGTCACTAGCTTTTTATTCACAACAAGACCTTTATGTGTATCGTGACATCGCTCACTGCCTGCGTCCCTGCAGGCGTAAGGTTTTTTACTTGCTACTCGTGCGGTGCTGCAAGGAATGGAAAAGCAGCTTCAAATGCTTTGTCGTTCGCAGACGGATTTAGAACACCAACCAATGCTGTTGCCGCATGGGGTGCAGGGTCGCCAGTTAGTTCAAGCAACGCAACTGCTAGTGTTACATCGATAACCGGATCAGTAAGCATACGACCGTTTGGAAATCCTGCAGCTGCACTGGTGTCAATTTTCAGTGTATCTGGGAGAATCAAAGGAACCGCAGCCGCCGCACAAGTGCCGGTGCCGTCGCCATTAACAGTGCATGGCGTTAAGCCTAGACCACGCAATTGCTCATCGAGTGCGCCATGTAAAAACGTTAGGCTGTTCAGGATTTCAGGCACGTAAACACTGGCCGCATCATCAACTGGATTCGACTGGTTGTAGTCATCTTTACTGGCAATGAGTGCAGTAGCAATAGCGGGCATACCCATACGATCAACACGAGTGAAGGCGTCTGGCGCATCAGTTGAAAAGTTAAACGTAGCGACTGGCGTGTCACCACCATCAGTAACCATTTCACCTGATGTGTCACCACCATCGGTAACCATTACACCTTCGCTAGCATCGTCGTCGCTGCTGCTGCAACCTGTAACAATCCAGCAAAGCGCTAGAGCGGCTAGTAGTGATTTGTTTTTTGATAGATTCATGTGTAGTCCTCTCATTTAGAGCTGGTTGTAGCCCAAGTCTGAAATTGGCCCGATGGGATGGTTGAAGCTGGAACCTGAATAGCTACAGCAGTGATATTTAAACCTGCTACGTCATCGCTCATTGGATCAAACGAAATAGTGCCGGTTGCAACCGTATCGTTGAAGCCCGTTAGGTCAAAGAAGAATGGGTCGTCTGCAAGACCAGCCCAAGCGCTCGTAGCACCTTCGGTTAGTACCGTTTCAACCGCACCTGAGATCGTCTCAATACCTTCGCCAGACACTTGCACGCCCCAAGCACCAGCATCGTCTTGGGCAAAACGCGCATAAAGATCCAAGTCTGATACGCCATCAGCCGTGGTATCAAAATGCATAGCATAAAGAACATCAGAGCTATAAGTTGCTGGAGAGCCTGCCGCTCCAAATGTACCAAACGTTAGCACCAGGTTGAGGTTGTCGCCTTCGTGCCACGCATAGTAGTCACCAATGTCGGCTTCAAGTTGTGCTGTTGCACCAGGTGCTTCCTGATGATCGGCTGCCTGAACGGCAGGTAAGGTGAGCATACTGGCGGCTAAAATCCCAGCTGCAACCTTCAGTGAAAGAAGATTTTTCTTGCAAAGCATATAGGTTATTCCTGTTTAATTATTGAATCTATGGAGTTGTAACAGTGACAGCACTTGAGGCAGCAGATCGGTTACCGTCATTATCGATTGCGACTACAGTATAACTGTAGCTGCTATTGCTCATAACACCAGCGTCATAAAAACTGTTGCCTTCAACAAGCCCAACACTTTGAGAATCGCGCATAACCTCATACATTGACACTATTCCGTCGTCAGTTGAGCGGTCCCAAAACAATTCAAGTGCGGTACTTGAATATACACTGGCTGCTATATTCATTGGTATAGATGGACCACCTTGCTGGCCAGATTCGTTATGGCTGTGACCAGCTTCTTCCATCAATGTATTCGACAGGTTCCCTCTTATCGCGCCACCTGGGAATTCCGGATTATGGATGTTGATGTAAAACTGTGACGGGTTGGCAAGGATTCGCTGCACGATACCTGATTCGCCCGTTGGGAACTTGCCCATTTCGCCTTCTGTTAGGCAGTCCGCTGCATTTCCATCTTCAGGGCCTGCGAGTACGGCAACAACTGGGCCGTTGGCATCGCGAAGTCCTTCATGGATGTGTGCCGCCATACCTTCGCCAACTGGCACTAGTTGAAGCTTCTGAACAAGTAACGAATAACAAAGAGTGAGCTCGTCACCATCCACACCAAACACGTAACCAACGCCCTTTCCATCGGGATCGCCTGCTAGACGCTGTGTTGGGTCATCACCGACTTCTTCGCGCCCATCCATCTGGGCAATAAGCATGGTGTTAGTGTGGCCTGCTTGTGCAATGGATGAGGCCATAAGACACGCAAGTGCGCACAACATTGGCGCGCGAAAAGATTGTTTGATGATCATTGAGGTTATTCCAGTGAGGCCAAAGCGGCCTTTAAGTTCGGTGCTGCAATTTCGAAAAACTGCTGCTCGTTCACTGGAATACGCAGCATAGATGCATTGAGATGCACCAACAAGGAATTAATTTGCCTTATGGGAAGGGCAACAACTTCATCGTGCCCATGGTGCTTGGGAAGCGCCAGGTCAAATCGGAGTCTACATTCGTGTCACCGTCACTACGCGCATCCAACGCCCACGCCCACTTTGAATCTCGCGTTGTGCCATCGTCGTCTCGGTTTATTTGAATTTCAAAACCAAATGTTTTGCCAATTGGGATTTGAGCTTCGGCCAAATTAATACGAATTTCCCATGTGGATCGGAATCCTTGGCAAAGACAATTGGCAAATTCAACATTCGCTACATCAAATATGACTGCAGTCTTAACATTTGCTCCACGTTTTATCTCAGTGTCGGTTTCACCACTTTTATTAGCTTCAGCATCGTCATCAAATCCCCGAACCAATGGAATCATAATTTGCATATCATCGACGGTGTCATAGTCTGTAGCTTGGCTTAAATCGCCATCCCAATATATTTCAATTGAATCGTCATTAAACCACTGCGTGCCAGAATCGCGGGACCCAAATACGGGTGGATTAGCACCAGGATTGATCGTCTTTCCAAACACAAAAAGCGTTAAATACTCTCCATCATGAATAGCAGCCCACTGCATATTAGGGTCGCCCACAACCATGTTGCCGGGCTCATCAACAATGATATTGCTAATGCCTAGCTTCACGCCATTTACGTCATCAAACTGAGCATTGTTCCAGTAATCAGCTTCAAATGTTCCATCAATAGTCGTATCTTTGCCAGTAGCTGGAACTCTAACCATCGGCTCAATTCCAGCCTCCATACCCGGGCTGTTAGCGTCATACGGATCAGTTACCTGGCGACGTTCCGCTAAATTGCTAATGCCGTCTGAGTCTTCGTCAAAAGCATCACCTTCACTAACATAGTTAGTGTCTAGAAAATCCAAGGGTGAGTCGTTATTGATATTCTCCACATTGGCAGTAGCGACTGCCAACAGCAATGTTTTTGAGTCAAACGTTTCGGACCATCGAACTTCTAAAGCAACATCACTGTTGACCGGTACTTGCGCTTCACCCTTCCAAACGTCACCTTCTGGCACCATGTCAACAGGCTGACGGTTTATTGTGACGTTCAGAATTAAATTCTCGCGCACGACTGCACGTGTGGTTAAAAAAGCCGGGGGAGCCATATTCAGCTTCGAACTACCATCTGAATCGACAGCGACCGTCGATACCGTCTCACCACATGCAGACAAGACAAACACTGCTGCTGCTAACAGACATAATTTTCTCATTATGGCGCACCCACAGTGATCGATATTGTACAAATGCCATCAGTGCAGGGACCGCCGGCGATAGGGTCAGAACTCGTGCTCCCACGATTGGATAAACTCGATATCAAACCCAAAGTCACCACCCCCAGTACAACGTAGAGTACAGTGCGAAATTTGCCGTTATTGGCCACTTTTTCGGTTGCTGCAACCTCGGTAGTATTTGCGACCGGCGCGGTTTCTAACGCATTAATTTTTCGCACTAGTGGATTAAAAGCGTAGCCGCGAACGGTACGATTACCCGCCTTATCTCTTGCTTGGATGTAGTATTCGATATCGCGATCGCTGGTTACGGCAGTGGGAACATGTGCAATATAAGTTGACGAGTAGGACACTCGGTTCATCACTACAGCACTGTACGCTGTGTCGTTCTGAAATCGGTAGTACAGGCTAACGCTATCGAGCTCGTCATCATCGACTACCGTGGCAAAGAAAGATTGGCGCGACGCGGCGTCGACAGTGCTAACAATGATGTGTTCAATGAGTGGTGGCTCAACATCGATTGAGCCACTCTGGGCGTAAGCTTGCGACATGCCAAGCAAAGCTTGCGACAAGGCAAACCAGCAGACAAATCCCGAACTGAAAAGCTTATTGACCAAAGACACGCTCGCCCTCCGCGGCAACCCAAGTTGATTATGTAAAACGCTGATTCTGACTAGTTTTCCGACAGCTTCCAAGCAAAAACGTGCTGATGGTAATAATACCGGCCGAACCGTCGTATCGTTCCTTAGTAATCAGCATCTTACGTACATGGACCACTATCTATGACCTATGTTACGCCATATGAGAAACAAATCCCCATCACTGTACCCTGCAATGCGCGTTCCGGTTGCTCAAGGTTCAAACTTCTAAGCAGAATTGACGATATTTTGCTCATTTCAGGATAGATTCAACCATTATCGTGGAGTGTTACACTCTCCTCAGAATCTACCCGAGGCCAATATTTCGTGAACAAATACCGACGTTATATACCCATTATTGTACTCATCGTTGTTGGCATCGGTACTGGCCTCGAGAAGCTCGGCGTCGATCTAGACGCACTAGGGCTTGGCGGCATAACAAACCAGCAAGGTCAGTCGAACAGCAACGCTGGTGTCAACGCAAAACAATCACACCCAAACACAAAGCAGTGGTCATCGACCAACCCTGAAATAAATTTGTGGCACGTTTTCGAGGGCGAAATCAATCGAAAAGGCAAGCCAACGGGTTACCACTCTCGTCCCGGTGGCGTTGATGCCGCAAATGCGCGGATCGTCTCTATTAAAGATAGACCTAATCGAGCAGGTGTGTACACCGCCAACATTGAAGTACGCGATGGTGGACAGTGGAAGAGCAAATTCTCATCGTTTTTCCCTGATAACATGTCGCAAGAGGAAGTTATTGATGCCATTGTGAGTGCTTACAACAGCAGCAACGACAAGAACAAGCAACCGTGGCAAGGGCCGTCTGGCCTGGGTTTCAACATCCAAGGCTATACCACGTCTAAAGGTGGAATCAATACCGCGTTCCCAGTGTTTCGAAGCAATCAGTAGTCAATAGCGCATTATTCGTCATATTACCGACACTCAGCCCTATGTTTTAGCTGATTCCAGCACAATCGGATGAATAGGCACGTTTGTCGCAACCTTGGTGCATGCGCTCAACAGTATGCCAAACAGATAATCTCATCGTAAAGCTGCAAATGCTCTGTGGTCTGATTGCGCTTGGCTGTTCTTTGGTAGCAACTGGGGCGGAAACCACACCCACTGCTGTATCAACGCAAAGCATTGCCACTACCACTGCTGCAGATATGGCTCACGTCAAGCAGCTCTCTTACATACAGTCAGTGCTTGACGCGAAACTCACTGAGCGACGTAAGATTGGTGATCGAATCTCGACGGCGAACGAGCAAGACAAAGCCGACTTACGTCGCGATGCAAACGTACTCACAAGCGATATCGCCCAGTTGCGCAAAACTCTTGAAACTATCGCAACAGGCGGTATTGACCGCAAACTGTTTGAACAAAAAACCACAAAAGAGAAAAAGGATTGGCGTGAAGATGTCTCTTTAATTGCGCAACCTGTACTTGACAGTCTGAAAGAGATAACCGAAAAACCACGCAGGATTAAAGAACTCAACGAGCTTATTGAACTGAAACAAAAAGAGATTGAAGCAAGTTCTGCCGCAATAAAGAATTTAAAACGATCCGGTATTGAAGATGCCACACAACCCCTACAAGCATCCATTAAAAGTTTAGTCAGTAAATGGCAAAAGCGTCAGAGCGATGCTAGCGACACCATTGCTGTTGCACAAATTCAATTAAAAGGTCTTGATGGTGGTCAACCGATTAGTCAAACAATCTACGGCGCGCTGGTGAAGTTCGCTAAAGGACGCGGCCTGACAATTGTGATGGCCATAGCTGCTGCGTGGATAGTGTTGATTAGTGTTAGATTATTGATGAAAGCCTATCGCTACGCATTAGTTAACCATCAGCAAAGAGATAGCCGTACTCGGTACCGGGTTGCCAAATACAGCGTGCAAGCACTTACGTTTACGCTCGTACTCATCGCTGTTTTTATCGTGTTCTATGAACGACACGATGTACTACTGCTCGGCCTGCTCATTCTCCTCATCGTTGGTTTTGTTTTGAATGCAAAACAACTACTGCCACGTTATATAAAAGAAGCGCGACTATTACTGAACCTTGGTGCCATGCGGGAAGGCGAACGCGTCATCTATAACGGACTGCCTTATCGAGTTGAATCGATAAACATGTATACCATTTTCAGAAACCCTGAACTCAGCGGTATCCTTCGTATACCACTGGCGGAACTGACTAAAACCTCTTCTCGCCCCGTAAGCAAAGAAAGCTGGTTTCCAAGTTCAAAGGCAGATGTAGTACTTCTCTCAGATGGTAGTTTGCTCGAAGTGTTAAGCCAAAATCCTGATACAGTCGAACTGAAAAAACGTGGCGGTGAATTGCTTACAGTACCTGCAATCGACTTTTACGCCATGTCGATGACCAACTTGTCTCGTTTGGGTACATTCGGCGCTTCTGGAAGTTTTGGTGTTGACTACAATCATCAAAATATTAGTACCACAGAAATTCCGCAAAAATTGCGCGCTGGAGTACAGCATGCCTTTGAAACCAGTGATCTTGGCGATCATTTAAAAGATGTCCGTGTGGAACTGGCACAGGCCAGTAACTCATCTATTGACTATTGGGTATTCGTAACCTTAGACAGTAAAGCTGCACGCTCCTATTTTCGAGTGCACCGAATTATCCAAAGCGCCTGCATTGAGACCTGCGGCCGTGAAGGTTGGTCTATCCCGTTTCCGCATATGTCTGTTGTGCAAAAAAAATCGTCAGCGAATGACGACAGCGTTCTTTCCAACAACTCCCCTTTTAGCGCTGCAAGCTAGCTGTACTTTAAATCGTTTGCTTAATTGACTTGATTGGGATATATTTCCCAACTAATAGGTATTCGTCAGGAAACGATCATGAAACTAGCCTTTAAATCCGCCGCTCTACTGCTGATCGGCTGCTTATTCCAAAACGCACCTGCGATAGCCTGCGGCGGCCTTTTCTGCCAGAACGTGCCGGTTGATCAAGCTGGCGAACAGATTCTTTTTCATCAGGATGGTGAATACATTACCGCCATGGTGCGCATTCTTTATGAAGGCGATTCAGAAAACTTCAGCTGGGTTGTACCCGTCCCCACTACCCCCGAACTAAGCACCGGTGCGGACGTAATGTTCGATGAGCTTGAGCAGTTGACCAGTCCACGCTTTACGCTTGAAAGAAATGGCAACGTCTGCGAGTCTGACTTGGTGTTCATTAATGCTAGCACCAGTGGAGCGACCGACGCTGGTAGTACTGATGCAGAATCAGACGGGGTCGTGATTGAACAATCGCTTTCAGTTGGACCGTTTGACATTGAAATTGTTAGCAGCACCAATCCTGATGAAATGGCGCAATGGCTTGAAGACAATGACTATGACCTGTCTAGTCGTGGTCGTGAATTGATTACACCGTATGTTGAGGTAGGTATGAAATTCGTGGCAGTCAAGCTACGCAGTGGCGAGTCTTCCGGCAGCATTCAACCACTGATTATGAAATACAAAAGTGACATGCCAATGGTGCCAATAAAACTGACGGCAGTAGCCGCTCAGGATGATATGGGTGTATTGGTTTGGCTTGTGTCAGATGCCAGAGCGGTACCTAATAACTATCTGCACGTTGTCCCCAACTACACAAAACTAAACTGGTACACCGGTTCTCAAAATGCGTATGCCAGTTACCAAAGCCTAATAACCACCGCTATGGATGAGGCAGGTGGGCAAGGTTTCGCAACAGATTTTGCTGGCCCGATTACCGGGAACATTACTGATTTTATGAGTTCATCTGAATCACGTGAATTAGAACTTCAGATGTTTGATGAACTACAAAGTGATGCAGAATTTCTTTCCAGACTCTACAACAGCTCACGTTCAGATGGATTCAGGTCTGCATTCCAGCGGATTCTTCCATTACCACAAGGCCAAGATCAATCGGCATACAGCGACCCTTTTGCGATGCTAGCTAATTACTCACCGGAACTATTATCACAGGCTCGTATTAACGCCCGACAAGCATTAGTTGACATTGAAATTGACCCGTTGAAGAACAGCAACGCGCTTGTACAAGATGGTCGATATTTGACGCGACTGTATACAACGCTGTCGGCCGATGAGATGACGGTTGACCCTAGCTTCGAATTCAACGCAAACATGCCGGGACAAGCACGTGAACGCAAAGCCACCTTGGACCAGCTGTGCATTGATAACGAAAGAAGCGAGTGGTCACTCACACTCGGTGAAGGCACTGGCCGCGAAGGTGAAAGGGTCATACTTTCAGGAAATGCTCCACCGACTATCGTACCTGTTGCTGTAACCGCACAAAGGTCTGTGTTTAGTACCTCAATTACATCAGGCGCTGCTATGCCTCAAATTCAAACTAAAAATGAGTTCGAATTATTGGAACTAAATAGGCCTGCCTCAACTGAAGGTGAAATCGATTCAAATAATGAAGACGTGGGCACCGATGTTGTAGCTCAAAGCAGCAAGAATAAATTTCTTGGCAGTTCATCTGCATGGTGGTTATTCCTAGCCTTAAGTATAATTTTTGTTAGACGCAGAAAATTGTAATTGTAAACAACAGCAAACTGACCTTTTCCAATAATCGAAAGGGTTAGTTTAATTTTTTTACTACTTGGTCAATACGAATCGTGTCTTATTGTGAACGACTATAGTTTTCAAGTCGTTACGCGATAACAAAAAGTGAGGAAAGTATTATCAGCAAATAGACTGGTCCTAAGTAGGCGTTAGAGCAGAGCTTACTCCGTAGCCTTCACTACCCATAGTGATGGTTGTGGCTCAGTCAGGTAATTGTTAGCGTAGCCGAACACATTTATAAGCGCTTTGCCGGATGTCACGCCATGTCAATGCCACAGTCAGTTTTGCCACCCCCCGAGTCCGCAACTTTGGCTGACCGTGTACGACTATCTACCTGCATAAAACCTTCGTATAACCTACTGGTTAGTAGTGAGTTATGCACATCCATTCAAAGAAAACTGGCCACTCGTTTTAAGCTAACCAACTGGACACCGAACCAACGCTTCGAACATGTTGATGCGTGTATTACAGATTGCCGATCAGCAGAGATTGTATGTTCTGAGAATACTGAACTGTGCAACTGCGACATAAATTTCGCTCTGGTCAACGAACACTCCTACTTACCCCTCGAATCCACCGGACAAGATGCTAATCTAGAGCTCATTACAGAGGCGGAGCTGAGTAGTGACATTCTGTATTTGCGAATTTCTGGGCGACTGCGCGCACTGCACGTCAGTAAAAAACAATCTGATAATGAGCCGGATATTGTCAAGGAAAATGCATACGAAATTTTAAAGACCTTAATGAAATACAGCACTGACTGGATGGTGGTGAAAGATCTAGATCATCGCTTTGCCCTTGTTACCGACCGATTCTTACAATCGCACAAGAAAAACTCTGCTGAAATTATCGGAAAAAACGATCTTGAAATCGGCACGCAGAAGGAATTGGTCTTGGGCGACGCCGCCAAAGAATGGAGCGGATATTGGGCGGACGATGATCAGGCGGTTGCCATAAAGGAACCAATCGAAACTGAGCATATGGTCATTGAAGAAAATGCGCTCGAACAAACACGTGAGCATGTAGCAAGAGTACCAATCAAAAACATAGCGGGCGACGTTATCGCACTCTTAGTTTGCGTCAGCCAAGTCAATGTATCTAAAATTAATGGCAGCATGATTCCAGTTTTTGCTAGCCGGAAAAATCTAGAACGACATCCCATTATAAAACAGCTGGATGACAAAAGAAGTCAAGCCGAAGCCCAGAACATGCGATCGCAGTCGGTTATAAAAGGAAAAAACAATTTCATCGCAACAGCAAGCCATGACTTACGCCAACCGCTTCAAGCTATTGGTCTGTTTATAGAATCGCTAGAACAAAAAATAGATGACGTACAGCAAACAGTAATATTATCAAAAATGAAGCAATCGTCTAACGACCTTAATGAACTACTGAATAGCATTCTAGATATATCAAAATTGGACGCCAATGCAGTTTCAGTGAATAAGTCTCATTTTTCTATAGCCGGTTTGTTAAAAACAATCGAAGATGAATTTGACAATGAGGCTTTCAATAAATCCATCAATCTGCACATTAACACTAGCAGATCGGTGGTCCATACCGACAGCTTGCTACTCTCTCGAATATTGAAAAACATAGTCGGCAATGCTGTGAAATACACAATAAGTGGCAGCGTTAATTTACTAACAGAAATAGATGAAAACAACTTAATTATACGAATAAAAGATACTGGCCCTGGAATTCCTAAAGAACAATATCAGTCGGTGTTCACGGAGTATCACCAAATTTTCAATCAGCAATCTCAGTCAAACTTCGGCCAAGGCCTTGGCCTATCTATTGTGAAACGTCTCGTCGAACTACTAAACTTAGACTTAAAACTTGACTCAGAAATGGGCCGAGGAACAGAATTTCGTTTAACCATACCGCTCGGTGATTCACTAAAAAACCAACCCAACAACACAGAACGGGCTAGCAATAAATCAAATGAATCGTTTAAGTTAATGGTAATAGACGACAATTCGATGGTGCTTGAAGCCATGGAAGAAATGCTAATCAGTATGGATTGCGACACGTATCCCGCCCATGATATACTCGAGGCACTTGAAATAATCGAAGAGTTAGAAGAATTACCCGATCTACTAATCGTGGATTATCAACTAGCCAATTATGTAACAGGCGATCTTGCTATTGCGCAAGTACGCAAAGCTGCAAAGAAAAACATACCAGCGATCATTGTCACCGGCAACACCAACAGCGCATTGGTTCGCAAAGCGGCCGAGTCAGCCTATCGGGTTCTTAACAAACCGGTAAATCCACATGTTCTGCTAAGAACCATTAGCAGTGCTATTAAAGAACATCACGCTACTGAGTAAGATGACTGTTGCACAGTAAATGGCGTCGATAGAGATATATTACTTTCCAAACTGGCTTCAAGAATCTTCTCTCTAAATAATTGCCTTGTTTTAATCAATGCGAACTCATCTTTTGTGTAGTAATGAACCGACCATTCGATCGCATGGTCACCAGTATCTTTTAACCGAATCTCCAATGGGTGCAACTCTTCTATAGGGATAGATTCATCTGCAACGGCTGCTTCAAAGGCGGATTGAAACATAGACTTAACCTCAGCAACAGGCACATCATATCCAATTTTGAATAGTAATTTTTCACGCAAACCTTTTGCAGAGGCGAAGCGCGATAAATTGTGGACCGTTTGATCTCGAATTTTTGAATTTTTTATCATCACCCGATGATTGTCCACTAGATTCAACAGCTCAGTGTGAAAAGCCATTGTCCGATACACAATGGCCAGCATGTCTTCTCCTCCATCGGTTATTTTAATAACATCTCGCTCTTTAAACATTTTGCTGTTTAAAATAACCAATCCGCTAATGATGTCAGGTGCCCAAGCACCTTGCGTTAACGCAAGAAAAACACCGACAAATCCAATCACGCCTCCCGCCTCAAGCAAGCTGCTAAAACCTGCAACGCGGATGATAGAAATAAGTGCCATCACACCAATAAAGACACTGATGAAAATACTTAATGCTCGGGATGCGTAAGTGTCAGCTATGCGACTACCTGCACCTACGTTTTGTACAGGTCGCCCAAACCGAAACCTTACAAAACGCCCTATCAGATGCACACTCAAATAGCTTAAATATATTATTACCAGTATCGACAGTACCTTTACACCAATGCCTTGCCCAGACTGTCCTTCACTAAAAAAGCGAAAGTGACCCAACAGACCAATCACCAGTACGTTGAGTCCACGAATAACGTTAATCCGAAAATCACACGCGGCGTCTGGTAATTCTTTATCTGAAAACTGTCTAACTAAAACGGGCGCAAATACGATCAGCAGCAAATTAATCAACAAGAGCGTATACAAGACTCCGCTACTTTCCAATAAATACAATTTTATTTGTTGACTGAACATGTTCGATATCCAATTTCAAAGCTATTGTGGCAACGCTCCGGAGCGCCATTGGTCGAAGTAATGTCGCGAATCCGGTAACGGTGTAAACCCAAGCTGATAGCGGAAACGTTTTCCTTCAATAAGACGTGGCAATATTGAAAACTCGACTGTTGCATCAGCCCCATCACGAATGAGCGTACCTCTTAAAACTGGGCTTACAGAATTTGCCAGCTTAGTCTCGCTCTTAACCCTTATATAATAATACTCAGGCAATATTCCAGATTCTCCAGGACGCAAGCTTGCTTGTATGTTGATCAACCCATCAGCCGACGCACGAGAAACAACAACGTTCTCAAAGTGTGGAAAAGCGCCGACAGTGCGTTCATCAATCAAACCTTGCATTATGTTCCGCCATTCATTATTGACCAACTCCAGCTCACAACCAATATGTTGTAAGTGATTACGCCAGTAGCTCACTCCTGCAATATTAGGCGGTGCATTATCACGACCTGAAGCCCGCAGAAAGTCTCCAATAGATGCTTTTCCACAAATTCGCGCCATAGCGTCTACCCAGATATCACCAATACCGTACAGCAGCTCAGGATCATAAAGGGACTCGAAAGCAGTTCTATTGGCTAGTCCATCAAACTTTATGTTCTGTCGCTGCCACGCAACAGATGAAATAAGCCAATTTGATTCTCTTGAGACTAAGTCGGGAACGATGGCAAAAGAGGTATATTGCGCCATACCTTCAATAAAAAAACCGACACTATTGGCTGATTTGGCTAGCGCACGATTTGACTCAACAGATTGAAATACATGGGCGGTTTCATGGCTTAACACTCGCCGATAAAGAGGATCAACTTCATCCTCTGACTTCAATACCATTCGGATTCTCTTCCACGTAGCTAGACCTAATGCATGCTCACTGTCAGAAGTCATGTCGGCTTGTATCTGCGAAATATCCTCTGCCCCCAGAAGTTCGACTAACGCTGCATAGTCATCTTCAACAAAAGGCTCTAGCATTAACATTGCGCGTTCATTCGCACGGCGGTAGGAGAAACTGTAATGATCAGTATCGAGCCTTCGTATATCTGATTGTTCTGACTCAACAGATGCACTTTGAAGTATTGCAACCATCCAACCTGCAACAACGATAAATCCTATAACAGACAGTACAACTGGCATTGCCCTAGCAAACACACCAGCGCCAGGTGTTTTAGGTCTTGAATCGGTCCCAGTCCACATAAAATAACTGAGCACCAGCAATAAAAATGCAATAACTAAGTGGAATCCAATAACCTGCCAATCGACAAGCAGCTTTTGGCCGTCATATTCATTATCAAAAAAACTAAAAATATTATATATCCCGGAAACACCTGCTATTTGCTCTAACAAAATCAGACCAATGAGATACACACAGTAAATAATTAACCCTGTTGTACGAAACCAAGATAAGAACACGCCGTGCGACACGACTACAAAGGCAAATAAACTATCTCTGCTGAAGAACTTGAAATCGTTCATCCAATAACTTTTACCCGTAATGCTTTGGGTATTAAAAGACAGCACAGCGCCCTGCAGAACCCGGTCTAGAATAAGCAGTAAAAAAAGCAACAACCAAGCAGCAACAACTTTAGAGAAGAATATTTTTTTTCGACCAATGGGTAAACTACGCAAAAAATCAACGGTTGAATCGTCGAATTCTTTTGGGAATAAACTGTACGCGGCGATCATATAAAATAATATGGTGAACAAGACCAAGTCGATATTCGTACCGACGTCACAATATGCTTTGCACCAAGACACATAGCTTTCTTCGTCTATTCGGACCGTAGCAAGCTCGGCTCCGTAGAAAAGTGCAACTAAACAAAGCCATAAAAACGTAAATGGTAATAGCTGCTTGAGCTCCTTTAATATAAGGCGGATCATTTGATATGGATCCTGTCTACCCAAAGTGGAATAGGCCGATGAAACTGCTCGGTTTCATATTCAAGTAGTACGTACGCTCGATCGCCAGGTGCATAGGGTGAGTCAATGCTGTGAGCTATTCCGCTTGTTGAACACACTTGGCGGTCTCTATCGCGCTCATAAATCATGGTTTCTTGGTCGTAGGCAGAAGCGAATTGATGCCGAAGTACACATTTCCCATTCAACGCTACCGGATTGGATGAAAGTTCTGTGTAAGTCGCTTCCAATTGATATGCACCTGCAGCATTCAGAACACTACGCACCTGACCTTGTAAATGTGGAACAGAGGCAACTAACTCCGCAATAGCTGGACGCTGTAAGTAGCCATCTAACCATTCTAGCCAGTCATTCGAAAAGGACTGCAAAGATTGCCCAATAATGTTCTCAAACCTTGCAGCATCAGTCAGAAATAACCTTTGCACCGACTCGATAGATGAATCACCGATACTCTCGTTTATATAATCTGCCGCAAGTTCCACTACTTTTGCTTTACCTTGTGTTTCTTCCAGATAAAGAATGGCAGAATAAGAGAGTGCATCAGCCGCTTCAAAACCATATTGATCAGTGATGGTTTGCCAAATTAGCAACGGAATTTGTTCAAACTCAAAACGGCGTTTCGCCAGCAAAGCTTGCGCAAACAGTTCATTATTATTAGTGCTATCCGTTGCGCGCTCTGCACCCTCTGCCCACCAGCGAGCAAAACCGTCTAAGAGCCAATGTCGTGTTTCATAATCCCATCGCGCATTGGTTAAACTTAATAGCAAATGATGCATAACTATCGCCTGCAGCATGCCGTGCTCATATTCGTCATAATCAACAAAGTTGGCAGTAATCAAAACACCATCAAGAAGCTCAGGCTCGATTTCCGTTGGTTCTAGCTCGGTATTCAGCGCAACTTGGACGGAAGGCATATCGCTAAGACCAACGTCTGTTTGCAGCACTGTTAGGTTCTGTTGCAGCAGATCAACGATAATTTCTGCTTGAACTTTGTGCTGCTCATCTATGTAAGAAACGGCAATTGCTGGTGACTCGTTTCTTAACACGTGCGCACCTGAAAACTCATAGGTTTCATTTTCCCATTTCTTTTGCAACGTCGTATAGACGGTAAGACACCCCATCCCTAACAAGGCAAACGCCGCCATGTCGCGCTTAGAAACGGGTTTACCGAGTTGTTCGGCAATTGAGCCTTCATTGAACAATGCCAACCCAAACCCTGCTAAGACAAAACCCAATGAGATCAAGACGGTTTCAATAACATCACGCCATGGAAACAACTCACGTTCAAACACGAACAACTGCCTATCCATTATGGCTAGAGGGGCGAATCGAGTCTCATCAAAGCTAGGCATATTGATGAGATAGGCCAGCGTTAGCCCCATCACGACATAAATAACCAGTCGAATACGACCCGTAAAACTAACGAAGAAAACCAAGCTCCAAAACAATAATCCAATGACCGCCGTTTTTAACAGCAGTAACTGCAGGTATCGCGGCGTTACATCCTCTGCCACACTCGCAGCACCTGCCGCAAGCAACACCACAAAAACACACAGCCCAATGATATAAAAAAGGCCAATAATGTATTTAATCAATAGTGGAGAGAAATTACTGATGGGTAGAGCTTCTACAAAGCGCCTCGTACCACCGGTGTACTCACGCACGATGAGACGGTTACCAACAATAAAGGTAATTAAAGGAATGATGGTGATGAGCGAAAAACGAACGACCTCAAAGCCGCTCATATTAAATGCGCCTGACTTCTGCTGCTCCAGTGCCACTAATACAACGAGCACAAATCCCAGACCGAGGGCAATAAACGCAATTCCGTGTTCTCTGGCATCTTTCATTGCCAAATTAAACAAGCCCATTGCAATCAATCCGAACGAGCAACAACAGCGATAAATACATCTTCCAGCGACATATCATCCTGTTGCCAGCCGTAGTCTAGTACCGGGGACTGAGGCGCACCATATGGAAACTGAAGCACTAGAAGATGTCGGCCGTGACGAGCATTGCTCTGCAAGACGTGATCGGCACCATTGGCAAATTCACCAGGAATATTTCCTGGCCGGTAGAGTGTTTCGTCTATTGAATAGGTTGCAATACTTTTAGACAGCGGTGCAAGACCGCCTTCATATACTGTCTTTCCAGATTCAACAATACCGATACGATCAGCAATGGCTTCGATGTCATCAATCAAATGTGTGGAAAAGAATATTGTTGCATCGGCACGACGTGCCTCTTCACTAACAAGGTCAAGAAACTCTCGTCTGGCAACGGGGTCCATACCCGCTGTAGGTTCATCCAATATAAGGCATTCTGGCTGTGTCGCTAGCGCCATGGAGAGCGCCAACTTGGCTTTCATGCCACCTGAGAAATTACCAATTTTGCGCTTCATTGGTAATTCAAAAAGGGTTATCAGACTCTGAAAACGGGTTTGATCCCACTTAGGATAAAAGCCACAAACAAATTTACTTAACTGTTTGGGCGTCATCCATGGATAGAAATGTTGCTCCTGTGCCACGTAGCCAATCCGCTGACGAGCTTCGATGACGTTACTCTCGATAGACTCGCCAAACAAATGGATTGACCCACTACCAATCTTGGTAATGCCCATCATCATTTTAATGGCAGTCGATTTTCCAGCGCCATTGCGCCCCAAGAACCCATAGACTTCACCTCGATTTACTTGGAGGCTGAGCCCTGATAGTACATTCAGTGAACCAAACTGCTTACACACGTTATTTAAAGCTATAACTGGTTGGGAGTTCAGTGGCTGGTCGCTGGCTGATTGATCAGATGTAGATGCAGCGTCAGTCGATAGATGATTCATTCTAAAAATTCGCGCGAAATCGTGCTCAATTTTACCATTGCTAGGCAATTCAGACGTTGCTGGAAGATAATAACTGTGGCAATACCTAGTGAATCATCGCAAGATACGCTTAATTGACGCTGAGGCCATAAGCTGCCTAAAAATGAACCAGGCTAATAGCTTTCCCTTCACTCGAACAAGGCTAACGGCGAGCCGAATATCAGAGCTTCCGATACCTATCTGTAAATTGGTTCGACAGTTGATCAGCACCGTACTAACCCAATTAGCCAATAACTAGCCTCTTATAATGTAACGAACGTGTAGTAGGCACAGAAATTCATTCGTATATAGTTAGGCTAATGGCGAATTTGGCGGTAAGCGCACCATGAAAATGTTACTAGTGGCAAATCAAACGCTCTTTCGAGATGGTGTAAAGCTACTGCTTCAGAAATCTAATCTACTCACAGGCGTAATCGAAGCGACAGGGTTGAAGGATGCTCTGAATATCCTTGTGAACGAGAAATTCGATTTAATATTACTTGATATTCAACTACGTGATGCAGTTGGACTGGACTCTTTGCGTGAAATAAAGCGGCTAGAAAATCTAACCCCGATCATTACCATTACCGATAACGTTGACGTTCATCTCGGCAATCAAGCGATTGCCTATGGTGCCACTGGACACATCTGCAAAACTTCCTCTTACATCGAATTGGAAAAAGCCATTAGCGCAGCCGTGTCTGGCAAAACATATTTAACGGCAGAAACAACGAGTCACAGAAATCTTGGGCGTCCACACCACGAAGCTGCCTCAGACGTTTCACTGTTGTCATCGTTATCAGACAGACAAAGAGAGGTGCTTAGCCATCTGGCCAAAGGCACTTCAAACAAAGCCATTTCAGAAAAAATGAATATCTCGCAAAATACAGTGAAAGCACACTTAGCAACCATATTCAAAGTACTGGGCGTTCACAGCCGAACCGAGGCATTTTACCTTGCAGCTCGGGCTGGAATGCCGCTAGATTAGCAAACAGCTTAATGATGCCTTCCAACCTTCTCTGGTATTAACCCGCGTGGACTAAATCGCAGCGTTAGCAACAATATCAGACCCATCGTCATTAGCCTCATATGAGCTGCTGACTCAATTAAATGCGCTCGAAGTGGACTGTCCACATCCATACCAGAGGTAGCAACGTCCATGAACCACAAACCCAGTGGCTCAGCTTCAATCCAGAAAAACCAGATGACAAAACCACCCAACACCGCACCCCAGTTATTACCGGAACCACCCACTATAACCATGACCCAAATGAGGAATGTAAATCGAAGTGGTTGATACGAAGACGGTGTGAGCTGACCATCCAGAGTAGTTAGCATTGCACCAGCGATACCAACGACGATTGAACCGAGAACAAAAACCTGCAGGTGTCGAGCCTTGATGTCTTTACCCATCGCATTAGCAGAAACCTCATTGTCGCGTATGGCACGCATCATTCTGCCCCAGGGTGAACGAAGTGCTTTTTCAGATAGCCACAATACAAAAAGCAGAACAGTTGCAAACAAACCGGCATAACACAGCTTTACAAATATGCTTGAAAAGGTAACTGGGTTTGCGCCTAACCTGTCAGCCAGTGACAAAAACCAATCTGTTTTTTGCAAAGCAATTTCATACGGCACTGGTCTTGGAAGACCGGTTACATTTTTAACTCCACGAGTTAACCAGTCTTCGTGTTTCAACACGGCTACGATAATTTCTGAGATACCTAAAGTTGCAATGGCAAGATAGTCTGTTCTCAAGCCTAAAGTAATTTTTCCAACCACCCATGCAACAGCTCCTGCAAACAAACCACCAACAGGCCATGCAAGAATAATGGGTAAGCCCAACCCACCAAGATAACCCGTTGAAGCGGGATTCACTTTTTCGATTGCGCCTGTTGCAGGGTCGACGACTGAACGTAGAATGAAATAGCCCACCACACTGATCGCTACGATCAGAAGCGTTCGGAGTGGACTTTTGGCCATTTTCCGGTAACTGAAAACAGCCGCAAGTACAGTGGCGATCAGAATGAACAAACCAATGAGTACTCCTACTCCACCGGCAGACCATGCTTCTGGCACGGGAGATACCGAGATCAACATAGCCGCAAGACCACCCATGGCGGCAAACCCCATCACACCCACATTAAACAGACCAGCATAACCCCATTGGATATTCACACCCAGCGCCATAACAGCGGAGATCAGGCACAAATTAAGAATGGATAACGCTAAGTTCCAACTTTGGTACTGCCCGACAAAGACAATCAAGCACGCCATGACAGCAAACAGAAATACATTTTTCATGGCCGATTTCATACGCCTGTCCCCTTAAATATCCCAGTAGGCTTAAACAACAGCACCAACAGCAGAATGATAAAACTCACGGCAAACTTATAATCGGTAGAAAGCAATTGCAGCAGTCCACCTGACACCCAATCTTCTGGCAGGATGTAGCCTGCAAAGCGTTTATACGCGTACGTCACCATGATCTCGGAAAACGCGATAACAAAACCACCGGCTATGGCGCCTAATGGATTGCCGAGCCCGCCTACAATGGCGGCAGCAAATATCGGTAGCAATAATTGAAAGTAAGTGAACGGCTTGTACGCTTTATCAAGGCCATATAGTGTGCCAGCGATGGTTGCCAATGCAGCCGCTATAATCCAAGTAACCATAACGACTTTATCTGGATTAATACCCGATAAAAGTGCAAGATCTTCGTTATCAGAGTAGGCACGCATAGACTTCCCTGTTCGGGTTTTATTCAAAAACCAAAACAAAGCGATAACGACAATAATCATGGTCACAACGGTTAAACCTTGGCTAACCTTGATGCTGATACCTTGAGCGAGTCCAGTCATCTCTTTAAATTCTCTGGCTCTTATTATAAATCGCTCGCCATCAGCAAACTTTTGATCGTCCGGACCAATAATGAATCGCACAAGCCCATTGGTCACAAACATCACACCAACCGATGCAATAAGATAAATGACGGGGTCAGCTTTTTGCTCACGATAGAATTTATAAACCAGCCTGTCGCAAATCAATACGTAAATTGCACAAGCGATAATACCGAAAGGCAATGCCAGCAACGCTGTTGGCAGTGGGCCAAGGTTTACGCCAACCGACTGCAACCACCAGGTAACCAAAATAGTAAACATGGTACCGAACGCCATGGTATCGCCATGCGCAAAATTTGAGAATCGCAGTATCCCAAACACCAAGGTAACGCCAAGTGCTCCAAGCGCCAGCTGGCTGCCATAAGCAATAGCCGGTACCAACACAAAATTGGAAAGCAGCGCGAATGCATTTAATGTGTCTTGCATGTTAGCCTCCCAAAAAGCTTTTGCGGACTTCAGGGTCGTTCATCAACGCCTGACCAGTATCGGTAAATCTATTCGCACCTTGCACAAGTACGTAACCCTTATCAGCAATATTCAAAGCTTGTCTCGCGTTTTGCTCAACCATCAAGATGGAAATGCCAGTGCGTGCCACTTCAATTATTCGATCGAATAATTCGTCCATAACGATAGGAGACACACCCGCTGTAGGCTCATCTAGCATCAGCACTTTTGGCTGAGTCATTAATGCACGCCCTACTGCTACTTGTTGTCTTTGTCCACCAGATAGTTCACCTGCATTCTGATTGCGTTTTTCTTTCAGGATAGGAAACAGCTCATAAACTTGATCGATAGTTTTAAAAATATCATCACGACGCAGAAACGCACCCATTTCAAGGTTTTCTTCAACCGACATGGATGGAAAAACGTTGCTTGTTTGTGGCACGAACGCCATGCCTTTAGCTACTCTGTCTTGGGGCGTCAGCTTGGTGATGTCTTCACCGTCAAGCATGATACGACCAGTATGAATTTTTAACATGCCGAACACGGCTTTCATCGCAGTCGATTTACCTGCGCCGTTTGGCCCAACTATAACGGCGATTTCGCCCTGCTCCGCCGCAATTGTACAGTCGTGCAAAATATCTGCACCACCATAGCCGCCGGTCATATTTTCACCGATTAGGTAACTCATGAAGCTGCCTTGTTTTTAAGACCAGTACCAAGATAGGCTTCGATAACCTGCTCATTGGCTTTGATTTCTGTAAGAGTGCCCTCGGCCAATACTGCACCTTCAGCCATGACAATGACGGGGTCGCATAACTTGCCTATGAAGTCCATGTCGTGCTCGATAACGCAAAACGTATAACCGCGTTCTTTGTTTAAGCGTAATATCGCATCACCAATGGTGTTGAGCAACGTGCGGTTTACACCTGCACCAACTTCATCAAGGAAGACCACTTTGGCATCAACCATCATCGTCCGCCCAAGTTCAAGAAGCTTTTTCTGCCCACCTGAAAGATTTCCAGCAAGCTCGTCGGCGACGTGACTAATTTCCAAGAACTCGATCACTTCGTTTGCCTTAGCCAACACATCGACCTCTTGTTCTCGAACTTTTTTCTGATTGAACCATACGTCTTTGAGCGACTCACCCGCTTGAGCGCCTGGAACCATCATTAGATTTTCCCGCACGGTCAGGGAAGAGAATTCATGTGCAACTTGGAATGTGCGCAGCATGCCCTTATGGAAAAGCTCATGGGGTGGTAGGCCAGTTATATCTTCACCGTCGAGGTAAACCTTACCGCCACTAGGCGTATAAACCCCCGCGATGACATTAAATAATGTGGTTTTACCTGCACCGTTCGGCCCGATCAATCCAGTAATTGAGCCTTTTGCAATTTCTAAGGAGGCTTGATTCACCGCTGTGAAGCCACCAAATTTCTTAGTCAGGTTTTCAACTTTAATCATGAAATGGTTAACCGGAGGTAGGCGTGAGAACTAAACGAACAACGGCCCACTGGGGGCCGCTGAATTCTTATCTACTGCGAAAACGCAGTTGGTATCAAGTGTGAACCGCTATTAACGATAACCAACAGTTGATAAAGCACCATCTTTAATCTCGATTTCGCGATAGTTACCAGCACTTTCACCAGCACCAACTAACTCAACGTTAGAAGCACCAACATAGTTGATCTCACCACCAGCCGCTAGAATTTCCAGTGCTTTTCCAAGCTCGCCAGGTTGAATCTCTTCACCTGGAGCGTTTGCAACGTTCATGATCTCGTCTTTGTACTTAGCAGGATCTGTTGTACCAGCAGCTTGCATTGCAAGCAAGATGAGGGCAGCGGCATCATAGCTTTCAGCAGCAAAAGGAGATGTAGCGTCATAGCTATCGCCAGCCATTTCAGCTAATTTTCCAGCGCCTGGGCTATCAGTACCTGGAGCCTGTCCGAAAGAACCGTTAAGCTCTGAACCAATCGCTTCTGGCAGTGCGTCACCAACCATACCGTCTGGTAATACGAAAGTATCGAATGCACCTGTATCAAGTGCGCCCTGAATGATGCCTTTACCACCTTGGTCAAGGTAGCCTGCAACAACTAGCACCTCACCACCGGCAGATGCAAGTGCACCAACTTCAGCAGCGTAATCCGCTTTACCATCTTCGTGAGCTGCAGAGATAGTTACTGTACCGCCAGCGGCTTCAAATGCTGTTTGGAACGCATCAGCCAAACCTTTACCGTAATCGTTGTTGGTATAAGTAAGCGCAACTTCTTTAATGCCTTTATCCATGACGATTTCAGTCATTACAACACCTTGACGGGCGTCAGAAGGTGCAGTTCGGAAAAATAGTCCATTGTCTTCAACTGTCGACAAAGCAGGTGATGTTGCAGATGGTGAAACCATGACCATGCCGTTTGGTAGTGCAACATTGGTAAGGGCTGCAGTTGTAACACCAGAGCAATCACCGCCAACTACGCCAGATACTGCGTCTGAAGTGATCAGTCTTTCAATTGCCGCAGTCGCTGCAGCAGCGTCGATGCAAGTGGTATCAGCACGGACAGAACCAACAGTTGTTCCAGCCAATAATTTTCCAGAATCACTCACTTCTTTAATTGCCATCTCAGCAGCTGGAGCCATGTTCGCTACCAGTGATTCAATTGGACCTGTTAGGCCAAGAAATACGCCAATAGTGATGTCTTCTGCCATTGCAGAACCAGCGCTGGCACTCAGCGCAACAGCTACAGCTGATGATAATACTAACTTCTTCATAATAGAAATCTCTCCGAATGGTGTTGTCCTGACACATTTTATATGTGCGGAGCATTTATGCAAAAGCGGCAAAAACCAACTTCGCATGTTGTTCTCTTCAATTTTCAAGCAATCGCCGTATTCTTCGCGATCGATCAACAACTGCTCAAAAAATTCTCCAAGGGCGTCAGTCTAACAACTTTAGCCTTGCCAGCGCAGCCAAGAATAGGCAAAAAACGACGAATTGGCGCTAGTGATGGTGTAATTGTCGAACTCAACCATGACACAGAGCACACAATAAACGACCGGCACCACTGACATTACCAACCTAACAGGTGTAATTCATACCTAGTCGGCCACCGTCAACGTAGATAGTTTCGCCAGTGACATAACTGGCCTTCTCGCTGCAGAGAAAGGCCACCACATCGGCAATTTCTCGAGGCTCTCCGATACGCTTTAATGGTGTGCGCGACAAGACTGTTGCCATTGCCTCAGGATTATCATTCACTGCGGCCAACATTTCTGTGTCAATTGAGCCAGGGCCCACTGCGTTAACACGGATACCATGTGGTGCTAGCGCCAGAGAGCTTGATTTAGTCAATTGCATGACGCCACCTTTAGAGGCGCAATAAGCTGCAATACTTGGAATAGCGACTTGTGCATTGATGGAAGACATATTGACGATACTGCCGGCTAACTTCTCTGACACCATAGATTTTGCAGCTCGTTGCAACACACAGAAAGCGCCCGTGAGGTTCACTGCAATAACTTTTTGAAAATCTTCCACACTGGTTTCGAGAAAGTCACCTGGCAAAGATATGCCTGCGTTGTTAACCAATATTGATACTGTACCGAGCTTTTGTTCGATCTGATCGAACATAGCATTAACGTCTGAAGGCTTTGCCACGTCGCATACAAGGGCCAAAGTGTCACCACCTAATTTTTTTGCCGCAGCGTCCAGCTCATGTTGCTTTATATCGGCCAACACTATTTGAGCACCATCGTCGGCCAGTGCTTGCGCACATGCGAAACCAATACCCTGAGCACCACCCGTTATTAAAGCGATTGGTTTGTTTGACATTGCTAATCCTTGATTGGAATGAACTAAATTCAGTAAAACAATATGGGAATTTTTTTCCCGGTATTTAGACGTTTATGCCCTTTTTCACATCGGCCAGCAACTGATCTGCTCCACGTGCCAACAGACTCAAGTCGGAACCACACGCAACAAAGCTGAATCCATCATTTATAAGCCGCGCTGCTTTAGTCGCATCCAACACTAATGTACCCGCTGGTTTTCCAACAGCTTCAACTATTTTCGCGCCATTCGCAATATGCTCCCAAAGCTGGACATCATTGACTTGACCCAGTTTGCCCATGTCAGCCGATAAATCAGCCGGACCAAAGAATACACCGTCAACACCATCGACCTTCGCAATCTCTTCCACTTGATCCAATGCATGCATCGTTTCGATTTGTACGATGACACAGGTTTCATTGTGTACTTGCTCAAAGTAATCGGTTACGCGTCCAAAGTGATTGGCGCGCTGCGTACCGCTTACGCCACGAATACCTTCGGGAGGATAGCGAGTCGCACTGACGGCTAACCTAGCCTCGTCGGCTGACTGAATCATTGGAAATAATAACGATTGTGCGCCAACATCCATCAATCGCTTAACCAAAACAGGGTCATTCCACATGGGTCGAACCATAGGCGATGTGCTACCGACTGTGAATGCTTGAAGTTGCCCCATAACCATTCCGACTTCGTTTGGCGAGTGCTCCATGTCGAGCAGCGACCAATCGAAACCCGCTGTGGCAACGACATCGGCTGCGTAATTGCTGCATAGGCTCACCCACAATCCGACTTGTGGCTCTCGTTGCTTTAGAGCTTGCAGAAACAGGTTGGTATTCATACAAATTTCATCCTCGAATAGACGCAATGGGGTGTCATAGGGCTGTACACAATTATATTGGACGCACAGCATAACAGCACCAAATTTGTTGATCCCTGGCTTATTTAGAGCTGACTCCTATGTTCAGTGTCCTGCAATCAGACGAATAAATCGTAAAAATTGTGCACCGCCACAACAATCCACCTGACTATTCCATCATGCAATCTGGCAGACATTCCCTTTAATCGTGTGTTTAAGCTACGATCCTTTATTAGCAACAAGATACGAAAGGTTCGGCAATCTCTATGATGCAAAGCACTAAACCACAGCCTCTAAAAACAACCCGCATACCATTAATCGTTTTGTGCAGCTTGTTGATCATTCTGCTTAGCGGCTGCTCCAGTAGCAATGACGACTCAGCGACAGAGACATCTAGCGGGGCAACCAGTGGCGGCTCAGCCGGTTCGACTGATAATGGCAGCACAACAACGGTTGAACTTGGTTCACTTCCAAACCCACCGTTGTCAGCAGCGCCATCACAAGATGACGAACCTATTGCTGAAGGTGGCAATTTCAGTACTATTTCAACCTTTCAAGTTGTTCGAGACGCTGGAACAAGAATACCGGTTGCCGAGAAAATCGAATTGACTCAAACTGACTTTGATGCCGGTCCCCTACCTGCTGTCATTAACATACCGGACAACATCGATCCAACCACCAATGCGGCGCCTTTTTTTGAAAACTTAAGCGACGTTGAAGCCGTTGCAGGCGACCAGTTAGAAATAATTTATAAGCCAGTTGACCCAGATGGAGATGTGCCGGGCATGTTTCCCAACGAACTTCCACCTGGCGCAAGCTTCGATGATAATTTCGATGGATCGAAAACCTATCGTTGGCAACCATTGCAGAACAACGTTGGCATCAACGAGTTTACGGTTACCGCTATCGACCCACTCAATGATCAATACCGCACTGTTCGCACCATTCGCATCAAAGTTGAATTGCCAACTGACCTATCAACCATCCCCAATGTTGCACCAACACTAGATACATATCTTCCACATACGGTAAGACAAAATGATGTAGTCGTTCTTGAACTCAAAGGCATCGATCTTAACGGAACCATACCTTCACTTGAATTACTATCAACATTGCCAAACGCAAGCTTTGTTCAGCACCCGCGCTATGAAGAAATTTATACACTGCAGTTTACGGCTGCAACGCTGGGCCAGCTAGATATTGATATTCTTGCCCGCGATTCAATTGATTCAAGCTTAACAAGCACCGGTACAGTAACGCTTAACGTGCTTCCATCCTCAGCTTTCGTGCGCTCAGGAGAAAGGCTAAAAACCCTTGCAGCCGCCCGTAACATTCAATTTGGCTATGCCTCTTTGCAAGAGTTTTATCACCGACCAGATGGTGGGATTTATGCAGATACTGCCGCCAGTGAATTCAATTTGGTCACCCCTGAGAACTCTATGAAAATGGATCAGGTTAACCCATTGCCAGGACGATATCAGTTTGCCGATATAGATAATCTTTTGAATTTTGCACAACTCAACAGTATGAAAGTGCATGGACATCCAGTACTCTGGCATCGACAACTGCCTAAGTGGATTCAGGATGCGCCACTAACGTCAATCGAAGGACATATGCGCGAATACATTGATCGATTGATGGGACGATATAAAAACGACATTAAATTATGGGATGTTGTTAACGAAGCGATTGGCGACAACGGCGGCTTTAGAGACTCCATTTGGTATAACGCTATAGGTGAATCCTACCTCGACACCGCGTATCGTCAAGCACGCCAAACCGTTCCTGACGCAACTCTATTACTTAACGACTTCGACATCGCATTCAACGGACCTAAGGCCGATACACTATTCATTATGCTTGACGGCCTGATTAGCCGTAACGTACCCATCGATGGAGTTGGATTCCAGATGCACGTATTTTCAAATTTTGATCAATACGATGAAGTGCGAGAGAACTTTCAGAAAGTGGCTGACCGTGATCTTGATATATACATAACTGAACTCGATGTAGCATTAAGCGCTGGTGCAAGCTTACAAAACCAAGCAGATGTCTATAAAAGTATCGTGGAGATTTGCCTTGAACAACTTCGGTGCAAAGCGATTCAAACATGGGGATTTACTGATCAATATTCTTTCAGAAGAATTTTCAGCCCATTATTATTCGACAGTAGCTACAAACCCAAACCGGCATACACCGCTATACAAGATGCGTTGAGCGCGCAATAGAAAAGCAATTTAATGTTTATGCACAGCATCTTTTACTAATTGTATTGAACCACTGCCAAGCTCATTTAGCATAGCTTCTAAGTGCTGCATTTCCGATAAAGGAACGAGTAATTCCATGGTGATAACATCATGGAATTCTTTTTGCCCAACACGAATCTTAGTATCAACCAATCGATGCTCTAAGGACTCGAGCAACCGGTACGGCACTGTTATTTTTAGCGTTTGCGTAATGTACGTCTCAATAGTAATAAGCGAACCAAGCACACCGCTAACAGATTGCGTATAGGCTCGAACTAAACCACCTGCACCTAGCTTTATTCCCCCGAAATAACGCGTGACAACCACGGCGATATTACCCAATTGCGAATGTTGCAACACATTGAGCATGGGCTTACCTGCAGTGCCTTTTGGCTCACCGTCATCACTTTGATCTTGCAGATAGATATCAAGCGGCGGGCCTGCAACCATCGCCCAGCAATGATGATTGGCATCAGGGAATGTTTGTCGAACGCTCTGGATAAACGCTCTTGCAGATACTTTGTCGTGGACACATCCCACCGTCGTGATGAATCGACTGCGTTTAATGTCTAGTTCGAACTGTTGCTGATGAGCTGGTGCTAAATAACTATCCATTCAACGTTTGGCTCTGTGCTCGACCTTACATTGGCTTTTGTTACGGTACGCGATTATAAGAAAAACCTAGATCAATGGTAGTGGGTCGAGTTTGGGCAGAGGTGCCATCGTTTTCGGGTATGACGTCGTTGTCACCAAAATAAAGCTTATCTTCAATGACGAGCACTAGGCTGTAGTCAACTTCATCTGTAAATCCTTCAGTACCAACGAACGAATCTGGAATGGGTGCATTGTCAATTGTTGGTTCGGCGTTGTGGAAATTAACCGCGACCGCTATACCAAGGTCTGTACTGACAGTCTCCCCTGTTGGCACGCTGACTGAACTTAATTGAATCGATGAGCCATTAAGTAGCAATCCCACAGCTTGAGGCACGGTGCAGTCGGGGTCTGAGAACCAACCAAACTCTCCAGACTGATTAGCACCTTCAACAGATAAAGTTATTTTTCTAAAAAGAACAGCACCCTGCAAAGCACTCTCTGCATCCAAACAATCTGTCTCCCAGTTACCCTGCATTATTGCCACTGGAGCTGCACCCACTATGTTTACTACTGCTGGTGTGCCAATTGTTCCTTCAGTATTGACGGTACCTGTGCCTGAGGCGGACCCATCAGTCATCGCCGTGCTACCGGTTGCACCTGGAAGCGCATCGGTGCCGCTGCTACTGCAAGCGCCAATAAGACAGCCCAGAAGAACCACTGGTACGTGCCGTTTGCAAGAATCTAGCATTGAATATGAGCTCCAGTTCGGTATCAAAGTAAACCCGATACTAAACAATCTTCGGCGCTAGGGCCAACAAAAGTGTTCCGTCCTATACTAATGCAAGTGATCTTGTCGAAAAAATACAATGTCCGACTCAAGTTAACTGTCGCATACGCTCACAACAACTACAGCGCAATTGAGTTTCACTTACAATAGCACCACCCCAATCAACAACAAAACGAGAACTAATGATGGACCTGACACTGGCACATGCAAAAAAAATAATCGAACACACACTTGCTGCACAAGCGAAAAATAATTTCAAACCAATGGCAGTGGTGGTTCTCGGCGCAGCTGGCACCATCCGCGCTAGTGAAAGCCAAGATGGCACCAGCTTACTTCGTCCCAAAGTGGCGCACGGCAAAGCTTTTGGCGCTATATCCATTGGCTTGGGTTCTCGAGCACTTTTCGAACGCGCAAAGGTTGAGCCCTTTTTTATACAATCAGTCAACGCCTTATGCGATGGTGCGCTGGTTCCAGTGCCAGGTGGTGTATTGGTACGTGACAAGGAAGGCAACCTCATTGGCGCTGTTGGCGTTACGGGTGACACTTCAGACAATGATGAACTGTGTGCCGTTGCAGGAATCGAAGCGGCTGGCTTCGTTGGTGACACAGGCGGTTAAACTTTCGTTACAACTAAGGCCATCTAGACGTTAGTTTGCCCTAGCTTTGTTTAACGCAAATCTGGGCAAACTACCTATCAACCAAAACCCGACAGCCACAAGCGTTGTTCCCAGCACAATGAGTCTTGGCATATCGATCGATTCGTTGTAAACCACAACCGCCAACAACAAATGCATGCATGGCGTAATGTATTGATAAAAACCTAGATTGCTTAGTTCAATACGACGAGCTGCGAAAATCATGGTCAGCAATGGAACGGCAGTAACAACGCCAAGCAAACTTATCCAGAACTGTGTTTGTCCGTCGCACGATGTTATTGGTTCAGCCCAGAATACGATATAAATAAATGCTAACGGTATCAGTATTGCGGTTTCTAAAAATAGACCAATCGCGCTATCGTAGTTCGCCTTCTTTCGAAGCATCCCATACACACCAAAAGTGCCACCCAGCGCTAAGGATATCCACGGCAACACGCCAGCTACTACAAAGGTTAACACCATACCGACAGATGCAATAATCACTGCGATCACTTTAAAACGATTTGGTTTCTCCTGAAAAACCAATATTCCGAGGCCGACACTAATTATTGGAACTAAGAAATAACCTAGGCTAGACTGCAATACTTGGTTGCTCTTTATCGCATAGACAAACACCAACCAGTTTGCACTGAGCAAAACAGCTGATGAAGTTAATAGCCACCATTGGTTGATCTCTTTTAGTTGTTTGATGAATTTAGATGGGCCCTGCCAAACCAAAAACAGTACGAACAATAAAACAAAACACAGCACGATGCGCCAAGCGATAACATCGGTTGGCGCAACGGCTGCTATTTTTTTGAAATAAATCGGAAACAGACCCCATGTGACATAAGCTATCAGCGCAGCTACAACTCCCTGCGCAGAAGGGCTCAAATGGGGTTCACTGCTTTATGCCGCCTTGTCTTTTCGAACAAACTTAATAACCGCCGTACAGCCATTGTTGCCAAATTCCTCGTAGGCGAATGTATCCCGCCCTTTTGCTTTTTTAAGATTACCGTAGATAATTCGGCTAGTTCGCTTAAGCCCGATCTCTTTTTCACTTCCAACTTTAGCCTGTGCTTGATGTTGCAACGGAATATCAAAACGAAAGTCCCCAGTGGTGCTGACAAAGGTATTTGTCTTAGCGATGTCAAGATTTATATAGGCGATGCCATTATCAACCTTAAATGGGAATTCCCAAGCATTACCACTTCAGTTGGCGACCCAGTTGCCTGGCAATACCTGCTTACCTGCCGAACGCTGCACCTTTGCTATCCATTGTCCATCATATGAACCCGTAGTGTCTTTTTTTGACTCCTTCGTTGCCGACGAGACGTTACTAACGCACGCCGCTTGTAGCAGGATTGACGTCAGCGCTAGTGCTGAGACAACTGATCGAGTGACCGAACGCGTATTGGTTTTCAGACGCTGTGCTTGACCTTGATTCTTGATGTTCATTCTTCGCTTCTCCATTTTAAGTAACTCTACAACCTCTATAACGAACACTCTCCGACTTTTTAACGATGTGAAGCTGAAGTTTTACATGCTACGTGTGAAAAAAGACACTTTCCGCCCGTTAATGACGAGTCATTAAATTGACCCACGCACTGGCCACCCTAAACACCTAGACCACGTTTCCCAAGCAGACCAGCACAATATAAGGGGGCTTTTTCGTTACCTATCCTTTGAATTTTGGTTGCTAAATTGCAGTAATAACCTGGCTTCTTGACGCTATTCGAGGCAGCGTTTTGATGCCAGACAAACCGAGTTTTTCGGTAAATTATTCAAGCGGACTTTAATGCTAACAATGATGTTCTTCGCTCACAGAGCAACATGCACTATCGCTTTTATAGTGCTGTGCGCGTTACTGGGTGCCAGCAATATTTACGCAGCCTGGCAACCTGCGTTGAGTGAGCATGATATCAACCTACTCAGCGCACAGGCTAAGCGAGCGCACCTCAACACGCAGAGAATAGTTTCTAAATCTAATTCCAATGACACGCTAGGAACTGAAGTTCTGTTGGTGGAGCTGCAAGAAAAAAAATCGCGCGCAGCAATCGACCCTCAACTCGCAGAAGTATTTATTTTCGATTACTCAACAAACACCGCAATCGTTCAACTGATCAACGTAGATACACACGAGTTAGTCGGCACTCGCAACATTAGACATATCCATCTGCCTCTCAACCAACGTGAACAGGACCTAACCAATAAAATTCTGCTCGCAGACACTGCACTTATCAGTGAATTGGAAAACGAATATTTGGCGCAATTCGGTCGACCACTCTCATCAATTGAACAACTCGATATGAAAGTCTCCATTTGGGAGCCCGGCCCTAACGATGCACAAGTCTCGTTATGTGATCGAACACGATGCGCACTCGTATCCATATTCACACACGATTTCTACAATTTCTCAATAGAGCCTGTAGTCGAATTGCAAAATGCGAAAGTGTATTTGGATTTAATTCAATGACCACGGCGCACGCTTTGTTTCTCCGGACGTCGATATTGTTGCTACCGCTGTTGCTACTTCCAAAGTCAGCCATAGCCATCGATTGTATCAAGGTCGACCAAAATTCTGTCACAGCAGCGGACTCAACGGCTTTTTCACATCAATTCGATTCGGGTGCGCAGTGGGATTTGTGTTGGCACATCGACGAACAGGCAGGTCTAACCCTATCCAACATTCATTACGCAGCACCAGCAGAGGCGTCGGTGAAACTGATGGAGCGTGCATCGCTTGCACAAATTCTATTTAAATACGATGAGGATATCAGCACCGAACATATCCTCTCCACTAGCGGTCTAGGTGGTTCGAACCATGTTCCTGCGAACTTAATTAATTGTCCGGCAAGCAACAGGCACGTAACAACCGATGATTCAGGAATATGCACACGCCTACGTGACTTGAACACAATGACTACCGTTCGTCGCAGTGTCGCACTCCGGCGACACGAATTATCACTCCATGCTTTCTCAAAAGTCGGTGCAAAAATGGTTGAACAGGTATGGCGATTCAGCGAGGATGGTCAAATTACACCCGCTGTTCGAATCAGCGGCGAGCTTGACCGGTTCACCAACAAACCGCAGTACGGTTCGGCCATTTCCGAAACGGGTCCACTGGCTGCAAATGCATCGTTGTTATTTACTTGGCGTCTTGATTTTAATATTGGTGACACCCCAAACAATGACATTGTTGAACAGGTTGAATTCGTGCCGCATATCAGCAATGTTGTGCGGCGATCAATAACGACCACACCATTGAATAGCGAATCTTTTAACAAAGTCCACAGAACGCAGTTCCGAGGATGGCTTATTCGCGATGCCGATCTTTCTTCAGGTTCAACTGGCGCAACGCGTATGGGCTACTATCTTGACCCACAAAGTTCTGGCTTTGATTATGTTAGTAGACGCAACAATTGGGCTCTATTTGATTTATCGGTAACACGAAGCAATGCATGCGAAAAACTTGCATCAGAAAACACACGCAATGAGCCCGATTGCGCAAGTAGTTTAGATCAGTTTGTCAATGGAGAATCTTTGATCAATCAGAACCCGGTTGTATGGTACAGCCTTGCAAGACAACTCCTACCCAAATCAGAAGACTATCCAGCAATGACAACCAGAGAGGCGAGCTTTAAGTTAATTCCATTTGACTGGTCTGCCTCCACACCCTTTACACCCTTAATTCCATGAACGTTTTTATACGCATAGCCAATAGCTTACTGCTTGCTTTAGCCATTTATCTCTTCTGTGGCACTGCCTACGCCAATTTAGATTGCCCAGTCGAAAATCAGATTAATGCACGCTTTGATAACGGTGCGAGTTGGAGCATGTGTTGGGATTCTAGAAAACGTGAGAACATTGTATTAAGTAATGTTCACTATCAGGCTGCGAATGGCGTCCCTTTTAGTGTTTTTAATAGCCTTCGTCTATCGCAATTACATGTCAGTTACGACGATAGTAACGTCAATTACAATGATGTTACACAATTCGGTCTTGGGGGCGGTTACGTTAGTACGCTTGTTGAAGCCGACTGTCCTAATGGAAGACTCATCGACATTGCCGGCCGAGCTGGACTGTGCGAATTAATTTCAACTGGCGATGATAGCTACAACACTTTATCTGAAACGCGCCAGTCCCAAAGCCTGAGTATTCACTCTACGTCCCAAGTCGGATCGTATGCGTACTTAATTACCTGGAAGTTCTTTGCGGATGGCTCAGTACAACCTAGCATTGGTGCAGCTGGCGCACTACAAAGGTCATCTAACGACACACATTCACATTTTGGTAGAAAGCTTGAAGGTGTAGAAGACAAATCGTGGCTATCCCATACGCATAACTATTATTGGCAAATAGATTTCGATCTAGGCGAGCAAGCCAATGACGACGTGGTCAGTGAAATTAATTTCATCACTGATGCCGAAGGACGTCGTGCACGTTCATTGACCAGTTTGACCACAGAGTCTGCAAGAGCGATCAACCCAAAGCAAATGACATCGTGGCTAATCAGCGACGGAGACGCAAACGACCCACAGGCTCCTGGCTTTTTAATCGAGCCAATCAATTACGGACACAAGTTAGTTAGTACCGTGACCGAACCTCACACCGATTTCGATTTTTTCGTAACGCGGCAGAACGATTGCGAAAGATTTGTTAGTGAGAATGCAAAGTACTACCCCGACTGCGATGAAAACATACTGGATTTTGTAAACGATGAAAACCTGGCTGGCGAGGATATTGTAGTTTGGCACCGAATTTCGTTTCATCACGTACCTAGAAACGAAGATCGACACGTGATGCATTCCCATTGGGATGGGTTTGTTATGGAAGCTAGAAACCTACAGGAAAAAACACCAGGTCATAGCGGACAACCATCTCTGCAAACTTTGGCGGCTATCGATGCGGCCGCAATTCAATCAGACGCAAGCCCTGACCAAGCCAAAAAATCGTCCTCAGGTTGCGCTATCGACTCCTCAAGCCAGACAACCGTGTCACTGGATTTTTTATTGCTGATATTGTTAAGCATCATTGGTTTGTGCCATCAGCGTGTATCCAACCTGTGTACAAAACAGATTAGGGCTTGCGAAAAACTAACTTAGAAAACCTAAATCTTGTTTTTCGAACTGCGACAAATCGGGAAACATGGTTGTTAAAGATTGCTCGGGTACACCCATCCACTTAGCCAGTGTTGCCCCGTACTGACCCACGGACTGTGTTGGAATAATGCGACCGGCAAATTTTCCGCTGGTATCAGCTGCATCATCTGGGTTATCTTGCCTTGCATAGCTTGGGATATCGCCAATGACCCTGCCACCGGATACTGCACCACCAAATACAAAATTATGCCCGCCCCAACCATGATCGGTACCGTTACCATTACTGGTTAGCGTGCGACCAAAGTCGGACGCGGTGAAGGTGGTAACTGAGTCATTAAGCTTCAAAGTGGATAGCGCGCTGCGAAAGTTACCAACCGCACTGTTAAGCTCAGTCATGAGCAAAGGCAAACGTTCATTTTGATTACTGTGCGTATCCCATCCACCCATTTGTACGAAAAATAATTGTCGCTCCATACCTAACGACTCACGCGCCTCTATTAACCGTGCAACCAAATGCAATTGTCGCTCTAGCTTGTTGGACACATCAGGCTTCCAGCCCATTTGGGTGAAATTCTCAAAAGTCTCTTCCAATTGTTGTGTTACATTTTTCGAGCGTGATAACACATCTGCCGCTTCTCGAACCAACAAAGACTGGCCTTGCGTGCTTGCGTGTTCAAGCATTTGCGCTAATCGTTGGCTAGTTGCTGCTCGAGACGCTTCCGGGATCCAAGTTGCGACACCAGGGTCGAAGCCGAACATGCGCTTAACATCCGCATTGGGACTTAGCGCTATGTAGTTACCATCCTTGGATGTTTGCCAAGTGTTCGCCCCAGAAGTCGACATCATCCCTGGCACCTTAGCTGCTGCATTGCATTGTGCTAATTGCACACCCATGGCACCACCCCATCCGAATGCACCACTGCCACTAATAGTGCCTGCAGCGTTCTGCCAAAGCTTTTGTTGCGTATTGTGGGCAAACAAACTCTCAGGCAACAAAGCTAAGTTACTAACGTCTGCCTGACCAGTAGGCCCAAGCAAAGGACCCACGTTACTCAATACGGCAAGATCGCCTTTAGAGTACATTTCATGAAATGAGCTGAGCAAAGCATGGAAACCGAAAGCACCCTGCTGACTATCGCTCACTTCGAGTAAATCTGCTTCTGCCACTGCTAGATCGTTTCGGGTGGCTCTGTATTCAGAGTAGCTATCACCTACTGGGACAAACATATTGAAGGAGTCAGCGCCACCTGCGAGAAAAAGGCACACCAATGATTTAGCACTTCCACATTCAGCTGCCTGTGCAGCACCCACTGATAAGCCACTAAGCGCCATGCTTGACATAGAAACACCACCAACGCGACTTGCGGTATAAGCTGCAGGCAACGCAATGGTTCGTTTAAGAAACTGTCTTCGCGACTGCTTGTTCATCTTGAATCCTTTTCTAAACGTTATTGCTGAACCATAAATTCTGGCGATGCCAGCATCATGAATAATGAATCAAGCACAATGGTCTCCATCAACTCCTCGTCTAACTTCGCCAACTGCTTGTCTACTGCTTCAGTTTTACCGACACGCTCATTAATGTATTGTTCTAACACCACTTGCATATTCACAGACATACTTCCAGAGAACAGCAATACATTCATGTGCTCAAGATATACGTCTCGGCCTTTTCTTAACATGAATATTGGTGCATCTAAATTGAGAACAGCCGACTTTCTTGGTGAGTCACTACGATTATTGGAACTGTACAACATCGCATGTAAATCGTTGTTAGCGGTGGACAGCAGTGACTCAGTCAGTATTTGCAACTCAGGCGCATATAAAGTCTCTTTTGCGCTTCCAGCCAATTCAAAAGATGATTGAAAGCTTGGCGAAAAGAAATTAAAGACCGATGGAGAACTTAGCACTGCTTGTCCAAAAACTTGAGCGGCACGATCGCTGGTTTTCGAATAAAAATGAAAGTGATCATCAGCTTGCGCACCAGGTGATGCGTTCAATGCCCTTAACACTTGAGTTGCCTTTATAAGTGGCTCTTTGAACTTACCGTAGTTTTGCACAGCATTCGCATCCCTATTCTCTAGTGGCAGCCGCGCCTCTTCGTCCAATAAAATGGCTTTAACGACCGCTCCTAAATCACCGCGTACATTTTGTCCGTTGTTGTTAAAGGCTGCCGCCACTCTTGCAACGTATTGTTCAGAAGGATTGCTAGTGACTAATCGTTGAATCAGTGATTTTCCAATAAACGGTCCAACGTTTGGGTGGTTGAACAGACTGTCGAGTGCGAGTTTAAGATCGTCGCGAGCGCCAAGACCAGCCGGCGTTACCACGCCACCGAGTAGCTGCTTACTACCGGTATCGTGAAATTGATCTTGCGGCACCATCGGTGACATTTTGTCGTATGACGTTAAATTAGTAGACTGCCATTCGGGCGAGTCAGCGAAATTCCAGCCAGTAAAAACGCGTGCATACTCTTCAACCGTGCTCTGCGTATAGGCAGGCGTCGGATTGTCAATCGGGATTGGAACACCACCTTCATTCAGTTCGTACAGGCCAATGGTAAATAACTGCATGACTTCACGCGCATAGTTTTCATCAGGTCTAACATTCTTCAACGGGTCGGCCTTTTCATTTCTGACCATGGACAAATAGATACCCATGACTGGATGCAGCGTTATACTCTCTAATAGATCACGAAAATTACCAAACGCAGAAGCAGTTAGCATATCGTAGTAATGGACCACACCATGTTGTGCGTTTCCAAGGGTGTAGTCGATGTCGGATACAACGAATATTTCGCTTAATGCAAATGCCACACGCTGGCGTAGTTGATCATCTGCAGTTAATGCAGTTTCCCACCACACATAATGGCGAGGTGGTCGCAAACTAGCGTTGCCGTAGGCTTGCACAGCTGGAAGCTGTAGAGTTGCAGGTAAATCAATTTGCTCATCTATCCAAGACGCTATCGACGCATGAGCACCAGCAGCGACCAAGCTGCTATGCGTTACACCGAAGCTTGCTTGAGAAAGTAACCGTGCTTTATCAATCGAAGATGACGTTTTCTGAAGTGGCTCGTTTAAACCTAATAATGCGCCGCTCCCTGCATCTAAAGATGCTCCCGAACTGCCTTTGTAACCGACAAAAAAAAACCAACAGCCGCGATAGCAATAAAAGTTAACGCCACGATCGCTTTAAATTTAAACAATATTTCTACCTCATCTGTTTGATCATCATTGCGTACACTCATGCGCCAGCGATAACGCCTAGAGGCGTGAATTATAGCGTGTAACTTTCAGGCAAATAAGACCTTGCCAACACGCCACAGTTTGTTACGTTAAGTCGATAACGACACTTTTTTCAGAAGATTGTTGCGCGGCCATTCCCATTTTTACGGCACGCCAACCATCATAGAGTGTCACTTCAGGTTCTTGCTCACCCAGCACCACGCGTTGAAAACCTTGATGCTGATAGAACGTGGAGCCGTGATGGTCTCCAGCGGCTAGGAGTTTTTCATCGACCTTCACTTCGATTACAGATGCACCGCTAGGGTCGCGCGGGCTTATTATTAAACGTGGCTCAGGCGGGGCACCTAGATGACTTGGCCAGAAGCGAGTTGGCCCAGGGATTAAACATTCGATTTTACCTTTTGGACCAACGGCTGTTATATGTTCTTGAAATTCTGAACCTTCAGCAAACATGGAAAGTTCAAGCATTGATTTTGCACCGTTTTCAAAATCGAATATGGCATAAGCGGCATCCCAAATATCCGAACGCTCACCATCATAGACCTCATCTAAATGATTAACCATTTGCGCACCCGATGCCATGACGCGAGTGGGTTCTGAATGTAAAACGAGTCTCATCAAATCGAAGTAATGGCAGCACTTTTCGACTAGAGTGCCTCCGGAGTATTTGTTCAATCGGTTCCAGTCATTTACTTTTTCAAGAAAGGCAAAGCGATGTTCACGAATGGTTAGCATGCGTACACCGCCAGTAACGTCCTCGCACATGTCGATGAAGCGCGCTAGTGGCGGCATGTACCGATACTCCATCGCAACCCAAATAGGTGCTGCATAAGTTTCCTGCAACTCTTTAATAAAGCTCTCGTCATCTGGACTTGTTGATACAGGTTTTTCAACCAAGATGGGCAGCGCTCGCAAATCGGCGATTTGCTTTAGCTGCTGTGTGTGCATGAAGTTTGGGCTAACAATCACCAAACAATCCAGATCAGGGTCGCACACCAAATCGGCGAGCGATTGATGAAATACAGCGTCTGGAACCAGCTTGGCCGCCACTGTGCGCATGGTGGCATCTGGCTCATGGATGGCATGCACGCGACAATTATCCAACAATAGAATATTGCGTATGTGTTCTTGGCCCATCATCCCGCAGCCCAGCAGGCCGTAATTAAGTGTTTTCATAAACCTTCAATATAGTCTCGCAGGGTGAACCACTTAACCGCTGTCGACACACCAATTTTGTGAAATGCGTGCATTTTGAATGTATCTGGAACAGTAATTGGAAAAGCAGTTTCGGGAACCTGCTCATTGATCAGCGTATCGGCCAACATTGCGCCCATCATTGACCCCATCGCAACGCCACGTCCGTTGTACCCCATTCCAACTGTGAGGCCCGGTGCAATGCGATGCATAAACGGCAGACTGTCTTTTGTCATCGCAACTCGGCCGCCCCAATGAAAATCCCAATTTACATCAGCTAGTGCCGGAAAAACCGCAGCTGCACGTTTTTTTAAATTGGCAAAGTCCGATAGTTTAAAAACATCACGCGATGGGCCATGGTCTCCAGCACATAAGCGCCCATTTCTGTCATAACGAAAATAGAGAATCAAACGCCGCTTGTCGACGAACGTTACCTGCTTTGGCAATATAGTTGATCGCAGGTCATCACTTAACGGTTCAGACGCGATTAATATCGTGCGCACAGGAACAACGGACGTGGCAAGTTTTGGAACCAACCCATCGGAGTAGGCATTGGTGCAAATCAGCACCTGTTCGCAATGTACTTGACCGCCACCTGTATCCACACGCCAACCGTTCGATTGTTTAACCAATTGCGTTACACGCGCATTGGTGTAGAGCTTCACACCCAAACCCAAGGCCGCCCGTGCCAGCTCACGTGTATAAGATAATGGCTGCAATGAACCTGCAAACGGACACAACACTCCGCCGGCATAGGCGGTTGTACCCGTTCTGGTTTTTAGCTCATCTTTGTCTAATAAAATGAGATCGATACCGAACTGTTTATAGTCAGAGACCATCGCTTGTTGCTCACCCACCAGCCTGGAATTGACAGCTCCCTGCACCCATCCATTTTGCACCGGATCACAATCAAGTTTGTGCTCGCGAATAAGACTGAATACATGATTAGGTGCTCTGGCAACAGCGGATATCATGCGCTCGCCCTGATCTGACCCAAATTTTTTGATTAACGCTGTTGGCCCCAAATTCAGGCCCAAATTAACCTGCCCACCACTACGGCCCGAAGAACCGACGCCTAATTCGCCCGCTTCAAGGATGCAGACGTTAGCACCAGACGATGCCAGTTTGATAGCCGCATTGAGTCCAGTAAACCCCGCACCGATGATAACTACGTCACATTTGATCGTATCATCAAGTGATTCTGTGGCAGGTGCGTCACTGGCTGTGCTCATCCATAGCGAGTCCCGAAATCCGTCTATGAGGTTAGTGTCAGTCATGTTAAAGTTAAGGTTCAACCATTATTGGAGTGACGGCGATAGTTCGCCGAATTCATTGCCATAGAGCAACAATTCGATCGCGCTGCGTTGGGCAGAGTCTAGCTAGACTTTGTCACTAGTATATAACCAACACATAAAATAGGATTCATAATGAAACTACCACAGAAATTTGCAGGTGTTTTTGCAATCACCGCAACTGCCTTCGCAGTTAGTGGGCCAGCTCTAGCGGCAGACGAAGTCAACGTGGGCTTCTTCCTTGAGTGGGCAACACCAAACATGATTGCCAAGGTTGAGAAAGCCTACGACGACGCTATGGGCGTTACCGTTAACTGGACCAACTTCGAAGCTGGCACACAGATGACTGAAGCAATGCTTTCAGGTGATATCGACATCTCTTTCAGCCAAGGCCTTGCACCGTTCATCACTGGCGTTAACGCTGGCGCACCAATCAGAATGGTTGGTATTGCTGTAGGTTACCCAGCTAACCCTTGCGTTGTTAGCAGTAGTTCTGGCATCACAATGGACAACGCTTCAGAACTTGAAGGCAAAACCGTTGCAGTACCTTTAGCAACTATGGCCGACTACAGCTTCCGTATGCAAATGCGCGCTCTTGATGTTGACATTGATTCACTAACTATCGTTGATCAAACACCACCAGATGGTGTTGTTTCTCTAACCGATGGCGCTGTTGATATGGCCTGCCTGTTCGGTGGTGACACAGTCAAGAAATCACTTGAAGTCGGCGCAAAGCTAATGTCAGATGCAGATATGGAAAAAGCGGGCATTATTAGCTTCGACGTTGTCTCTGTCACTGATACATTCGCAAAAGAAAATCCTGATTTGGTTAAAACTTTCATGGAAGTGACTGATGAAGCCAATGCAGCATGGGCAGCGGATCAATCAAAACTGGACATTATCGCTAAAGATGCTGGTATGGATACGGAAACAACCAAAAACCAGATGGCTGACTTCATAATGCCAAGCAATGCAGAACAGCTGAGTGATTACTTCGGTGAAGGTGGCCTGGCTGCAGAAGCTATCGCCATTGTCGGTGGTGCTTTCGCAACTGATGAGAACCCAGCGCTAGAAGACTACAGCAAAGTTATCGATACTTCTTTCCTTAAGTAATATCGACGTTGGCAATAGCTGACAAAGCATAAAAGAAAGCCCCGCAAGTCGGGGCTTTTTTTCGTCCAAATTAATGCAATTTTATATCAGCTCTTGTCGCTTTATAAATGGTATCGCCCAACATGATTAACAGCATGGCACCGAAACCATGCACTGCTGATTGATGCATTCTATACAAGGACAAATAAAACATCCTTGCTAACCAACCTTCAACGAAAACTGTACCCCGCATCAGGTTACCCATTAAATTGCCTACCGTTGAAAACTCACTCAGGCTAATAAGACTGCCAAAATCTTTGTACTTGAATATTCTCATTGGCTTACCTTCTAGATCGGCGACAATATTTTTATAAGCAATTTTGGCCATCTGGTGTGCCGATTGCGCACGAGGCGGAACCATGGTTCCATCGTCCATTGGACAGGCACAGCAATCACCTATCGCAAAAATAGAGTCGACCCCTTCAACTTGCAGATGAGCATTCACTTTGACTCGACCAATGTTGTCGGTGGGCAGATCGCTTTGTGATATGAACGTTGGCGCCTTTATGCCGGCAGCCCAAACGACTAAGTCTGCAGAAATCGTCTGTCCTGACTTAGTTTGTATAACATCAGGCTCAATCGCACTGACCATCGTATCAGTGCGAATTTCCACACCAATTTTTTCTAACTCACGCGATACCGAAGTGCTAACACGCTCAGGCAATTGCCCTAGAATTCGTGGTGACGCCTCAACGATCATGACTCGAAGTCGGTCAGATGAAAAAGCTTTAAAACCATATTCCGGCAACCGTTTTGCTACATTGTGAAGGTCGGCTGCAAGCTCAACACCTGTGGCACCAGCGCCAACAATCACCAATGATAGACGACGCGCGTCATCATCAGCACCATGAATTCGATGCAGTTGGTTGATAAACTGCTGATGAAAGCGCTCTGCCTGCACACGCGTGTCGAGCAATAAGCAGTTCGCCTCCACCCCTGGCGTTCCAAAATCGTTGCACAAGCTGCCGACACTCAGTACCAGGCGAGAATAGGACAGATCGCGGGCAGCCACTATCTCTACTGATTCATCATCACTGGTTGCTTGAATATGCACTGCGCTATTCGCAACGTCAACTTTGTCGACCCTGCCCAGCACAAAAGCAAAGCGATACTTCCTCGCTAGCATTAAGTAGCTAGACTCGTCGTGATTACTGTTTAAAGATCCAGTTGCAATTTCATGCAACAAAGGCTTCCAAATGTGCGTTGGATTACAGTCGATGAGTGTGACATCGACATCGGCGTTTTTCTTATAGTGGCGGGCAAGCTTGATGACTAGCTCAAGACCACCCGCACCTCCACCGACGACTATTATCTTCTCGCCCATGTGCACCACTCCTCTGCAATTGAACTGTTAGGATTAGCATAGCCTAGGCACAGTATAAGTACTAACTATTCAAGCCAACGGCTCACCTGCGATTGTTTCATCCAGCGCGTTGTCACCATTGGGATTGTATTCCGCATCCCTGGTTAATACGGTCGGGTTATTAACGCCAAAGTAACGGTACGTACTAGCGGCAATAGACATCGGTTCCGCTTGATAGCTATCATTGGTTGGTCTTGTGTATAGCCGGTTATCGTTAGCGTTACCAAATATTTCAGTTTTACCAACAATTTTTCCTAGAGCATTGCGACCGCGAACACCATGACCTCCAAAGGTATACAGGTTCTGATTATTACCATGGTCCCAACCCATTGAATTATTCAGATTCACATTGCGACCGAAATCACCGTGAACATTAATAATGATATTACTGGTGTCTCGGAGCCCTCCAGCTCTTTCATCAGCGTACCGTATGTGCTTGGTTGCAGCGCGCAGCGCACCCATTAGCTGCTGCATACGAGGCGCGTATTCGCTGATCGATGAATCGTGATCGTCCCAACCACCAAGCCCATCACCCAATGAGATGAACAGAGAGTCCAGGTTTTCAATAGCAAGCGTTACCGCAGCCTTCAAACGGCCACTAAAAGCATTATCTTCTGGATAACGAAGATACCCAGTATCTGGGTCGGCATCGACATCAAGACTTCCATCGAGGGGGCTTAATGGCAGCGTGGGGAGTGGATTGTCCGCTGCAGTTTGTAAGCCTCCTATTAGAGCCTCCATACGAGTGCGTAGTTCGAATCCACCATACACCTTGGAAAACCGTGTGCGACTAACGCCATTTTCAACCTGGCGAATTATTGCATCGAGTTCACTTGCATAGTCATCATCGGACCTTGAATACGGATTATCAAATTTTTCATTCAAACTCAAACCTCTGAGCCGCAACGGCAAGTCAAAATCACCATCAGCTGAAAAGGCAACTGATGTACCCTCAAATGATACAAACGGTAATACTAACTCATCTAGTGTTTTCCCTCCCAATTGTATCGACCCATCCAGCTGCCCCCGGTTCGCTTCAAGCACTGCAGCAATGGTTGAGCCCATTCCAGCTGACCCATTGATATTCAAAGAACCTTTCTGACTTGAATAAATACTTTGTCGATGCGCACGGGTGTTGTCTTTGATTCTATTTATAGTTCGATACACACTCATGTCGCCACTTGCAAGCATATCCTCCATAGATACACCGCCGGCATCTTTCCAAAATCCATTCGCACTTATTTGCCCTTGCTCACTATCCATGGAGTTCAGTAATTCTTCAGGGTATCGATTCTGGGATGTCGCATCTATTTGGTGAATATTGGTTAGATTCCCAGCCAGCTCTGATGCACCTCCATACATAAACAAATTAATAACCTGAGGCAATCTACTTGGCATAGTAAAGTTCGCTTCATCAAGAATCGCAGCGTTAGCGGTATTGACCAAACCTGGCATGCGCAAAAAAGATGGCGCTGCCATAGCAAGTGTTAAAGCACCCGTTCTATTAAGAAAATGTCTTCTGTTCATTGTGCGACTCCCGTCTTTGTATTGTACAGTTCGGATAAACCTGTGCTTGTTTTGAAATAATAGAGCTCGGAGAGACGCGATATATAGTCAAACGTCATTCGAGACAGGCTTGGCATACTCCAGCTATTAATATAAGTGCGCTCCTCTTCATGACGAAGGAAATTATACTCATCATACAAACGCTTTAACTCGGCTCGCTCTATTGGAGCTGCTGGCCGAAGTGCTGCAGATAGAAACAGGTAATCGATTAGCTCATCTACCGTTAGTTTCTTAAGCTGCTTATTAAGAGCTATGCGTCGCTCATATTCGAACTGCGACATTCGTTCGTCGGTCTCATCCAAGGACTCCTGCTCTCTGACTCCTAGTCCACGAGACCAGCGCCATTCATCCAGCAGAAGATCTTCCCGCAGGCCTTTATGAAAATTCGCGAAACTCAGAGAGTCAGTTGCGACGCCATTAACTCGACCAAGTTTCGCCGACAACGCAGGCCAACCCATCTCTGCCATATTAGAGCGCTGCATACCACCTCGACCCGACGCTAAACTGCGAAACGTGTCATGTCGTGTTCTCCAACGCAGCCGCTCGGCAGTAGCTAGAAAGACTTCTTCGTACGATCGAAGCCGCTCATTGTCAATGAGATACTGCTCGCTAAAAATGATTAATGAGAACAACTGTTCAAAGGTGACAGGTTGCTGCTCAACAATGGCATCAACCATATTTGACTGATAATCCATATCTTTACCAGCGTAAAAATAGCGCACTAAAACAGTCGCAATAGTGGGCAGCAAATTCGAATGATTTGCCACCAGTGCATAGAAATCGTCGCAGCTTACAACAGACTCATCTAGCACTTGTTGTGGCTCTGTGTTGGGAAAGTCAGTAAACGATAGTTTGTAGCCTTGATTCTCATCGGTTAAAAACCAATCCTGACAGGCTTTCGATGCAGCAGGTACATCAGCATCTCTATCTTCCAACCCCAAAAACACCTCCATCATTTCACGCGTATTATCTTCAGGAGAACGAAATCGACGCCAGTTTTCCTCAGAGCGCATGTGCATTTCAACCACATCTGTAATCAATGCATTGTTACTAATGCCATTGCTTAACCGTCTAAAAATATTCTGTACATCGGTCATGTCAGCGCTATCGAGCTCAGATGCAGGAGAAAACAAAATCGAGTTAGCTAAATGCCAAGCCATCCATTGCACATAAGCGGGACGACTCATAGGATAGGTATGAATTCTTGCCAAAGGCAGCTCTCGGGCTTTATCGTTTGAGAATGTGTATCTAGCTTCAAGCATCTGTGCATTGTCTGTATCAACCAAGTCGCTACCTAATATGGCTAGATCAAGCCTTTGTTTCTCAGAATTGGGCAGATCAGTCTGAAGTCGTTGCACGAGACCACCGATGTAATACCCACCGTTAACCGTTTCTGGCGAAGTCAACCCTGCATCTAGTTTGAAGAATTCAGCGACACTCAAGCCCTTATATAAAGTGGAGTACAACTTGTTAGCCACTCGATATTGTTCAAATACATTTAGCGAATTGAATTGTGCATCTGTTAGCTGCGTGGTTTGCCCAGAGTTCGATTGTAAAAATTCGGATGCTAAATTTGCGCTGCCAACTAACGGCCTGTTGTTGGTCGCGGCATCTGTAGCACCTTGACCACAACCTGTAATGAGTAGACCAACTCCTACTACGGTTAATAATATTTGTCTGTTCATATTTGCAGCCCCATTTAGCATCACCTGGTTATTAGCAACCAGACATTGCATAACAATTATTCGCAACAAACCACGTCGGCAAGAACACTTCATTCTTGATCAGCAGTTAAAGCGAGCTATCGGATTTCACGGGGGTTATCTTGAGACCGGAGAATTACAAACAGATCATGAACATTTGGCAGTTGAAGGCGCATCCGCAATCCTGCACTACCAATAAGTAGTAAACAATGAATGTGATGCGGAACGAGTTGAGTTGCACGTGGCAAACTGTTGGGTACAGAGTACCCAGAAAGATGAGATTTCTAACTAATGGGTTTTAATACCATCAATTCGAAATGAACAGCCGCATCGCTATTGTTTCCGCAGCCAAGCAACGGTAAGTTGTGCTATACGAGGGTCTAACAGTTCTTGCGAAAGTTGCTTATATCTGAAGGTTGAAGCCGGCTCTTCATCGACTCGAAGAATATGCGTAAGGTTTGGTAACACATGCATCTCAACTGGCCCTTTCACATGCTCACCGACTTTCAGTGTATCTGTGGGCAAGCATTGCAGGTCTTTCTCGCCACCAATAGCGAGCGTTGCAACACTGACTTTTTCATAAATACTGGTTGGGTCGACTGATGTGATCTCACGTAACCATTTAGCGTTAATGAGTGTCTTCTTCAGCTTTATCGTCGATTTAGTCGTGCTCTTAACACGCTGCATTATTCTACTTTGCTTTTTGACCTGATTACCGCTTAGCTTGATAAATAAACGAACAACGGTGCCTCTCAAACCTGTCAGCTTACTGACCTCTTCCAATGTTTGTTGTAGCTGTCGTTCAATCGTGATTTCCAAGTTTTCCATAAAAGGCGTGAGTAAAATCTGCCCACATACTAGCGGATTACTGGCGCTCAGATACGATGCGATTAAGCTTCCTTCACTGTGACCGAGAAGGTAGGTTTCGGTCGAGCTCACCTCAGGGAAAGAATGCATGGTGTTTAACCACGCCTCAGCATCATCCACAAAGTTAAAAAAACCAGTTTCATAGTAGTTACCTTCGCTCATGGCGCACCCACGCTTATCGAATCTAAAACTGGCAATACCGTCTCGAGCCAAACTATGCGCTAGCTCATTGAAGGTGTTTAACTGAAGCTGCATTGCATTTTCATTGCGATCAACCTCACCACTGCCCGGTATCATTAACACCAACTGCTTTGGACTCGCATCAATTGGCATACACAACGTTCCGTGTAAGCTCACACCATCGAAGTCAAGTGACTTATCAATCTCGGTATGGGTAGCAATTTTCTCATTCATGTTTTTTTAATACTTTATCAGCAGTGGTGGTGCGTGCCGCGCGACGACATCGATCTGAGCAATATTGCACGCTCGGCCAAAGACCTCTCGATTCCCATTTTTTTCTATTATGAAACTCAAGCCCACAACCTGCACAGATTTTAGATTCTTTATCCGGTTTATTATTCGAGCGTCTTTTGTTCTTTCCAGCCATAGCTATAAACCAACATCGCGTTTCACTTGCTTCCAAAATGCAAAGAAACTATTAAACGCTTTCTCAGGATGATGGTACAACCAATTTCTCGGCTCTAAGTCATCGAACCATGTCGATGTTAAAGGGTACTCGCGACAATACACTTCTTTATCACCACAGGCCCGCTCCAACTCATCTACGGATCCGCACATTATCTCTAAATCGGGGATAAAATTTGTCCAATGCTGCACAAACCTCCACCGGTTTGGACTCATTGGCCAGTGCTGATACTGATTAACATCGACGAATACTATTTCTTGATCAACGCTTGGTTGCCAGCTGGGGTCAAGATTCCACAGTGATCGTATAGCCAAAGAGTTACCATGAATAGCCAATTTAGTCGCAGGCATGGTCAAATCGTACTTAAATTCAGAACGCTCCTGAAAATTCGCCGGCACACTATTTGTTGCTAAAGACTCGTAACTGTGATCAAGGAAAGTTCCCTGTTGAATTTGTCCACTGTATTTATTGATGTTGTCTTGATTGGCAATGTATCGCTTGTTGCTGAACGTACCAGCCACCCATTGCCAGCTTAAACTGTTGCTGGCTAAATCACCGTCTAGCAGATGATAGTGCATCCACTTAGCAGGAGCCTGCCAATGGGATTTTCCGATATTGCAAGCAAGACTGGCTGTCCACATTCGCGCGTGATTGTGCATTACACCATTTGTCACTAAATGGGATACACACTCATCTATAACGTCAATGCCAGTGTGCGCTGACAGCAATGCTGCAGGAGGGTTCACATGCAGAATGTCGTCTTGCTGCAAGCCTGCTTGTGCACGTATATTTTCAAATATTCCATCGCCACGCTGCTGCCAAACACGATGAAAGTATTCACGCCACGCCAACTCGAAAAGAAATCGATTACATTGTTCAGCACTGTACTGATTCAATAATCGATGAGCTACAAGGGAGGTATCAATAATTCCGTGTGTGACAAACGGACCCAACCAAGTGACACTCCCATTCAGATAGTTGCGTGTTGAATCATAGGTGCGCGGGTCTATCGCATCTATTCTTCGCAGAACTTCCTCGTAATCGCATAAAAAATAATCAATGGTTGGATAAGTCATAACAAAGCCATAATTGCGTTAAGCTAACGACACTATGAAAACAGCCTGCCTATGTTTCCCACATCAGCTATTTAAATCGCACCCAGGATTAGAATGTAATCCTGAGAAATTCCTGCTAGTAGAAAACTCCTTGTTCTTTTACGATAGTAGAACAACAATTGGTTTTCATCGGCAAAAAATAGTTTTACACCTCGCCTCAATGCAGGCGTACACAAAGCAGTTAGCCCAAAACGGCGTGAAAATTGAAACCGTTACTTACGGCGGCGGCCAGTGTGAACTGAACAAACTTTGCACAACACTTTCGACAGAAGGCTATCAAAGGATAGTGGTTGCAGATGTGCACGATTTTTTACTAGAGAAACGGCTGAAAAAAGCCGCAGCCGACACGGGCCTTACGCTTGAAACGCTACCCTCACCAGGCTTCATTAATACCAAAGAAGAAAATCAGCAATGGCGCGACACTCGCAAGCGTTGGCATATGGCCGACTTTTACCAGTGGCAAAGACGTCGATTAAACATCCTTATCGAGAACGACAAACCCACTGGCGGTAAGTGGAGCTTCGACGAAGAAAACAGGAAAAAATTGCCGGTAAAAAAATTGGCGGCACTGCCGTTAGTGACAGCGCCAGAGCTTAACGAGCTCTCAGCTATCAATAGCAGAATCGACCAAGAGTTCAGTCACAGTTTTGGTCAATCTACCGAAAGCTACTATCCGACAACTCATAAGCAAGCGCAAATCTGGCTTGATGAATTCTTTGAAACACGATTCAGCTACTTCGGTGCTTACGAAGACGCTATCGAAGAAGATCATAACTGGCTCTACCACAGCATTTTAACACCCATGCTCAATATCGGGTTACTTGAGCCAAAACAGGTTGTACAACAAGCTCTCCAAGCGGCAGACAAACATGACGTTCCACTGAACAGCCTTGAAGGCTTCATCCGACAAGTCATTGGTTGGCGTGAATTTATGCATGCCACTTATTCTGATCTCGGCGTTCAGATGCGCACCAGTAATCACTGGCAACATACTCGTCCTATGCCCGCAGCTATGTACACAGGGACAACGGGAGTAACACCGGTGGATAACGCTATCACCCGCATTTTGGATACGGGTTACTGCCATCACATCGAGCGGCTCATGGTATTAGGTGGGTTTATGTTTTTATGTGAAATTGACCCTGATGATATTTATCAATGGTTTATGGAAATGTTTGTCGATAGCTATGACTGGGTGATGGTGCCCAATGTCTATGCTATGAGCCAACACGCAGACGGTGGGTCAATTACCACAAAGCCTTATTTTTCAGGGTCAAACTACATACTGAAGATGAGTCACTACAAAAAAGGCGAATGGAGCGAAATTTGGGACGCTTTGTTTTGGCGATGGATCATTGTAAACAAAGCCGATTTAGAGAAAAACTACCGCTGGGCTATGATGTGTAAAAACGTTGAACGAATGGATGAGGCTAAAAAGCAGGCCCACGTGCAATTAGCAGAGACCTTTCTTTCGACTATTCGGTGAGGTTTCTCGAAAAAACCTCAGGCACAGGCAAAACTGCTCCGATGAAGTCGAAAAGATAACGCGAAATGAACACATACTAAATTTCAAGCTGACGTTTTCGATACGCCAAATATAAAATTCGGTATCATTGGCCTCTATAATGAGACTTTGAACCATAAAGGCATCGTGGCTGCAAAGTCGTGAAATACTAGCTAGAAGCCATCAGTTTTCACGTGTTAGAAAATATTCATCAATACTTCAACGGAGAAGGTTTGACTGATCAAGTCAGTTAATAACCTTAAAATATTCTTATGAACACATCTGCAAAAAGCGGCAACAGCGCCGCAGCTCAAGCCGCTCTTAACAATGCCTTGATCGATTCCGACCCAGAAATTCTCAAGGCAATCAATGCCGAACTTGGTCGTCAACAGCACGAAATAGAACTAATCGCATCCGAAAACATCGTCTCAAAGGCGGTGATGGAAGCGCAGGGTTCAATCATGACCAACAAATACGCGGAAGGCTATCCAGGGCGTCGTTACTATGGTGGCTGCGAATATGTTGATATTGCCGAAGACCTTGCAAGAGATCGCGCTAAGAAACTATTCAACTGCGAATTTGTCAACGTACAACCACACTCAGGTGCGCAAGCAAATCAAGCTGTATTCTTAGCATTGCTCGAGCCCGGCGATACTTATATGGGACTAAATTTGGCTGCTGGTGGACACCTTACACACGGCTCACCTGCGAACCAATCTGGTAAGTGGTTCAATGCAGTGCCTTACGGTGTTGACGAAACGACTCATCTTATCAAGTACGACGAACTAGAAGAACAAGCGGCCAAGTGCAAACCGAAAGTCATTATCGCTGGCGGTTCTGCCTACCCTCGCACAATCGACTTTGCACGATTTAGAAAAATAGCCGATAGCGTTGGTGCAAAACTCATGGTCGACATGGCGCATTTTGCAGGCTTAGTAGCTGGTGGACTACATGCAAATCCATTGGACTTTGCTGATGTAGTGACTACCACCACACACAAAACATTGCGCGGCCCACGTGGTGGAATGATTCTGTCGAACGATCCAGATTTAGGCAAGAAATTTAACTCTGCTGTGTTTCCGGGATTGCAGGGTGGCCCATTAATGCACGTTATCGCAGCCAAAGCCGTGGCTTTTGGAGAGGCGCTCAAACCTGAATTCAAAGCGTACACAAAAAGCGTTATTGACAATGCTCATGTCTTATCTGAAACCATCAAAAATGGCGGCTCTGATATTGTTTCCGGTGGTACCGACACGCACCTACTGCTTGTCGATTTACGTGCAAAGAAAGTCACTGGCAAAGCTGCAGAAGCGGCATTAGGCAATGCTGCAATGACATGTAACAAGAATGGTATTCCGTTTGACCCAGAATCTCCTTTCGTCACATCAGGTGTACGTCTTGGAACACCGGCAGCCACTACTCGAGGTTTTGGTGAAGCTGAATTTATTCAGGTGGGTGAAATGATCAACACAGTATTAGACGGGTTGTCTGCGAACGGCGAAGAAGGCAACGCAGATGTTGAAGCGAAAGTGAAAGAATCAGTGTTAGAACTAACAGCGAAATTTCCACTTTACTAGTTTTTCTCCGCAGCTCCAACATTGACTGTGGCACTTTTTACAAGCGAATATCACTATAACTAAGAACTTGCGTCATTCTTTTGTGGCGCAAGTTCTTTCGCTTATCTGCAAAGTCTATGCTTTACGTTTCTTGGTCCAGACACTTTCTCTAAGTCTTGTATTCAAAGCGCTGTCGCCCAAACATCAACTCCAGTTCTCCAACGGAATAATGGCTCCACTATGACCAATGACACGCACAGAACAAGCGTGACCGATTTGTAGTGCTGCTTGCTCATCGGCACCGCTAAGCAGAGCACTTAAATAACCAGCGTTAAAGCTATCCCCAGCGGCAGTCGTATCAACAACTTGAACATTCGAGTTATCCAGAGATTCGATCTCACGCAGTCCTTGAGGAGTTTCTGTGTTTAGCGACAAAGGGCCCTTTGCACCGCGCTTGAGTGCGCCGCGATTGACACCATAGCCGGTTAGTCGTTCAATCACGGCAGCTTCATCGATATCTTCGAACAACAGTTGCTCATCATCGACAGATGGCATGGCGATATCGGTGATTTTCCATGCAGATGACACACACCGCTGTGCCTCTACTTTTGATTCCCACAAAGCAGGTCGATAGTTAGAATCAAATGCAAAGGTAACGTTTGTCTCCTTACGAAGCCTAGCCAATTCTTCTAACAATGCTATACGAACAGCCAGTGGTAGGATCGCCAGGGTAATAGCTGACAGATAAACGACATCAGCTCCAGCTAAGATGGTGAAATCCAATTCACTGTTGTGTTGAAAAAGTGTACGAGCAGCCGACTGACCGCGCCAATAACTAAAGGTGCGTTCCCCAGAGATATCCGTGGTTATTGCATAGAGACCGATCAACCGGTCCTCGGATCGCTTAATGAGTTTTGTGTTGATAGATTCAGCGTCTAAACGTCGAATTAATCGAGATGACAAGGTGTCCTGACCAACAACGCTTACGTAGGCGATTTCCGCTTTATCTTTGAGTAATCGTTTGAGGTAAATAGCGGTATTCATCGTGTCACCAGCAAATCCAAGAGCTGGTGGAAAATCTTCACTGCTACCCAACATAAGTTCGGCCATCGCCTCACCAACGCATAAAATGCGTCTGCTCTGTTCTGAACTGCCCATTATATTATCTCTGATTTAATCGCGCGCACGCAAACGTACCACAAGATGCTGCTTGCGGTACGTTTACACAGAGTGAAGTGTGATCAGGCGACGTGATGAACAGGCGCTAATTCATAAACAGGTGTTGAAATACCCTCCATTCTCGCTTTAATTTGCAAGGACAGAAATTGTGAGTAATGGCGAGATTGATGTAAATTACCACCGTGAAACCACAGACCAGATTGCTGTATAGGTTTCCACATATTCCTCAATTCTCCTTCCCACGGCCCAGGGTCCTTCGTGGTGTCCGAGCCAAGCCCCCAACATTTACCTACTTTATCAGCCACGTCGGGACTGATTAAATCGGCAGCCCAACCGTTCATAGAAGCGTACCCTGTCGCCATGACGATAAGATCGGCCGGCAACTCACTACCATCATCGAATACAACTCCGTTTTCCGTTATCTCTTTTACAGCAACACCACTTTTAAGTTTAATTTTTCCATCTGCAACCATTTCAGATGCACCAACATCGATATAGTAACCAGAGCCACGGCGTAAATATTTCATGAACAAACCTGACCCGTCTTCGCCAAAATCGAGCATGAAACCAGCCGCCTCTAAACGGTCGTAAAGATCTTTATCGCGCTTTGCCATTTCTTCGTATACGGGTATATGAAAACCATGCATAATTTTATAAGGCACTGATGCAAAGATCAGATCGGCTTTGTGATGATCAATACCATTTGCAATGGCATCTTCAGAATAAAGACCACCCAACGCCAACTCCATCAGCGTGTCAGACTTAGCAATATGGGTACTACTGCGTTGCACCATTGTGACATCACCGCCCTGCTCAACCAAAGCGGCGCAAATATCATGCGCTGAGTTATTAGAGCCTACAACCACCACTTTCTTATCTTTATAAAGATCAGGACCTGCGTGCTGACTTGAGTGTTGTATCTCACCCTTGAATTTACTCTGTCCAGGAAATTCAGGGATATTAGGCTTTGCAGACATGCCAGTTGCCAATACCAGTTGCTTGGGCTTAAGTGTTACAGCCTTTCCGTTACGCTCAACCTTTACAGTCCACTCTTGTTTCGCGTCGTCAAACTTCGCCGATTGACAAACGGTCGAGCCCCAATAGTTAAGCTCCATTAGCTTTGTATACATCTCCAACCAATCACCTAGCTTATCTTTCGGCGCAAATACGGGCCAGTGCTCTGGAAAAGGAATATAGGGAAGATGGTCATACCATACTGGGTCGTGCAAACACAGAGACTTATAACGCTTCCGCCAACTATCACCAGATTTTTCATTTTTTTCTACAATGATCGTGGGAACGCCCAACATTCGCATACGGGCACCTAGCGCTATCCCACCCTGGCCACCACCGACAATGACGCAATAAGGCTGCTCTTCATACCCTAGTGTTGCAGCTTCGTCTTCTCGTTTCTCCAACCAGTTTTTACGTCCTGAACTTTCTCCGTGAGTTACACCCATCCCTCTATTTCGCCCCTCAGGTACTTCATGGCCTTTCAGCTCGACCATGGTCGTTAATAGAGTAAAAGCTTTACCATCGCGCAGTCGCACGTGTCCAAGACCGTTCGCAACATTTGTTTCAAACGTCAACCAACCTTCCACAATGCCATCGGCTTCAGTTGGTGGTTCAGATATTTTCCAGTTAGAGGAATTTGTATTTGCATTACATGAATCAAGCATCGTCTTAATAGCAGGCCTGCCCTCTAGTGTCTTTATATTCCATGTAAAACTCACCAAGTCACGCCAGAAACCTTCGTCTTCGAAATGTTCTGCAGCAGCAGCGCTATCCCCACTTTGCAGGGCTTTGACAAAGCCATCGAGCCATTTTTGAACTTGTTTTTTTGCGGATGAATCAGACATACATACTCCCTGTTGTGACAATTTCTGTAACAAATCCGAGTATGCAATACACACGCACGGTGCTCAAGACGTCATGTAGTTCAAAGTTAAGCTTAGAAAAATGATGCGGACAGTTTGTACCAACAAACGCCTCAACAACGCAATGAAAGCTGCTATTCAATACGGTAAGTAGTACTTAAAAAAAACATGAGCGGTATGGAGATAGAGAGACAGAGCGCTTGAAGACCTGATCGAACTTACTGTTAGTTACACATTTTCAATATACTAATCAGAAGTAGTAATACTTTTGACATGAAAATATTATAGGCGGCGGGCTTTAATCAGGCGACTGTCCAGCAAATCGCCGCTTTGGCTCAGTATTGGATACGCAACGGCGGCAAATAAGGAATTGATCTGCCTTAAAGCACGTAGTGTTTCTAAGTGAATATCGCTGGTTTCAATACTTGCTGAAGACCCAGACTGCAATCGCTGAAAATGTTGAACGTTGCTATTACGTTCTTGGTTTCTGATACGATCTTTTTCTTCAATGAGTTGCCGCGCCGAGGCTTGGTCGCCCGACACCATGGTATTTAATGACAAGTGCATGTTCGCTATGACTTGCTCATGAACTTCAAGCAATTCAGCCCAACCTTGCGGCGAGAATTCTAAGCATTCACGATTCTTAGTTTCGGCAAGTTTAAGTAAGTTTTTGGCTATAACATCGCCAACGGATTCTAAGTTAATCGCAAAATTTATCAATGCAAGCTTACGATCAGAATCTTGTTCCGATAAATTCGCATCGTCTATCTCCGCAACATAGAGTTTGATATCCGAATTCATCCGATTGACTACCTGCTCCATATCCAGAACTTCCTGCATTGCCAAGCTATCGTTATTCTCATAAAAGCTCATAACCGGCCTTAGCATCAACTCCAAAACATCCGCCATTCGTAAACATTCACGACTTGCACTCGCTAGTGCAAGCTGTGGAAGATGAACAATGTTCGGGTCAAGAGCACTCTTACGATCATGCACAGCGTTGAGCCGCGTACCAACCTCCAATGGATCTGGAACCAACTTACGTGTCAATGACTCCATTACACCCGCTAGTGGTAGACAGATAAGCAGCATCAATACGTTAAAAGCGACATGTGTGTAAACAACCCATAGACCTGCATCAGCAGATGTCGCTGGTATTGGAACCGTGAAAAATGATATACCAGATATAATTAGAATCGCAAGCACGCTGCGGAAAAGTAAATTTGCTATTGGAATACGGCGTCCTGCTGCTGCCTGTTCGCGCGTGAGCGTATAAGCAATCAGACCACTGCCAAGGTTTGCGCCGAGGACAAATCCAAGCCCGACAGACCAAGGAACCACAGACTGCGTTAACAATGTGCTTATCAGTAGTACAGATGCAACGCTTGAGTGTAACAGCCACGAGACCAATGCACCGACTAGAAACGAGGTGACAATGTCATCGTTGAGATAATGCATAACATCGGCTAGAAACGCACTGTGCTTCAGTGGAGTTGTCGCATCACTCAGTAGACGCAGTGATATCAGTATTAATCCTACACCCAGGACAATGCGTCCTACTTGACGCAAATATCCAGTTTGTCCTTTGAAAAATAGAACACCACCGGCAATCAAGCACACAGGCACAAGCCACTGCACATTAAAAGAGAGTAATTGCGCAACGATTGCCGAGCCGAGATCTGCGCCAAGCAACAAGGCGATGCCTTGCCCCACGCTAAGAATTCCAGTGGATGCAAAACCAGCGGCTAACACAGCAACGGCGGTAGAGCTTTGCAAGAGCATGGCAACGCCAGTACCCATAAACGCAGCTTTTATTCTGCCACTTTCCGATCGGCGCACAGCTGCGCGTAGTTCGTCACCCTTGGCTCGCTCAAAACCGGTTCGTACCATGCGAACCGACCACAACAGCAAAGTAACGGCACCAGCAACATTGATTAATAAAAGTAATAGTTCCAAAGCTTAAGACATCCGTTACAAGCTTATATATTCAGAATTAGATAACCCGAAATCGTTCGAATTCATACTAGAGCGTATGCGAAAAGCCTTCCAATCTCAAGCATTGGAAGGCATTAGCGCGATATAAAAATCACAAACATCAGAATAATTTCAAAAAAACGCATTCTGAACGCAGTAGGGCAATTTTAACTAACTTAACTCACAGAGTGCTATGCAACTGCCATCAACTTTTCAAAGAGGCGTAGTACGCGACAACTAACGGTTCTTTTGCAATATTCTGTTGATGCTCAACCAATGCCGGTGCCATTTTATCAATGAGGTCAGCTGGAATATGCTCTAGATTCCCCGAGCGCATCATCCCTACTTGTTGCACCGCCTTAAGGTCGGCAATACTGAGACTGTCGCCAGCAAAATACCGCCCACCACCTCGGGTTAACAGTTCGTTTAAACCATTGATAAACGTTGGTAGACGACCGGCCACCAATGCTTCACGCGCACTTTTCATCTCATCACCCTCTAGACCAAAAGTTTGTACCACATAGTGAGTTAAATCTTCAAGCGCACCGAGAACCTCATCGCAGTACAGAGCTTGCATTGCGTCCACTGGATACAAGCCACTCATTTTCCCAAAATAACGGCTGATTGCATTTGACTGTGTTATGGTTTTTCCATCGATTTCGACAACTGGTACCGCGTTAAACCGAAGAGTTCCTCGTTTTTCACCAAACTCAGGAAACGACCAACGTACATCCTCGAAACTAAGCCCTGCGGCATGCATTGCAATTCTTATTGGTTCTGCACGCCCACCTGGAATATCGAAATAGGTAACTTTGTACTGACTCATAAGCTGCTCTTAATAATTGTGAATAACTGCTTCAACATTCTAAATCATAAATCGATTCATAAAAGAATATGAACCCAAACAACAACGCTGATAGCACACAGAAAAAAAGAGAGAAATTAGCTCTATCCCTTTCAGATCAAGGATACATTGCTGATCAAGCACTCATCGCAAGCTTATACCTTGTAGATGAGCTAGGCAAACCACTGTTAATTGAAGGCGAAGCTGGTGTTGGCAAAACTGAAATCGCCAAGTGTCTGGCGAAAGCTAACAATTGTGACCTTATTCGACTCCAATGCTACGAAGGATTAGATGCGCAGCATGCATTGTATGACTGGGACTACCAGCGCCAATTACTGGCTATTCAAATGGCAGGCGCCACACAAGCAAACAGTATCGATCAAGCTGCAGAGTTAAAAAATGCTTTATACAGCGAAGACTACTTATTAAAGCGCCCTCTGTTTGCAGCCATTGCATCTGAAAAACCAGTCGTTTTGCTCATTGATGAAATTGACCGAGCAGACCAAGAGTTCGAAGCACTATTATTAGAAGTTCTTTCCGACTTCCAAATCAGTGTGCCCGAGCTAGGAACATTCAAAGCTCGATCACAACCGACAGTGATATTAACGTCAAACGGGGTTAGAGAACTGAGCGATGCGCTACGCAGACGATGTCTGTATCACTACATAGACTACCCTGACCCGGTGAAAGAACAACAGATTATAAAAGCAAAATTACCGAATATTGATGAAAGCTTGGCGAAGCAAGTAGTCTCCTACGTTCAAAAGTTACGAACGTTTGGATTGCGTAAAACACCGGGTGTGGCCGAATCAGTAGATTGGGCTAGCGCATTGATGGCAATTGGTGTCAACGATCTGCGTAACGAACCAGCGCTCACTAACAGCACCCTGTCTTGCCTGATCAAAACACGCAACGACCTAGAGCGCCTAAAGCAAGACTACCAGTCTTTGTATGAAGACGAATCTGCAAAATATCCTGTAAGTCAGGACCATTAAGTTTTGAATAAGCAGGACAATACTAATGAAAAAATCCCGAGCATCAGTAAACGAATACTCGATTTTGCAACTTTTTTAAGGGCCCATTCCTACCCGGCAAACCCAACCAGCATTCAAGATGCGCTAGCTGTTGCCAATGGAAGTGCGCTTCACAACCCCCACTTATTGAAAGATGGGTTTAAGACCTGCTTTTGCAAATCACCAGAACAATGGAATAAGTTCGATAGATTATTTTTTGCCTTTTGGTTTGGAGAAATCTCCTACGACAATGAAGACACCGAGCCCAGCGCGCAGAGAGGTAATGCGAGCGAGTCTAGACAACAACAACGTATGGTTGGGTTGGCTGGCACATCCAGCGAGAAACAACAGGAAGTTAACATCTATGGCTCTGGCGACTTTACCGCGTTGTCTTTAGCGGACTTCAGATTCGTTTTCAATCCTTACGAAAAGAAACTCATTGACCAATATGTTGACGAGCTAGGCCAACGATGTCGTCGTCGGCATGTAAAGAAAACACGCTTATCAAGCATGGGTTCGCGTGTCGCATTACAACACTCAATTAAGCAGTCTTTACGCTATCAAGGCGCTGTTTTTAATCTTCGATATCACGCGAAGCAAAAAAAGTTACCTAGTTTCGTACTGTTGTTAGACATTAGCCAGTCCATGGATATATACGCGCGGATTTTTTTACGTTTTACTCGAAAACTATTATCTGTTTTTGAAAGCTCTCATGCATTTGCCTTCAACATCGAATTGATCGATTTGGGAAAAGGTTTCTACTCGCTTGAAGAGTCTGACTTTGAACACACCATCAATACAGCATCACAAGGCTGGGTTGGTGGAACCCGAATTGCGCAGTCATTTAAAACATTCAACAATACCCACTTAAACACACTGGTTAAATCACATACAACCATACTCATTTTTAGCGATGGGTGCGATACCGACAAACCTAATGTCTTGGCTGAACAAGTTGCAAGAATGTCCACGCGTGCAAGACGCGTGATTTGGGTAAACCCGCTATTGGGCCGATTTCCTGACGGCCACCCAGACCCAAGAATGGAACCCGTTTTACCCTATGTAAAAGAGTATCTTAGTGCGCATAATTTACCGAGCCTTCTTAAACTGCAGCGCGTGTTATTAAGCTAACAAAGCGCCGTTCATTGAGTAGACAACTTAAGCTCAGCTTTGTAGTCGCTTCACCGATAGCTCAAGTTCATTGATACCTGCATCACGGAAGTCTTCTGGCAAACTATTTTTCGTTATTAGCGATGCGCTAGCGCGTGCAAGCGGCGTCCATGTCTTTTACACCTTGTTCATATACAGCCCCTGCAACACGATCTGCACGCAGAAATGGCGCTAAATTCAAGGTTTGCTCTGCTGTCAATCTAACGAGATGGTCTTCCACCTCATCCACAGTTTCCAGCATTGATGTCTGGCTGGCTATGGGCAACACCGTCAGCATTCCGCGATCTGATAACAATGGATGATGATCAAAGCCTGGTGGTGGCTGAGCTAAGAACGGCAAGCCGAGCTGACTGATGCGACGTACTAAGTCAGGGCCATAGTTTGGTGTCTAAAGGGCCGCTGAACGACCTGTACTATGAAAGCCTGCATGCGACTCGGCTTCGAGCATCACAACTTTGCCATGTTGCGCTAGCTCATAACCAGCTGCAGCTCCTGAAATGCCAGCACCTATCATTAGATAATCGTAGATCATGCGGGATAACCAAACTGAGTCTATTGATCCAGTCTAGCGTCAAATCATTGCAACTAAAAGCTACTTACTCTCCAAAGCCGCCTTCAGTGATAATGCTAACGCTGAAGGCGTATCCGCACCTTTGGGCGCTCGATTCTGATTGTTCGAATTTGCACTCTTATTTCTATTTGAATCGCCCGTGTTTCGACTACTCTGAGGCTTGGTTGAAGCCTTCGCAGCTCGCTGCTTCGACGTTGGCCCACGAGACGCTGATTGCTCATCAGCGTCGTCAGTCAATCGCATCGATAATGCTATGCGCTTACGCTGCACGTCAACGCTCATGACCTTAACTTTGACGATATCACCAGCTTTAACAACTGAACGAGGGTCTTTGATGAACGTGTCTGACATGGCTGATATATGAACCAGCCCATCCTGATGAACTCCAACATCAACAAAAGCACCGAACGCTGTTACATTGGTAACCTGCCCTTCCATAACTTGATTAGGCTGCAAGTCAGAAACAGACTCAACGCCATCAGAGAATTTAACCGTCTTGAATTCCGGCCTAGGGTCGCGCCCAGGTTTATCCAATTCAAGCAATATATCGCGAACAGTAGGTTCACCAAATTGCTCATCAGTAAACTGCGCAGGCTTTAATGACCCGAGATAGGCGCTGTCACCAATCACTTCACTCAGATCACGGCCAGCATGTTCAACAATGCGCTTAACAACAGGATAGCTTTCAGGATGTACACCGGATGCATCCAACGGATTGGTACCGGTTGGTATTCGCAAAAAACCGGCGCACTGTTCAAACGCCTTAGGCCCAAGCCTAGGCACTTTCTTTAACTGTGCACGAGTTTTGAAAGTACCGTGCTCATCACGATAGGCAACGATATTTTCAGCCAGCGTTGGCGTCAAGCCAGCTACACGAGATAACAAGGCGGCTGATGCGGTATCCAAATTAACACCAACAGCGTTCACGCAATCTTCAACCGTTGATTCTAGACTACGCGCTAAGGCAGTTTGGGAAACATCATGTTGGTATTGACCAACCCCAATAGCTTTCGGATCGATTTTAACAAGTTCGGCAAGAGGGTCTTGTAATCGCCTAGCAATTGATACGGCACCTCGAATGGTGACATCTAGATCTGGAAACTCATCTTCTGCAACTTTGGACGCAGAATAAACTGATGCGCCAGCTTCAGAGACCAATACCTTGGTCAAACCACTGATACCCGTGGTTTTTATAATTTCATCAGCTAGTTTTTCTGTTTCACGACTAGCGGTACCATTACCAACCGCAATAAGTTCAACCTTACATTTTTTACATAGCGCACATAGCGTATCTAATGCAGCATTCCATTGTTTCTGTGGAGGGTGTGGATAGATAGTGGCGTGCTCAACTACTTTGCCGTTCGCATCGATCACGGTCACCTTTACACCAGATCGAAAACCTGGATCGAGACCCAGTGTTGGTCGAGCACCTGCAGGGGCCGATAGCAACAAGTCTTGCAAGTTAGCCGCAAACACACTGATGGCTTCAGCGTCTGCTTTTAACTTTAATGACGTGAACAATTCTGTTTCTAAGTGCATAGATAGCTTGACCTTCCAAACCCACGAGACCACTTGTTCACGCCAACTATCTGCGGCCAGATTTTTGTTTTCAAACTTTAAGTAACTTGCAACAGTGCTAATAAATCCAATCTCGCCAAAACCATCAGACTCCTGTAATAGTAATTTTAGCGATAACACTCCATCGCTACGACCTCGGAACATCGCGAGCGCTCGGTGACCAGGTACCTTGGCATAGGGCTCTTGGTGATCGAAATAATCTTGGAATTTCTCACCCTCTGCAGCTTTACTCGCGACAACACTCGAACACAGCCAAGCTTGATTCAGCAGTTTATCTCGGAGGCGCGCAATGAGCACTGCATCTTCAGCGAAGCGTTCAACTAGAATTGAGCGCGCACCGTCCAGCGCCGCTTTGTCATCCGCCACTCCTGCATCAGCATCAACAAACGCACCAGCTTCCACAGTCGGGTTTTTATCGGGTGAGCTCCAAAGCATGTCGGCCAATGGCGCAAGACCTGCTTCTATTGCAATTTGTCCTTTGGTTCGACGCTTCTTCTTATAAGGCAAATATAGATCTTCTAGTGCCGATTTTGTGTCCACAGCCATAATGGATGCACGGAGGGTATCGTCGAGTTGTCCTTGCTCATCTATAGAGGAAAGAATACTGCTCCGTCGTTCGTCGAATTCCCGTAAGTACGCAAGTCTTTGCTCAAGATCTCGCAATTGCGTATCGGTTAGCCCACCAGTAACTTCCTTTCGATACCGAGAGATAAACGGCACCGTTGCACCACCGTCTAGCAGTTCAACAGCTACGCTAACTTGCTTAACAGATGCATTGATCGTTTCTGCAATTCGTTGGAAAAGCTGTGTATTGTTCTGTGTCACTTGATTCAATTTTTGAGTTGCTCGAACTGGCGCGAAGTGGTGGGTTATCGTAACGGAAAATGCAATTGAAGGGGTAAACAGTACAGCTGATTGAATTTTTATTTAACGAATGCACAGTGACACTAAACCGGCATGACAAACAACAATCAATTTACGAATACTGACATTGCTAAGCTACGCCAAAAGAACAAGACGATAAACGCCTTGCTCCTGCACCACCACCAACTAGTCAGCGAAGAAGGACTCAACTCGTTTGACCGAAGATCGCTGCGCCATCATTTCATGATGAGCTTTCACTTTAGGATAGTTGTTTATATCCACACCGTCACCCTCCAACCAAGTTGAAATTCTGTACAAGTAGGGGTCGCTAATACTGAACGTATCACCGTGCACCCACGGTCCAATCAACATATTTGATTCTATAAATTCAATGCATATCGCCATTGTTTTTGGTACGTTGTCACGCATGGCCTTAAGTGCAGACTCATCATCAACCCACCGCGTACCTCGTTGTTTGTGAGCGTGAGCCACATGAACCGTTGAACAAAGGTAGCTATTAAAGGATTGAATTCTTGCATGCTCAAAAGGATCATCTGGCAATGCAATAGGCGAGCTTGGAGCAACTTGCGCAAGATAAGTTAGGATGGCTGGAGTTTCAGTAAGAATGCCTTGTTCGAGCACTAACGAGGGAACACGTGCCTTAGGGTTTACCTTTAGATATTCGCCCGTCTTTTGCTGATCTTTGGAAAAATCCAACTCAATCAATTCATAGCTTATTTCAGACTCCTCTAGAGCTATATGCGAGACGACTCCGATACTTTTTCGGTTTGTATAGAACTTGATGCTCATGGTTCATAATCCTGCGCGTGTGCGCTGCACGTCATTAAAGCCTTGAACTGACTCTATTTCAGCAGCCCTGAGAGGGAAATATCGGTGAAAATTGGCGTTTTTAGATAGTTTTTATTATATTAGCTATACGAATTGTTTAAATTACGTCACCGGTTCGTTATACACAATACCACCTCGTGGTGTGCGCACAAACGGAGATTAATTTGTTAATCAAGGGGTACCGATAAATACGCACCTAATTTTTAAAAAAAAAGGAAATAACAAATGAATAACTTGTTCAAGCCGCTTTGTTTAATTAGCTCTATTGCACTTGTGGGATGCAGTGGCTCAAGCAGCGATGGTGCCGCTGCCGGTGCCGCTGACTTACAAGGCAGATGGGGCACACCTTGTAATGCTAATACAGCTGCTAACACATCTGGGCGTACGATTTTGACCTACACGGGTGCATCTTTTACAGTTGCAAACACGGAATTTGGAAACAGTATCGAGTGCGATGGGCCTTTGTTTAGAAGCGCCAATGGTCACTACACCTATGCATTGACCGGAGAAGAAACTGAACTTGGTGCGGGCAATGCGAAAAATATAGATGTCACATTTGTCAGGGGGTCCTACACCGGAAGTCCTGATTATGTAGATTCATTAGTTGCTATGGGAACAACTCTAGAGTCGGTCTTGTCAGCTAACGAAGGAATTACAGTTGCAGATATCAACAACGTAACACCTGCAGAGTTCGGCATCACTAACTTAGTTGAATACACTATTTATAGGGTAGATACAAAACCAGATGGTGTATTGGAATTACGCACTGGCACCACTAGCGGCTCTCCAGATGCTTTAACACCTGAGACTCGAGCCACACGGCTTAGCCTCACTCGACGCTTTGACAGATTGCCTTAGTAGTTTGAAGCACAGGCGTCTGGTGCAATGCCAGACGCACTTTAACATCCACAACTATTATCCAACTGAAACGAACTTTCGGTGTCAAAAAGGCTCTGTGTAAGTGCACATAGGGTCAATTTTGATGGTCAAATATCAGACGCAATGTACCCCTTATAACCTGAACACAACGCATCTCGGTACAATCACCGCTCAACTAACACCTGCCTCTGTATGAAATTAACAGCTCAAAGTTTATCATTGCTTATTGCCTTGTTTGCGCCCTTGTGTGCGCACAGCCAGACTGACGACTTCAGCATGGAACAAAAGCCTGTGTGGGAGGCTGGCATAGGCGGCGGCTACGTCAGCAGTTTTGATTACCCAGGATCAAAAGACCCAAACACAGCACAATTCACTTTACCGTTCTTTATCTACCGTAGTGAAATATTCAGAGTCGGTGATGGCGGTGTGGGTGCTGTTGCTGTGGAAAAGCCAAGACTAAAAGTCGACATTTCTTTTGGCGGTGCTCTTAATGCCGAGTCTGATCCGGGTTCGGTGCGCGAGGGTATGCCTGATCTGGACTTACTGTTAGAATTCGGGCCAAGGCTACAATACCGGTTGTATGAGAAATACAGCGATGCACAATCGCGCATCCGGCTCGACTGGGATAGCAAAATACGTGCAGTGGTCGGAACTGATTTTAAAGGCGTTCAGGCTCGAGGTTTTGTGTTTTCAACGGGATTGGCATATAGGCAGAAAGCTATCATCGGCGACAAAGTCGACCTAATTGTCAATGCCGATATCACCTTCGGAGACCAACGTTACAACGATAACTTTTATACCGTGACGTCAGACTTTGCCACCGCTCAAAGAGCGACCTATAAAGCAAAGCCAGGCTATGTTGAATCGCGCGTATTTTTAGGATTAGGATTAAGACCAACACCGAGTTTAAGAATATTTACCGGTGTTGCTTTGTTCAGCTATGCCAATTCTGCGAACGAAGCCAGCCCGTTGTTTGAAACCGATACTAGCACTCAGTATGCGGTTGGGCTGGCTTGGATTCCATTTCGCAGCAAAAAGTTAATCGATGTTTTTTCCACCGAATAGCATTACTGCTTTACGACGCACTCGCTAAAATTCGGTTAAACGTTTCACTTGGACGCATCACAGCTTCAGTTAATGACGGGTCAGCTTGAAAGTAACCACCGATATCAACAGCTTTACCTTGCACTGAATTTAGCTCTGCAACAATCACTTGTTCTTTTTCGCTAAGCTGATCAAACAGTGCTTTAAAGTGCTCAGCCAATTTGGTGTCTTCAGTTTGCGTTGCCAATGCTTCGGCCCAATAGAGACACAAGTAAAAATGGCTTCCACGATTATCAAGCTGACCTACTTTGCGCGATGGTGATTTGTTATTGTCGAGCAATCGACCCGTAGCGGCATCGAGTGTATCAGCTAATAGTTTCGCTTTATCGTTACTATTTTTAATGCTTAAATCTTCAATGGACACAGCCAGAGCGAGAAACTCGCCTAGTGAATCCCAACGCAAATGATTCTCTTCAACCAGTTGCTGAACATGCTTCGGAGCTGAACCACCAGCACCCGTTTCAAACAAGCCACCACCTGCCATTAGAGGCACAATCGATAGCATTTTTGCACTTGTTCCCAACTCTAGGATTGGAAATAAATCGGTTAGATAATCTCGCAAGATGTTTCCAGTCGCCGAGATAGTATCGAGCCCACGAGCAACACGTTCCAACGTATAACGCATTGCGCGTACTTGCGACATAATCTGAATATCCAGTCCGTTTGTGTCGTGATCTCGAAGGTACATCTCTACTTTATTGACTAGTTCATTTTCGTGAGGACGATATGGGTCAAGCCAAAAAACCACCGGTGTATCTGACTCACGTGCACGTCGAACAGCCAATTTCACCCAATCTTGTATTGGTGCATCCTTTACTTGACACATGCGGAAAATATCGCCCTCTTCAACACGTTGCTCAAGTAGCACCTCGCCAGTATCGACATCTGTGATACGCGCCATTCCCAGCTCAGAAGCCTCAAACGTTTTATCGTGCGAACCGTACTCTTCCGCTTTTTGAGCCATCAAACCAACGTTCGGTACAGTACCCATGGTTGCAGGGTCAAAGTTTCCGTGCCACTTACAGAAGTTGATAATTTCCTGGTAAATACGAGCAAAGGTTGATTCAGGAATAACCGCCTTACAATCATAAAGGTTACCGTCCCCACCCCACATTTGACCACCAGAGCGAATCATTGCTGGCATGGACGCATCGACGATAACATCGCTGGGTGAATGGAAATTGGTAATTCCTTTGTCGGAGTTAACCATCGCGAGACGCGGGCGCGTTATTTTACATGCCTGTAAATCACGTTCGATTTCTTCACGCTTCGATGCAGGTAACTCGGCGATTTTTTCATACAACGTTGCCATGCCATTGTTGACATTGATGCCTAACTCATCAAACAAGTGTCCGTGCTTATCAAATGCTTCTTTGTAATAGATTTTAACTGCATGTCCAAAAACAATCGGATGAGACACTTTCATCATCGTGGCTTTTACGTGCAGAGAAAACAAAATTCCAGACTCACGACAATCTTCCATTTCTTGTTCATAAAAGTCGCATAGCGCTTTTTTACTCATGAACATGAGATCTATAACTTCACTGTTCTGCAGTGCAATACCAGTTTTAAGCACTTCAGTGTTACCACTGTCACCGACCAGCTCCATTTTCACGGTGCGCTCTTTGTTCAGCGTAATAGATTGCTCACCGTGGTAGAAGTCACCACTGTGCATGTGTGATACATGAGTTCGAGACCATTGTTTCCACTCGCCCATGCTGTGTGGATTCTTTTTAGCAAAATTCTTAACTGCTTTTGGCGCTCGACGATCTGAATTTCCTTCACGCAGCACTGGATTTACTGCACTACCGAGTATTTTGTTATACCTCTGTTTCAACGCGAGCTCTTCATCGTTCTGTGGGTCGCCTGGGTAATCTGGCAAGGCAAAGCCTTTTTCTTGTAGCTCGGAAATACACAGGCGTAGCTGCTGGACCGATGCACTGATATTCGGCAACTTGATGATGTTGGTGCTAGGGTCCTGAGTGAGACGGCCAAGTTCTGCCAAGTTATCCGGCGATTTTTGATCTTCTTGCAGAAAATCTGGGAATTCAGCCAATACGCGAGATGCGACAGATATGTCACTGGTTTCTACGTCAATTCCCGCTTGCGCTGTAAATGTTCGGATTATTGGAAGCAATGACGCGGTGGCAAGCTGAGGCGCTTCGTCAGTGAGGGTGTAAATGATCTTTTGCTTGTTGTCTGACATTAGGTCACGGGTTCCTTGAAACTGGCCATGTAGAGACCGTCAATTTTATCAATTTCGGACCCAAAATTATAGCTTTCGTTCAGATAAACTGTGTTGATCAGTTCAACTTTACCCTGCTCATACCCTCCTGCCTCACCGCACCGTTGATTTTAAGCGCCATGCGGCCTTAATCTGGATGTCCAACTTGCTCCACAGCATGGATAGCTGTCACTGAAGCTAAACGGTCAATCGCCTCCCTGATCTCCCACGGGTGACCGGCCTTACGATTTGAGTGCTATTAATTAAGTCGGTCGAGCAAATAATCAACTCGCAATGCATTGCTCAAGGGCAGCAATGCCTCTGACTCCTTAGAGCTCAAATTTAAGTAGTCCAGAATGCCCATCACCAAAGCAGCATCATTTTCACTGCGTTCAGCTTTTGCTGTTTTAAATCGCCATGCCGGGTCATTGCTAGTGTTCATCCATTGTTTAAAACTATCGAGTAACTCTTGTTTTTTACGCGGGGCTAATCGGTCACTAGCGGTCGGCACCGCTTTAAGTTGTAACTCAAACTTATCTGGAGACGGCTCCACGCCCGTTATTTGCACCGCACAGCGAATGAACGTACTCACTACAGCTTGCCCGTCGCCCTTCACCTGGTTCATACTCCAACTACTCGGTTTAATATAGAAACCATAGGCGCCAACTTCGGGATTGCGTGAAATAACCATCGGTATGGTCGCATTACTGCCCGACTGTTGCTGCTCCAGCGCCCATGTATGCATTGCACGGGGCAACTCAACAAATTGCGTTGCACCAGGAATTGGCATGGTTCGACTTGATAAGGGCACCCAAGCAGCCGTTGCTGGCACATCCCGACATTGCTCACGGAACTGCAAGCCTTTGGCGTTAACTCCAACTACCGATGCCTTTTGTCCATAAATAAGTTGCGGCACGCCTGGAGCGGGTTTAACAACCGACATGTCATTCACTTTAATGAGCTGAAAAACATAATCACTTTGCTTCGCAGCCGGATTTAGCACAGTGATAATTACACCGTAGTCTCCGTTAGGTACACCAATCCATCGTTGATCATGCGCATATTTACGATAATCCGTTTCAACAGACGGCCACGTTTCACCACCGCTAAGCAACAGTCTACGATTAATAACTCTTAAACGAATTTTAGCTTCTGCGCCTGCAACAGCCTTTTCTGCATCGGTAAGTTCACCAAAGGTCACTCGTACATTGAACTTGCCAGAACGGTCCGTTAGTACGGCTGCGAACCGACCGGTTTGTAAATCATCTTGGATAGCAAAGTCATGCAAAAACCAATTAGCAGGTTCGGCCTGATGATGAGCGAGATCAGCTGGATCAAGCAAGGTGATCATCGCTCTGTCGGTGTTCACCACTCTTTGCACCGACCAGGAAGGCCCAACACTTTCTACTCTTGCTTGTTTTTCAGGTGAACTGCCACAGCCCGAAATCAGTAAGATAAATAAACTTGCAATCAATCGATTCGGTACTGATTTCAAAAACACAAAAGAATCAGTTCTCATCACATAAATCCTTGCTGGTACTGCATTTATCGGTTTTCTCATCTGAATTCAGGGTACGCACAACTATCTCTACCCGAACCTTCATCAGATAGCGGTAGAAGTAATGAATTGATAAAATATTTCTTTAGTTTGGTGTCGTAGTTGACAAAAACTGTAATAAAACGATTCGCTACGTGCGCTGTGGCCACAGTACGGTTGTCGGCTCACCAAGACAACCGTACTTTCATTAAGGGGGCGTCACCACACCAGCCGACACGAGCTCATCACGCAAAGGCACCCAAATGGACTCATGCGGTGTGTTGTAAGCTTTTTCCAAAAACCAATCGGCCACTTGCTTGTCTCGGAAGCGCTTTAAGTCTTTCTCTTGTTCCTCTTCAGGCACAATCCAAGGCAATGGCGATTGGGAATACACATCGTATTGATGAAAACCTAGTTCAGCTTGCTCACCCAAGCTGCGCTGCGCTCCTGCAATAAAGACTAATGTACAAGCAGAATAACAACGCTGCACTACACGTGTAGACAAACCAAATTCGTTCACCACGTTAGCCATACCACGCGCCTCAACGATGAGTCCACCCATGCTATTAAGAGATAAACGTGTTTCTGCGGGAAGGCTTTGTGCCGCCTTGCGAAGCGCTTTTGTTGCACCACGATCTATATCACCATCGAAGATCAAGCCACTAGTTGAAGATGAGATTATTTTGAAATTAGGCTTCGGCGGTTTATAGGCATCGACTGCTTGTTGTTGATAGTCGATAAAACCGGCGCTAAGCGTAACAAAGCTTCCAAGAATGAATGTGCAACTGATCAGTACGACAGCAAGAACTCCATAGTAGGAGGCTGATGAACCATACCGCGTGATGACATTTGTTGCACTACGAAAAGCTCCAACAGCCTGCCAAAGCAGGATGACCGAGCATACGAGCAATAACAGAGCAATTATCAAAGGAGGTGGAGAATGACCAGCTAGTTCAGACCGTACGACAAACCGGTTTAAAGCAATATACATTAAGGTGTTAAACAGAACTATGTTTAGACCAATAGCTTGCGTTAGGCTATGTCGCCCTTGCCAATGCTTGCGGATGTAAGTTCTCATCTCTTGACAATATTTTTATACGAATTTATTCATGATGCTATATCTCCAACTTTTTAAATTACGCTTACTAAACATTCTAGCGACTAGACGCCATTTATCCCAAAAGACACGGCGATTGTGGGACACTTAAACCGATATAAATTCAACCTACCATTGCTCAGAGAAATCATCATGATTCATGTCGTCGCTATCATTACCACCAAGCCAGGCAAACGAGAAGAAGTCTTAACCGCCTTCAACGCTATTGTTGCAACCGTTTTAGCAGAAGATGGCTGTATAGAATACGGACCCACAATCGATGCAGACGATGCACCAAGCATGCAAACAAAATTTGGCGCAAATACCTTTGTTGTTATTGAAAAGTGGACATCAACCGAAACACTAAATGCACACAGCAATGCGCCTCACATGATTGCGTACGGCAAGAAGGTTAAACACCTTATTGATGATCGAGTTATTCACATTACTGTCGCAGCGAAATAAGCATTTTTCAATAACAATAAGCTGCCTAGCGCATCAGTTCTATCAATTTCAATAGAACAAGCTACTAATTCAACGTTACTCTACGACGCCCTCAACCGCACATCGAATAATTGGGCAAGCTCACCCCCTAACGCTTCGGCCTTTTTGGGCTTACGTGTAACAAATACGTTAAACCGCTCGTTATCCGATGCACACAGGTTAACCTGATACTCGGTGTAGCTGGCGAGCCGTCTGCTCCTGTTTGTGCGACTCTTTACCAGTCGGGACAGGGTCTGAATGGCAATGATGTCTTGCGATCGAACATGCTTTTTCAACGCTGTCGTTTCAACCGACGCCGAAGGGTGCCAAGATCGCATGAAAGCTACTCCATTGGCTCGATTAAGCACAAGTTGTCCATTACTATCATAGTAAGAACCCAACCCTGTGGCCAAAAACAACACTCCCAACAAAACCAAAGGAATAGATGCGGGCCCATCGAAAGTGGTGAATTTACTGAACAAGTACAACCCAGCAATGATGAGACCCAAAACAACAAACAACAGGCTAAAAGCGAGCGATGCAGTCGAGGGTTTTATATGCAGTGTATTTTCATTGATACGTTGAACTTTGCGCGTTTCGAAGTTTGCGGATTTAACATCCAACGCTGCGCTTGTATCAGTGGGTATGTTGTTCGTGTCTTTCATTCTATTTTTTTATTTATCGTGAAGATTTTGCTAGTTTCTGAAACCGCCAACTTTACTGTACAGTTAAGGCATCTTCGTCGCACATGAAAACCTAGCTCATGCTTAGCAGGAAGGTAAAGATCGACAATATTCTCCTCATTCCTAAATGGCTTTTTACCGAGCTTATGAGCAATTGAACTATAACAGGGAAAAACTAAGCTACCAATACTCCCATGTTGACAGCACGATTCAGCCGACTAAACAAGGAACAGATCCAAACAATGGCACTTATCGACTTCGCAGGCTGAGCACAGATTTAAGTGAACTTACTGGTAACATACCAACATGACACTGCCTATTTTGTATTCCTTTAGACGTTGCCCATACGCCATGCGCGCACGCTTAGCGCTAATGCACTGTGGCGCACAATGTGAGCTTCGCGAAATACTACTAAAAGACAAACCAGCGCATATGCTGGAAGCATCGAGCAAAGGGACTGTCCCCGTACTTTTATTACCAATGTCAGACAACGGCGCAGCGGAACCTATCTCCAATAATAAGAATATAAAAGGAAATTATCGCATTCTAGATGAAAGCATCGACATCATGCACTGGGCAATGAATGAGAACCCTGCGCGGCACTCACAAAACGCTAAGCTGTGGCAATGCACCGAGACAATGTGCATCACAGAGATCAATGCACTGATAGAACAAAACGATTTTGAGTTCAAAGGTCATTTAGACAAGTATAAATACAGTGACCGACATCCTGAATACCCGCAGGCGCATTACTTGATGCAAGCCATGCCTTTTCTTGAAAAACTGGAAATCATACTCTCCCATTCACCCTACTTAGGAGGCAGCCAGTTTCGTTTTTTGGATGCGGCAATACTGCCATTTATTAGGCAATTCTCGATGGTACAGCCCAAGCAGTTTAATGCCCTAGCTGTCCCGAATTTACAACATTGGTTAGCTCAAGGACTAGAGAGTGAATTGTTTGTCAGCGTTATGCATAAAATTCCATTATGGAAAACCGGGACTACCGAAGATTTAGTTATTTTTGGTTAATGACCACATTATTTGACTAGCAGGCCGAATGGACACCAATGACACGCTTTTCAATCCACTACTGTTAAAGATAGTTTTCATTTCAGCTGTCCTCTCTGCTAACAATTCACAAATTTAGAATCAGCAACAAACACCCAATCAAATCTGTAGTAAGTTCGAAAGGCAAGCGATTCCCTAATGTAGGTCAGTCCGTTTTCCAATGGCTTTAAAGGACACTTTTGCACTACCGCTCGCTGGATCGGTTCGATTCAGCTACAACCGAGCTTAAATACATTCGACGCAACAGTTAATAGCAGAAAAGCGATCAGTCATTTATGAATACTACGATCTACTTACTCACCGTTCTCCGCATCGGTTGCGCTGCTTTATTTCTAGTCGCACTGACAGCATGCAGCAGCGACAATCAGCAGTCAGAACCATTAAGCGGACCCAGCGCAGTACAGGCTGATGCTCCTGAGAGCTCAGTAGGCATAACCAAACCTGTCGAACCAACACCTGCGCCTGAACCTGCGCCTGAACCTGCGCCTGAACCTGCGCCTGCGCCTGCGCCTGAACCTGAACCTGAACCTGAACCTGAACCTGAACCTGAACCTGCACCTGCACCTGCACCTGCACCTGCACCTGAACCTGCACCTGCACCTGAACATAAACCTGAACCTAAACCTGAACCTGCACCTGAACCTGCGCCAGAACCTGCGCCAGAGCCAGAGCCAACACCTGATGCAAATTTTTATCAGGAAGGTGATGTCGATCTCTATTTAATTTCTGGCCAATCGAATGCTAATGTAGAAGTGTTGATTCATCTTAAAGGCCTCTTGCCCACGTTCTATGCAGACAACCTAGGTACTTTCGGCGTTGCTCATTGGAATGTGGGTGGACAGTCTATTAGCCGTTGGATCGATACGGATGCAACAAAATTGGAGAACTGGGACTCTATGATGGAACAGCTACAACTAGAAGTTGATTCACAGCTTGAGGCCGGAAAAAGTATAAAGTCTATAAGCCTTATCTGGATTCAAGGCGAGAACGATGCGCTGAACGGCATCACAAACTACGACGCGTATTTCACTGCGCTAGTGGAAAGTTGGACTGATGAAATCCTGACAAAGTATGGTGTACCTGCTTACGTATCGACTGGCTTACCGTGGGTACAAGAGTGTCACCACCTTTATGAAGCTTTTTTCAAGGCCGGTATTCCACCCATTAGGCAAGCTCAAATTGAGGTCGCAAATACATTTCCAAACGTAGCCACCTGGGAGACATCCGATATCTACCGATCTGATTGCGTTCACCTTGCGGACTACTGGCTAACGGTACAGCGAGCGGCTGACACGGTTGATGAATTGCGCCGTGTTCAGTAGTTCAACATCAAGCACTGAGTTCACTCTCAACGTTAGAGTAACAGCCTCTTCACAACTAGAGGTGCAACACTCTAGATCAGTTGCACGAAGCTTCGTGCAACTGAACAAAGGCTGGAAAATTACTTCTTGAACAAACCCTTGGCCATATCGAGAACACCTGATGCGCCTCCGAGCTTATCGGTTAAACCAGATAGATCACCAAGCTTGTCAGTCAAACCAGAAGCATCTAACATCGAACCGCCACCGCTGAACTTATCAGCAAGGTCTGGCAATGCCTCTGATAACTTTTGAGCTGTAGCGTCAGAATCTAGACCCATTTTCTCAGATGCAACGGCTAGTTGTTCTTCACCCAAAGCAGATTTCAACTCGTCTGCAGATACAGGTGTATTTTCGCCATCTCCCATCCAGGATTGAACCTGATCGCCAAGACCTCCTTCGGTGAGTTTGCCCATCAGAGAACCCATATCTAACTTTCCACCCGTTAAACCGGAAATAGCTTCCATCATTCCGCCTGATTGGTCACCCATTTTGTCGGCCAGTAATTGTTGACCCATTTTCATTAAATCCATATCGTTTCTCGCTCAATTAGTTGATTAAGTATTCAAGCCCCAAGAGTATTCCACGGGCTTTATTCTTCGACGAATTGCTGGCCTTAAAAACTCAACATCCCGGCTTGTCGGCTATCGCTACGTGCATCTTTAGGTTTTCGGCTGTTGATCATCCAAAATCTCTACCAGCACAGCCAAACGACCAGCTACTTTAGCACTGAGGATAAAAACTGCCTTGTGCGTGGTTCCGATGGATTAGTGAATAGTTCTTCCGGTGGCGCCTGCTCTATTATTATTCCATCATCCAACATACAAACAGTATCAGCAGCTTCGCGTGCAAACCCGATTTCATGCGTTGCCAATACCATTGTCATGCCTTGTCTGCGTAGCGCCCGCAACACATCCAAAACCTCCTCAATCAGTTCCGGGTCGAGTGCAGAGGTGACCTCATCGAACAGCATGATTTGTGGGTTCATGGCCAGAGCACGGACAATCGCAACGCGTTGCTGCTGCCCACCGGATAATTGATCTGGGAAATGGTTCATGCGATCAGTCAACCCAAACTTTTCAAACAACGCTGTAGATTGTGCAAGCAACTGATCTTGAGGCTCGCGTAACACCCGACGAGGAGCTAGCATCACATTGTCTAGAGCGCTCATGTGCGGAAAGAGATTGTAGCTTTGAAAGACCATGCCGATTTTCTGTCTAATCGGTTGAGGGTCAAACCCTGGCTCTGATATGTCTTTGCCATTGAATACTATCTGCCCATTATCGATAGGCTCCAATAGATTGATACATCGCAGAAGAGTCGATTTTCCAGAGCCAGATGAACCTATAAGGCAAACCATCTCACCTTCGTTTACCGACAGGTTAATACCCTTCAATACTGGCGCATCGCCAAACGCCTTGTGCACATCCTTAAGATGCAGTCGTTCAATGGCCATCAAGATCGCTCCCGATGTTGTTTTGCTAATAGATAATCAGCGTACCGAGTTGCTGGAATAGTCACTGCAAGAAAGATAATTGCGGCCCCTACGTAAGGTGTGAAATTCGCTAGCAGTGATTTGTGCACACCTGCTTGTCGAAGGATTTCTACAGGACCAATGAATGATAATAGAGCAACATCTTTTTGCAAAGCGACTAGCATATTCATGTTGGCAGGAACAACTCTTCTCAGAGCCTGCGGCAGTACAATGAATCGCATCGTGTCAGATGTACTCAAGCCTAACGATTTTCCTGCGTTTCGCTGGCTCTTATGAATAGACTCTATGCCACTACGAAGCACTTCGGCAACGTAAGCTGAATACGTTAGCACCAGTGCTACTGAACCCCAAATGTAAGGGCTGTTCCAAGGTCGAGGCAGACCTAAACCAGGGATGCCAAAACCGATAAGGAAGATGGTCAGTATGACCGGGACGCCGCGAAAGATATCGGTGTAACCAATTGCAAGCGCCCGTAATGGAAACATGGCCGGAGACTTTTGATCGCGAGCAAGCGCGACCAGTAAGCCAAGTAGTGCAATGGCTGGTAGCGACCAGAGGAAAATAGCGACATCGACAAGAAACGCTTTTAAAAGCGATGGAAACGTCGAAACTAAAATCTCACCATTAAAAAAGCTGGCTTGAACCTTTTCCCAGCCAGGGGCTTTTGGTATTAATACGACTAGAGCGACAAGAACGACTAACGAACTGAGTGCGGCAATAACCGCACCCTTCGTTTTCTGCTGCTTGTCGTATGCGACCCGTGCCGCGCTGCGATTGATCATGTTAATGCGTATTATCGGGTCACACTCAGCGCGACCAGTTTACGGTTCATTAAAACTACTTGATTAAAGGTACACCAGTTGTTTCTTGCAGCCACTGTGCTTCTATAGCTGCAAGCGTTCCATCTTCTGTCATGGAAAGTACCGCTTCATCAACACAGGCTTTGAGTGCACTATCATTTTCCATTAGTAGACCGAACTGGTCAGGCGAATCGGCTCTGTCTGCTGGAAATTGTCCGAGTACAACACCATCATCGAGTACAACGCCACCCAAATATAATGCAGTAGGTAGATCGAACATACCGGCATCAATCTGGTTAGCTTTCATCGCTTCAACAACGTTGATGTTATCGTCATAGAGAAGAGGGTCGCTGCTAGGTGCGATATTTTCCAGAATCATTGCTAACGCAGTCGTGTTCGAATCGATGCCCCATTTCAGTTTCTGCAAAGATTCAATCGTTGGTGCTGCGCCGTTTTCAACTGCTGACTTTCTAACTAACACCGCCATAGGGGCAGAGTAATAAGGCGCGGAAAAATCGACAACTTTCTCACGCTCTTCGGTGATAGAGAACTGTTGTAAATTAAAATCGAAGTCTTTTACACCAGGCTGGATTGATTGGTCGAAAGAGGCTGATGTCCATTCAACTTTATCTTTACCAAACCCCATGCGCTCTGCAACAGCGTAAGCAACTGCCGCTTCAAACCCTTGACCAGATGAAGGGTCGTTGTCCATCACCCATGGATAGTAGGCTGGGTTGCCTGTGGCAACCGTTAGCACACCGTCTTTCATGGTTTTACCCACCGCACAATCTGCAGCATAAAGGTTCGCAGTAGCCACAAGTGTGACTCCAGCAATCAGTGCGTTAATGACGGTTTTCTTCATACCCAATCCGTGCCTCATTGTAATCCCCTCTGTTTACTTGGACGTGCCTCGATAGTAACAGTGACTAAGGATTCGACCAAGCTCAATGAATCGATAATTAGAAAATTTGGGCAAAATCATCGGTGATTGACAGTGGGCGCCTATTGGGGCATTCCTATACGACAAGAAATGTCATACCAGCCGAACCAAAGGCACCTTTCTGCCCCGTTCATCAGAAGCGATCGTCGTGCTAGCCCTAAGGTTTGACCTCAGCTAGCTTTTTTCCATTTGGTTTTTTCAACAAAATCGGTTTTTGTTTCCAGATTGCTATAGCTATCTATAATTTCCTGTAACTGGCGCAGGGGAACTGGTTTGCTGATTAGATATCCCTGACATTCCTTGCAATTTAAGCGAAGCAGAGTATCTCTGTCACTTTCGCTTTCGACACCTTCTGCTATTACTTCAAGTTGTAGTCGTGAAACAAGATCTATGATGCTGGCTACAATGGATGCCTTGTTGTTATCTTCGCTAAGGTTACTCACAAATGAACGATCGATTTTGATTCTATCGAACGGAATATCTTGAAGCATACTAAGACTAGAATAACCAGTGCCAAAGTCGTCTAGAGCGATCATAACGCCCATATTCTTTAGGGCCGATATTGTGGCTGCAGCTTTACCGGAATCGGTTATCAACGCTGTTTCTGTAATTTCGATTTCCAATCGTGTTGCCGGCAGGCCCGTGCTCTTTAGGCAGTTGGCGATAAAAGCAGGCAACTTCTCATCGGTAAGTTCGAGTGGTGACATATTGACTGCAACCCTAATGTGTTCAGGCCATCTTGATGCTTCAAGAAATGCTTTGGATATGACCCAACGTCCCAACTGTGATACCAAGCCTTCACGCTCAGCAATGCTAACAATTTTAATAGGCGAAACGCTGCTAAGTACAGTGTCTTTCCAACGTAATAAGGCTTCAAACCTAGTAATCATTGTTCCATCGCAGAGCACTTGCGGTTGATAATGAAGTGTAAGCAGGTCCTGTTCTAACGCTGGCACCAGTTTTTCAACGATGAGCCTTTCTCGTTTGAGCTTGAGCTTGACATCGAGCAGATCGGAATAGGAATAGATTCTCGCGCGCCCCGATTCCTTTGCTTTGTAAAGCGCAAGGTCGGTCCGGGTAAGTAATTCATTCTTATCAAGCGCGTTAGCTTCTGAAGTTGCAACGCCAATGCTAACGCTGAATATACTGCGCCATTGCTGACAATGAGCACCTTCCAGAATTTGCACCAAGACGTTTTCCAGCACTTGCTCCACAGTTGGGCTGGTAGAGTCTTGCACGAACAAAATAGCGAATTCATCGCCACCGAGTCGGGCGCAATTGTCTGTGGTACGCAATGTCGAATGTAAGCTGTTAGCGACAGCACAAAGCAATTGATCGCCAACTGAATGTCCTCTGGAATCGTTTATAAACTTAAATTCGCGCTCGGCACCAAAAAGCTGAGCCATGGGTTCGTTCAGGTCAATGATCTGATCATCTTAAAAAATCAGTATTCCTTCAAGACTTGCGTTGGCCAGACTGGTGGTTCTCTCCGCTTCCCGGCGTTCGTTGGCGCTGAGTTCTTGTTCCAGCTCGACGAGTTGGTCGTTAAGTTTGGTGTGCAGGTAATTCAGACGCGTAACCACCGTACCCATCTCGTCACGACTGGCCCAATGGATTGTGGGCACACGACTATCGCTACCGATGGCGCTAGTAATTCGTCGCAGTGGAATGCCTACAAACGCCTGCACGGCAAAAACTGACACTGCCAATACAACCAGAAAAACAATCAATATCAACACCAGAATACTTTCAACGCGAGTACTACGCGAATCATCAATAAACACGGTTGTTGCGTAAGTTAAAAGTGTTCCAACCAAAACCAATTCATCATTGTCATCAAGGTCTTTAATGTCGAAACCGAACTCTAAATCAGTTAGCTCTTCACCGATATAAATCGGCTCACGATCACCTGCATATTGAAGCTTTGCGCCAACGATTAACGGATTAGCAACAATGGAACTTAAAATCAGATAGAGGCTCTGATTGTTATCTTCCGATATCAATTCTGCAATGTACATTGCATTGGCTTCGGTAATTGTGACCTATTGGTCTACGATATTCCGGAGCTCTGACTGGTAAATTCTGTCTTCAATAACACTAATAAAAGCCAGTTGGATTAACAGCACTGAAATACTAATGACTGCAATAATTTTCAGTGCTAGTCGACTAAAAATGGAATGCTTGTCTTGATGTTCCTGAATATTCAAGATTTGTATTTTTTCAAGGCTGCCTGTGAATTCGCCACTAAAACTGGACCGATATTTAAGTAAGTACAAGCGGCTGTAGACACTTTCGGAAGTGTGAGGGGGTTATTATGTAAGAGTTAACTGCATAACGTACCTTATTTTCTGGACTTGCTCACTTGATGAATCAATACTCACAACGCTTTTGAGCAAGAGATCGAGTAAAAAGCATTTACTCCGGCGCTATATCGATTATTGGCAAGCCGAGAGGATTGTCTATCTCACAGGCGGTAACTGAAATTCCTTCATCTATTATCTGCAAGTCAATGGTGGCAGCCTTACCAAACGCGGTACCGCAGTATCGATCATTATCCAGCCGAAGTGCAACATAGCAACCTCCGACTACTGGCTTACGCAAAACCGACGATGGAGGTGAAACTGAGTCGAAAGCTCCAAGATAAGAGGTTATCGATCCATTTTCAATTTCTGATGTCAGTGAAGCAAGATCTTGTTTATTCATCACCAGACTCACAAATTCGTCAGTGCGGGAGATGATTTCCAGAGCTGTGCTGTTGCTTTGTATAATAGAGGCAAAGCGGGTAACGTTAACCAGCTCAGGCTCCATACCTTCACCGGACGTTTTACGCTCTAGAACAGTTAACGTAAAAGGCTCGCCAACAACAATGCATCTCGGAGTGATCTGATTAATCAAGTTTGCACGCTCAACCGCTGCAGAACCATCGGTTGAGTTATCTGTTGCTGGGCTGAGTATGGCCACCCCCACTTGCTGGCCCGATGTGTCTTCGCTCGACGTTATCAGCCCGTTATTGTTCAATCCGTTTGTACTCTCTACGGAATCTGCTGACGAATCAGTATTGGTAGATGAGCTGCTTCCACAAGCAGTTAGTGCACAACTCGCTACGACCGCAAATATTGATGTGCGTTTACGCAAAGCATTGAACAGGTTTAATGCATCCATGGTGTTTTATATTCCAGGTAATTAATAATAGTAACGATTCGGTTCAGTGCTCTTATAAAGATCGTTCCACACATCACCATAGCGTGACCTGCACCGCCATTCTAGCCTGCATCTGGGTTGCAAGAATGCTTCAATCTTCCATTCTTGCGTAAGCGCTGAGTCTACGGGCGACATCATGACAGAGTGTGGTAGTGACCAGGCGTGCTCTAAGCGTAAAAGATCTGGGCGTTGTAGCCCTGCAGATAACCCCACCCCACTACCTTTTCCGGCCAGATGACGATGCAATCGTTAGCCACTTTCGTGAAACTTTCCCCATTTTTCGAATGACTGCGCCTGTCCACAATTCATTTTACTGCTGTGCTATTCAGCCTATCCAGATCTGGCCGCAATCTGTCTGCAAAACACATTGGTTCCGCTCCAAAGATGAAGCTAAAACTACCTGCCATGAAATCTACCTTTCAACAATTGAAGTTGGGTGTGAGTCTTACTGCAACTCTTGTTTTTCAATCCCTCTTCTGCCACACGGCATTAGCGGATTCCGACGTTTTCTTAGAGTCGGATGGCCTTGTCGTGATTGAGGCTGAGTCGATGCCGGTGGTAGAACAGTGGGAACTTCGTTCTGAGGTTGCTGATTTCAAGGGTACTGGATACTTGCACTGGACGGGACCGATTCGTCTGGCACCCAATGCCGCTGTTGATAGCGCTGCCATCACTTACCATTTTAAAATTGAGAATGCTGGCAACTATGAATTTCGCTGGCGCAGCTATATAGCTGGTGGGGATTCAGCTCTGGACAGTAATGATTCCTGGGTGCGTTTTCCTACTGGAGAAAATATCGACGGTGAACTTGAACTGGATGGCTGGACGAAGGCGTTCCAGAATCAGCTTGGTCAGTGGTCGTGGGGAGCTAATACTGAAGATCATGTGAACGGTGGTTCAGCCCAGCTGCGCCAGTACTTCTCCGCTGGTGTACATTACTTGCAGATCTCTGGTCGTTCGACTGATCACGCTGTGGATCGTATGATTCTGGTGAACAAAGATATGCGGGGTTTCGCTGCATCGATAATGGACATCGCTCCCGAGTCGGAACGTATACCTTCTGAAAGTCAGTCTGAAAATAGTTCAGAGGAAGAAAACGGGACTGATGAAGCTGTAGAAAGTGGAGATGGTGAAACTGTAGAAAGTGGGAATGGTGAAACTGTAGAAAACAGTGACTCGGAAGAAGCTGCCAACGAAACCAGCACTAATTTGATCGTTGACTGGCTTGCAGCTGCGGAAGCACCAGAGCCGAATGTTTGCCAATCGGGCGTATTGTCCGTGGCGCTCAGCAATCAGGCTTATGTTAATGGAGGAACGCTGACCGATTCAGGTGAGCTGCGCGTAGATGGTGTATCTCGTACTACATTACTCGGTTTTTCTCTGCAGGATGTGCCCCCTTCTGTAGCATCCGCTCATCTTGAAATAACCATAGGCGAAGACAATGGCCATGGCACTCTAATGCTCGGGCTAGGTAGTCACAATGATTGGCAGGTGGGCCAGTCTGCAGATAATGTTCCTGATATTAGTGCTCTAATAAATGAGTACGCTGGCGCATGGGAGTCGAGTAATCGACATGCGTTACCAATTGATCCGTCTTTACTAAACGATGAGACCGTGAGTATCCTGCTGTCGATGCAATCGGGAGCCAACGATATGTCAATTGTTGCCGACGATGATTCGTCAGCTCCGACTCTGGTGCTCAATGGGGATAGTTCGTTTTGTGATCAGTTCAATGCCAATCGCAGCGCTCGAGAAGCCGCTAGTGAGTCTTCTACAGAGTCGCAAAACACAACGACCATCATTGAAGCGACTGCTACTGGTGGAATTGAAACCGAAGCTGAAGCTGAAACAACAAGCGACACCGAAAGCGGTGAAGGAACTACAGATGCCTCTGTCAGTGAAGCGTCCAACGGGTCGGGCACGAACAGTGGCAACGACTCAAGATCGGGTGCATTGACACTACTCTCTGGTGTGCTTTTACTCTTTCTGGTGTTGCTCAAGCGGTCAAACGCGATTCGCGAAATGCTTCGCTAGTCGCTTTATTACTGAGCCTGGGGATCTGTAGGTTGCTGCGCGAATAGGATCTTCTTCAGCGAGGAATAGTCCCGCCTCTTCGAGCTGACTTGTTTCAATACTTTGGTAGCTATAGAAGGGGGATTGCATGCCTAAATTGCCTCCATTATTTTGTGCTCTCACCCGTTCGCAGCTTGCTTTTGATGCTATCGTCTGCCGCCAATCTGAACCTTATTCGCGACATGACAGAACTGACCATTACATTGACGGGAGAGGTGAGAGAGTCCAATTTTGAGGAGTGGAAGGATGGGCTCGTCGAACGTATTCACGCGGTCGATGCAACACTATCTGAAGATGACGACTTCACTTCAGCGAACGACAGCATCCGGCAGTTTCGTGACGCTGAGTTGATGCTCAAGAACGCTAAGCAGGCAGCACTAGAACAGGCAGCTGACATCAATCGTTTGTTCGACGCTGTGGATGCGGTCACTGAGGAGACGCGTCAGGCGCGGCTCACACTTGAGCGCAGAATTCGCGTTCGGCGCCACGAACTCAAGCAACAGGCACTGCAGGCTCATTTCGATAGCAATGCAGCCACGCTGGATGCGTTGACAACGGCACAACAGGCCTTGTTCCAGGACCGCCAATATTTACTTAGTCTTCCATTTGATGAACTGGAAAGCACGATCGCGGAACGCATCAAAGTCTGGCAGTCGACGCTCGCAGAACCAGCAACACAATATGCCACCAACTCATCCGATACAACACGTCGCGATAACACCGAAAGCTTTGATAGTGTATCGATCGATGATGGTGGCGTTTATGCAGAGCACTCATCGCGTTCTGGTGATGAGTCGAAAGAGTCTACTAATGACACTGAGGTAGCGAGCGACGATGTATCGCGCACCTGGCGTGTGACGATCGATTTGTCGGCACCGCGAACAAAAGCTGAGCAAGTTTTCACACGCGTGCGTGATCGCTGGAAAACCGACCGTGCAGTAGTCAGCACCGATTTGATAGTGGTGGATTAGAGTGGCTGAGAGTAAACCTACAAACTAAGTTTCATCACTGTGCATATTGCTTCTGGCTTCGCCCAGATACCTTTTGATGATTTTCTGCTTGGCTTGCAACTCTTACCTCTCCAGAGTGGATAGAGCTCCACGGAAATTCCAAAGAACTCGAAAGCGCACTAGGCATGCTCCGCATTGGGGACCATCAGGCTGGCGCGCCCTTCTCATCATGCACAACGAACACTGCTCCTCGACTAATTAAAGTCAAAATATTTGAGCCATTGGTCTTCTTGGGCTTTGCATGTCCGCGTTGGGTGAGTGGACATGTCAAATTTGTTGCGTAGATCGGGTGCAACTGTTTGCCGGTTTACCGATTGGATGCATTCGGTAGGGGTGTAGCAGATTGATTTCTTTTACGACTTGCAATCTATGCGCTTAACCTGAAAAATCAAAATGCAAATACTGACTCCAGTTATTCAACCCAAGCTCGGCTGCGGCGCGCTGTGACTCTTCACTTGCGGGTACGGGTTCAGCCTTTCGCGGAAACAGACCAAACCATTTTTTCTGTGCCACTGGTGGTTGCGTGTTGATCTTCACCAGTGCTTGTTCCATGGTATTTCGTAGCGTTGAGATCTTTTTTAGCAGCAAGGCATTTTCTTTGCCGAGATAAGTGTCCCGCATATCGAATATTTCGCCACATTCGAGTAATAAATACTGGGCCTGATTATCTGGGTTGTTTAAAAATTCCAGTGTCGTTTCGATCTCGGGTTGTGCTTCTTTAATTGTGATCCTATCCAGAAACCCGGTTAGCTCATTGAGCCCGGCCTGGAAGTCGCCAATGATGGCAATCTCATCTGGGCTGTTCCAGATGCGTGAACGGCATGTGCGCGGGTTAGGCATCAACATTATTTTGTATGCCAGTGGTATCGCGTAGTTACATTCTGATAGTCCCTTCAGGTTCTTCTCTGGTGTATCCGTCGTACCGGGGATTTCATTGCATGCGTACAGGTAGCTTCTGTTTGCCATAGTTTTTTTAGGCTATCGCGTTAGTAACGTGTTGCACCGCTTAGTGGTAGATAGGGCATGTTTTTATATCGATCAACCAGCGTGACGAAATGGCTAACGAGTACTTCAAGAGATTGTTCGCGATTCATCGCATGGGCTTCCATCCAGACCATTCGCGCACGTTCATCGGTACTTGCCGGTGTTCGAAATTCGTCGTAAATCATACTGAGCTTAACGCCGCCATCTACGCTAATCCAGTTTTTGCCGACCAGCAATCGGGCGTTGCCCAAGGCTCCAGCAGGCATTAACGGCATCAACGATACGTATTGTTTATTGGATAGATCTTCGCCCAGTTTGTCTTTAAAAAGATCCATCACATCGCCTACTGATTTGTCCATATAGTCATCGATGTTGACTGGACTGTGTTCAGCCGCCTGCTGATCATAGCCGTAATCATGCTTATTGGCCTCAATCGAGTCTGGTTCGAACGACGTTAAAACGCTGAAAACGGTCGACGGTGTAGAGTGAAGTAAATGACCTCTATCACCTTTTTTGTAGTCGCCAGCCAGATAGTAAATATATTCTCCAAATGGCTCGACTTCCCAGTACACACTTTCATAAATGTCTGGATTGGGATTCGTCGGATCAAATTCACACCAAACCGGCAGATCACCAACAGATGCTATGGAGTTTTTCTGTGGGACCTCAACGACTTGCTCGGCTAAAAAAGCTTCGTCAGTGGCATCAGCGAGACCATCGCTATTGGCTGCACCCTTGGACTTCGAGCCTGTCAGACGCCAAACAAGGAAAAAGATGGCCAAGGCTATGAGCAGAATCAGAAGGAGTTTAATCGCCATATCGGATCTTAAATTATGAAGAACTGGAGGAAATCTTATCAGATAGGTAGACAGCCTGAGTATAGGAATTATAACCCGCCTCTTACCATCAAGCCGCCACACAAAAATACCTACAACCAGAGTATTTCATCAGTGAAACGGCTACCAATTACTTGTACACCTACTGTTTGACACGCTGGCTGGGACCGGCGCAGCTTACTCCATCACACATCTGGCACCTGACCAATCACCACCGCGCAACCATTGCACTACCCGCCTCTTCCTTATGCAATACCAATCGACCATCCGTGGCTCTTCAGCTACCTAGCAAACCGCTTCAGCCTCTGCGCAAATTTATATAAAAACGCTGGAGGTGGCCAGGGACAGAATCGAACCGGCAGCCGCTGCTGTGCCGACCAAGTCGGCAGTTCGACTAAAAATCAATAAGTAGATTGAAATTGAACGACTAGGGGGGTCTAGATGGTGGCCAGGGACTGAATGAACCGGCCCGCGCAGGGTGCAGCAGTTCGATTCCCACAAGCTTAACGCTCGGAATAAATTTAAGTGGGGATTTGGTCTAACGCTTGAATGGTGGCCAGGGACTGAATGAACCGGCCCGCGCAGGGTGCAGCAGTTCGATTCCCACAAGCTTAACGCTCGGAATA
>ENA-ORXT01000123-ORXT01000123.1-marine-metagenome-genome-assembly--contig:-NODE-123-length-127170-cov-35.178578_pt1 | contig 127170 bp, 120 predicted proteins | sample MGYA00237868_ERZ511482 | MGnify/ENA metagenome assembly ERZ511482 | reverse complement strand
CGCGCCGAATTGGTGACAATGCCCGTGGGGTGTTCGCGCCGAATTGGTGACAATGCCCGTGGGGTGTTCGCGCCGAATTGGTGACAATGCCCGTGGGGTGTTCGCGCCGAAGTGGCGACAAGACGTGACAGACTGCGGTATCTCTGTACCTGCCGACCATGCCGCAAGACCAGTCTTTGCGCTGCCGCAGCCAGATGAGTTTGCTCGGCTGGGTTTGCATTACATCCGGGAGTTGCATGGAGGGCATCAGTCGCGCGTGGTGCTGGCATCGAGCCAGGATGCTTCGCTGCCGTCTGAACTGGTGATCAAACTGATCGATTCCTCCACGATCGACCACTCCCACGCACTGGAGCGGCTCCAAGTGCGCGACCGAGTGGCCACCTACGACGATCGGGTGGTGCCGATCGTGATGGTGGACGGAGCCAAAGTACATCGCATCGGGAATTGCTTGGCGGTTGCATCACCCAAGATCGACGGCCGCTTCTTCGACGTTGGTGATCGGCCCGACGTCGAACGAATGGGACGTGCGCTCGCACGGCTGCACCAATCACTGCGACTTGTTCACTCCGAATTGCCCGTCGTTTCTGCCTTGCGCGCTGGCCCGCTGGTCGAAGGTCTACAGAACAATCACCAGCTTCTTCATGGCGACTTCAGCGCCTCGAATCTCCTGCTCGACAACGACGGCCGAACCTGGATCTTCGATTTCGACGACTGCGGATTCGGTCCCGTCGAGTTCGAACTCGGTAACACCTTGTTCATGGCGTTGTTTTCGACAAGCCCTTCGCTCAACCAACCGAGCGATGCGTATCAGACATTTCGCAAGTGGTTCCTGGGGTCTTACCAAGCCTCGGCCGAACACACGATCTCCGAGCTGTTGGTGAACCTGGCGTTGCAGACTCGCAGCGACGCGCTCCGATATTGGCTCAACCATCTGGACGAGGCACCGATAGGAATCCGCAATGCGTCAGAGCCTTGGCGCGATCATCTTCGTTCGTTCGCCGGAGTGCTCAACCTGTAGTGTCGCCAGCGACCGGCAAGTGCTAGGGCTCGGCAAGTGCCAGGGGCCCCTCGCCCTGCTAGGGCTCGCCGATGTCTTCGTTCCACAGGGTCGGTTCCTCGGCGATGAAGCTGCGCATCATCTCGATGCAGGCCTGGTCATTCAGCACGACGACTTCGACACCACGCGACCGCAGCAGATCCTCTTCGCCCACAAAGGTCGCATTCTCGCCAATGACGACCTTGGGGATGCCGTAGAGCAGGATCGCGCCGGTGCACATCGAACATGGCGACAGCGTCGTGTACATCACCGACTCTTGATACACCGACGCCGGTTGGCGGCCCGCTCGCTCGAGCGCATCGGTCTCACCGTGCCGGATCGCGCTGCTCATCTGCACCCGCCGGTTGTGGCCAGAGCCCAAAATCTTTTCGCCGTGGACCAGCACCGCGCCAATCGGTATGCCGCCCTCGGCTCGGCCGGCTTTGGCCTCGTCGATGGCGGCCTGCATGAACTGATCCATCACGACACCCATTCTTCCAGCGCATCCAGTGTCTGTTGTCGATGGGCATCGTCGGGGGCGGCTATCCCCAAGCGCAGATCAGTCGCGCCAGCCTCGGCGTAGCGGCCGAGGCCGTCGGTGATCTGCTCGATCGATCCGGCGAGGATGAGTTCGGTCGCGTCGTCGATGCCTTCGCGGTCGAGCATTGCTCGATACGACGGAAGCGCGGCGTAACCCGCTGCGCCTGCAGCAGCGGCTGCTCGCACCGTGGCCGGATCGCCGACGCACAGCCCGACCAAGGCAATGACCCGCGGCTTGGGTCTGCCGGCGAGCTCGGCGGCATTGTTGATGGTCGGTGCCGTATGGGTCGCAATCGTCGTCGGCCCACATTGACCAACATGGGTTCCGTCGGTGACTCGACCCGCGAGGTCCAGCATCTTGGGCCCGAGGGCAGCCAAGATCACCGGTACCCGCTTGGCAGGAATATTCAGCGTGGCGTGGCCGGTCACCTGATTGCCGTCTGATGCAGCTGGGTCGTCTTCGCACAGCGGGACCAACACGTCGAGATACTCGCGTACCCGTTCCAGCGGCTTGTCCCATTGCTCGCCGTAGAGCGCCTCGACCACGATCTGATGCGACGGCCCGATGCCCAGGGTGAAGCGACCGTCGCAGAGTTGTTGGGCGGTACGGGCCAGCTGCGCCATCGCGATCGGGTGTCGGCCGACCGTTGGCACCACGGAGGTCCCCAGTTCGATCCCGGGCGCTCCATCAGCGATCGCTGGCAGCGCTACCAGCGGGTCGACGCCGAACACATACGACACCCAGTAGCTGTCGAAACCAACCCGGGATGCCCAGCGGGCCTGCGATCGCACTTCGTCGACGGTTGTCAGCGATGTGCCGCCCGCAAAACCAAGACGAACCCCGAGGTCATGTGCTGCGCTCATGGTCCGACGCTAGTTGATCGCCGGCCGAGAGCTGTCGTGAATCTAGAACTCGATGGAGCGGTCGTGACTCTTCAGGTTCAGCGTGCGATCTTGGCCGCGCCGGTCAGGAAATGAACGGATGAAGTCCCGAGTGAGCTCGATCGATTCGCGGCGGGTGGCGACAGCAACTCGCTCTTCGCTGTTGTTGAACACCAGCGTGTACTCGCCATTGCCGTGCTTGACCGGTTGCAACCACAGCCCCTTCATCGGTGCCTGGAGTTGGTAGTGGTTGCCGGTGCCATCGAAAATCAACATACGGCGGTCAGTGTGCGCAAGCAGATAGCCGTTGTCTGACACAGGTAGTTCGGCAAAGTCCTCGTCGTGCATGCCAAGTGCGGCCTGCACCCACGCCAACCGGTCTCGGGCCGCAGCGTTCTGCAAGAGCACGTCGTTTGGTGAACTGACCGCCACCGTTGGCTGTCTCCGACTCGAACCCAGCGGTGCCGGATGAGGCTCGCCTGCTCCAAAAGCGTCGCACGCCGCCAGGAACACCTCGCCTTGCTTCATCAGCTTGCGGTGCTTTTTGGTCAAGTACGAGAGGACACTTTCTGTTGTTCTCTCAGAGCGTTTCGAACGGAACATGCGCTCATCAGCGTATTCGGCCGAGGGCTAGTAGCTCGCGTCTGGCATCTCGTTTTTGCGGCGGGTGATGAACTCGACCAGGGCTTCGTCGATCGCCGAGTCGAGCTCGGGGGCCGTGTACTCGGCGAGTAACTGTTTCCATTTTGCGTTGGCGCGTTCGGCCGAAGTCAGACCGCCCTCTTCCTCCCACTGCTCGTAGCTGTCGTTGTTCGCGAGCTCGGACCGCCAGAACGCGGTTTCGAAGTTCGCCAACGTGTGGCCATTGCCCAGGAAGTGTTGGCCGTGCTCGTTGGTGCGGAAGGCTTCCATTGCCTGGCCGTTGTCGCTCATGTCGATGCCGCGCCCGTACACCGACATCGCTCCCAGCTGATCAGCGTCGAGAATGAGCTTCTCGTAGCCAATGGCAAGGCCGCCTTCTTGCCAACCTGCGGCGTGCAGCACGAAGTTCACACCAGCCAGGACGGTCGGAAGCAGGCTGTGAGCCGACTCATAGGCTGCCTGCGCGTCGGGGTATTTCGACGAAGTGAACTGGCCTCCGGACCGGAACGGCACTCCCACTCGACGAGCGAGCCCAGCCATGACATGAATTGCCTGACCGGCTTCGGGGGTGCCAAAAGTCGGCGCTCCCGTCGCCATCGACATCGAACTTGCAAACGTACCGAATATGACTGGCGCGCCGGGCCGAACGAGTTGCACATAGGCCATTCCGGATAGCGCTTCGGCCAACGACTGGGCCGCCAAGCCAGCAACAGTCACCGGCGACATGGCGCCCGCCAAGATGAACGGCGACATGATGCAGGCCTGATTCGCTTCGGCATACCTGGTTGCGGCGCCCAACATGGTTGCGTCCCACCGAAGCGGCGACGAGGCATTGATCAACGAGGTCATCACGGTGCGATCTTGCAAGTCGCCACCGAATGCGATCTTGCTGAGCTCGACAGAATCTTGAGCGCGTTCGGCTGCGGTCACCGAACCCATATACGGCTTGTCGCTGTACTTGATGTGGCTGTAGACCATGTCGAGATGGCGTTTGTTGACCGGGATGTCCACCGGCTCACAGACGGTGCCGCCCGAGTGATGCAGATGGGGGAGTTGGTACACCAACTTGACGATGTTCTCGAAGTCCTCGAGCGTGGCGTAGCGGCGGCCGTTGTCGAGGTCCATCGCAAACGGCGAGCCATAGTTCGGCGCGAACACGGTGGCGTCGCCCCCGATCTGCACGCTTCGCTCAGGGTTGCGAGCATGTTGAGTGAAAATTTTAGGTGCGTTGTCCTGCACCAGCTGACGGCACATGCCCTTTGGGAAATGCACCATGTCGCCCCGCACGTCTGCGCCCGCCTCTTTCCAAAGCTCAAGTGCCGACGGGAAGTCTTGGAATGCAATGCCGACCTCTTCGAGGATGATCTCGGCATTGGCCTCGATCTGGGCGTACGCCTCGTCGTCGATCATGTCGACTGGTTCTAGGCGCCGCTCGAGCCAAGCAGCAGTTTCTGCCTTGGTGGCGCGGGCCGCTTGACGGCCTGATCGGCCGCCGCCCCGACGGCCCTTTCGCGTCGGGGTTGCGCTGGGAGATGGGGTATCACTCATAGAGACAGCTCCTAGCTGTTTCGGCGCGACCGTCGTCGGCGCCCAGAACCGTCGGCCGAAGCGGTCGACGGTGCGGTGGATCGGGGGAAGGCGAGCGCAGTCACGAACAGTTCTTGGAACCGGGGTTCGATCGCAGTTTCGATTTTGGTCACATCGTGCACGACGGCTTCGACCTCGGCCCGCTGGGATTGGCTGAGCAGCAGTCGGACTGCACCACTGCCAGCAGAGTTGCCGACCGCGCGCACGTTGTCTACCGGGATCTCTGGAATGAGCCCAATGACCATCGCATGTGTCGGGTCGATATGGGCGCCAAACGCACCGGCCAGGCGAATCTCGTCGACGGTGGAGAGTTCAGCGTGCTCCATCAGCAGGTCGATGCCTGCTTTGAGCGCTGCCTTTGCCAGTTGAATAGCTCGAACATCGGCCTGGGTGACCGCGATGTCGTCGACGAGTTGGAAGTTGAAGGTCCGGCCTTCGTTGACAATACGCGGGCTCTGGTCGCCGAGGTCGCCTCGGATGACCCCAGCGCTGTCGATGATGCCGCAGCTGACCATCTCGCTGATGGCTTCGATGATGCCCGATCCGCAAATGCCAGTGATGCCGCTCGAGTCGGTTGCTTGAGCGAAGCCCAACTCGGTCGACCACAGATCACAACCGATGACCTTGAAGGCAACATCGAGGGTGTCGCGATCGATTTTGACCCGTTCGATGGCGCCAGCGGTGGCCCGTTGCCCCGAGCTGATCTGCGCGCCCTCGAAGGCGGGCCCGGTGGGGCTCGAACAAGCGAAAAGGCGATCGTCGTTTCCGAGCACGATCTCTGCGTTGGTGCCAACGTCGACCAGCAACTGAACCGCGCTACTGCGATGTGGTCCTTCGTTCAAAATGGCGGCTGCGGTATCGGCGCCGACATGGCCCGCAATACACGGAGCCACGTAGACCCGTGCGTTGGCGAGCGGCAACCCGAGCTCGCCGGCCGATGTTTCGAACGCTCCTTCGACTGCGAGCGGAAACGGGGCTTGACCGAGGGGCGTGGGGTCAAGCCCGAGCACCAGGTGATGCATGATGGGATTGCCGACCAGAGTTACGTCGAGCACGAGTTCAGCATCGGTGTCGGCTGCGTCGAGAAGTTCGATCGTCATCTCGGCCAACGCCATGCGCACGGCGCCCGTGAGCTCGACCTCACCACCGGGATTCATCATGACGTAGCTGACCCGACTCATCAGGTCTTCGCCAAAACGGATCTGCGGGTTCATACGGCCGGTCGTCGACACGATTGTTCCGTCGGCGAGGTCGATCAGGTGTCCGGCGATCGTGGTCGAACCAATATCGACCGCAATACCGACAATCTGGTCGACGTAGCCCGGCCAGACTGCGGCCACAGCTGAGGTGCCGCTGGCCTCTCGCCTGACCGCCACCGTGATGTCCTCGGAGCCAGCGTCGAGTCTTGCGCTCGCAGCCGTTGCACCTGGCGGTTCTACAACAACACCCCACTGCGCAAGTAGCGCTTCGGCGATGCCGCCAGCGGCTGCCACGTCGGTCACATAGTGCAACGAGTAGATGGGATCGATCGCCAGGTCGCCAACGTCGACAGACTTGCGAATGACCTGTTTGTGAATCTGGCTTTCGGGCGGAATGTCGATGACGACGTCGCCGCTGATCTTGGCGGAGCATCCGAGTCGACGGCCGGGGCTGATCGCTCGTTTTCCCTGGTAGTTCTGTTCGAGCAGACCCCAGGGGGAGAGCGCTTGATCGTCTACCGAGATAGCCCACTTCGCGAACTCACCCGTGCTGGGCGAGACCTGACATCGGCCGCAGATGCCACGTCCGCCACAAACTGTGTCGAGGTCCGCGCCGACTTGTACTGCCGCGTCGAGAACCGTCGTGCCGTCGGGCACGGTTCCGGCCAGTCCCGATGGGGTGAAGACGACGCGATGTTCGGTCATGGGCCGAGTGCTAGCCGCGACGGCGACGGCCGCCAGCACGTCGTCGAGCAGCACCTTCGCCACCGCCAGCGTTGGGGTCGCGATTGGCGGTTATCCAGGCGGCACAGTTCTCGTCGTTTCCGGTGAGCACGTCGGCGGCCATGATGGCAGTAGTGACTTCGCTGTGCAGCGGATTCATGATTGCACTGGTCATACCTGCGCCCATCGCCATCGACAAGAACGCTCCGGTGATGTTGTGCTTGTTCGGCAGCCCGAAACTCACATTCGACGCGCCGCAGGTGGTATTCACCTGCAGTTCTTCGCGTAGGCGACGCACAAGTTTGAAAACCTGTTGGCCTGCGGTCCCCATTGCCCCAATGGGCATGACGAGCGGGTCGACGACCACGTCTGAATGGTGAATGCCGAAGTCGGCCGCTCGCTCCACGATCTTCTTAGCGACCGCGAAGCGAACATCGGGGTCTTCGCTGATGCCGGTTTCGTCGTTCGAAATCGCCACGACTGCGGCGCCTGACTTGGCGACCAACGGCAGCACCCGTTCGAGGACTTCCTCTTCGCCAGTGACCGAATTGATCAGAGGCTTACCTTCGTAGACTGCAATGCCAGCTTCGAGTGCTTCGATGATTGACGAGTCGATCGCAAGTGGCACGTCGGTGACCGACTGCACCAACTTGATGGCTTGGGCGAGCAGGGCTGGTTCGTCGGCCAGCGGGATGCCTGCGTTCACATCGAGCATGTGGGCGCCGGCGGCGACCTGAGCGAGGGCGTCGGCTTCGACTCGGCTGAAGTCGCCGGCTTTCATTTCTTGGGCCAACAGCTTGCGGCCAGTGGGGTTGATTCGCTCGCCAATCATCACGAAAGGCCGATCGAATCCGATGACCACGTCTTTGGTGGCTGAGCTGATGATGGTTTCGGTCATGGGGCAATCTCTCTGGTCATGGTTGCTCGTCACTGGGTTCGGTCTCGAGGCCACCGTTTGCCACGATCTCGCGCATTCGAGTGCGGGGAAAGAGTTCTTGGAGGCGTTCGGCCTCGGCTCGGGCGATCACTTCGGGATCGCCTTCGCACGGTTGGGCAACCCGGCGCCACTGCAACACGTAGTCGTCAGCGTTGGTCAATCCGGCAACGGTGGCGGCGTTGTCGATGGCAACCTGGAATCGCTGCTCGAGGAGCCATGAACCTTTTTCTCCGTTGCTGGTCGCAGTCACTTGGGCTGGTATGTCGCGCCAATAGATTGTGACCATCTCGTTGGTGCTACCTCGACGGCGACGTCGTTGAGTAGGGGCTGACCCCATCAGGCAGCAGCGCGGCGGGCGGCGACCATCGTGGTGGCCATTTCAGCGGCGATGGCCGCGTCGCGGCAATATCCATCGGCACCGATCGCGTCGCCGAAATCTTCGTTCAGCGGAGCGCCACCGACCAACACGATGTAGTCATCGCGAAGTCCTTTTTCGGTCAACGTGTCGATGACGACTTTCATGTACGGCATGGTGGTCGTGAGCAGCGCCGACATGCCAAGGATGTCTGGCTGGTGCTCCTCAAGAGCCGCCAAGTACTCGTCGACGTCGGTGTTGATACCCAAGTCGATGACGTCGAATCCGGCGCCTTCCATCATCATGGCAACGAGATTTTTGCCGATGTCGTGAATGTCACCCTTGACGGTGCCAATGACGACCTTGCCGACTGGCTTGGCGCCGGTCTCTGCCAGCAGTGGCCGCAAGATCGCCATCCCAGCTTTCATTGCATTGGCAGCCAAAAGAACTTCGGGCACGAACAAGATGCCATCGCGAAAGTCGATGCCCACGATTCGCATGCCTTCGACCAGTGCGTCGTTGAGCACCTTGTCGGCGCTCCAGCCTCGACCCAACAAGATGTTGGTTCCTTCGAAGATCTCGTCGGCGAGCCCGTCGTAGAGATCGTCGTGCATTTGTGCCGTGAGATCCTCGTCGTTGAGGTCAGCGAGGATGATTTCGTCGTCGTCGCCGTCTTCGAGCGGTTCGTTGTCAGTCATGCCAGGCCTCGACCATCAGGGAACTGTGTGGCCGCAGAGCGCTCTGCGTGCCACATTGTGGAACCGTACCGTATCACGGAACCCGGGTGAAAAGTCTGGGTGACGGTCCGGGCGTGGTGGTCGCAGTGATTCGATTGGTCGAACCTGCACCCAACGAGCGGATGAGGCCAACAAAACGCGACGATGCCCGGCCGTTGGGCCGGGCATCGTCGGTTGTTGTTGTCTCTAGCGAGGTGCTAGAGGACTGGATTAAGGGGCTGGGGTGCCGCCGAGGTTCGAGTTGAGCTCGGTGTTGGCCTTGGTGAATACAGCGGTGATGCTGTCACCAAAGGTGGCGAGGATGACGATTGCTGCAAGAGCAACGAGTGCCAGGAGCAAGCCGTACTCGGCCATTGCTGCGCCACGCTCTTCGCGGGCTGCGATGTCGTTCTGGATGCGAACCATAAGTTTGGTAGTCATTGAATTATTTCCTTCTGGGGTGTTGGCCGGAATGGCCACTGGTTGAACAAGTACTCAATCGGCGCCAACCATGGCTTGTTTAGAGTTTTGGCCAGCATTTCTCTCGAGGTCGTCTATAAGACCTAGTGTGCGCTTTCTGCTCAGTGCGTTTTGGGGGCGATCGCTGCGCTATTCGAACTCCACCAGTCTGTTTGCGGCTGGTGTCACCCACATCGCGACCTGACCACAGATCGTTGCACCGGGCGGTTCCCCGGCGAGGAGAGCCAGACACGCAATGATGCGCAGCTCGGACCGGCCTCGTCGATGAATCGACTTCATCCCAACGTGGGTCCATGGTCAGGGCACGGGCGGTTCGCGCGCATGACTTCTTTCGCCCGTCGGTCTGGGTGTCCTTGGCGGTGGGTTACGGCGTTGGGGTGGCTGGCGTGGTGCTGTTTGCGTTGTCGATCGCTTCGGCTGCGAAGCCGAAAGTGTCGGCGAGTGTTTCACCGAACATCGTGAGGATGCCGATGACGGCAAGAGCAACAAACAGGAGGAGCAGGCCATACTCGGCCATTGCGGCCCCGCGCTCGTCTTGGATGGTGATGGCGTTCTGCAGGCGAACTTTGCGCGCAAGCATCGGGCTCTCCTCGAGGATCATTCATGCAGCGGTGCTATTTGCAACCCGTCTTGTGACTTTCGGCCGGCCTGTGATGGCCATGAGCAGTAACCGACGACGTGCGTGGCGATTCGGGTCGGGAGGACTAGCGAGCGCGAAGAATGCCGTGCGGCCGACAAAACGCGACGATGCCCGGCCGTGGGGCCGGGCATCGTCGGTTGTTGTTGTCTCTAGCGAGGTGCTAGAGGACTGGATTAAGGGGCTGGGGTGCCGCCGAGGTTCGAGTTGAGCTCGGTGTTGGCCTTGGTGAATACAGCGGTGATGCTGTCACCAAAGGTGGCGAGGATGACGATTGCTGCAAGAGCAACGAGTGCCAGGAGCAAGCCGTACTCGGCCATTGCTGCGCCACGCTCTTCGCGGGCTGCGATGTCGTTCTGGATGCGAACCATAAGTTTGGTAGTCATTGAATTATTTCCTTCTGGGGTTTTGGCCGGAGTGGCCGCTAGTTGAACAAGTAACCAATCGGTCCTAGACCCCCGCCCGTGAGGGCGTCGACCTCAATTGGGTTGGCGGGACTAGGCGCTCGAAAGAAAAACACCCACGGGCGTAATCCTCGTCGCCCCGTGGCGTCACTACTGCTGCGAACTCGCTGTGACCGCGCATGGAAGGACCCCCAAAGATCTACTCCTCCCGACTACGGCCTGCGGCCGCCACGACAACGAATGGCATGCACAACTGTGGTTGTCGCGTGCGCGATGCTCACCGCATCTGCTGGGGTCGCTGCCGCCCAAACCAGCTGTATCGCCGACACGTCGATTGCATCTTGGTCAATATGTACCGGCGCGATGCGCGTTAGGACGTTCGCCTTTGGACGAGCTGTGAGCGGTTCTCCGGTGCCGCTGGCCTTGGAGTTACGGGAATGTTCTGGCCGAGGCTACGGTTCGATAATCGTGACTAAAGTTCATTTTTCTTTGCCAACATCGGTGGAGCTCCTCGACCGGTACCAGGCCGTTCGCTCGCTCACCGAATCGTTGGCATCGGTGCTGACCGCCGAAGATCAAGTCGCTCAGTCGATGCCCGATACCAGTCCGGCCAAATGGCACCGCGCCCACACCACCTGGTTCTTCGAAACGTTCTTACTCAAGGCATGTGCGCCCGACTACCTAGAACTCGACCCGGCATTCGCATTCCTCTTCAACTCGTACTACGTGGCAGCTGGACCCCGTCACACTCGCGCCGAGCGCGGCATGATCACTCGGCCAGGTATCGCCGAGGTTGGCGAGTATCGACGCCACGTCGACCAGGCCATGGCTGAGATGCTCACACAACCGGTCACGGCCGAGGTCGCAGAACTCGTTGAGCTTGGATGCAATCACGAACAGCAACACCAAGAACTCCTGCTGATGGACATAAAGCATCTGTTCTCGCTGAATCCCATTGCGCCCGCGTACGCCCCGGGCGTAGTGGCGACCAAGGAGTGTGAGTCGACACCTATGGGTTGGCTGCGCTTCGACGGCGGCATTGTGTCGGTTGGCCACAAAGGCAGCGAGTTCTGCTTCGACAACGAGCTGCCACAGCACGATGTTCTCCTGCAAACGTTCGAGCTCGCAGACCGCCTGATCACGTGCGGTGAGTGGATCGACTTCATCGAAGCTGGCGGCTACGAAAACCCGACGCACTGGCTCTCCGATGGCTGGCACACCGCTCAGAAAAACAGCTGGGAAGCGCCCGAGTACTGGCGCCAAGTCGATGGGCAATGGATGATCTTCACGCTCGCAGGACTGCGTGACATCAACCCGGCCGAGCCAGTGAGCCATCTCAGCTACTACGAAGCAGATGCGTATGCGGCATGGGCCGGGGCTCGGCTTCCGACCGAGTTCGAATGGGAACATGGCGCAGCGACTGCCGACTTGCCGCATGCCAACGACACGCCTTCGTTCGTGCACCCGCAGCCCGCCGCAGCAGGCTCCGATGAGAGCGGCCTTCGCCAGATGTTCGGCGAACTCTGGCAGTGGACGTCGAGCTCGTACTCGCCGTATCCAGGCTTCCGAGCCGCACCGGGCGCGGTTGGCGAGTACAACGGCAAGTTTATGGTTAACACCTGGGTGCTCCGAGGTGGGTGTGTTGCAACATCGCCAGGTCACGTGCGGGCGTCGTACCGCAACTTCTTTTACCCCTCGACCCGTTGGCACTTCTCAGGACTACGACTCGCCCGCAACATCTGACAAACGGTTGCAGCCGTCGTGCAGAGCCCGTGCTGATGGCCGACCCATCTACCTCACTCCAATTCTCTATCCGAGGCCCCCATGGAATCCATCACAATCGACGTCCATCTCCAACCCGGTTGGTGGCGCAGCACGCTCGAACACGACGTGCGAACTGGACTGAGCGCGTCGGCTCGCGCCATTCCCGCAAAGTGGTTCTACGACGAGCGCGGCAGTCAGCTTTTCGACGACATCACCAAACTCGACGAGTACTATCCGTTCCGTGCCGAGCGCGAAATCTTGCACAGCCGCTCCGACGAAATCGTCGCTGCGGCTGGGGCCGACACGCTGGTTGAACTCGGTTCGGGCACAAGCGAAAAGAGTCGCGTGTTGCTCGATGCCATGGACAAGGCAGGGGTGCTGAAGCGCTACGTGCCCTTCGACGTCAGCGAGGAGATGTTGCGAATCGCTGCGACCTCGATCGAAGCCGACTACCCCGGCGCCGTCGTCCACGGCATCGTCGGCGACTTTGACCGCCATATTCCCCTCGTGCCCATCGGCGGAACGGGCATGGTTGCCTTTCTCGGAAGCACCATCGGAAACTTTGCGCCCGACGGCCGCAAACGATTCATCGACGCCGTGGCCGAAGCACTCGAACCCGGTGGCACGTTCTTGTTGGGCACCGACCTTGTCAAGGACCCGCAGCGGCTCTGGGCTGCCTACAACGACGCCAAAGGCGTCACCGCTGAGTTCAATCTGAACATGCTGACCATGATCAACCGCGAACTCGCCGCCGACTTCGATATCGACAAGTTCGAACATGTTGCTGATTGGGACGCAACCAACGAGTGGATCGACATTCGAGTGCGCAGCTTGGTCGCACAGACTGTCACGATTGCTGATCTCGACTTGGTCGTCGATCTGGCCGCTGGCGAAGAGATCCATACCGAGATCAGCGCCAAGTTTCGTCTCGAAGGAATAGCAGGCGAACTCGAAGTCGCGGGCCTCGACATCGTCGAGCAGTGGGCCGACGAGGAGGGCGACTTCGCAATGACACTCGCCCGCAAATAGCGGTCGCGCTCAGCGAGTGAGATCCAGCGGGAAGTCGGTCAGTAGCTCGGGCCCGGCTTCGGTGACGACGTACTGATTCTCGAGCTTGACGCCCTCGCCGCCCGCACGCGAACCAACGAAGCTCTCGACCGTGAAACACATGCCGGGCTCGACAACACCGTCGTAACCCGATGACTCCCATGACGGCGGAAAGTAGATGATCGGGTATTCATCGCACTGGCCTACGCCGTGGAACAGACAGGAATAGTGGCGGTAATCCGAAATGGCCGGGAACCATGCCTGATGCGAGAGCTCGTGGAACGTGCGCCCCGGTGTGAGCAGCTCGGCGTTGGTCGCAAGTTGTTCCGTGGCCATGTCAAAGATCGCTCGCTGATCGGCGTCGGGCGCGACATCACCCACGACCCAACTGCGCGAGATGTCTGTCATCATGCCGTAGGCACCGACAAGGTCAGTGTCATAGGCCAACATGTCGCCAGCCTCGATCACCCGACTGCTGGCCTCTTGCATCCACGGATTGGTGCGGGGGCCCGACGACAGGATCTGGGTCTCGATCCACTCGCCCGCTCGACGTATGTTGCCAGCATGCAGCATGGCCCAGACGTCGCGCTCGGTCATGCCTGGCTCGAGCGCTTCGAGCATCTCGGCCATTGTCGTCTGGCAGGCATGGGCCGAGCATCGCATCGCCCGAATCTCGTTAGGCCCTTTGATACGGCGTGCGAGTTCCATGACCTCCTGCCCATCGCCAAGGGTCAGGCCGCCCGCTTCGAGAGCGCGGTAGGCATCGAGCGAGGTTTGATCGATGGCCACCCGGGCGTTTGCGCCGTGGCGCTCCGTGATCAGACCGACAAGTTCGTCGGCCCAGCGTTGCGCCATCTCGGCCCGGCGACCTCCGGCCACGAAGAAGTTGAGCCCGACCGCAGGCCGGACTTCGTCGATGACATGGCTATGGCCCGAGAAGAACTCGCAGTTCACGTAATCCCAGACCACGACATGACCATCGGCGCCGACGTAGGCATAACGAGTGGCGTTGTGCATGACCCACAGCTGCATGTTGGTGGTGTCACTTACGTAGCGAATATTCATCGGGTCACAGACGATGATTGCGTCGTAGCCTTGCAGGCAGAGTTGGGCAGCGGTCCGGTCGACCCGGTACTGGCGCATTGCGGGCAGGTCGGGCAGCGTAAGGCCGTCGCGTAGCCACTGCTCGGTCAAGGCCGGCCCGGGGCCGAGCACGAGGTGGTGCAGCTCGTCGGCGGCCGCCAAATTCTGATGCGAGCGGTCAACAAGCGACGCCTTGACTCTGCTATCCATGTTGCAAGTTTTTCACCTTCATCGGCGCCACACGTTTCTCCACCGGGAAATCACCTTCTGTCATGGCGTCTGGACTACGCCGAATGGCTCGTGATGGACCGTCGCAGTCACGATCCGGCCGTTGGGCGGATGCACGTCGATCGTGGTGCCTGGCGCATCGTGCGGGTTGGCCAATTGCGCAAGACCGATCCATGCGTCGAGCTTCGGCGACCACTCGGCGTTGCGCAGTTGACCAACCACGTCGCCGTCGACCGTTGCGCGCCATGGATGCTCGCATGACTCGAAGTCACCGTGCAGGCGCACGTTGACGATGTTGCGCCGGACGGGCCGCTGCAAACGTTCCTCGAGTCCGGCGCGACCAAGAAATGCGTGCTCGCCGTCGAGCGAGGTGTACTTGGCGAGTCCGGCTTCGATTGGATCGGTATCACGCTCATGGTCTGACCTGAAGCTCAACAGGCCGGTTTCGATTCGTTCCTGCTGGTTTGGCGCGCCCGGGCCAATGCCGTACTTCTTTCCAGCACTCATGACCAGATCCCAGAGTTGGTCTCCCTTGGACTCATTGGTCAAGAACAGCTCGAAGCCGCCTTGTTTACTCCAACCGCTACGACAGAGGACCATAGGGATGCCTTCGAGCGAGACCGCGCGGTGGTGGAAGAATCCGAGTCCATCGACAAGGTCTTTGCCAAACAGATCGCGGGCGAGATTGATGGCGAGCGGTCCTTGGATTGCAAGCGGTGACACGTCGGGCTCGAAGATCTCGACATCGTCGCCGCGCTCGCCTGCTATTGCCTGGGCCCACAGCAGAATTTGACTGTCGGCCAGCGAGAACCAGTAGCGGTCCTGGCCGACTCGCAGGATCACAGGATCGTTGATCAGACGCCCCCGGTGATCGCACATCGGGGCATAACGTGCCCGGTCGACCGCCATGCCGGTGAGGTCGCGGGCCGACAGATAGTTCGACAACGCGAACGCATCTGGGCCTGCGATCTCAACCTGGCGTTCGGCGGCTACGTCCCACAGCGCAACAGCTTCGGTAACCCGTTTGTACTCTGCGGCCGGATCCCCGTAGCTGGTCGGCATGTAGGTGCCGTTGTAGATCGTGAACGAGGCAGCGCCCGCTGCAATCGTCGAGTCGTAATACGGCGATTTGCCGATCCGTGATCCAATTCCGATCTGTGCCATGAGTGATGTTCCCCTTCATCTCTGGTGCGGTTTTTGGTGCGGTCTCTGTCTGGTTGGTCGTGTAGGCGGTTGGGTGGTCGAGCGGCTCAGCTGCGCATGCGGGTGGCGGCGCGATCCCAGAGGCAACCATCGACGAGCGTCGCAGGGCGTCGGTCACCGACGATCTCGATTTCGAATGTGCCCGATGAACGTTCGAGCGCGGCTGGCACGTAGCCCAACGCGACCGAAGTGTCTGTGTGGTGCGCGTAGCCGCCCGAGGTCACCCAGCCGACGACTTCGCCGTCGTGCCAGATTGGTTCGTCGCCGATTACGTCGTGGTCGGCTGCGTCGACTTTCCAGGTGAGCAGTCGAAGTGTGGGGCCAACCTCGGCGGCAGCGACCAAAGCCTTTTTGCCCACGAACTCTTTGTCGAGTTTCACGAACTGGTCGAGGCCCGCTTCGAACGGGGTGTACAGCGGACGGAACTCACGAGCCCAGCTGCCAAAGCCTTTTTCGAGCCGCAACGAGTTAAGCGCTGCGCTGCCGAACAAGCCGATGCCGAAATCCGCGCCGTGCTCCATGAGCTGATCGAACACGTAGCGCTGCATGCTGGCTGGCATCCAGAACTCGTAGCCAAGATCGCCCGAGTAGGTGACCCGGCCGCACCACACGTTGGCCCACCCGATCTCGATGCTGCGAAAGCCCATGAAACCAAAGGAGTCGTTGGAAACGTCGGCGTTGGTGACCCGTTCGAGTAGCTCGCGCGATTTCGGACCCGCAATGGACAAGCCGCACATCTCCCAGCCGTGCACGCGGTACCGAACGGAACCATCTGTGGGCAGATGTCGATCGAACCATCGCTCGTAGTAGCGCTCGGCGATGCCGGAGCCAAAAACGAAGAACCGTTCGCCCTGGCCGGTGTTGGCGGTAGCGCCTCCGGTGGTAGTTGTCTTCGGGCCCTCGGCGACACCGAGTGCTGGCTCCGGGCATGCGACGGTCAGATCGCCGATGAGCTTGCCGGCTTCGTTGGTCATGGGGGCCAGCGCCATGCGTCCGGGCTTTGGGAGGTTGTTGGTGAACATCGCGTCGAGGAACGTGCGTGCGCTAGGGCCCGTGAATTCGAATTTCGAAAACCCCGAAGTTTCGATCAGGCCAACTGCGTTGCGGACCGTGAGGGTTTCGGCCCGCACGCTGTCCCACGCGTTAGAGCGGCCGAACGTGAACTCTTCGACCGGATCGAGACCGGGCTTTTGATACCACTGAGCAGTTTCGAGTCCGAACGAGTCACCCCAGACTGCGTTGGCGGCGACCAGCTTGTCGTAGATCGGGGTGGTGGCCAGGGGGCGACCTTCGGGCAGGAACTCGTTGGGGAACCGAATGCGGAATCGGCGTCCGTAGTTCTCGCGCACCTTGGTGTTGGTCCATGCCATCGACGCAAAGTCGCCGTAGCGGCTGATGTCCATGGCCCACACATCGAACCCGGGGTCTCCGTCGGTGATCCAGTTCGCAAGTGCCAGGCCAACACCACCGCCTTGGGACAGGCCGGCCATGACCGCGCACGCTGACCAGTAGCCGGGGAGCCCACGCACCGGACCGAGCAGCGGGTTGCCATCAGGCGAGAACGTAAACGGGCCGTTGATCACGCTCTTGATGCCGGACCGGCCAAAGATCGGAAAGTGGTCGAAGCCACGTTGCAACGATTCGGCGATGTGGTCGAGGTTCGGATCGAGCAGCTGCATCCCGAACTCCCACGGAGTCTCTTCGACCGACCATGGCCGGCCACGCGGCTCGTAAGTGCCAAGGAGCAGTCCGCCCTGTTCTTGGCGCATGTAGATCTCGCCGCCGAAGTCGATCGCGTGCAGCATCTCGGTGCCCGTGTCGGCATTCCACTGTGCCACTTCGTCGAGCGGTTCGGTCACGATGTAGATGTGCTCCATGGCCAGCACGGGAGCTTCGATGCCTGCCATGCGGCCAACCTCGCGCGCCCAGAGCCCACCTGCGTTGACCACGTGGTCACAGGTGATGTGGCCAGCATCTTCGCCAGTGCTGGTCTGGATCAGGTCCACTCGCCATGTGCCATCGGGGTTGCGATTGAGATCGCGAGCCCACGTGTCGCGATAGATTTCGGCGCCAGCCTTGCGAGCCGCCTTTGCGTAGGCGTGAGTGACACCAGTCGGGTCCACGTGGCCTTCGTGGGCGTCGTACATAGCGCCAACGAAGTACTTCTCTTCGAAGATCGGCAGCAGTTCTTTGGCTTCGGCGACCGAAATGAGTTCGGTTTCCATGCCCAAGTAGCGGCCGCGCGCATGGCTCATTTTGAGCCAGTCAAGCCGTTCGGGCGTATCTGCGAGCATCACGCCACCTGTGATGTGGATACTGCAGTCTTGCCCCGAGATCTCTTCGATCTCTTTGTACAACTCGATGGTGTACTGCTGCAGTTTGGCAACGTTGGGATCGCCATTGAGGGTGTGCATGCCTCCGGCTGAGTGCCAGGTGGATCCCGCAGTGAGTTCGGTGCGCTCGACCAGTACGACGTCGGTCCAGCCAGCCTTGGTCAAGTGATACAGCACGCTGGCGCCGACAACGCCACCGCCGACAACGACCACCTGAGCTGTGTTCTTCATAGCAACCACGACGCTAGTGCCGGCGCTTTGTCCTTGGTTGTGGCAGATCATGACGGTGCGTCACCTCACCATCGAGCGCTGTGTTTCGTGCGATGTTTCTCCAGTCAACTGGTTGGCTGGTGAACTGGTTGGCTGGTTAGTGGTTGTAGGGTGCAAAACTTTCTACTGTTTGGTACTATTGTCTCCAAAAGTTCCCGATTTCTTGCGGAATGCAACTGTCTCTGTGTAGTTGCGACCGCAAGGGGTGCCGGCAAAGGCGATTCTGGTAAGACATAAGGCCTAGTTGTAGGGCTTTGGGTCAGACGGCCTTCCTTTTTGACCCATCGTCCGCAATACTGTCGGTCGTGCGGAAACGGTTTGAGGCAACCCGGAACGCGATCGAGTCACGCGGAGAGCGAGACGATCGTGGAGCAGTGCTCTTTCTTGTGTTCGTTTTCCTGGTGATCTTCCTTGCCGTCGCCGCGTTGGCTGTCGACCTTGCCGCAGTGGCCACCCGCGGTCAAACGCTCCAGAACACCGCCGACGCTGCCTCCCTGGCGGCAGTTGTCGAGTACGAAAAAGAGCTTCTCACAGGGGCCACCGAATCAGCAGCCGAAGCAGCAGCTCGACTCGTCGCCGAAGAAATCCTGCAACAGAACGGTATCAATCCGGGCGATCCCACGATCACGATGACGGTCGACTTTCCCGCTAGCGGGGGAAGAGTCACGGTGAACATCAACGACGACGATCCTCCGTCGTACCTCGGGAGCGCGGTTGTACCGGGGCTCGATACCAAGGTCGGTCGCCAAGCGACTGCAGAGTTCCTCGGCTGCGATGCGTGCAGCGTCGAGGTCAAGATTCCACGGCCGTTCTCGTCGGTCAGCGCCGAGGGTCGCGGCGACGGCTACAAGCCAATTCGGGTTGGCGATCGCCTGTATGCGTTGAATCACAACAGCCGCGAACGCCAGATCGTGTGCATCGACACCGTGGCCCAGGCTCCGTGTTGGCAAGACGCCTTCGGCAACCCCGTCGCCAGTCGCGATGCGTACCTCGACTTCAACCACAACAACCCCGAGATGCCACACACGGCCGTCGTCGGCACCCGCATCTTCTGGTCCGCCACCGACACATCGGTCGGTCACCGGCTGTTCTGCTTCGAGACGGTTACCGATCAACCCTGCTCAACGTCGGTGCAGTTGGGCGACGATCTGCGAGTCGGTCAGGGCAGCTCACCGCTCGAAAGTGCCAAGGACGAGAATCGTGGCGGTGGCACCGTCGAAGTCGACGATCGGGTCTATGTCTTCACCGACAACCATGAGATCCACTGCTTCAACCCCATATCGAACAACTACTGCTCGGCGTTCCAAGGGCCGGCCGGTGATCCAGACTTTCGAGCCTTCGGCGGAAAGCCAACCGCACTCGATCTTTTCCCTGACAATGACCCGCGAGACGGAAACCACGGTTCATCAATCGACCGGGTAGTCGACAACAACACCGGACGCATCTACTCCACGATCCACATTCCGGTTGCTGTCGATTCCCTGAAGTGCTCGTCAGCGTTTGCAGTTCCCGAAACCAATGTCGACGCGCTGGTCGACCAGATCGTGGTCATTCGAAATGGTGGCCAGTATCTATCCGCCGCTGGTGGCGACAATGTGGTCCTGATCGATCGCAATGGCGACTTCTCTGATACGAGCGTGCGCTGGCGAGTCACCCAAGAAGCTCGCGGCACCGCGGTGTACCTCGAAGCGGTCGGACTAGCTGACGAGAACGGCGGCAACGAACGCTGGCTCGATGGCGAAGATGACTTTGCGCTGCTTCCATCACCGATTGGCACTGACCTCAACAAGGTAGAACCCGACAACGCCTGGAATCTGATCCCAGGCGACGGGCTTTTCACGATCGAGAACGACGGCACGGTCGATGATCTCGGCACGCCGACCCCGAACTTCCTCAACCGCTCGTCTGTCAATGGCGTGATTCAACAAGACGCAGCCGACGTCACGCCTACCGACTGGGAGATCTCACGCTGTGTAGATCCTGCAGTCGATGCTGGCTACCAAGCCGGAACGTGGTTGCACTGCTATGACACAACGTTGGCTGAGCCGTGTAGCGGCTTTACCCCCAGCGCTATTCACGCCGATGGCTCACGCTTCAGCGGCCGTCTCTTCTTCTACTACGGTCCCGGTCCGCTCGGCGGGGGACAAGCGCCCAAACTCGGTGTCTGCTCCAGCGGCTACGAGAATCCGTTGACTCGCACCAACGTCGACCAGGTCGAAATCAAGTGCGTCGACCTCGTCGACGGTTCACCGAACACTCTTGGAAATGCGCTCAGTTCGCTGGCGAGCGACATCGACGGCTCAACCTCCAACAGTCCAGCTGCGTGGGGCGATCCGCACTACAACAGCTTCACCAACCGCTTGTTTTACCCAACCGAGCACAGCTTTTCCAGGATCTTCTGCTGGGACTTCCAGACGGGCAACAGCTGTGGGTCCTACGTTGGCGAAACACGACCATCGGCTGCGGCACCTCGAGTCAAGACCGAAGATTACGGCTTCATCAGCATCGATGACTGTGTCTTCGGGCTCGGTCACCTGGCCTACTTCTGGGCCTTTCAGGCAACCGATATCGGCGAACCATGCGTCGGCGCTCGATCGAGCACGGTGCTCACGGCTTGCCCCTGCACCGGTGACAGCTCACGATGGGGAATTCTCGACTTTCGAGAGCTCAACCTCGACGACTTCGACGTCTTCAGTGTCGAGATCACAACGAACCCGCCCGACCCCGACGACCGCGGAATCCGCATCGGCGAAGAACTTCAGTTGAAGCCGCTCGACGCATCGCAGCGTCTTATCAAGCTCGACGATGCGGCCACCTACCCGATTCCTCTGGGCACCGATTCGGTGCGCGTCGTCATCTATGTCGAAGCTGAGAACGACCCGTTCGAAGACACGATACGAACCTTCGATATTCGGTTCCCGCAGGTACCTCGGCTCATCGATTAGTCGCTGGCGAGTACCCCGCAGAGCATCGCCGTCTTCAATCTCGACCGGTTCACGCGCCACACTTCTGTAATGGAAGACGACCTGACGCCAAAGCCAGCCACCTCGTTTACGGCCGCGGCCAACAGTGGCGCCATGCTGAGCTTCGACGACATCACCGATTTTGCGCACGCGCGCAAGGGACTGGTTGCCACGCACCCAACCACAGTGATCGGCCGCGACTCGGGTGTTGCATGGGACGGCCGCAAGCACGACTATCTGCGCGACGGCACGTCCGCGCCCGACACTGTGCACCCAGGGTTGTGGCGCCAAGGCCAGCTGAACGCCATCCATGGTCTGTTCGAGGTTGGCGACGGTGTCTGGCAAGCCCGCGGCTATGACATCTCGAACATCACCTTCATCGACACCGAAGACGGCTGGCTGATCATCGATCCGCTCACGACCGAGCCGACGGCGCGAGCCTGTCTCGAACTCGCCAACAAACACATCGGCGAGCGTCCCGTCAGCGCAGTCATCTACACCCACAGCCACGTTGATCACTACGGCGGCGTGTTCGGCGTGACCAGTGCCGAAGCCGTTCAAAAGGGCGAATGCCGGGTCATTGCGCCCGAAGGTTTCCTGGCCGAGGCCGTGAGCGAAAACGGCACCGCCGGCCCGATTATGATGCGTCGCGCCATCCATCAGTTCGGCGTGCTGTTGCCGCACGGGCCTACCGGAAAGGTCAATACCGGCCTGGGTGTCGACATGCCGATTGGCCAGCGCGGATTGATCGCGCCAACCGAAACGATCTCCGAGACTGGTGCAGAGCTCATGATCGGGGGAGTGCGGGTGGTGTTTCAGAACACGCCCGACGCCGAGGCCCCGGCCGAGATGAATTTCTTCTTTCCCGACAAGCGGTTGCTTTGTATGGCCGAGAACTGCTCGCACAATCTGCACAACCTGTACCCGCTTCGTGGCGCCAAGGTGCGCGACGCGCTTGCGTGGAGCAAGTATCTACAAGAGGCGTTGGTGATGTGGGGCAACGACACCGACACCATGTTTGCCAGCCATCACTGGCCACGATTTGGTCAGCGCGACGTCAAAGACTTCATTTCGCTGCAGCGCGATGTCTATCGCTGGATGCACGATCAGACGTTGCGGCTTGCAAACCAGGGTTTGACCCCCAACGACATCGCCGATCAGCTCACGATGCCAGCTGCCTATACACATCAATCACATGTGCAGGGCTACTACGGCACGGTCTCACACAACGTGCGTTCGGTGTACGATCGATACCTGGGGTGGTACGACGGCAATCCGGCCAAGCTGAACCCACACCCTCCGGTCGAGGCCGGCAAACGTTACGTCGAGATGATGGGCGGTCCAGACGCCGTCGTGAGCGGAGCGCAACGAGCTTTCGACGGTGGCGACTACCGATGGACCGTCGAGGTCCTGAACCACTTGGTGTTCGCTGACCCAGAGAATCGTTCGGCCCGAACGCTTTCCGCCGACGCAATGGAGCAGCTCGGATATCAGTCCGAGTCAGCCACATGGCGCAACGCGTATCTGAGCGCAGCTCACGAACTCCGCCACGGGTCCTACTTTCTCGGCCAAGTCCGTGCTCCTGGCGTGTCGGGTGCAATGACGGGCGAGCAGCTCATCGACATGCTCGGTGTGCGGTTCGACCCGGCAAAGTTCACGGGCCCGGCGACGATCGTGTGGACCATCACCGGCCCCGACGAAACCCATCTGCTTGGGGTTGCAAACGAAACGATTCATCATGTTGCGCAGCCGTCAGCCGAACAGATTGCAGCGGCCGATGTTGCGGTTACCGCCACCCACCACGCAGTGGTGCAGCTTGGCTACAACTCGCCGGCGCTTCCTGATCTGCTCGAAGCAAGCGACGTGCAGATAACCAGCGGCGACGCCAACCTGTTTGCGGCGTTCGTCGGTGCCTTGGATGTGAACACGACCGCCACGGTCATCGAGCCCTGACGCAAGACCTGGCTTACGAAGTGGCGTCGGGCGCAACGCTGATGACACCGCTCAATGCGTAGTGGTCTGAGATGTGGAAGCGGTAGTCGTCGTGTTCGACGGGTTGGTAGTGCACCTTCACATCGGTGACTTTGACGCCGGGGCTGGCAAACCAACGAGTGAAATAGGCAGTGAACTCCGCCATGTCGGTGCGGAACCGGTTGCGTCGGCTGTCCCATGTCGGGTGCGCGGGTTTGTCGCCCGAAAAACCAAGATCGAGCAGTGCATCTGCTTCTGCCAAACGCATGTTGGTGTCGCCGGCGATCACGAGCGGCAACGTGGCGCTCGCCTCGATGACCTGGCTCAGCTGCATGAGCCGATCAGCCGACGCACCCTTGCCCGGTACCAGGTGGACGTTTGCGATGGTCAAACCGAGTTCGACAAAGGTGCTGAGCACCGCTGCCCCATCAACTGTGGTCACCTCGACCGTGGTCGAGGCCAACTCGTTGCTGATCAGCGTCGCCAAGTTCCCGCTGTGACTTGTGGGGTTTGCGGGAACCATCGCATGGGTTTCGACGAACGGAACCAGTCCAGGAAGTTCTTGATACAAGACAACGTCAGGCTCGAGGTCGAGCACGATTTGGCGCACGGCGGCCTCGGTAGCGCTGCTATCCCAATGCGGTGGCGCGCCCGCCGATCGTTCGAGCATCGCCAGGTTCCATGTCAAGAAGCGCAGCATCGCCTCAAACCACCGGCAAGGAAACGCACGTTGCCCGCGGCACTACGGGTGCACGCTGCCATCGACGATGAAGGCTTGCCCCGTGCAATAGCTTGAGTCGTCGCTGGCCAGGAACAGATTGGCCGCGCCCTCCGCCGGTGATGAGTGCAACTTTGCCGTCGAGGCGTCCCATGATTCTCCTGTACTCGTTCGGGTGTCGGTGGATGGTTGCTGCTGGTTACATGGTGAACCGCAGTGACCGAGCGGCCTTTTCGCCGAGTTCGTTGTCGCCGCTCCAGGTGACCCGGCCGTCGTCGATAGGTCCCTGCGGATCGATTCGGCCACATGCAAGCAGCGCAAACGCGGTTGAGTTGGCGTTGAGCACAACATCGGCGGGGCCATCGAGTTCGTCGACATTTGCGGCCCGCCCGTCGACCCTGACGTGCATGGCACGCTCGACAGGTCCGGTGAGGTTGATTGTCATGGCCATCCCGTCGGGCAGGCCGATCTTCTTTCCTGCGATGTACGGCAGCGAGAGTTCGATCTCGCGGAGCGCCATCTGGGCCGCAGGACCGCTCTCGTGTCCGGGCATGGCGAGCGGCCCGCGGATGTCTTGCTCGTGCACCCAGTAGTCGAACACTCGTATTGCCATGAACCGTCCGTAGGTCTGCGGACCAACCGGTGTCATCGAAGGCAACGCCATCTGGTCAGCGGTGTAGGTCGCCATCTCGGCCCGGCGGGCGGTGATCGTGGCTCGGTACGCCGCAAGCAGCGCCGCGTTGTCGAGACCGCTCACCTGGGCGACGTAGTCCGCGACCTTGTCGAAGGGAACGGTGTCGGTCCAGGATCCGGGAGTTTCGCCGATGAGCATCGCTTCGATGCCAGCGAGGTGGGTCGCGATGCCGCGTACGTCCCAGTCGGGACAATAAGACTGCACCCGCCACTGATCATCGTCGAGCTCACCCAAGAGCGCATCGACCGAATCCATGCAGGTTTGCAGATGAGTGATTGCTTCGAGGCTCATGAGTTTCGCTCTCCACGTTCGACAGCACGACCCATTGCTTTGAATCCTTCGTCGGTGAAACCAACTTCGGTGCCGCGGTTGATACTGATCCAGTCGCGAGCTTCGAGATAGGGCTTGAACGTTGCTGCGATTGCCCTCTCGTCGCGTTTACGCTTGGGTTGTTGGAGCTCGTAGAGGTGGGGAAATTCGGTCCACGCAGTCACGGCATCCCAGAGGCGCAGGGCTGCGTCGCCCATCGGCGGGTCGATGAGCACCGGGCCAAATAGTGCATGATCGTCGAAGAACAACGTCGGCACCCCGTAGCCGCCAGCATCCATGACTCGCTGATGATCAGCCTTGATTTCGTCGTGGGTGGTCGGATCGGCAATCGATTCGTCGACAACGCCCGGGTCAAGCCCGAGCTCGGCCAGCAGGTGACGGGCAACATCGGGCTCGTGGACCCGCTGGCCTTCTTCATGAAGCGCCCGACCAGATCGTTCGTACCACCGATCGAGATCGTCCATGCTGCTACGCCGCAAGATGGCGCCGATACGCATCATCGACCATCCATAGGACCAGTCACGCTCCCAGGGGTGCTTTTTGCCTTCGATGCGATTGACCTCTTCGAGGCTGAAGAATCTCCAGTTGATGTCGAGTCCGTTCTGGGCTCGCACATCTCGAATCCACTTGGCGGTTTGGTAGGCGTAGGGGCAGAGCACATCGAAGTGGAAGTCGACCGTAGACGTGTCTTGTGGGCTCATTGGTTACTCCTGCGGGTTCTGGCTCTGAGGCGACACTAGGCCCCAGGTGTGCTGGGGCAAAACGCAAACAACGCCCCGACACCGCAGTGCCGGGGCGTAGCTATAGGTACTGTTGCGTTGCGTATGAGTTAGTCGCGAACCTCGCGGCGCACGCCGAGCGCGAATGCACCGGCAGACAAGAGGCCGGCGCCGGCGATGGCGAGTGCTGCTGATTCGTTGCCGGTGTGGGCGAGTTCGCCGACTGAAACCGTTTCGGTGCCAACCTTGGCTGCGGCTGGTGCAGAGGCAGGTACAGAGGCTGGAGCTTCCATGCCCATGCTCGCCAGGCAGATGCCGACGTCGCTCACACGGCTGAGGTCAAGACCTGCGTCGCAGAAGTCGCCGCGAATGCCGTCGCAGTTGATGTCAAACCCGTGGGCGCAGTTGAAGCTACAAGCGGGGCCGCCGGTCGTGATCAAATGGCGGCTGCCGTCGGTGCCTTCGTAGACATTGCCGACGCCCATGGTCGCAGCGGCAGGGTCGCCTTGGACCGTGTCGCTTGCGATGCATTTGGCGTCGGTGCCAAAGAACTGATCTGAACCTTGCTGTGCGTCGCTGGTTGCTGGTGCCACCATAATTACTGTCAACATCATTGAGAGTACTGCCGCGAGCATGAGCGCTCGCTTCGTGACTGTGCCCATTGTGTGTTCCCATCTCCGGCCGGTCGACGAACGCCCCGCAGGTTGCGCGGCCACCAATTCGACGTCTCGGCGTACCGAGTAAACATAGCAAGGGGGGTGACCGCGACGAAGCTTTTCTTTGTGGTATTCGCGATCATTCCGGAGTTGGGCGTTTCTCGAGTGGTGGGTGAGCTTGTTGTTGACGGTGGTGACCGGGTCCGAGTCGGCGCTCGCTGATCCTCAGTTGTCGATGCGGCAGTTAGCGTTGTGATGGCAGCGCGACCACGCCAGGCTGCAAACCATGACGTCGAACTTCGTGCCGGTTTCTGCTCTTCCTGATGACCCCGAAGGCGACGACTCGTGGGTTTTGTCTCGTGGCGGCAAGGTCTTGCTGGTCGATGACATGACGACGGGTCCGCGCCCGCTCACGACCGACGAAGCGAACCAGATCGCGCACCACGTGGCTCAACCCCTCGTCCTTGGTCGATTCGAATCCGAGACCGCACACTGGTGGACGGGCCAGATCGACGACAGCTTCGATCCGTTCGATGCGCCATTGCCTGGGCTGATCTTCAGCGATCTGCGCCAACTCATGGCAACACTGGATCCGGCCGTGTGGAATGTCGCGGGACGAGCAACGCAGATCTCAGACTGGTTCCGCGACCACCAGATGTGTGGCCGCTGTGGCACCCGGATGGAGATGAGCGCGAGCGAACGGTCGATGAAGTGTCCCGTCGATGGGCTGGTTTCGTACCCGCGACTGTCCCCAGCAGTCATCGTGCTCGTCGAACATCCCGACGGTCGAGCGCTGCTGGCGAGCAATGTGGCTTGGCGGGGCCCGCGACCGATGTACTCCACGCTTGCCGGCTTTGTCGAGCCGGGTGAGTCACTCGAAGACTGCATTCATCGCGAGATTCTCGAAGAAGTCGGGCTGCAGGTCGACAGCATCCGCTACTTCGACAGCCAACCATGGCCCTTCCCGAACTCGTTGATGCTTGGGTTCTTTGCTGGGTATGCGGGCGGCGAGATTACGCCAGCTCCCGATGAGATCGCCGACGCCCAATGGTTCGCCAAAGACGATCTGCCTACCATCCCCCCGAGAGCCAGCATCGCACGAGCGCTCATCGACGACTGGTTGTCGCGCTAGTCGCACCGCCAGCCTCGACGGCACTCGGTACTGCGATCGTCAGTCATGTCGAGCATCAACAGGTGCAGTGTCGTGCCCCTGACCGTCGGATCATCTCTGGGATCATCAGCATTCGGCGCTAAATCAGCCAATCCCAGAAGCCGAGGAGATTGAGTGCCAGGGCCACGGCCGCGACGATCATGACGATGCGGATCCACTTCTCGCCGCCGCGGACTGCGAACTTGGCGCCAACCCAACCTCCTGCGCTCAGGCCGATGGCCAGCAAGATTGCAGGAACCCAATCGACGTTGCCCTGAATGATGAACACCGGCAGCGCAATGATGGTTGCAAAGAAGATGAAGATGACTTTGACCACGTTGGCGGTGATGAGATCGAAGCCCGATCGACTCAGCGCGGCCAGCAACACCAGACCAACGCCAGCCTGAATCGCGCCGGCATATAGGCCAATGCAGAAAAACACGGCAATGGTGACTCGGTCCGTCCATGGTTTGGCATCGGCCTTGACATTGGGCCTGTAGATCGTCAACAAGATCAGTGGGATCATGATCAGCCCGAAGACGGTTTCGAAGGTCTCGTCGGTCAACCGGCTGATTCCATAGGCACCCACAAGTGACCCGACGATGGCGGGTGCGATTATCGTTGCAAGCTTGCTGGGTATCGCAATTCCTTCCCTTCGATAGGACTGCAACGATGACAGGTTCGACGTCAAGATGCCGACGCGGTTCGAACCGTTGGCTGCAACACCTGGCACGCCCGCCAATACCAGCAGCGGCACCGTCAACATGGAACCGCCGCCAGCCATGGCGTTGACCGCTCCCGCGAACGCGCCGCCAACCAAAAGCAGGATCGCCTCGAACCATGTCACCGTGCGAGTCTAGGTACTTGCTTCGCCTCGCCGAAGAAGCTGGCTTATGGCGCGCGGCGAGCGCCGGTCGCCGTGCGCAGCTGTGCGATAGTAGGCACCCCGACAGATCGGCAGAGGAAGCCAGCCATGCAAAACCCCTTCGACACCTGGCTCGACGTCGCGCAGCGAGCTCTTGCGCCGACTAAGGCGAGCGATCAGGAGTGAGCAACGCATTTGTCTATGTCATGGCTGCAGCTGCCTTTGGAAGTTCGTGGCTGGTCAAACAATGGCTGAAGAAGACCTACGCCACGTGGAGCCAAGTGCCAAACACCTACCAGATCACCGGAGCACAGGCAGCAGCTGCAATTCTGGCCAAAAGGGGCATCACCAACGTCAAGATCGAACGGGTCAAGGGAAAGCTGACCGATCATTTCGATCCGGTGCGCGACATTCTGCGGCTATCTGAGTCGAACCACGACAGCGTCAGCGTTGCCGCAATGGCGGTATCGGCGCACGAAGCGGGCCACGCCATTCAGGACTACCGCGATGACATTCGGCTTCGACTTCGAAAGTACATGGTGCCGGTGGCCGCATTCGGCGGACGATTCTCGCCCTATCTGCTCATGGGTGGGTTCCTGCTGGGCAGCTCATTGATGCTGCGGCTCGGAGCGTTCCTGCTGGTGGGCACACTCGTGTTCCAGCTGCTCACGTTGCCGGTCGAGTTCAACGCCAGCCGCCGAGCGCTCGCCAACCTTGAAGAATTGGGCTTCACCGACCCCGACCAGCGCAAAGGGACCCGCAAAGTGCTGACCGCAGCGGCACTCACCTATGTTGCCGCCGCAGCTACGTCGATCGCCTACATCGCGACAATATGGGCGACAACCCGAGGTCGACGCCTCTGAACGCTGCTGCGTCGCAATGCGCGGGGCGACATGGCGCGGCCAAGCGCGACCTCGCTAACGCGCACGAAACGGCAATTGGTCGCTTCGCATGTCGTGCTCGCGCATGCGGAAGGCGACAAGGTCACCAACACTGATGGCCCCGACCAGCGCATCGTTGCTCATGACAGGCATATGGCGAAGCCGCTTGATGGTCGCTATCTCCATCACGTCGGAGACAACATCGGTGAGCTCAACCGTCGTGATATCGGTTGTCATGTAGTCGCCAGCGCTGCCGTCGACGAAACCGACGCCGTGGTCATGCAGCGCAACGACGACGTCTCGTTCGGACAAGATGCCCGCAACGGTCGAGCCGTCTGCGGATACCACGACCGATCCAATGCGCAGATCGCTCATGAGTTCCAGGGCCTCGCCTATCGGCGCGTCGGGCCTGACGGTGACGATCGCAGGCGTGGACTTGCGATGCAGGATTGTCTCGACCGTGGTGTTCTCTTCGGCTTGCTCGCCGACGGTGTCGACCACTTGATGAGCCGGGACAGAAACTCTGAAGCGGTCGCCCGGATCTGCCGGAAAGCCGAGTCGAGAGTAGTAGGCCGCAACCTGATCGATCTCGAAGTCGCCGACTGGATCGATGCTGATGAGCGACATCGGGGGTGTGCGTCGAGCAGCTTCGAGAAGAAGCCGACGGCCGATACCCCGATTGCGAAAGCCCTCGACCACGACGTGCTCCCAGATGACCAAGCCGCCAACAAGATCGCTTGTGCCAGCCAGATAGCCGACAACGGAATCATCGAACCGAGCCAGCAGCACCACATCGGTCTCGCTGGCATCAGCAATCGAAAGGTCTGCCAGATCGACCGTGCCTATAGGACCGCGGCCCTCGAGCACGTCGGCTGCAGTGCCCTGGCTGAAACTAACTACGCTCAAGATTCCTCTTCGTCACGCTTCTGGGCCCACGTCGGGCCGGCCAAAACAAGGCTACCGAACGCCTTGAGACTACGCGTATCGGCGAAGCGCTGTCCGAGCCCAAGAAGTGGACGGTCCCCGACAAACGTGAGCGGACTACCAGCGGTTGCGGGGGAGGCGGAGGAAGGGCCACGGGTTGGGCATGGGGTCGACCGTGACTTCGACGAGGCACGGGCCGTCGTGGTCGATCGACGCACCGAGTGCCGGCACCAGCGACTCGGGGGAATCAGCGTGCCAGTACTTGACGCCGAAGCTCTGGGCCAGCAGCCTCATATCGGGGTTTTGCAACGTGCTTGCGATGGTCCGATCCTCGCCGAAGCGCTCTTGCTGAATGCGGCGTACGTTGCCATAGGCGTTGTTGTTGAACAACAAGATGTTGCACGCGATGTTGTGCTGAACCGCGGTTGCAAGCTCGGTTGCGGTGAACAGAAATCCACCATCGCCGGTGATGCCAACGACTGGCCGGTCCGTAGCGGCCGATGCGCCGATGGCCACTGCGGTGCCGGCACCGAGCGTGCCCGCCGCGCCCGACGACAAGAAGGTACGCGGCTGCAGGTGGTCATAGAACAGGTGGGCGGCGAAACCGATCTGGGTGACATCTTCGACGATGACACCGTCGTCGGGGAGAACGTCGCGGATCGCCGCGGTGTAGGACCGCTGTGGTTCGAGATGCGACGTGCGGTCGTCGAACGACGCTCGGATCATGTCCAGCTCGGGAACCCGTGATTGCCGGCTCAGTGGTCCAATGGCATCGATCAGAGCTCGACACGCCTGGTCGGCGTCGGCGTGGAGTCCAACGGTTGTGATGCCGTGACGATCGAGTTCGTCTTCGTCGACATTGATCTGGATGAGCGTCATGCCATCGTCGTACCCCCAACTTCCCAACGGCCATTCGAGTCGGCTTCCGATTCCGACCACGACGTCGGCAGTTGGCCAGAGGTCGTGGGCGCCGGTTATGGGCACGAACAACGGGTGTTGAGTGGGCACAACACCGTGGCCCATCCGGCGGGTCGTGACGGCCGCCTGCACCAGTTCGGCCAATGCGACGACCGATTCGCTAGCCCCATACGCGCCGGAGCCCAGCACGAAGAGCGGTCGCTCTGCCGATGCGATCATCGCTGCGGCCTGTTCGACCTTGCTCGGGTCAAGCGCTGGCATCGTGACAGAAGGGGCGCTGATCGACCCGGTCGCGGGTTTGGACCACACATCGACCGGTACTTCGATGCTTACAGGACGGGGGAGCCCGGAGTGCACGTGGTCGACCGCAGCCTGGATCTCATCGGCGGCGGTACCTGGATCGTGCACGACGGCAGTGTGCTTTGTCAGCTGCTTCAAGATGGCGGTCTGGTCAGGCAGGTCATGCAATGCGCCAAAATGACGGCCCTGCTGGCTGGTCGCGATCTGACCGATGACGGCAAGCACGCGCGCATAGCCCCAGTAGGCGCTGGTGAGCGCACCCGACGCGTTCAGCATGCCGGGGCCAGGCACAACACAACACGCTGCTGGTTTACCGGTGACTTGGGCGGCGCCCATGGCCATGTAGGCCGCACCCTGCTCATGCCGGGTCACGATCGGCCGGATACTCGGCGAGTCGAAGAGCGCATTGAAGAAGTCATCGTTCTGCACGCCCGGAATACAGAAGAGTTGATCGATGTCACTCTGCGTCAACGCATCGACAACCAAATGGGCAACGCTCTGTTCAGCCATGCCACGAGAGTAACGCGGCGGCGCCTTCCGGCTGGAAGGCGCCCGAGCGTTTGGGGCATCTGGTGGAAGCAGATGAGAATGGCAGCATGAGTGACCCGATACGAATCGCAAACTGTTCCGGCTTCTTTGGCGACCGGCCCTCGGCTGCTCGCGAGATGGTCGACGGTGGACCGATCGACGTACTCACCGGCGACTGGCTCGCGGAACTCACGATGTTGATTTTGAGTCGCATCAAGGCCAAACATCCAACGGGGGGATATGCCCGCACGTTTGTTCAGCAGATGGAAGAGGTCATGGGCACGTGCCTGGACAAGGGCATCAAGGTGGTTACCAACGCCGGTGGCCTTGCCCCCGATGGGTGCGCTGATGCAGTAGCGGAAGTAGCTGCCAAGTTGGGTCTTTCGCCGACCATTGCCTATATCGACGGCGATGATTTGCTGCCTCGGGTCGAAGATCTGGCCGCCGCAGGGTCACTTCAGCCCTTCTACGACGGGGGTGACCTTGGTGATCTGAGCAACTACGTGAGCGCCAACGCGTACCTTGGCTGCTTCGGCATTGTCGAAGCATTGAACAAAGGCGCCGACATAGTTGTCACCGGGCGAGTCACCGACGCCGCAGTGGTATGTGGTCCCGCAGCCTGGCATCACGGCTGGACCAAGGCAGACCTCGATCAGCTTGCGGGGGCAGTCGTTGCTGGCCATGTCATCGAGTGCAGTGGTCAGGCAACCGGAGGCAACTACTCTTTCTTTCACGAGATCGAGGGTTACACCGAGGTCGGCGGCCGCGCTCGGTTCGGGTTCCCGTGGGCCGACGTCGCCGAAGACGGATCGTGCGTGATCGGCAAGCACGATGGCACCGGTGGCGTAGTGAACACCGAGACCATCACGAGTCAGCTTTTGTACGAGATTGGTTCACCGTCGTATCTGGGCCCAGATGTCACCACCCGGTTCGAGACCATCGAACTCGAGCAAGTCGACAAGGACCGGGTCCGCATCACCGGGGCCAGGGGCGAGGCCCCACCAACCACACTCAAGGTTGCCATGAACGAAATGGGTGGCTACCGCAACAGCTTCACCGTGGCGCTCACCGGACTCGACATCGAAGAGAAGGCAGCGCTGGCCGAAGCCGCCTTTTGGGACGCCTGCCCGAACACCGCCGATGACTTCGAGCAAATCACCGCCCGACTCATCCGAACCGACAAGCAAGATCCGCATACGCAGGAGGAGGCCACCGCGATCTGGCGGGTCACGGTCAAGGACCACGACGAACGCAAGGTCGGTCGGGCCTTCTCCAACGCCAACACCCATACCGGCCTGAGTTCGATTCCAGGAATGTACGGGCTGAGTGGCGGGCCAGGGGCAGCCTCGCCCTATGGCGTCTACCGACCCGCGACTGTGCCCAGCGACGTGGTGCCGCAATATGTCCACGTGTTGGGGGCCAACACCGTGCAGGTCGATTCGGTTGCACCTACGGGTGCCAAACTCGACATCGCGGTGGCGTCCGCGTCTCCGGCCATGGTGGGACCGACCACGATGGCGCCACTAGGCCGTGTCGTCGGCACGCGATCTGGTGACAAAGGTGGCGACGCCAACCTGGGTGTCTACGCCCGGACCGACGACGGGTGGGCGTGGGTCGACTCGTTTTTGACGGTCGAAAAGATCCATGAGCTGTTGCCCGAGACCGCCGACCTGGCCGTCGAGAAGTACCGGTTGCCGGCGATCCGGTCGATGAACTTCTTGATCCGCGGCCTGCTCGAAGAGGGTGTGGCCGCATCGACTCGCCAGGACGCACAGGCCAAGGCACTGGGCGAATGGCTCCGCGCCCGCTACGTGCCGATCCCGAACAGCCTGCTGACTTGACCCGGGCCGGTCGCCGCAAATCGCACACCAATTTGGAGGCGCAGTGGTGTAGTAGGCACCATCGCAGTACACAAAGAGGAGATCTCGATGAGATTGAAAAACAAGATCGCAGTCGTCACCGGCGCCGCAAGCGGCATCGGCGAAGGAACAGCCCGACGATTCGTAGCCGAGGGCGCCAAGGTCGTGATCGCCGACTTTCAACAAGACGCTGGCGCTGCGCTGGCTGACGAACTCGGCGATGCAGCTGTCTTCCATCACACCGATGTCACCCAAGAGGACCAGGTAGCGGCCGCGGTTGACCTGGCTGTTAGCACGTGGGGCAGCCTCGACGTGATGTTCAACAATGCCGGCATTGTCGGCGTTGTTGGCCCGATCTCTGAGACCACCGGCGATGCGTGGAACCGCACGATTGACGTACTGCTTCACGGCGTATTCCACGGGGTCAAGCACGCTGCAAGAGTGATGGGGCCACAGGGCTCGGGGTCGATCATGTCGACGTCGTCGACCGCCGGTGTGATGGGCGGCTTGGGCCCTCATGGCTATACGGCGGCCAAGCACGCAGTTATCGGCCTCACCAAGTCAGTGGCAAACGAACTGGCGCAATACGGCGTGCGGGTCAACGCTATTTCGCCTGGGAACACGGTCACTGCGATGACTGCGGGCGTCGGTACTGGTGACCACACCGACATCGAAGGCGCCACCGAGTTCATCGCGAAAGGATCACCGCTCGGATACGCCGGGTTCCCCGAGGACATCGCCAATGCAGCTCTTTATCTTGCGAGCGACGAGTCGCGCTACGTGAGCGGGCACACCCTGGTGGTCGACGCAGGCCAGACGACATCGGGCATGACGGTGAACCGCTTCCACAACGGCGACGCTCGGGTCTTTGGCGCTGCGGGTCAGGTCGACAGCGCCTAGCCGCCTGGGGGCGGGCTGGATTACGATTCTTGAGGCGAATACGGATGGCTCTGGAACCGCACTCGCCCCAAGAATGCGAGATCAGTGATTCTGGGTGCTGGCCCAGGTGGTGGCGCCCATAGCGATCGGAATCGTGAGTGCTGCGGACAGGATCAATGACTCTTGGGGGCCACTCTTCCAGAAGACGCCCGAAGTGACCATCACGACGTAAGGCAACATCGCGACCGCAGCGACGCGCATCGTCATGCTGTGAACTCGTTGGCTCACGCGCGACTTCAACAGTTCGCCCGTTGTTGCGAAGAACAAGGCATAGGTGACGGGAGCGAGCAACACGAGCAGCAGGGTCGATGCGCGGCTCCAGTCTTGGTTGTAAGCAGATCCTCGGACAAACATGAGGCTGGTGACGGGACCTGACAGCATCAAGAACAGCGGGACGGTGGCGAGCAGCGCCACGCCTGCACTGAGCGCAGTCCAGGCTCCGGCGGTGGTTTGCGATGCAGTCTTGTCACTGAGTGCTGCTGCGGAGATTGCGACGGCCATGCTGAATCAATCGGCTCGCGCAACGCCTGTTTAAGGCCCATTGGGGCAATTGGGTTGTTTCGCCCAACTTGCGCAACTGGGTTCTTTGGCCCAGCGTGCGAGTGTGCCAACAGCACCTGTCAGGTTGCGGTCACCGGTTCATGATGACGTCGAAGTCGACAAGCGTGTGCACCTGCAGTTCTTCGAGTGTTTCGGGCGAGGCCTTGTTCACCAGTATCGATGCCCCGAGGTACGAGGCCCCGAGTAGCCGGATCATGTTGCCGACCGCTCGTATGGTGTTTCCGGTGGTGATCCAGTCGTCGACGATGATCACGCGGTCGCTGGCCTCGAGGTCAAAAGATCTCCCTATGAAGTGTTCGCTTGTTCCCTTCCAGGTTGGCTTCGACTCGACCGGAATATCGGCACCCGGGTGGTTGCTATTGGCCTTGCGCGCAAGCACCAGACCAGCTCCGAGCTCGAGGGCCACGAGCGAACCAAGGATCGGGCCACGAGCCTCGGGTGCCATCACCGCGCTGACGTCGAGGTTCCTGAACGGACGAGCCAGCTCGGTCGCGATGACGCGGAGCAGGTTGGGATCTCGGAGCGCCCCGGCTACGTCGGGATGGTCGTTTACAAGCGGGAAGCTCGATCTCAGTAGTGACAAATCAGCACTCATCTTGGGCGCAATCCTACTGACGGGCCGACGCTACGGTGAGCGATATGAGCATTATGAGTGATTCGAATCCAACGGCATCTCGATGGTCTGCAGTCTCGGAGCGGGTGCGGTCAGACGGGGCCGATGCACTGATACTGAGTCGGGGATTTGACCTTGTTTATCTCACCGGGTACGCCGCGATGGCCAGCGAGCGGCTCACCGCGTTCGTGGGCCTCGCCGCCGCAAAGCAGCGCCCAACCATGATCGCGCCCAAGATCGAGGTCCCCGAGATCCCCGCATCTGATGACTTCGCAGTGCAGGGCTGGACCGACGACGAAGATCCTGTCGCAATGATTGTTGCGCTCATCGCAGGAGCGCGCCGAGTGCTCGTGTCCGATGAGATGTGGGCGCACTATTTATTGCGACTCCAGGCTGCAATGCCAGCCACCGAATTCGTCTCGCTGAGTGACAGTCTTGGCGGGCTTCGCTCCATCAAGACCGATGCCGAAATGCAGGCCCTCCAGACGGTAGGAGGGTTGGCCAACGAGGTCGCAGCCCAGATTCAGCGAGGCGAGGTTCCGCTGGTTGGAAGAACAGAACTCGAAATCGAGGCGGACGTGACCGCCCGGTTGCTCGCTATCGGGCATGAGACAGTCGAGTTCTGCATCGTTGCGTCGGGTCCGAACTCGGCGAGCCCGCATCACACGCCAACCGATCGAGTCGTGCAGGCCAATGAGATGGTGTTGTTCGACTTCGGCGGCAAACACAAGGGCTATTGCTCCGACATCACCCGATGTGTGTGGACCGGCGCCATCCCCGACGATGTCGCAGCCACCTACGCAACGCTGCGCAAGGCGCAACAGGCTGCGGTCGACGCCGCACGCCCCGGAGCCACGCTTGGCGATGTCGATGCTGCGGCACGAAATGTCATCGCCGACGCTGGGTTCGGCGAACACTTCATCCACCGCACCGGGCACGGCATCGGAACCGAGGTACACGAACAGCCCTACGTCATTGCTGGCAGCGACGAAACCGTGGTGGCAGGTCATGCCTTCAGCATCGAGCCAGGAATTTACCTCGCAGACCAGTGGGGCATGCGACTCGAAGACATTGTCGTGGTTGTCGACGGCGGCGCAATCCGTTGCAGCACGACCGACCACGCCCTGATTGCAGTCGGTGCGTAGCTCACTGTTCAGGTCTTCGGGATGAGCTGAGTAGTTTCGACGATGCGCGAGTCTAAAAGCGCGGCCGCACGAATCGGAGCGATTGCTTGGTAGTCGGGGTCGTTGAACATCTCGATGAATTGGGCTCGCGTCGGATAGCGCACCAAGATCACGATGTCCCAGTCTTCGCCGCCGATCACCGTTTCGTGAGCTCGGCCCATCCAGATTGGTTCGCCCCCGAAGCGAGAACCGAGTTCGGCGAACTTGCTGCCGTACACGGTGTAGGCCTCGCGCCCAGTCATTCCGTCGACGCCGAAACCTTCGGCTGCGGTCTTGCGGTACTTCAACAAATTTAGCATCACGAGCGGAGCGTCAGGATCGCTGTCGCGCATCGCTTCGATCACGTCGTAGTCAGCATGCAGATGGTTCATGGGCCGAAGCTACTGGTTGGAGCTCGGGTGCGTGCCAGCGAAGAGCGCGTCGGTGCGGCCCTGGATGCCATGGGCGCTCATATCGATGGCAAGAAGCGCTCCGGCCTTCACGCCTTTGCGACGGGAAACGCTTGCGGCGTCGTCATCGCCTGCGTCAATGCTGGTGACGAACAAAGTGTCCAGGTTCGGCCCACCGAAGCACGGCATCGTCGGCAGCTCCACCGGTAGCTCGATTCGCTGGTCGACAGTGCCATCGGGCGCCACCCGAGTGAGGGCCCAGCCGCGAACCGAGGCTGACCAATAAAAGCCGTCGGCATCGACGCAGGCACCATCGGGTTTGCCCTCGACCTGGTCGTAGTCGAAGAAGACTCGTTCATTGCGGCGCATGCCGGTAGCTGGGTCGTAGTCCCACGCAAGCACCTGTTTGGTGGGGGTGTCAGCCCAGTACATCAGGTCACGGTCGGGGTCGAAGGCGCACCCGTTGGAGGTACCAACCGCTCGGCGCAGTGCGGTCGACGAACCGTCGGCTTCGACCGAGTGCAGCGAGCCGACGAACCTTCCTGCTCGGGTTGACTCGTACATCGTGCCTACGACGAATCGGCCTGCGGGGTCGGTGCGCCCATCGTTCATGCGGATCCCAGCGCCCTGTTGTTCCAACACAACAAACGGAGCGGTCGCACCGGTTTCCCAATCGAACCAGACAACTTCGTGCTCGCTGGACATCAACAGCTTTGCTGGCTCAGCTGTCAACGCAAGTGAGCCAGGGCGGCCGGGCGTGGCTCGAAGCTCGTCGACGCCGGTGCTCGGGTCATAGCGGTGCACCGCCTTGCCATCGATGTCGATCCAATACAGCGCCTGCTCGGCCTCGGACCACAACGGGCTTTCTCCCAGCTCGGCTGGTTCCGCAACCACAACTTCGATGTCTGTCATGGGCGCAGGCTAGGCGGCTCGCTGATTCCGGGCCAACGGGGGCGCGAGCGGTTGGACGTCGTGGCCGAAATCCTCGGCAGCTCGGACCGCCATCGAAAATCAACTACGGGTCAGACAGTCGACCATCTGGATGCGTCGGGGCGTCCAGGTAGTTGCCGATCAGCAGACTTCATGTCCGACGTGCCTAAACCAAGATCGCCGAGTGTTTTGCTGAGCGGGTCTATGGGCCCCATCGGCTCGGTGCTCGACGAGGCGAGATGCTCGTGGGGCACGGCGATCCCATAACCAGCGGAGCCGATTCGGCGGTCGTGCGCTTGCTGGCAGCTTCTAGCGCTCGCTAGCCCAGATCATCAACCCTGATAGGTACCCGAGGGTGCGCAGAGTGACTGCGTCGACGGCGCCAGGCCAGCGCGGTTCGCAAGAGTTTCCCAGCCGCTGAAGCTCGGCGGTACGAAGATGGCGATCCATTGCTCGCCTGGTTGATCAGGGTTCACAAATCCGAAGTCCAAGATGTTGATTGAGTTGCCGCTGTAGCCAATGGCGGCCACAACCGATGTGAGTGTCTCTCGGTCGACGTTGCTGCTGGACGCAACGAAGGACTGGGAGGGGTCATAGCCCGACCCGGCTCCGAGAACACCCGCAAATTGCAACGGGCAGTTCGACGCCAAGATGGTGACGGGTTGCGCGCAGCCGGCCGCGAAGCCTGATTGCGCAATCGCGCTGCGCAAGCTGCCTGCAACGCCGCCAACCCGGGCGCCGGCGTAGATCACAAGTCGGTCAAGTGCGCATTCGGCGCCGTCGACACCGCCGCCAGTGCCGAGTGTCTCGCCGTTCGAGGCGGGCGCAGGAGGAGCGGCGGCAGCGTCTGGTTCAGCAGTATCGGTGCTGGTTGTGCTGGCCGTGTCGCCGTTGGTCACATCGACCGGTTCGGTGAGTGGTTCGTCTTGGTCACCAGCATCGCTGGTGTCGGGTTCGCTGGTGTCGGGTTCGCTGGTGTCGGGTTCGCTGGTGTCGGGTTCGCTGGTGTCGGGTTCGCTGGTGTCACCCTCGTTGGCGTCGATGTCATTTGCAGGGTCGGTTGTGTCTGGCACATCGCTAGTCGTGCCGTTGGGGTCGCCAGCATCTGCATCGCTGGTGTCACCATCGTCGGTTGTTGCCTCGTCGTCGGGCAGGTCATCGGTTTCGATGACGGTGACACTGTTGCCGTCATCGGCGGTCTGGTCTGCGGCAGCGTCGTCGGGTTCGACTTCGATCGGGATGACATTGGCGGGGCGTAGTTCCGACGCTACCGATACCCCGGTGCTGTCGGATCGAAATGAGGCGCCAATGAGGGCCGCGCACAACACAATGACACCTGCTGCGATACCTGTAGCAATACGCCGCCAGCGGCTCAGCGTCATGACAACCTCCAAAGGTCCCGGACCAATAGTAGATGGGGCCCTACCATTGTGGGGTGACCCCCGAAACGCAAGAACGTAATCCCTTTGTTGCCGTAGCGACGCTCGTTGTTCTTTTGGCGCTCGTCGCCGGGCTTGCCGCGAGATACGGCGTGAACAACGTTGTGGCCGTGATCTGTGTCGGTATCGCCATTGTTGGCACCTGGCTGCTGTTGTCGCCCCAAGTCGAGCGACTCGAATCGGCTGGCGCTGGTGTCGGCACGGTGCCGCGCTCGAACGGACCCCAAGAGTCTGCAACGGGCACCGTGTCTGCGCTGACATCGGTGGCTCCTGAAAAGAACGGTCGGCAGCGGCTGCGGAGTCAACCCCGCACTGCAGTGGGGTTCGAAGCCGACAACGATGGAGCTCGCAGCGGTGGCCCCATGTCGCTGCCGAACGACGATGATCTTTTTGCCGAGTCAGCTATGCAGGTCCAGGCGCTTGGTCAGCTGCCACAAAACGCACAGACCACGCGGGTCGAATCCACGGTCGATCCGGCGGCCACGATCAGCGGTGCGTACACCCTGGGGAGGTTCGAGGTTCGCGCCGCCAGCCGGCGAGGGTCCGATCACACAATCTTGAATGAATCACGCCAAGACGACTATGTCGTGGCCCAGGCTGGCAATGGCCGGTACCTCGTGGTCGTCGTGGCCGATGGCCAAGGCGCGGCCGAGAATGCGCACTTCGGTTCATACTGGGCAACTCGCTTGCTGGCACAAACCATCGATCTGCACCTTCGCGAAGGTGTACCGGGGATCGAACAGATGCTGTCCCGCACCCGAGACGAAGTCAGCGCACTGTTCGACCAGCGCTTTACCGATGGCACCAAGATGCGCAGCATTGCAACCACGTTGGTTGGGTTGATTGCTCCGGTCGATGGTGGCCCGGCTGCAGGTTTTCGAGTTGGCGATAGCGATATCTTGATTGATGGCCCGACTGGCTGGACTTCGGTATTTGGCCCGACGACCACCGACATGGCCGAAGCAGTGTTTCCCCGCACGATCGATGCTGAGGTTGCGCCCTTGAACTTCGATGTGAACTGCCTGTTACTCGCCACTGATGGCGTGAGCGAGCCGATTGCCACCAACGAGGTCGTTGCTGGCGCTTACTCAAGGGCACTGACCGCGCCGATCTCCGAGGTCGAATTCGACCAATTGATGTCGTTCCCGCTCGAAGCGGCCCGAGGTGACCGCACCGCCGTCGCCGTCTGGTTCACACCATCACCCAGCTAATTGTTACGTCCCCAGGGGACGTAACAATTCGGTCAGCTGGCTTGTTCGAGGGTCTCGCGGCAGGGGACCTTGCGCATGGGTGTGATTGCAGCGCGGTTGCCGGTTTCGAGACAATGGGCCAGGCTGTGAATACGTTCGCTGGCGGTCGTTTCGTGGAACTTGGGAAAGACGGCATGAACCATGGCTGCCACCGCGCCGCCAAAGAGCTGTCGGCTCACCGAGAAGGCGACCTTGAAGTGTTCGCCGTAGGTCTCACCCGCAGATTCGGGGTGATCGGTGAAGTAGCCCTTGATCGTCATAGCGTAAGCGTAGACCAAAAGCGACGAGAAGATCTCCGCCAAAATTGCAGACATGTGGCACTATTGTGCATCGAAACGCTGCATATTGATTTGCAGCTGCAATAATCGTCTATTGTGGACTTGGTTGATCGGGAATTAGTGCAATTGCTTCAGCAAGATGCGAGTCTCACCGCTCGGGAGCTGGCCGAGCATGTTGGGTTGACACCCACGCCGTGTTGGCGGCGGGTACAAAACCTCGAAGCGTCGGGCGTGATCACTCGCCGGGTCGCACTCGTTGATCCCGCTGCGGTCAACCTTGCGGTTACTGCCTTGGTGCAAATACGAACGAACAATCACACCGCCGAGTGGCTGGACCAGTTCAAGGCTGCGATCGAGCAGTTCCCCGAGGTGATCGAGGCATACCGCACGAGCGGCGAGATCGACTACATGCTGCGGGTCATGGTGCCATCGATCGATGCCTATGACCTCTTCTACAAGCGGCTGATCGACGCTGTCGATCTGTACGACGTGCGCACCATCTTTGCAATGGAGAAGATGAAGCAAACAACCGCGCTACCACTGCACTATCTCGACGACGAGTGAATGAGGTCGGCGCCTAGCTCGGAGGTTCCATTGGTTTGGTCAGTGGCCAGCCCCGCTCGCTGGGGCCGTTCTCGTTCAGGTCGTCGAGTCGGGCAACGGCGTCGTTGAGCGTTGGGATCTCGCCAGCAGGGAGCCACCACAACACATTGACGCCACGGTCCGGCTTCTGGAACCATTCGGTGCGACGGCGTAGATAACTGGCGTGGCCACTCTTGTACATGAAGTGCTTGAGCGAGTCGAGGTCGCGCCACACCGACATGTTCGGTGCCCACAGCGGGCTATCTGCACCGGGCACATCGACGAAGCTCGACGATCCACCACCTTCGTCTTTCAGTCGCCAGATGAAACCGGGCGTGGATTCGGCAAGGGCGTTGACTGGATCGAGAGCGGCAGTGAACTCGGCCATATCGTCGGCATCGAGCGGGGCTCGAAACAGACCGAGGTTGAGCTGGGCTAAGTGATACTCAGGCACTGGTCAAACGTATCGCCCACGAACCACAGTTGTGAGTTGAAACACCCGGTGAGCAACTAGTGGAGGACGATGATCGCTTCGTGCTCGATGGTGGCCACGGGTTTGTCGTCGGCGTACATGCGCATGTCGACCAGCGCCCGTTCGCCGGCGCGCGAGTCGAAGCGCTCGATCAGCTGCGACTCGATGCGGATCTGCGACCCGAGCTTCGCGAGTCCTTCGTGGTAGATCTTGCTCCGCACGTGGATCCATGGGCCTGTGACCAGGTTGTCGACGAAAACTGCATTCGCCAGATTGGCCCAGGTCACCGGGTGCGCGACCTGCAGTTCGGTATACAACGTGAGATCATCGCCGCATCGAATGCCGTAGTCCAAGTGAGTCTCGGTCAACGTGACTTCGAACGGCTCGAGTGGATCGCCGTCGCGCACTGCCGGAGCCGCAGCCTGCCGCCAGAGCTCGAGCGAGGCGCGAGCGTCGCCAGCAACGGTCGCAGTGACCACTGGCAGTGCATCTTGGGTCGACAGCAGGCAGTCGACCCGATCCCGATCAAACACCGGTCGACGCAGACGAAGCTCGCCGCCGCCGCCCGAAAGCCAGTCGATTCCCCACGCTTCGACGGCGGGATGAGTCATATAGGCATACACCGTCGTACCTGCCACGAGCGCAGACTCGAAGCCGGCAGCCCGAGCGCCTTCGTCGGTGTGGATGAGGTTCTCGGCATGGTCGGGCAGGTTGACCGCCGTGGTCGACCATTCGCGAAGTTCAGACATTTTGGTCACAAGTTTCTGTCTAGCGGGTTAGAGGGCAACCAAGCGCGCCTTTGCCGTTGAGCCGTGCCGAATCGCCTTCGATAACACCGGTGACACCGGAACTCGCACCCGCCGGAAACACACCCATTCGCGGTTGGCGACGATGGTCGTCAACAGATCTTGATGAGCGGGGCTTAGACAGCCCACGAACAGATGAAATACCGCCAGGTGATTCCACATCGTCCACGTCGTGCTGGTGCAGTTCGCACTGATTGCCTCGAGCTCTCGCCCGAGGCGCGGTGGTCGTCGCCTCGCTGCCGCCAATATTTCGGGTGGCGCTAGGTCCTATAACGTCGTTGGACTTGAGTGCCGCAATCAGCGCAGGGTCGATCGAGCGCGCCGCGTCAGCCTGAGCTTCTTGGCTCGCCGTCGACGCAAGGAGGGGGTGCACGGCGCGGTGGTCGTCGGGAGCGAACGCCGCCACGGGATCCAGAGCCATACACAACCCTAAACCCGGCGGCGCGTCGACTTTCAAACACGCAGGGCGCAGGTCTTAGGTGAGAATGTCAGGCAGCAGTTCGAGACCCAGCAGGTACAGAACTCCAAGGCCGATACTCATAAGTCCCACGACAACGGCCAGGGTGGCGTAGATCGGGAAACTTCGCTCGGCTTGCAGGAGCCCCGCACCTGCGAGGAGCGCAATAGCGGCATTGGCCACGAGCAGCCCAGCAACCCACAAGGCGAGCAGCACGAGTCCAAAGCTGACCCCGACCGCAGCAGTCGACGCTACGAAGATTGCGATTTGGGTCGGACTCTCGATACCTACACCGTGCAACATGCCGATGCCAGCCGCGGTGCCGTTGCCATAGCGAGCGTCGGCGCTTTCGGGTAGCCCAAGTTCGTGGCGATGGGTATGGCTGTGCCCGTGCGACAGGCGCTGCCGGGCTGCGCCCCACCGACTACGAGGTTTGTCCGACGATCCGGCTCCCACGAGTGGCGCCCAGACACCTACTTCTGTGACTGAATCGACGTGGGCGTGATCGTGGGCATGTTGCGATTCATGGGTGTCGAGTTGGTCGTCGTGGCGATGGTCGTGCTCGTGGTTGACAGCAATGGTGCGCCCGGCAGCCTTGTTTCGGACCCTGCGCAGCCCAGCAAAAGTGCCGTCGATCATCAACATCCACCGACTGCGCAATCGGAAGTCGCGGCCTTTACGCACCAGCTCGAACAAGATCCACACACCAAGTGCAATCAGTGTGATGCCGACGATCCGTCCCATCCAGCTGTCTAGGCCGTCGGGGATGGCAAGCCCAAAGGCAATTGCGGCCGCGCCCAGGCCAAAGACAACTGCACCGTGGCCCACTGCGTACAGCATCGACAACACGAAGCCACGCCGTCGGCTCTCGGCGGTACCGCTGAGATCGGCGATTGCGGCAATGTGGTCCCAGTCGAATCCGTGTCGTACGCCCAGCGTGAACGATGTCAGTAGCAGCCCCAAACCCACACCAACGTCTATCGCAGCAAGCCAGGGTGCGACAACCCCATTCCACTAATCTTGGCGACGTGGCATGGAGCAAAGACAGTTGGTCGATGACGTGCGAAACGTCGGGCGTTGAGCACGCCGTGGATGTGACCACGCCGTTTCGTTACCGCCAACTTGAGTCTGCACCACTGATCGTATGTCTCGACGGGGCCTGGACGGCGGGAACTGTGCGCGACGCCACGCGCATCATGTCGATGAGCGCCGAGGCACCCGAGGCCATCGTCGCATCGATCTCGTTCACCGATGCGACCATGAGTGACTACTTGCGGAGTCGAGCCACGTGGTTCTGTCCAACCGAGTGGGTTCCGCCCGAAATCACCGGCGTCAAGGGTGTCGACGCCGGCGATATGGGTAAGGCCCTCGTCTATCTGGCCTTCATCCGTGATCAGGTACTGCCGAGGCTCACCGCCGAGTATCGGGTTTCGCAACGATGGCTGGTGGGACACAGTTTCAGCGCGCTGTTCGGGCTTCGGGTGCTGTTCGACGAACCAACGCTGTTCGACAAGTACCTGCTTGCCAGTCCATCAATCTGGTGGGACGACCGAGTCATGCTCGAGATCGAAGCCACCTACGCAGCGCAAAACGATGACCTACCTGCGCACGTCTACGCTTCGGCTGGCCAGGACGAAGACGCACTGAGTACCGAGTTCGATATGGGCGAAAACGTGCGCGAGCTCGCACGACGGCTCGACGCTCGGCGGTATCCGAGCTTGCGGCTACGGCAAGAGATCTTGCCCGCCGAGTCGCACAGCTCGACGATCGGAGCGGCGGTGAGCCGGGGGATCCGCTATCTGTTCTCTAACTCAGCCGACCCCGGTAACGACCCCGCCTGACACCCATTCCCTCACATGGTGCGCGGGTCGGCCGCCGGGTTAACGTTGGCGACATGGCAGACGTAACACAAGGCACGGGCCGCAACGGCGACATCGAACTTCCGTGGGTACGCCATGGCATCGACGGCGGCGAGCCGTTGTTGCTCGTAAACGGACTCAGCAGCCCACTCGTGTCCTACGAAGAGGGTTTCGTCTCTGAGCTGAACGATCGAGGGTTCGACGTGGTGCGCTTCGACAACCGAGATGCAGGCAAAGCAACCGCGACCAACGGTGGGTATCTGCTTGTCGATCAAGCAGCCGATGCCGTAGCCGTCATGGACGCGGTTGGTTGGCCGCAGGCGCATGTCTTTGGCATGAGCATGGGGGGAATGATCGTGCAGCAACTGGGGATCAGCTTCGCCGATCGGGTTCGGTCTATCACGTCGCTGATGTCGACCACGGGCAACCCGAAGTTTGGCCGTCCGACCAAAGAAGCTCAGGCCGCGCTGTTGAGCCCGTCGCCGACCGAGCGCGAAGCATGGCTGGATCAGCGGGTGAAGCAGTCAAAGATCTGGGCGTCGCCCGCGCAATGGACGCCAGAGTCCGCTCGCGCCAAGGGTGAACTTCTCTTCGACTATGGCATGAAGCCAAAGCACGTGGTGCATCAGTACAACGCGATCGTGAAGTCGCCGCGGCGCGAAGACGCATTGCGCGCCGTGCAGATCCCCACGCTGGTTCTTCACGGCACCGAGGACACCTTGATCAATCCGACCGGCGGCGAGCGAACTGCCGAGGTCATGCCCAACGCCACGTACATTCCGCTCGATGGCATGGGCCACGATATGCCTGCCTTCTATTGGCCCATCATCGCTGCTCACGTCGCCGAACATGTCGAGGCAATCGCCTAGTGAAGCCGCCGAGATTCGACTTTCGACCGTTGGTCGATGCCGATCTGGCAACAATGCACGCGTGGCTCAACGAGCCGGGTGTTGTGCGCTGGTGGGAAGGTTCGGATGTATCGATGGATGCCGTCGTCGCCGATTACGGATCGCAGCGAACCGATCTCGAGGTTGAGCATTGGATCGCTAGCGTCGACGACAAGCCGTTCGGTTGGATCTGCTGCTGGCCGGTGACCGAGGACCTCGAAGAAGCTGGGCCTTGGTTCCCACTCGGTGTCGCGCAGACCGCAGCTGGCATCGACTATCTGGTTGGCGACACCGATCGACGAGGTCAAGGACTTGGCTCGGCGATGATTCGCGCGTTTGTGTTCAACGTGGTGTTTGGCCGCCACTGCGAATGGACACAAGTCGCAGCGAGCCCCTACGAAGGCAACGTCGGATCATGGAAAGCACTCGAGAAGGCCGGCTTTACCTTCGCAGGAATGGTGCAGTATCCCGACGACGACGAGGGCCCGTGCCACCTCATGATGATGGACCGGCCTGATAATGGCTGGCGTGTGACCGCCGGCCGCTAGTCGTTGAGGTTGTCCGAGAGTGCTCGGTCGAGGAAGGCGGCTTCGTCGGCGTGCCATCGTTGCGACATGGGGTGGTCAGGTAGAAAGTTTGGCGATGCGTGGAACGCACCTGGGTACACGTGCAACTCGCAGGGGACTCCGGCCCGGTTCAGCGCCGAGGCGTAGGCGATGTCCTCGTCGAGGAAAATATCGAGTGTGCCGATGTTGATGTAGGCCGGTGGCAGACCAGACAGGTCATCGCACGTCGTGGGCGAGCTATATGCAGTCGGCGCGCCGCCGCCCAGGTATGCCGCCCACGCCGTTATGTTGGCGGCGCGATTCCATACTCGGGTGTCGTCGATGCCGTGGCTGCTGGGCGTTGAGCTGGTGTGGTCGAGCATCGGATAGATCAATAGTTGCGCAATCGGTGTCGGGCCGCCTTTGTCACGAGCCAGTATTGCCATACCGGCGGCTAGGCCCCCGCCTGCGCTTGCGCCTCCGACCACGATTCGCGACGGGTCGATTCCCAGCTCGCTCGCATTGTTGGCCATGTACAAGAACGCGGCGTAGCAGTCGTGCACCAAGCCAGGCGCAGGCGTTTCGGGCGCCAACCGATAGTCGACCGACACAACCAGGCATTGATGGGCCGAGGCTCTGGTTGCGCATGCCAGGTCGTCGCTATCGGCGTCGAGCAGGACCATGCCGCCGCCATGGATCCACAGCAGCCCCGGCGCGTTTGCGGCGAGGTTGTTGGGTCGGTACAACTTGATGCGCACGTCTGGATCGCTATCGATGCCAGGCACATGCATCTCGGAGACTTCGACATCGGTCGGCATCGGCGGCGCCTCCATGGCGCCGAGGACTGCGTCGAGTCGCACCCGGGCCTGGTCGATGTCGGTCAGGTCGAGGAAGTCCGGAGGTAGGACCGACAAAACCATGCCATGCATCTCGTCGGTTGCTTCATCAAGGTTGATCACGTCGCTCATGCCTCGATATTTCATCACCAAGCGCTCCGAAACAAGTTCCCGCCAGCGCTGAGAGGTTGAGCGGATAGCCAGCGCGAAGCTCCGCTAGCGCTTCACTCTCGGGGCTGCCAAGAAATCTGCACACCTAACCGCTAGCCCCCAAATGCTCCGCGTTCGGATCAGAGCGGCCAGAATGGGTGGCGATGGCAGCATCTCTCATGGATCGGTATCCGGCGATCAGCGATCTCGAGGCGCGGGCGAAGAAGCGCGTGCCTTTCTTTGCGTGGGAGTACCTGGCCAGCGGCACTGGTGCTGACCGTGCGATGGAACGAAACGGCGAGGCGCTCAGCGAGATCACTCTCACTCCTCAGCTCCTCAAGGGCATGTTCGAACCCGACGTCGCGACCAACCTCTTCGGTGTCGACTACGCCGCTCCCATCGGGATTGCGCCCATTGGCCTGACCGGCCTGATCTGGCCGGGCGCCGACGCGGCCCTCGCGGCCGCAGCTGCCGATCGACGCATCCCGTATTGCATGAGCACGGTGTCAACGACCTCGCCCGAATCCGCGGGGCCAGCGTCACAGGGGATGGGCTGGTTTCAGTTGTACCCGCCGCGCGACAAAGACATGCGCGCCGACCTGATCAACCGAGCCCACGAGTCTGGTTTCACCACTCTGGTGGTCACCGCCGACGTGCCCGCTCGGAGCCGGCGCGAGCGGCAAGTCAAGGCCAAGATTCGAGTGCCACCCGTGATCGGCCCCAAGCTGATTGCCCAGTCGGCGATCCATCCCGCGTGGTCGATGGGAGTGCTCCGCAAAGGACTGCCTCGGTTCCGTGCGCTCGAGAAGTACATCGACAAAGCGACTATGCGCAACATCGCCGGCTTCGTTGGCGCAAGCCTCGGCGGAACCTTGTCCTATGACTATCTGGCCGAGGTGCGCAAAGAGTGGCGGGGCCCGATCGTGGTCAAGGGAATCTTGGATCCCGACGATGCCGAGCGCTGTCTGGATCACGGCGCCGACGCCATCCAGGTCTCGAATCACGGCGGCCGCCAGCTCGACGGAGCAATCACCGCCATCGACGCGTTGCCACCGATCGTGGAGCGGGTGGGGCACCGAGTACCCGTGCTGTTCGACAGCGGCGTCAGGTCTGGTCTCGACGTCGCTCGCGCCTTGGCGGTCGGGGCTGACTTCGTCTTTTGTGGTCGCGCGTTCTTGTTCGGCGTCGCGGCGCTCGGGCCAGAAGGGGCCGGTCACGCGTATGACGTTCTGGTCGATGGTCTCACCAACGTCATGGCACAAACCGGCTGCCGCCAACTGGCCGATCTCCCACTACGCCTGTCGTAATCGCCCGCGCCGCGGGGACACTAGATCTCTTCGGCGAGGCCGGCGGGTAGAACTTCGACAAGCAGGTCGCCGGGTTCGACGGCGGCTGACGGAGGCACGACTACACGCGTGACAGTGCCGCTGACCGGAGCCGAGATGGCCGACTCCATCTTCATTGCCTCGATCACGGCAACGGAGTCGCCAGCTTCGATCGTGTCGCCGGGCGCCACGGTGACGTTGACGACACCGCGAAATGGCGCAGGCACATGGCCTGGATTCTGGGCGTTTGCTTTCTCGCTCTCGACTGCATCGCTGGCTGCGTTGCGGTCACGAATATCGATCGGGCGGAATTGCCCGTTGAGCCGGAAGACAACCGAACGCACCCCGTCGTCGTTGGGTTCGCCAACCGACTCGAGCCCGACGAGTACCTTCACGCCGGGCCGCAACTCGACTGAACGATCTTGCTGGTTTAGGTCGAGGCCGTACCAGAAGATACGCGATGGAAGCACCGCAAGGTTGCCGTAGCGGGCGGCTTGCTCTTCGTGATTTGCAGCGGGTCCGGGGAGCAGCAGTCGGTTCAGGACCTTGCGAACGTTGTCGCCTGCGAGAGCCTCTTCGTCGATCGGGTCGAGCTCGACCGGCGTGGGGGTGTAGGTGCGATCTTCGAGCGCTCGCGTGCGGAATGGTTCGGGGAATCCGGCCGGCGGCGTGCCCAGTTCGCCGTGAAGGAACTTGATCACGCTCTCGGGAAGATCGACCGTTTCTGGCTCGTTCTCCAGCTGTGCAGGGGTGACGCCGGATGCGACGAGGTGTAGCGCCAAGTCGCCAACGACCTTCGAGCTCGGTGTGACTTTGATTGGACGACCAAGCAAGATATTGCACGCAGCATAGAGATTTTCGACCTCTTCAAATCGATCGCCCAACCCCAGCGCAATCGCTTGTTGTCGCAGATTCGACAGCTGCCCGCCGGGGATCTCGTGCTTGTACACGGTGCCGGTTGGCGCAGTGAGTCCAGCCTCGAATGGTTTGTACAACGCCCGTACGGCCTCCCAGTACGGCTCGAGCCGGCCAACGGCATCGAGCGAAAGTCCGGTGTCGCGCTCGGTGTGTTCGGTCGCAGCGATGATCGCCGAAATCGAGGGCTGGCTTGTCATGCCCGACAGCGGAGGGGCCGCGCCGTCGACGGCATCGACGCCCGCGTTCACCGCAGCGACGTAGGTGGCGAGCTGCCCGCCCGACGTGTCGTGGCTGTGCAGATGCACTGGTGCGTCGAAGCGATCACGAAGCGCAGTGATGAGTTGCGTTGCGGCCGGTGCCCGCAGCAGCCCGGCCATGTCCTTGACGCACAAGATGTGGGCGCCAGCGTCGATGAGCTTCTCGGCGACACCCAGGTAGTAGTCGAGCGTGTACAGGTCTTCGTTCGGGTTGGTGAGATTGCCGGAGTAGCAGATCGTTCCTTCGGCCACTGCGCCGCATTCGATGGCGGCTTCGATTGCTGGACGCATCTGTTCGATGTCATTGAACGCGTCGAACACCCGGAAGATATCGACGCCGGTGCGGTGGGCTTCGGCGACGAACGTGCGGGCGACGACATCGGGATAGGGGGAGTAGCCAACGGCATTGCGGCCTCGGATCAACATCTGCAGACATAGGTTGGGTGCCGCTGCTCGAAGAGCCTCGAGGCGCTTCCACGGATCTTCGTGCAAGAAGCGAAGCGCAACGTCGAAGGTCGCGCCACCCCAGCATTCGAGGCTCAGCAGCTCGGGTGTTGCATGTGCGATTGCCTCGGCGCCACGGGTGAGATCGATACTGCGAACGCGCGTGGCCAGAATCGACTGGTGTGCATCGCGCAGCGTGGTGTCGGTGATGGCCAGAGGCGTCTGTTCGCGGAGCGAAGCGGCAAATCCGGCTGGGCCGAGACGGTCGAGAAGCTGCTTGCTGCCCTTCGGTGGCTGACCGCTCACCTCGGGGAGTTTGCTGTGTGGGTCGAGTTCGGTCGGGGCGGGCCCATGTGGACGATGCACGGTCACATCGGCCAAGTACCGCAAGAGACGGGTGGACCGATCGGCGCCGACCGAGGCAGCCGTCAGTTCAGGGCGTTCGTCGATGAACGTGGTGGTCACCTGGCCGGAGCGGAAGTCTTCGTTGCTGAGCACGGCTTGCAAGAATGCAAGGTTTGTGGCCACGCCACGGACACGAAACTCAGCAAGCGATCGCTCGGCCCGGCGGACAGCGTCGTCGAACGAACGGCCGCGGCAGGTGAGCTTCACGATGAGCGAGTCGAAGTAAGGGGTAATCTCGTGGCCCACAAATCCACCACTGCCATCGAGACGCACGCCTGCACCGCCCGGGGTTCGATAGGCGAGTAAACGGCCGGTGTCGGGCCGGAAGTCGTTTGCTGGGTCTTCGGCGGTGATGCGGCACTGCAACGCAAAACCACGCAGCGTTACCGACTCTTGGCTCAGTCCCAGGTCAGCCAGAGTGTCTCCGGCCGCGATGCGAAGCTGGGCTTCGACCAAGTCGACGTCGGTGACTTCCTCGGTCACCGTGTGCTCGACCTGGATCCGAGGGTTCATCTCGATGAATACGTGGCGCCCTGATGCGTCGACCAAGAACTCGACCGTGCCAGCGTTGACATAGTCGATGTGGCGGGCGAACTTCACCGCGTCGCTGGTCAGCTCGTCGCGCTGTGCGGCGGTCAGGTTAGGGGCGGGTGCGATCTCGACGACCTTCTGAAAGCGGCGCTGCACCGAGCAGTCACGCTCGAACAGGTGGATGATGTTGCCGTCGTTGTCGCCCAGAACTTGGACCTCGATGTGGCGCACGTCGGTCATGGCTTCTTCGAGGAAGACCGTGGCGTCGCCGAATGCGCTTTCGGCTTCGCGCATTGCGGCGTCGACTGCTTCGGCTAATTCGCTTGGGTGCTCGACGCGACGCATACCGCGCCCGCCGCCACCAGCTGCTGCTTTGACGAACAGCGGGAATCCAATCGCTTCGCTGAGCGCGACCAGATCTGCATCGGGCGTGAGCGCCGGTGACTGCTGAAGCACCGGCAAGCCAGCCGCTTCGGCCGCATCGCGGGCCCGTTGTTTATTGCCGGTGAGTTCGAGTGCACGAACCGACGGGCCCACGAACGTGACGCCGGCTGCGAGACATGCTTCGGCAAAGTCGGGGCTCTCGGACAAGAAGCCGTAGCCGGGATAGATGGCATCAGCACCGGCCTCCTGAGCGGCGGCCACGATTGCGGCTGGGTCGAGGTAGGCACGCACAGGTCGACCGGGTTCACCGATCTGGTAGGCCTCGTCGGCCTTGAGTCGGTGCAGGCTGTTGCGGTCCTCGAAGGTATGAATCGCAACCGTTTCGATGTCGAGCTGATAGGCGGCTCGGAATGCACGAATCGCTATTTCGCCTCGGTTCGCAACAAGCAGTTTCTTCATAGCTTCACTATGCCAGGGTCAAGCGTCGATGTCTTCGTCGGTGCTTCGCTCCGCTTGCGTTGGGGAGTGGTCCCTACCGCAGCGACGGCTGGCGCCACGGGCAGAGTTTTACAGTCGGCAATGTCATGATCCACTCCGCAGATGTGCTCGCCCTATTGAGGCGACTCCCCGGGCCGCAACCATTGCGAGAGTTCCTGGCGTTCGGGTACAAGCAGGCTCGGGCCTGCATCTTCGCCGGGTCATTCTTCGGGCTGCTGTTTCTTAGCACCAAGGTCACCGTGCCGGGTCTGGCTCGTTACGACCTGATTTTGCTCGGCGCTCTGATGATCCAGTTCGCGCTCGTGGCCTTGCGCATCGAGTCGGTCGATGAGCTCAAGATGATCATGCTGTATCACGTGCTTGGCTTCGCGCTCGAAGTATTCAAGACGCATCCGAGCATCGGGTCATGGAGCTATCCCGAGGACGGCGTGACCAAGCTGGCGACGGTGCCGCTGTACAGCGGCTTCATGTACTCGGCGATTGGGTCCTATATGTCGCAGGCGTGGCGCCTACTGAATCTCACGCTCACCAACTACCCCGCCAAGTGGATCACGGTCGGCGTCAGTATCGGAATCTACGTGAACTTTTTCACGAACGCTTTTGTCGCCGACATTCGTTGGTATCTTTTTGTTGCCGTGTTCGTGGTCTTCTTTCGAACCCGGGTCTACTTCACGCCGCTGGATCGCACCTATTGGATGCCGGTGTCGGTGAGTTTTGTGCTGATCGCGTGCTTCGTGTGGGTTGCCGAGAACATTTCCACGTTCTTCAAGGCGTGGCAGTACCCCGATCAGGCTCAGGGGTGGAGCGTGGTCGACTTCCACAAAATCACATCGTGGTCGCTACTGGTGATCATCTGCTTCGTGCTGATCGTGGACCTGAAGCATCTCAAGTACGCGCGCCGCTAGCGGCCACCGTGCACCACAACTGCTACAACTCAGTCGTGGACAATGAGACGATTCGGCTTCGATCCGACGCCTTGGTGGTGCTGGCTGGGCCGTCGGCGGCGGGCAAGTCGGCGTGGGCGCGCAAATGGTTCCGGGACGGTCAGGTGGTGTCGTCGGACCAGCTCCGAGGTGTTGTTGGAGCTCACGAGCAGGACCTGCGTGCCAGCGCCGACGCCTTCGAGGTGCTCGATCAGATTGTTGACCGCCGACTTGCTCGTGGCTTGCTCACTGTCGTTGACACCCTGGGCATGGATTCAGAGCGTCACGCTCGGTGGCAGGCAATGGCCAAGGCGTACGGTCGCCCGGCACATCTGGTGACCTTCGATGTCGATGGTGCTACCTGCCGTCGACGCAACAAGGCGCGAGCGAACGCGGTGCCGGTAAAGGTGCTCACGGCCCAGCTTGCCAAATGGGACGAGGTCGGTGCATCGCTCAGCGCAGGGTTCGACGCCGTGCACGCACCTGGCCCGACACGAGTGGTGCCAACTGCACTTCTTGGGCCCGCGGACCCAACGGCCGATCAACAGCTGCGATTCGGTCTTTCGATTTCGGCATTCGACTGGCCCGCAGGCGACACGAACATTGCCGAACGGCTTGGCGAGATTGCGGCCGAAGCCGAACACGCTGGCTTCGACAGCATCTGGGTCATGGACCACTTCATCCAGATCCCGCAAATCGGGCGTGAGTGGGATCCGATGCTCGAGGCGTACACCACGCTTGCTTTCCTGGCCGCCAAGACCAGCCGGGTTTCGCTGGGCGCGCTGGTGTCGTGCATCACGCATCGCAACATCGCTCATCTCGGCAAGATCATCGCCACGCTCGACGTGCTCAGTGGCGGCCGAGCGCGATGCGGGTTGGGGCTGGGGTGGTATCAGCGCGAGCACAAGGCGTACGGCTACGACTTCCTGCCCAATCGCAAGCGCTACGAACTACTCGAAGACGCCCTGCAGTTCCTACCGTTGTTGTGGGGTCCAGGCGCACCTGCATTCGAGGGCAAGACCTTCTCGTCGCCCGAGGCAATCAGCTACCCGCGACCGCTCCAGAGCAGCATCCCGGTGTTGGTAGGGGGCTCGGGCGAGAAACGCACGCTTCATCTGGCGGCGCAGTACGCCGATGCCTGCAACCTGTTTGGCGAACCCGATGTGTTGGTCGACAAGATCGCAGCACTGCACGGCCATTGCGCCGAACTCGGTCGCGACCCGGCCGAGATCGAAGTCACCCAACTGTCGAGTGTGCTGGCTGCGGCCGGCCACGACGATCTGCAGAGCCGGATGGGTGAGCTCAACCATCGACTGCCACCCGAACAGTTCGCCGAGCGAACCATGGCGGCAACCGCCGAGGATCACATCGCTCGGTTCGCCCGCATCTCTGCTGCTGGGGTTGACACGGTGATCGTGTCGCTCGCCGACATCGGCCTCGAAGGCGCTGCGGGCAATTTCGCGCCGATCATCGATCACTTCAGCTGAATCACGCTTTGGGCGCACTTGGAGGCAGTAGTGGCTGGTGGCCATCGAGCAGCGCTCCGATCGTCGATGGTGGCGTTAGCACCTGGGCGGGGCCATCAGCGATCTTGATCGTTGCGCCGTATCCGGCAAAGGACCATTCGGCGAGCTGCAGCGGACCCCCGACCAGGTAAGGACGACTGTTGTGCAGGAGGATCGTGCCGAGTGGAAGCGTCGAAGCGAGATGCTCGCTGGTCGCCTAGGCTCCGGCATCCGTGCGCCGTTCGCGGCGCAGCGCCTTGTCGACGACGCCGCGATTACCGGTCATCAACACGCAGCGTGCAGTAGCGAGCAGCTTGCCGAATGGGTCACCCGGTTTTGCAAGGTCGTCGAGCTACCGACTCACAGGAAGAGCTGGCGTGCGACCAGTGCCAAGCCGCCGATGAGGGCAATGATCAGGACCATAGGTCGAAACCAGGGTCGGCCCAGGTGGGGACGCACCCAGCGCGAGACAATGAGTCCAGCAATGACACCCGGCAGCAGCCGCAGCAAGAGTTCGAACTCGTGGGAACCGAACTCGCCGCTTACGAGGAGGGTGACGAATCCGATCGCGGCGACCGACAAGATCAACAACGACGCGGTGGCCCGCATCGTCGACGGCTTCATGTCCGCGTAGACGCAGACGAGGGGTGGCCCCGGCATCGCTGCGGTCAGCGAAGCAAACGCGCACGCGGCACCGGCAACGGTTTCGGATTTTGGCGTGCGAGCAAGGCTCAGGCCGAGCAGCAACATCGCAGCCGCCATCGCCGTCAGTGAGCCGACGACGATGGCGAGCATCTTTGCGTTGAGCGTTGCAATCAAGATGAGAGCGGCGACCACCCCGACAGGAACGCCAATGAGGCTGCGTTTCCACGCGCGAAGATCGGCCTCGCGAAACTCGACAATCGCATGGCGTGCGCCCACGACCTGCGCTGCAAGCAGCAGGGGACCCGGGGCAAATGCCGGGTCGATGGCAACCAATGCCGGGGCCGCAACCAGACCCAGTCCAATGCCGATTGACCCGTGCACGATTGCGCCGGCCATCGAGAGACCAATAATGATCGCAATCTGCAGTCCGCTCATCACGACAAGCTAATCCAGATGAGCACCCGGACGAGCCGTTGCTTCGCGCGAAGCGGCTGCACTGAGTAAGTTGCGGTCATGGACTTGGGAATCAGTGGCAAGCGAGCCGTCGTAGCAGCATCAACCTCAGGATTGGGCTTGGCAACTGCGGTTGCGCTTGCCGATGCCGGGTGCACCGTCGTGATCAACGGCCGAACCGAGGCTCGCCTGGCCGAGACTGCGCCCAAGGTCCCGGGATCGATACCGGTGGCCGGCGACTTGTCGACCCAGGCCGGTGCCGAGACCTTCATCGCAGCAGCCGCCGAAGCACTCGGCGGCATCGATATTTTGATTACCAACGCGGGCGGGCCACCGCCAGGTAATTTCGCCGAAACCGATATCGGTGCTTACGCCGCAGCGCTCGAAATGAACCTGGTGTCGATGGCGGCCATGTGTAAGCAGGTCGTGCCTGCGATGCAGCAGCAGAAGTGGGGTCGCATCGTGGCCATCACCTCGACGTCGGTACACACGCCCATGCCAAACCTGATCTTGTCGAACACGGCACGATCTGGCCTCACGTCATTGCTCAAGACGTTGGCACTCGAGGTCGTGGGCGACGCCATCACAGTAAACACGGTGCAGCCGGGTCTTCATCTGACGCCGCGGGTCACTGACCTCTACACCGGCAATCTCGACGACATGGCCGCGATGCAGCCCACTGGCCGTATCGGCGACGCAGGCGACTTCGGCCAGGTCGTGGCCTTCTTGTGTTCTGAACAAGCCAACTACATCACGGGCGTGTCAATCCCCGTCGACGGCGGCCGTTTCACTCAGCTGCAATGACCCGACAGACATCGGCTAGGTGATGGGGACGAAGAGTACGAGCTGCCAGCCGGGATGATCGGGCAGCCCCAACCGATGCTGATCGAATGAGAGGCGGCCGCTGGGATGATTGATGATCCGTATCTTGGGCGCCAGCGGGGCGACATCGTGCTTGTCCCACGCCTCGCTGAAGGTCTTGTGATTGGCGCGCAGTTCGACCGAAAGCTTCATCAGCGTCTCGCTCGGGAACTGCGCCATGTGAGCTCGGAATTGGCGGGTCAATCGTCTGACTTCGAGCGGCCAGTCGTCGATGAAGTCCTGCAGCTCGCTGTGTTCGAGAAACAACCGCAGCAGGTTGGGGTTGGGGCCAAATTGCTGCAGCAGCGGGAAGAGCTCTCCTTCTGCATGGTTCCACGCAACGAGATCCCAATGGTGGTCGAGCAGATAAGCAGGGTTGGGGTCCAACCCATCGACCAGCCGACGATGGCTGTCGTTGACGGAACTATCGACGGCCTCGGCCGCGAGCGCGACGCCGGCCAAACTGAACAGGTGGGCACGTTCGGTTCCGCTGAGGCGTAGTGCCATAGCCAGCCCGCCGAGCACTTCTGCAGACACCCGGTTCGCTCGGCCCTGTTCAAGCCGCGTCAGCCACGACACGCCCAGGCCTGCCAGCACTGCGACCTCTTCGCGTCGCAGACCTGGCGTGCGCCGGTTCGACCCACCGGGCAGGCCAACCACACTTGGTTCAAGCCGTTCGCGACGGGTGCGCAGAAAGTCTCCGAGTTCGTGAGCGCGCATCATGCTCCCAGGATGGCCGATCTCGGGCATGTTGTCCTACCACTGGTGGTACCACCATCGTTGGGGTCCTTTCGCTTCGCGCCTGAACAGCGCATGGTGGATCAATGCCCGATCCAGAAATCGCTCGCCCGGTGCCACAACTCAGCAGCCGCGTCGGCAACGGTCACTCGTCGGCTATTCGTGAGTTGCTGAGTCAGGCAAATCAGCCAGGCATGATTTCGCTGGCGGGTGGTCTGCCCGATCCAACCCAGTTCCCGACCCGTGAGCTGGCCGCAATCGCGCATCGAGTCATTGCAGTCGACGGACGGCGGGTTCTTCAGTACGGCGAGACGGCGGGCGATGCGAGTGCTCGGGCCGCAGTGACGTCGCTGTTCGACGATCCGGTTGACCCAAACGAGGTCGTCGTCACGACTGGATCGCAGCAAGCGCTCGATCTGATTGCGCGAGTGATGGTGGACCCTGGTGACCAGATCGTGGTTGGTGATCCTGACTATCTCGGCGCATTGCAAGTGTTCCGTTCTTACGGTGCTGACCTTCGGCCGATCGCTGTCGATAACGACGGCCTGAACACTGAGCAACTGGCCGAGGAGTTGCGATGGGGGCTGCGACCCAAAGCCGTCTATGTCGTGCCGAACTTCCACAACCCGACCGGCGTGACCATGAGCGCCGAACGCCGGCGACACCTGGGCGAGTTGGCTTCGACCTACGGCTATCTCGTCATCGAGGACGATCCGTATCGAGAGCTCTACTTCGATGACCGTCCGGCTGATGTCCTGCTTGATCCTGAGCGAACCGTGCGACTTCGCAGCACGTCGAAGACGCTCGCGCCCGGCTTTCGAGTCGGGGTGCTCGCTGGTCCTGGCTGGCTGACCGACCCGATCATCACCGCGAAACAGTCAGTCGATTTGCACTCCAGCACCTTGTCGCAGGCAATGATCGCCGATGCCCTGGCCTCGCCTTGGTTCGATGACCATCTTGGTGGACTGCGGGCCCTGTATCGATCGAAACGAGACGTCTTGGTCGCTGCCCTCGCAGAGACTTTCGGCGAGCGGGCCACCGTCAATGTGCCCGGTGGGGGAATGTTCGTATGGGTCCAGTTCAGGACTTCTGACACGAGCTCGTGGCTCCAGCGTTGTCTGGCCGCAGGAGTGTGTTTCGTACCCGGTGCTGCATTCGCGGTGCAATGCGATTTATCCGCCTTTGCTCGGCTTAGTTTCGCGACGGGCTCTGAATCAGAGCTGGCTGAGGCGGTAGAACGCATGCATCAGAGCTGGTAGGTCGACGGTCGGGTAGCGACCAATGCTCCGTGTGCGTCTAGGCTTTCAGTTCTGGGGGATAGACATATGGCTACGCATGATCTGGTAATCCGAGGCGGAAACGTCCTCGATGGCAGTGGGTCTGCGGCGACCTCCGCCGACGTTGCGATCAACGGTGAGACCATCACCGAGGTCGGCAAGGTCGACGGCAAAGGCGCGCGCGAAATCGATGCCGCAGGTGCGCTCGTCACCCCTGGCTTCGTCGATATTCACACCCACTACGACGGGCAGGCCACCTGGGACAATCACTTGGCGCCGTCGTCGTGGCATGGCGTGACCACCGTGATCATGGGCAACTGTGGAGTTGGTTTCGCGCCGGTCCACGACAAGGACCATGACAAGCTGATCGAGCTGATGGAAGGTGTCGAAGACATTCCCGGTGCTGCGCTCCATGAGGGGCTGGCCTGGAACTGGAACAGCTTCGCCGAATATCTCGACGCCGTCGAAGCGGTACCGCACGACATCGACTGTGGCGCCCAAGTGCCGCACGGCGCGCTGCGTTTGCATGTGATGGGCCAGCGAGGCGCCGATCGTGAGGCCGCAACTCCCGATGACATCGCCGCCATGGCTGACCTGGCCCGCCAGGCAATCGAAGCAGGTGGCGTGGGCTTCACCACATCGCGCACGGCGAACCACCGCACCAGTAAGGGCGAGCTCACGCCGACGCTCACTGCCGAAGCCGACGAGCTGATCGGTATTGCCGAAGCAGTCGGTGCTGCCGGCCGAGGCGTGCTGCAAGTCGTCAGCGACCACCTCGACGGCGACCACGAGTTCGACATGTTGCGTTCGATGGCCGAACGTTCCGGTCGCCCGCTATCGGTTTCGCTCGTTGCGACACCGGTCCTTCCCGAGTGGCATCGCATGGCGCTCGGCCACATCGAAGCAGCCAACGCTGCCGGCCTTCGGGTTCGAGGCCAGGTTGCGCCACGACCGGTCGGCCTGGTGCTCGGCCTTGATCTCACGCTGAATCCATTCTTGACCACCGAGGTGTGGGCCGACATCGCCGATCTGCCTCTCGCCGGCAAGGTTGCTGCGTTGCGCAATGCAGACACCCGCGCCGCAGTGCTGGCCGAGATGGGCGGACCCCGCAGCAAGCTGTTGGGGGCAAAGTTGGTGTCGAAGTTCGACATCATGTTCGAACTCAGCGATCCACCGAACTACGAACCGACGCTCAGCGACAGCCTTGCTGCCCGGGCTCAGGCAGCTGGCACCACGCCCGAGGAACTAGCCCTCGACATCATGTTGGCCGACGACGGGCAAGGCCTGCTGTACGTGCCGTTTGCGAACTATCTCGACGGCAGCCTCGACGTGGTCGAAGAAATGCTTAATCACCCGCTGACTATTCCAGGCCTTGGCGACGGCGGCGCACACGTTGGCACGATCTGCGACGGCAGCTTCTCGACCACGCTGCTCACTCACTGGGGGCGTGATCGAAGCCATGGCCGTCTGCCCCTCGAACAGCTGATCAAGCAGCACTGCCAAGACACCGCAGCCGCTGTTGGACTCAGTGACCGCGGCCAACTCGTGCCGGGTTTGCGCGCCGATGTCAACGTGATCGACTTCGAGAATCTCTCCGCGCTGCGGCCCGAGATTCACCACGACCTGCCAGCGGGAGGCCGCCGTCTCTTGCAGCGAGCCACTGGCTACTTGCACACGATCTGCGCTGGCCAAGAGATCTACCAGAACGGCGTCGCCACGGGTGCGTTGCCGGGTCGTCTGATCCGCCACGCTGGATAGCGTGCTGACCGCGTGCGGCTACTGACGACATCGGCTGCTGATGCGGTCATACTTGGTGCGCTGTGAAAGTCAATCTTTTCTTTAACCCTGCGGCTGCGGCGGGCCGTTCTGCGATGCGGCTCGGCGCCACACTGGCACACCTGCGCACGCTGGGTGCCCAGGTCGAACTACATCGTCCGCCCTCAGCCCAGGCAGCTCAGCAAGAAATGCGAGAACTTGCCGGCGTCGCCGAACGATTGATCGTGGTCGGCGGCGATGGCATGGTCCACCAAGCCGCCAACGCGCTCCTTGGCAGCTCGACCGTGCTGGGCATCATCTCGGCTGGTACTGGCAACGATGCCGTGAAATCGCTGGGCCTCTCCGGCGACATCGACGAAGCGTGCCAGGCTGCGTTGCGAGATCCGCTGGCAATCGACATGATCTCGTCTGGCGCAGGTGTTGCGGTCACCATTGCCACGGCCGGTTTCAGCGTCTCGGTCAACGACCGAGCCAACGAGATGAAGCGAATGAGAGGGAGTGCGAAGTACACGCTGTCGTCGTTGATGACGCTGCCGAAACTCGAAACCCACGAGCTCACCTTGGTCCTCGACGGCCGGCAGTTCGACGTCGAAGCCAATCTGGTCGCGGTTGCAAACACGCAGTACTTCGGTGGTGGCATGAAGATCGCACCCGATGCTGAAGTGAACAACGGAAAGCTCGACGTCGTGGTGATCGGTCCGGCATCTCGGCTTGCCTTCGGTGCCTTGTTGCCGCTGGTGTTCACCGGCCGCCATGTCAGCAGCAGCTACGTGCAGACCCATCGTGCCGCCACCATCGAGATCCGGGGCGAAGCGATCGACGTTCGGGCCGACGGCGAACCGTTCGGCACGCTGCCTTCGAGTTTCGTGGTCAAACCGAAAAGTCTGCTTGTCGCCGGCGCTGCCGTCTGAGCGTTGGACAGCATAGATGGTCACCAGGCAAGGTGGAGTTTGGTGGGTCCCCGGAAGGTGATGTTGGGGAAGTAGTCGACGGCTTGATCCTCGACCAGGCGAAGCGACGGGACACGTTCGGCCAGCATCTCGGTGACCAGTTGGGCTTCGTACTTGGCGAACTTGGCGCCCAAGCAATAGTGCACGCCCTTGCCAAACGAAATGTGTTGAGCCGCGTTGGGTCGGTGAATGTCGAAGTCGTCCGGGTTTGCGAAGAGGTCGCTTTGGCGGTTGGCCGAGGCAAAGTTCATGAAGATGCCGGTTCCCGCTGGCACCTGGTAACCGCCGATCTCGGTATCTACCGTTGTCAGGCGTCGCCACGAGATCTGGCTTGAGTTGTACCGCAGCACTTCTTCGACTGCGTTGGGGATCAGCGTCGGGTCAGCAACGATTTCGGCCCACACGTCGCGTCGGGTCAGCAGGCATTGCAGCGTGTTGCAGATCAGTGATGTGACGGCTTCGTGGCCGGCGAACGACAGGCCGTAGACAACCGATTCGACCTCGCGGTAACTGATGTCGTCGGGATTGGCTTCGTGGGCTTCGATGAGTTCGCTCGTGAAATCGTCGCCCCGGTCGTCTCGCGTTGCGGCGGTGAACTCACGGCAGTATCGCCAATACGCCAGCATCTGCTCGGCGATCTCGGTCTGCTCGGGGCCGGTCGGCCGGCCCCACGAAAACGCTTTGCGATCGCCGCACCAGTGTTTGAGCATCTCGTCGTCGGCTTCGGGAAATCCGATGAATCGGAACACGGTCTCGCCCGGCAACGGGAACGCAAGGGCGTCGACGAACTCGGCGGGCGAGCCCGAGGCCAACATTGCATCGATGAGCTCGTGGCCGCGACGACGAATGAATGGCTCGAGTGTTTTGATGCGCTTGTTGGAGAATCCTTGACGGGTATAACGGCGGATCTTGCCATGATCGGGTTCGGGGCGATTTGACATCACGGCGACCGGGTCGAAGTCGTCGGCAGACAGGACCGCCTGAGCTTCGGCCGCGAGCGGGAAGACGGGGTCCTGCACATTGACCGACGCAAATGTCTCGTGATCGGTGAAGATGCGCTCGATGTCGTCCATCTTGGTGACAACCAGGTAGCCGAGTTCCTCGGCGTAGAACACTGGATGTTGGTCCCGGAGGTCGGCCGCGATCCTGTAGGGCTCAGCCAAGTAGTCATCGTTGAGCGGGCTCCAGGTGGCATTCATGGGACACCCCGCCGGAGGAGGCGGGGTCTCGAGCCGTTCTTGGTGGTACTTATCGCCAGCCATGATCAGCCCCCTGTGATGTTGGTCGGTTGTCCAGCGGCCGAAAAGTTACGTCCCCTGGGGACGTAACTTTTCGTTGGGTCAAGGTCGGGTGGTGGCTCATGTGAAACTCACGCCGAATGCGCCGAGCGGGCCGTAGTCAAAGTGGAAGTCGTCGCCGGCGCGTATGTCGATCGGCCGCGTGAATGAGCCGGCCAGGATGACCTGCCCAGCGGCAAGTGTCAGCCCTTGCTCGTGGTAGCGGCGGGCGAGCCACACGATGCCCCGTGCGGGATGGCCAAGCACGCCAGCTGCGACGCCGGTCTCCTCGATCACGTCGTTGCGAGCGCCGAGTGCACTGACCCACCGCAGGTCGACGTCGCGAGCGCCGACCTGCACACCGCCCATGATGATGCCAGCATTGGCGGCATTGTCAGAAATGGTGTCGATAACAGTGCGGGTGCGACCAGAGTCGGGATCGCGCCGAAAGGAGCGGGCTGCGATCAGCTCGACTGCCGGGGTGATGTAGTTCGTTGCGTCGAGAACATCGTCGACCGTGAGATCGGTACCGCTGAGGTCTTCGTCCAGCACGAACGCAAGCTCGATCTCGAGCTTGGGATCACAAAACGATGCCGTAATCAGCTCGCTCTCTGGTTCGAACACCATTGCGCTGGTCAGGAATCCTGAGTCGGGCGTAGTGATGTTCATCGCCGCCTGCATCGCGCGGCTGGTCAAGCCGATCTTGTGGCCAACAAGTACCTCGCCGCGGTCGAGCTTGATCTGCTGCCATGCAGCCTGGATCGCGTAGGCATCATCAATCGTGAGATCGGGATGCACTTCGGTGCTTTGTCGTATCTGGGTGGCACTCTGCTCGGCGGCATCGAGCAATGCGGCTTCGGCGGCGGCGGCTTCGGGAGTCAACAGCTGTCTCCTTGAGCCTGAGCAGGTATGGCTTGCGTTGTGTCACGAAGCGAAGCGAGGTTGTTGAGCAAACCATGCAATTCGGCTGCGCCAAAGGCGGATTCGATCTGGTTGTAGATGGCTTCGCTTTCGGGGGCGACTTGGGCGACCAGGTCATAGCCACGGTCGGTGAGAACGATTTCGGCTCGGCGTTGATCGGCGGCGACTGGTGACCGCGTGACCAGGTGGCGGCGCTCGAGAGCACGCAATATACGCGACAGGCTCGGCGCAAGCAGGAAGGTTGCATCGACGATCGCGCCGACCTCGAGCGGAGCAGGCGAGGCCGAGACGGCTCGCAGAACGCGCCACTGCTGCTCGGTCAGGTCGTGCTCGGCAAGCAGCGGACGAAAGAGCCGCATCGTGGCCTCGCGCGCCTGCAGCAGTGCCATGGGGAGCGAGGCCGAGAAGTCGCGCATCGCAATCGACTCGCGACCCGCCATCTGCGGCTGGGCAGCGCCGGTGCTCATTGTGCTTTGGGTGCCGAGGCGTCGGCCGGCACGAAACTGCCATCGAAACTCCGATGTTCAGTTGCGTCGGCCACCGTGTTGCGCAGCGTGCCGAGTTCAGGCACCGACACCTCGACGATGTCTCCAGGCACCAGCCATTTGGGCGGATCGAATCGTGCCCCCGCACCGGTTGGCGTGCCCGAGAAGATGATGTCGCCTGGCCGCAACAGCGTAAACGTGGACAAGTAGTGAATCTGATATTCGATCGAGTATTTCATGGTTGCTGGCGTGTCATCTTGGCGAAGCTCGCCGTTGACATGGGTCTGTAGCTGCATGGCTTCGAAGTCGCCCAGTTCGTCGAGCGTGACGAGATGGGGACCAAACGAGCCAGTCGAATCCCAGTTCTTGCCTTGGGTGACGTTGAACTTGGCGTGACGCACCCAGTCTCGGATCGTGCCCTCGTTACCCAGCGTGAGGCCAGCGATATGGCTTCGAGCTTCGACGACGGGGATGCGGCGCCCCGGCTTGCCGATTACCACCACTATCTCGCCTTCGTAGTCGAGCTGTGGGCTCTCGGGTGGCCGCAGCACGTGGCGATCGTGGCCGGTGAACGAGTCAGGGAACCGCACGAAGACCGACGGCCAAGCAGCATCGCTCTTGTCTTCGTACTCGGCGCTTCGGCCGCCGTAGTTCACACCGATACAGAAGATCTTTTGGGGCCAGGGGAGTAGTCGTTCGTACTGGATGTCGTCGAGGGAATGATCCGCAGGTTCGTCGACGAAAGGGCGTGCATCCTCGACGCGCATGTTGCCAACGAGCTGACCAAGGTCGGTGATGCCCTTGATGCGTTGCGCGACCGCACCGTTGAGTTCGACGACTCCGCCGCCATCCATCGTGAGCATGCCAAAGCCGCAGTGGTCGCCTGCGGTGTACGAGAGAAATCTCATTAGTTCCCTTCGGTGAGCCCAAAGCTCACATTTCCCGTTGCATCGAGATAGTACACATGTTAAACATCTACGGCAAGAGGTAGTTGCCATCGGGCATCGACCTGGCATCGCCGCTCAGGAGACCACATGCCACACACCACGATTGAGTATTCGGCCAACGTGGCCGAGCATCACGACATCGCCGCGCTCGTCGGCGCGATCCACCAGGCCGCGCTCGAGACCGGTATCGCACGAGTCGCCGGTGTGCGCACGCGTGCGGTCGCGCTCGATCACTATCAGGTCGCTGACGGTTCTGAAGATCTCGCGATGATTGCGATCGCAGTTCGACTGGGCCCGGGCCGCGAGGCGGCAGTAAAGACGGCGCTCAACGAGGCGATCCTGAACGCCGCCGAGGCACAGTTCGCAACGGAGACTAGCCCTCTGGCTATTGCGTGGTCGATCGAACTCAACGAGATCAACGCCGACTTCCGAACGAACCGAAACTACGTGGCCGACCGTCTCGCGGCCCGCCAAGGAGCGAACTGATGGCCCCCGACACAACCTTTGAGCAGAACATGGCCGCAGCCGAGTCTCACATGGCCCGGTTTCTGGCTGAGCCCCTGCCGCACTTTATTGGTGGGGCGGCAGTGCCATCGGTCTCGGGCGAGACCTTTGCGAACACATCGCCAATCGACGGGCGTCACCTGGGCGACGTGTCCGCGGGCGACGCCGCCGACATCGATGCTGCCGCCAAAGCCGCCGCCGAGGGGTTCGGCGTGTGGAGTCGCATGACCGGCGTTGAGCGCAAGGCCATCTTGCACAATGTCGCCGACCTGATCGAAGAGCGAGCGCACCAGATAGCAGTCACCGAATGCGTGGACACCGGCCAGACCATACGCTTCATGGGCCACGCTGCGCTACGAGGTGCAGCGAACTTCCGCTTCTTCGCCGATCAGGCTCCGGGTGCCAACGACGGCCAGTCGCTACCGACTGCTGACCATGTCAACTACACGACTCGCCACCCTATTGGGCCGGTGGGTGTCATCACGCCGTGGAACACGCCGTTCATGCTGAGTACCTGGAAGATCGCGCCTGCCCTCGCAGCAGGTTGCAGTGTGGTTCACAAGCCGGCCGAATGGAGCCCGTTCACCGCCCACTTGCTGACCGAGATTGCGCTCGATGCCGGGCTTCCGGCCGGCGTTCTCAACGTGGTGCATGGCATGGGCGAAACCGCAGGCAAGAGCCTGACCGAGCACCCCAATATCAAGGCGATTGCGTTTGTGGGTGAGTCCTCGACCGGTTCGATGATCCAGGCTCAAGGCGCGCCAACACTCAAGCGAGTGCACTTCGAACTCGGCGGCAAGAATCCCGTGATCGTTTTCGACGACGCAGACATAGAGCGTGCGCTCGACGCGGTGATCTTCATGATCTACAGCCTTAACGGCGAGCGTTGCACCAGTTCGAGCCGGGTGCTGATTCAGTCGTCGATCTACGACGAGTTCACCGAACGGCTGGCCACGAAGATGAAGGGCGTTCCGGTTGGGCATCCGCTCGACCCGACTGCGGTCATTGGACCACTAATTCATCAACGCCACTACGACAAGGTGTGCAGCTACCGCGACATCGCAACTGCCGACGGTGCCACAGTCATCGAAGGCACCGCGTGGGCCGATGCGCCTGACGGCGGCCAGTGGGTCACGCCAATGTTGTTCACCGGCGCCAACAACAAGATGCGCATTGCTCAAGAAGAGATTTTTGGGCCAGCGCTCACGGCGATACCGTTCGACAACGAAGCCGACGCCATCAAGATCGCGAACGACATCGAGTACGGTTTGGCCGGCTACTTGTGGACCCGAGATGTCGGCCGAGCCCACCGGGTCGCCCACGAACTCGAAGCCGGAATGATCTGGATCAACTCGCAGAACGTGCGGCACCTTCCGACTCCGTTCGGTGGCACCAAATCAAGCGGTATCGGCCGCGACGGCGGGGACTGGAGCTTCGACTTTTACATGGAAACCAAGAACATCGCGGTCGCCTTCGACACCCATGCGGTGCCAAAGTTGGGCGGCTGACCGTGAGTCTGTATTACGTGCAGAAGTTCCTGTACGAACTCAATCGCAGCGAGGCTGCCCAGTCCAGCTATCACGCAGACCGACTCGCTGCGCTCGATGGATTCGAGCTGACTGACGAAGAGGTCACTGCGTTGACCGAACCGGATATCGGACTGCTGTTTCACCTGGGCGTCAACGGTCAAATCCTGATGCACTTTGCGGCGCTTCACCAGATCGAGTGGCAGGACTACCTGCAACGGATGCGAGACGGCATCGAAGCGCACGGCCCGGTTCGCGAAGGTGTGTACGCAATGACGGGCTACGAAGGCGTTGATGCCCATGCCGAGAGCCTGGGGCACACCTCGAACACACAACCCGACCAGGGAGACAACTGATGCCACTTGTGTACGCCGGGGTGTGCAGTCATGCTCCAGGAATCACTGGTCGATCCGGGCAAGCGGATCCAGTCGTACGCCATGCGTTCTACGCCGCGTTCGACCAGATGCGCGCCGACATCGAAGCCGCCGATGTCGACGCCGTGATCGTGATTGCGGCCGAACACTTCGCCAACTTCTTCATGGACAACATGCCCACATTTGCGATGGGTATGGCTGACTTCTACGACGGCCCAATCGAAGATGCGGCCTGGCTGGGGATCGACAAGTTCCGTGCACCCGGAAACCGCGACCTGTCCGAACGCCTGATCAGAGAGGTCATGGAAACGGTCGACGTCAGCTACGCCGAAGAGTGGAAGTTCGACCACGGCATTGCCGTGCCATTGCACTTCTTGACGCCGGACTTTGACACCGCAGTGATCCCGGCCAACATCAACTGCCAAGGGCCGCCGTTGACACCACTGCCGCGAGCGTGGGCATTTGGCGAGGCGCTTCGCCGAGCCGCTGACTCGGTGCCTGAACGAATCGCCGTTGTCGGTACTGGTGGTATCTCCCACTGGCCAGCAACACCTGACAGCGGCAAGATCAACGAACCGTGGGATCGCAACTTTCTCGAGCGTTGGGCTCGAAACGACAAGGATGCGCTGCTCGATTACGACGACGCAACCGTGTACCGAGATGCGGGACAAGGCGGTTTCGAGATTCGAACCTTCATCACCGTGAGCGCAGCGGCCGCCGGAGCACCTGGCACCGTCCACTTCTATGAGCCGATCCCCATTTTCGCCGTCGGCTGCACCATTGCCTCCTACGACTTGGGCCTGGATCCGGCGCCGTCAAGCTGAGCGTCTAACCGCGGCGATAACTGGTGTTATTAGAACCGGCCTAAGATCAAAGGATGCAGCCTGATCTTTGCGCGACCTACGACGCCGACACCCTGAGCGATGTCGAGGGCTTCTGGGCCCGGCCACCCGAAGTTCACGAGGGGGTGTTCCATCAACTTCGTGAACTCGATGGTCTGTACCGAAGCGAAGAGCGGGGCCTCGAACTCGATGGCGAAATCCTGATTCCGGCCGGGCCTGGTTTCTATTCGGTGGTACGTCACGCCGAGATCGTCGAAGCGAGCCGCAAACCGGAACTGTTCTGTTCCGGAAACGGAAGCAACATCGCCGATCTCCCCGCTGAGTTCAACGAGTTCTTCGGCAACATGATCAATATGGACGACCCGAAGCATGCCCGCATGCGCGGCATCGTCGGCCGAGCATTCACGCCACGTGTGATGAGCCAGATCCAAGACTCGATTGCGGCCAAGGCGGCCAGCATCATCGACCAGATTGCGTCCAAGGGATCGTGCGACTTCGTGACCGAGGTTGCCTCGCGACTGCCGCTGGCAATGATCTGTGACCTGATGGGGATCCCCGAAGAGCAGTACGACACGGTCTTTGAGCAGTCGAACATCATCTTGTCCGGTGGCGACCCCGAGTATCTCGCGGAGGGAGCGAACCCGGTCGAAGCGTTGCTCGTCGCAGGGGCAACTCTGGCCGACATCATGAAGAACCTGGTGGTCGAGCGCCAGACCGATCCAAAAGATGATCTCACGACCGCGCTGTTGACCGCAGAGCTCGACGGTGAGCGGCTGACCGAAGACGAGATGGCCTCGTTCTTCATCCTGTTGTGTGTTGCTGGCAACGAGACGACTCGCAACAGCATCAGTCACGGCATGAAGTTGCTGACCGAGAATCCTGAGCAACGTGCGTTGTTGATGTCGGACCTCGACACCCACCTGTCGGGTGCGGTCGAAGAGATCGTACGAGTGGCATCGCCCGTCATGCACTTCCGCCGTACCGTGACTACCGACGGCACGATGCTCGGCTCCCAAGAGCTCAATGCGGGCGACAAGATCGTTCTTTGGTACGGCTCGGGCAATCGCGACGACCGCGTATTCGAGAATCCGTACGACTTCGATATCACTCGTGACAATTCTGCGCAGATCGGTTTCGGCGGTCCAGGGCCACACTTCTGCCTTGGTGCACACCTCGCCCGACGCCAGATCAACGTGATGTTCCGTGAGCTGCTCACCCGGCTGCCCGACGTCGCCATGGTCGGCGAACCCGACTATCTGCGATCGAACTTCATAAATGGCATCAAGCACCTCGACGTTTCTTTCACCCCAGTCAGCTAACAATGGCCGATCGCAAGGGGCTTTGGGATGGCAAGAGAGCCGACGACTACGACACGAGATGGAAGAAGATGGCGGCTGCGGGCGAGAATCCGCACGGCGAAGTCGACTTCGTAGCCCGCTACAAGCCGGCGTCGGTGCTCGATGCGGGGTGCGGTACCGGTCGGGTTGCGATCGAGTTCGCGGCTCGCGGTATCGAGGCGGCAGGCAGCGATATCAACGAGCAGATGCTGGCCGAAGCCAAGGCCAAGGCCCCAGATCTAGAGTGGGTCCTTGCAGATCTGGCGGCTCTGGACATGGGCCGCACGTTCGACGCCGTTGTGCTGGCGGGCAACGTTATCTTGTTCGTCGACCCGGGCTCCGAGGCGGCGACCGTGGCTGGTGCGGCTCGTCACGTCGCCCCTGGCGGTCACATGATTGCCGGTTTCTCGCTGGGGCGCGGGGTACGGGTCGAGGACTGGGAGCAATGGCAGACCGATGCGGGCCTGAAACCATCAGGACGGTTCAGCACCTGGTCCGGCGACCCGTTTGATGACCGAAGCGACTATCTCGTGTCCGTCGCAGCCCGCGACCACAGCCCATGAACGAGACCAGCGCGCTGCCGTGGACGCTCGACGTGCCGGATGCGTCTGATATCGCCGCGTTCGTGCCCGGACCCGGCATCGTGCGGCTCGCTGAACCCACTTTTGATCTTGGCCTGCTGCGATCGGCGCTCGACCAGGTTCTTGCGCGCGTCGGCTTCGACGACACGTTTGGCGAATGGGGCTTTGGCACCTTGCCCATAACCCGGCGCCTTGGCAGCGCCGGGCTCGATCCGGAGGATCTTTCTGGCCGCTTGTGGATCCGGCGAGACGACACCTATACCCAGGTTCCTCGCGACGAGATCGTAGCTGCCGTCCTCGGCTAGCAGCACCCACGGCGATCGTGCACCTCGCACGCTCACGATGGTGCCGTCTTGGTCGGGCGGTGCCGTTGGTTCTGCGGGCGACTTTGCCGAAACACTAGGCTTCGCTGGTGGTGGGGGATGAGATTATGTCGAGGGCCCAGGACCGGCCGGCTAGATCGCGCTCGCAGCCCGAATCTTCGTCGACCTCGTTTTTTGCAGAGAGCGTTGCTGTCTTCACGCTGACGATGGCGACCGCCGGCATGGCGATATCGATGGCCGTGCTTATCTTCACGGGCGAGCTCGGTGCCAGTTTGCCGCGTGCGATCAGCACGTTCATGCTCGCTGGCGGGGTCATGGCAGTCTGGGTCGCAGTTCGCAGCAAGATCGTGCCGGTCGCCACCATCGTGCAAGATGGACCGGCAATCGTCATGGCTGCGGTCGCTGCAGACTTCGTCGCCCGCAACGACTCGCCCGGTAGCGCCGATGTCTTTGTGCTGCTGGTGGTTACCAGCCTTGTCACAACAGCTGCGATGTTCCTGCTCGGCCGGTTTCGACTTGGTGGCTTGGTTCGCTACATCCCCACAACAGTGGTCGGCGCATTCATCGCCGGGACGGGGTGGCTCTTGTTCAAGGGCGGATTCGAAGTGATGGTCGGTTCGGAACTCGCACTGAGCCATATCGGCGAACTCTTCACCGCTGGCACTGTCCAGTACTGGCTTCCGGGGCTGGTTGTCGGCATTATCGGCTGGCTGCTCGGCAAATCGAAACGGGTCCCTGCCTTTGCGGTTGGCCTTCTGATCTTGAGTTTCTTGATCGCCTTCTTTGTGGCGGTGCTGACCCTGTCATCAGTCGAGGCTGCAGAGCAGGCGGGCTGGCTCATCGGCCCGTTCCCCGACAGCGCTGGGATCAGTATCGTGACTCCGACCGAGATAGGCGCAGCCAATTGGGGGACGATCGCCGGGTCGATCCCGGGCGTGGCTAGCGTTGTTGGCTTAGCGTTGGTGGCGTTGTTGCTCAACCTGACCGGGATTGGGTCGCAGCTCTCGGTACGCATCGACGTTGATGCCGAACTCCGAACCACTGCAGGAGCAAACCTGCTGGTCGCGCTCTTCGGTGTATCGCCCGGTTACTACGCCATGGGCGACACGCTCTTGATTCATCGCCTCGGGGCTCGTCGCCGGGCCGTGCCGATGGCCGCTGGATTGATCATGATCGTGTTGGGAGTCGTGGGCATTGGGGCGCTCGGCTATGTGCCACGGCTGGTCGTTGGAGCCCTGCTAATCATGGTCGGGTTTGGTCTGCTCGAGTCGTGGGTGAGTGGCCTCCGCCGCTCGGTGCATCGCGTTGAGCAGCTACTTAGCGTGGCGATTCTGATCGTGATTGCCTGGCTCGGGATTCTGGAAGGCATCGGGGTCGGCTTGGTCGCTGCGTGCGCCGTGTTCATCGTGCGTTACAGCCGGGTCGATCCGGTGCGAGCTGTCGGCTCGGGTCGAGAGTTCCGCAGCCGGGTCGACCGGTTGCCTGCCGAAACCACGATTCTGGATGAGGTTGCCGATCAGATGATGGTCTTCGAACTACAGGGATACCTGTTCTTTGGCTCGCTGACGGCGTTCGAGGACCGAGTTCGATCCGCTGCTGAGCAGAGCTGCGAGGGCCCACCCCACAAGATCATCATCGACTTCAGAAACGTGACGGGTATAGACACCTCGGGCTACTCGGTTATCGGCGGACTCGCCGACGATCTCCACAACGAAGGGGTCGAGGTGATCGTTTCGTCGCTCGATGAGAAGCTCCTCGTGGCGCTTCACGCCACGATGCCACACTTGGATCGACCGATCGCTGTCGCTGCGACCCTCGATCGCGCGCTAGAACTCTTCGAGGAGCAATCGCTGGCGACACACGCGACGGCACAGAATGGTATGGCGAAAGAACGCTCTGCGAGAAACGGGTCGAACAACGGCGTCCGAGCGACCACGATGTCCAAGGCGTTCTTTGCTGAGTTCAAACCCGTCCAGTTCGAGGCTGGATCGGTGGTGATGGCTCAAGGGACCCCTAGCACCGGGATGATGCTCGTAGCCGACGGCCGACTGACCGCGTTCCACCTCAGCGAAGATGGAGCTCGTCACCGGCTGCGCCGGTTTCGCGAGGAGACCATCGTGGGCGAGATGGGCGTGATCAACGCTGCGAAACGCAGTGCTGAAATCGTTGCTGAAACCGACGTTACTGGATGGTGGCTATCGGCGGATCGTTATTGGGAGCTACGCGAGACCAAGCCCGACGTCATCTTTGAGTTGCATGAGCTGATCATGCAGGTCCAGTCCGAACGGGTGATGTCGCTCAGCCAGGGACTTGCTCGCTCGTTGCGCTGAGCGCTTCGAACTCTGGCCCGAGCAGCAGTAAGGTCGATCAATGAATCACGATCTCCTGCTCGATGAGTTGTTCGGGGCCGCCGAGGCTGGGCACTGGGAACGGTTTCGCTCGTTGTTCGCCGACGATGCCGTGCTCGTGCAGAATGTGGGCGAGGAACAGTCGATCGATCAGGCCATGAAGACACTTCCCCTGTCGACGGCCGATGGGACCACGCTCAGGTACGAAAACATTCGCCGGCTGCACGGTGACCTGTCGGTGACCGAGATGCACGATGCCGTCTTCACCAGACCCGACGGCCGAGTCGTCCGCATCGATATTTGCGTTGTGGTTCAGTTCAACGAGGCGGGCCAGGTTATTCGGGCAGACGAGTATCTGGACTCGGCCGCCGCCGCCCCGCTCTTTGGATAAATAGGCGCCGTCCAGCGAGCCAGATCGGCCGTGAACGTGGGGCGTGGTGGCACTACCGTTGGCATTGTCGCTTGCAGTTTCGGCCCACTGACCCAGACTCCGTGCCGCTGACCCTCCGCTACTCTTCTTCGAGGCTGCGTTGAGCCACATGGCGTAGTAGGCCGTAGAGCGCGCCGGCGGGAACCGCAATTTCGCTGGCGGGTGGTACCGCTAGCCGATATTCGACCACGCTCTGGTCGCCTTCGATCGAGTGACCGGTTGCGCCCATCGCGGCGACCAACCCGATCATGGGCCGGTTTTGCCGCAAGATCTCGAAGCGGAGCACGTCGGCGCCGACGTCGGCGGCGGTTGCCACCAGTAGCTCGATGAGGAACCGGCCGATGCCGCGGCTTTGGTAGGCATCGACGACGGTCAGTGCCGCCTCGGCCGAGGTCGCATCATCGTCAAGGATCAGCCGCGCTGCTGCGACGCCGAGCCCTGAATCGTCGCCGACTTCGGACGGCTCGTCGGGATCGAATACGCCCCACGCGAAGTGGGTGGTGTGGTCGATGTCGGTCAGCGACGCAGCCAAAGGTTCGCTGAGCTTGGACCGAACGCTGAAGAAGCGCATGTAGCGAGAGTGGTCTGAGAGCCGATCAAATCCGGCCTGGATGCCTTCGAGGTCGCTCGTTCGAGCGGGGCGTATCCGAACCCGTCCGCCGTTCGCGAGTCGAATAATGATGCCTGCTGACTGTAGCGGGAGATCCCAAACTGGTTGCACGGGTTTAACCTAGTGCCAGCACTCGTGTCCGAGTGGCGCATCAGCCGACGGGTGCGAAGCCCGTAGGGTCTGGGCGCATGCCGCTGCTGTTGACGCGATACCAACCAGCGATGCTGAAGCGGTCACGGGCGGCAGGGAGGACCTCGTGAGTGATCTCCTCGCTCAGGAAACACACCAGGGTCCCACCAATTGGCCTTACTGTGCCGGTCACCGTGGGAGGCGCAGTGCTCTCGAATTCGGCTCCGGGGGCAGTGGATTCGTAGAGCACGAGTTCGCCACCATCGGCTGGCTGCCAGTTGCTGTTTAGATACAAGACGGTGGAGACTTTGCGGTTGTCGTCGCCCCGGAAGGCGTCGATGTGGGCGGTGTAATAGGCGCCGGGGGAATACCAAGCGAGATGGCATTCGTAGTCGAACAAGCCCAGCATCAGGCTTCTGTTCAGGCCCAGGCGCAGCGATTCGGCCCACCGGAAGTACCACTGCGACGCGCCGCTTCGGGGCTCGAGCCAGTGGACTCGGTCTCGGCGAACCTCGTCGACATGGTGCCAGTTGTTGGCTCGGCCAACGCCAGCTCGAGTGAATGCTTCGGTGTCGAGCAGCGAAAGATCGGCGCGCAGTGCGTTGACGATTGCAAGCGGGACGGCGTTGTCAACCACAGCCCATCCGGCACGCAAGAGACCAGCGGCGATTGTTTCGAGTGCGACGCGGTCAACGATTGATGCTGGACGCTCGGCGGTTGATTCGCCTTCGACACGCGACATGGTGGTGGCTCTCGATCGCCGTGGTCAACAAAGCCGACCGGGTGGAAACAACAGCGTAGGGGGCGCCGCTCCCACGCCGGTGGAACCGCTTCCCCACGACGTCGCGTGGGGGAACCTTCCCATGAAAGTCAGCGACGCGTCATTTACGTTGCAGAGATGGGTGCAACCGAGGCGCTGACTTCACGACGCTCGACCGGCGCATATGGTTCGAGTCGCTGCTCTCAGCCAGTGCTCGACTCTGGTGAGACGCGTGTGCACGGTCGATCACGAGGCTCTCGCGGCAACGACGTCGCCTCGCTCCAGCAGCACTTCGTCACGCCGGAAAAAGGCAAGCGTCTTGGAACCGCAACCGTCCTGCCTCGTCGCCATCGACAAGACCACAAGCTCCTGCCGGTTGATCTTGCATCAGCTTCAACCGCAGTGACGTCAGCTGGCGGGTGGGCCGACGTAGCGGGCTGAGGGGCGCATAATCTTGTTGTTGGCAGCCTGCTCGAGGAGGTGGGCGCCCCACCCGACAACCCGACTGCTGGTGAACGTCGGTGTGAACATGTCTTGGTCGATGCCGGCGAGATCCATCACGACCGCTGCGTAGAACTCAACGTTGGTGACGATCGTGGCATCGGGCTTCCATCGTGCGAGAAAGCGCAACATCCGCTCCTCGACTTCGATCGCCCGGTCGACAAGTTCACCGCCGAGGCCAACCGCTGTCTCCCGTAGCAGCATCGACCGCGGGTCGTCGGCCCGGTAGACCGCATGACCGAACCCCATGAGCTTGCGGCCCGCATCGAGCTCGGCACGAGCCCACTCTTCGGTGCTTGATGGTTCGCCAATCAGGTCGAGCATGTCGAGCACCCGGCTCGGCGCACCGCCGTGTAGCGGCCCAGACAAAGCGCCGACCGCTCCGGCAAACGCACTACCGACCCCAGCTCCTGTGCTGGTGATCACCCGTGCGGTGAACGTCGACGCGTTGAACCCATGATCGGCCGTCAACAGCAGGTAGGTCTCCACGGCTCGCGCAAGTCTCGGCGATGGAGTACTCCCGGTGACCATACGAATGTAGTCGGCGGCATGACTCAGGCTCGGGTCGGCGTCGAGGGGTGTTTCGCCGTTGTTCAGGCGGTGAAGTGCCGCCAAGATCGAAGGGGTGGCACCGATGACGCGCAGCACTCGCGTCCGCCTTTCATCGGGGGAGAGGTCGAGCGTGGGGGTGTCGTCGACCACGATCGAGATCGCCGCCCGAAGTCCGGCCAACGGGCCGCCGATGTGCGGAGCGATGGCGGTGAGCGCTTGCAGGGTCGAACGTTCGAGGTGTCGATTGCGGGCCAACTCGGAACGAAATGAGCCCTCGGTCCCTCGATCAGGCAGTGTCCCGTCGACAAGCAGGGCGGCCGCAGCCTCGAAGGTCTGGTGGCGTGCGATTTCGACTGCGTCGTGTTCTCGATAGTGGAAGAAACCCTCGTCGCCACGCACGCTGCCAACGGCCGTATCGGCCACGATCAGGCCCTTGAGTCCAGGTGGAGCAGTCATTGTTTCCATGCATCCAGCTTGCACCGAGGTTGAGAGGTTGACAATATTGATCAAGTCAACGTTGATTGCATCAACATCGAGGACGAGGAGTGCCGTCGGTGGACGAAGACAATCTCATCACCGCTACCGAGGCCGCAGCCCGGCTTGGCGTGAAACGGCAGACGATCTATGCCTATGTCAGTCGGGGCCTGGTGCACCGCCAGGTCTCGCTCGATGGACGCACCAGCCTGTTCGATCCTCGCGAGCTCGACGCCATCAGACTGGGCAAACGCGATCGCTCCGAGGGCGAGCTGCGGGCTGTGATCTCGACCGCAATAACCCAGGTCGGCGACGAAGGGCTGTTTGTTCGAGGCCAGGATCTGATCGCGCTCGTGAGTTCTGGCTATCGGTTCATCGATGTGGCCGAACTGCTCTGGGCTGCGCCGCCGGGCGAATCGTGGCCTGAGCCCGAGAGTGCGCTGAGTTCCGAGGTCGCAGGAATCGACGGGCTGCGCACCATTGTGGTACTAGCATCTTCGGGCGACGCGCTACGTCATGACCTGTCGCCAAAGAGCGTTCGGGACTCCGGTCGCCGGATGATCACCGCGATGGTCCACGGGCTTCCGCCGAAAGCCAAGGGCAGCGATGCCAAGCTCTCCAATGCGCTATGGCGCCGACTCACCAAGCGACGTGGATCATCAATGGAGCGGGCGGCACTCGATGTTGCGCTTGCCCTGCTCGCAGACCATGGACTTGCTGCGTCGACCTTTGCCGCTCGAATTGCAGCGTCGGTTCGCGCTGACCCCTACTCGGTCGTCGTGTCAGGATTGGGAGTCATTGGTGGTTCGTTGCACGGGGCCGCAAGCGCTGCGGTTCATCAACTGTTTCAAGACTCGCTACGCCTGGATGATCCGGCGTTGGCCGTTGGCGAGATACTGCGGATATCTGGACGAGTGCCGGGGTTCGGCCACAGTGTCTACACCCGCCAAGATCCTCGGTACAGCGCGCTGATGACGTTGGTGGTCGAGGCATGGGCTGACGACCCTCGGCTACAACAGGTGTACCGAGTGCGCGACGTCGTCGCAGGTCGACGCGATGTCCTTCCGAACGTCGATCTCGCGCTAGGCGCCTTCACCTGGCTCGCAGGAATGGCTCCCGATGCGGGCGAGGCGATCTTTGCGATTGCCCGCACCGCCGGATGGATCGCGCACGCCATCGAGGAATACGACGAGGCCGCTCTACGATTCCGGCCGCGCGCTCGCTACGTCGGTCAGCGGCCCGAAAGTTAGCCAGCATCGATGAGGGGCACTCGTTCCGGGTCGATGCGCAGGTACGTGACGACATCGATCTGATCGTTCGGTCCACTCTCGAACGTGATGTCGAGGAGGCCGTCGGGTTCTGCGGGTCCGTCAAGTCCCAAGCGACGAAGATGCGGACTCCGGTCTTGGTCAGATCCCGTACTTCTGGATCGCCGTGTAATCCTGAAAGGTCCCGCCTGCGTTGAGTCCAAGGGAAACGCGCCTTGTTCGGCGAAGTCAAAGCACCCGGCGTTTTGGGTTTCGTGGGTCGACTCTGAAGGCACTGCGGTCGATATCGCCCGCGTCGAATAGGTACGAATAGGTAACAGTGACGAACCCGGCTGGTATCGAGTCGGTGGCGCTGGAGGTAGGAGGCGCAGGAGTAGGTCGGTGGCACCGTCGACCGGTGGAAGTCGCCGCACGGCATCAAACGTACGGGCTGGTCAGCCGCCCGAGCCGCCAGCCCCGGTCCCGAGCTCAGGCACGCTCACCAGTTGGTGTCGGCACGAACAACGAGACCACCGAAACCGACGCTGCGGCGATCGCGCACCCGATCACGACCGGGCGATATGAGTTCGAGACGTCGTTGCCGATCGACAATATCAGCGGCCCAATCGCCGACGCGCCTACGTTTGCGGCGCTTGCCAGACTCTTTATCGAGCCAATGTGATCGACGCCGAACCACTTGGGATACAGAGCACTGCTCAGCGAGCCGATCGACCCGCCAGCTACCCCCAGGGACAGGCCATAGAGCACGGCCATAGCGCCCGGCTCCGCGGTGGTCGCAAAGAACGTACCGACCGCCAAGGCCATGCCAGCAAAGAAGATCAGCGGCCGTGCTGGCATGCGGTCGGTGAGCGAGCCGATCACGAAACTACTGGAGACGCTGCCGATCAACATCGGAATGAAGATCGCTGCAGCCTGTTGCTTGCTGAACCCTTGGTCACCGAGCAGATCAGTGTTGTGGAATGTCAGCGCGGTGCTGATCGCCCCTGCCATGAAAGCAATAGATGTAAGCGTCCAGAAAGCTGGCGTGCGCACCGCCTCGAGCACGGTGAACGAACGCCCCCGGATCTGAGCGGCTGGTCGATCAACCGCCTTTCCGTCGGGCACCTGATCAATGATCTCGGGACGATCGACGATGGCAAACCGAGCGATCGGCAAAATGACGCCCAGGACGACTGCGCCAAGCAACGCCCACGTCCACCGCCAGCCGAACACGCCGATCAATGCAGCAAACGTGAGCGGGGCCAGGTTCATGATGCCCACGGTTCCCATGTTGCTCAACGCAAGCGCAAATCCGCGGCGCTGTTCGAACCACATCACGACACCTTGGGTGCCTATGAGCGACATCGAACCTTGGCCGAGCATCCGCAGCCCAATGAAGGCAAACGACAGCATCACAACATTCTGAACCGTTGAAGTCAGCGCAATGGCCGCTGCGAAACCAATGCAGATAAAGGTCAGGCTTCGTTTCACCCCGACTCGGTCGACCCACCTGCCGATGAAGGGAAGAACCGCCGCGCCGGTAAGGGTGCCGATCAGGTAGGCGGTTGCGACCTTAGAGCGGGTTGTGCCGAGCGAAGCGATCAGATCGTCAGTGAAGGCAGAAATGCCAATCGTCTGACCAGGTGCACTGAAACCACGCACGATGGTGCAGACCGCAACCATGTGCCAGCCATAGAACGACGATGCATGGCGAGCACCGCCCCGGGGCCGACCCGTCGAAGGCGTCGATGACACCAACGTGGCACCGAGACCCTGCTGCTGCTTGTTTGGCACCGAGGCACACTATCGGCGCGCTCAGCGGTGCCGGGCCTTGAGACCGACGCTGCGCTCATTTGGTGCGGTCGGGCAAAGATGGTGAGCTGGTGGTATGAGTCGACTTACGCCCCGCACGACCGCCGAGATGACGCCCAAGCAGGCTGAGCTCTTTGAGCAGATGGCCGACGGGCGCACCCCCGTTGGCGGCGGACATCTGGGTGGACCATTTGACGGGTGGTGCCTGAACCCCAGCATCGGTCGCCGTATCTGGCAGCTTGGAGGGGCAATCCGGCATAAGCCATCGATCGAAAAGCGCTACATCGAACTTGCAATTCTGGTCACCGGACAACTCTGGCAGGCGCAATTCGAATGGTGGGCCCATGAAACGATGGCTCGCGATGCCGGGCTGACTGAGTCCACAATCCAGTCGATCAAGATCGGTGAGGTACCTGTATTCGATGATGTCGGCGAAGAGACAGCATGGCGGCTGTGCACCACGTTGCATCGTGACAAGAAAGTCGATGCAGCCACCTACGCTGCCGCAGTCGAAGTGCATGGCGAGGCTGGCGTGGCCGACCTGATCCACACGCTTGGCTTCTATGTGCTTGTCTGCATGACATTGAACACGTTCGAGGTTGAACTTCCCGAAGGCGCAGTTGCCCCGTTCCCTGTGTAACCGCTACGACGTGACCGATCGACACCACTGCACATCTCTCACGACACCAAGTACAGCAAAGAGGATGACATGCCCGCATCACAAGACCTGACTAACAAGACCATCGATCTGCTGCAGCACATGATTCGCAACGAATGTGTGAACGAAGGCACCGAAGAGTCGGGTCAAGAGGTTCGCAACGCCGACCTACTGCAGTCCTACATCGAGGGCGCCGGCATCGATGTCGAACGGTACGATGCAGCACCTGGTCGGACGTCGATCGTCGCTCGTATCGAGGGCACTGACCCCGACGAGCCGAGTCTGTGCCTCAACGGCCACACCGATGTGGTACCGGTCAATCCCGACACGTGGGACCGCGACCCGTTTGGCGGCGAGTTGGTCGACGGCGAAGTCTGGGGTCGCGGCGCAATCGACATGCTCGGGCTCACATCGTCGATGGCTGTGACCTTCCGTCACCTGGCCGACAGCGGGTTCCGGCCAAAAGGCGATCTGATCTTCTTTGGCGTTGCCGACGAAGAATCTGGCAGCAAATACGGCGCGCAGTGGATGGCCGACAACCACCCCGACGCCATCCGCTCTGACTACGTGCTCACCGAAAACGGCGGACTACACGGTGGCACCGATAGTCGACCAACCGTCTCTATGAACATCGGCGAGAAGGGCGTCGCCTGGCGTCGGCTTCGCGTGCGGGGCACTCCGGGGCATGGCTCACGGCCCTATGGCGCCGACAATGCACTGATCAAGGCTGCGGCCATCGTGCAACGGATTTCTGAGTACCGCACGCCGCCCCGATTCCATGAGTTGTGGCGGTCACAGATCGATGACCTGCAAAAGTCGCACGGTTTGCCAGCCGAACTGGTCGATCAGCTCATCGATCCGGCATCGGTCGACGAAGCGATCGCATCGATGCCACTCAGTGGCGGCGCATATCTGCACTCATGCTGTCATATGACGATGAGCCCAAACGTGCTGGTTGGTCCCACCAAGACCAACACGATTCCTGACGTCGTCGATATCGACATCGATGTGCGCACGATGCCGGGTGAGACTCCCGAAGACGTGCACAACTATCTGACCGACGCACTCGGCGATGATCTGGCGTCGCAGGTCGAGTTCACGCCGCTCATGAATGACATGGCGTCGATGAGCCCTATCGACACCCCGCTGTGGGACTCGCTGCAAAAGGCGGTGAGCAACGCGTTCCCGCAGACAGAAATGTCGCCCGGCATCATTGTGGGCTTCACCGACGCACGCGTGCACCGCAACCTCGGCGCCGTCGCCTACGGCGCGGGTCTCCTCAGCCCTGACCTGAGCCCTTCGGAATACGGCAGCCGGTTTCATGGCAACAACGAACGCATCGATGTCGAGTCCATCGGACTGACCACCGGCCTCTACCTCGACACAGTAACCGATCTGCTGAGCTAAGTTCGCAGATCGCGAGCGGTGAGGTGGTTGTCGATGTTGGCAAAAGCTTCGGCCCACGCCGAACCAACCTGCTTCTCGATAATGTTGTGAGCAGGGCGTAGCCACGGTACGAGATCGAGTGCACCGGTGTAGGTAAGCTTGCTGCCGCTGCCATCGGCTTCGATATCGACGACCTCGAGCATGCGCTTTGCGATGTAGCCCAGCGCGTTCAGCTCGGTCACGCAGAACGCCCACTGGCGATCTGGCTCCCAGCTCACCATCTTCTCGTCGACGCGCATCGGCCCGACCTTGACCCGGCGGGTCGAACCCACGCCATCCCAGACCGTTGACGTGACCTCGGCGCTCTTCATGCCGTCGAACCACTCGGGCCAGCCCTGGGTGTCATTGAGCACCTGCCATATCTGCGACGGCGACGCCTTGACCTGAGCGTGGGCCTTGATCACAAGACCGGCCCGCTCAACAAAGTCGAGTCCAACAATTTCACACGAAGGCATGCACCCAGTCTGGCGCAGAAACACCAATGCGTGCCACCCTGTTCGGGGAGGTCAGCGCGACTTGGGTCCGCGGCGTTTGCCTTTGTTCTTGTTCGAGGGCTTGTCGGCGTGACGGCCTTTGGCGTCGCGGCTCTTGCGCTTTGGCGAGTTGCGGCCGCCGGATGGACGGTCCTTGCGTTCGTCGTCGCTGCTGCGGCCATCGCGGTCTGATCCCGCACCGGGCTTCTTTGATTTGCTGCCGCCACGAGCGGGCTTTTCGTCGTGATAGCCCGGCGGGAACCAATCATTTGATCCCGGTCGTCGACGAGGCTTGGTGCGCTTGCCGTCGGGCCGGCGCTCGCCTCGGTCGAAACGGTCTGACCTTCCGCCGCCCCGGTCGTCTCGGTCGTTTGATTTGCGTCCGCCGCGGTCGTCTCGGTCGTTTGATTTGCGTCCGCCGCGGTCGTTGCGGTCGCTTCGGTTGCGTCCGCCGCGGTCGTCTCGGTCGTTTGATTTGCGTCCGCCGCGGTCGTTGCGATCGTTTGATTTGCGTCCGCCGCGGTCGTCGCGATCCTGGTCGTTCCGGTCTTGATCTGATCGGTGGCCGCGGTTGTTGCGCTGGTTTGGTTTCTGCTGGCTGCGGTTGTTCCCGCCTCGATTGGCGCGGCCGCGTTCGCCGCGATCGCTGCGATTGCGGTCGGAGCGGCCGCGCGGCGGTCGGTCGTCGCGCTCGTCGCCGCTGAAGCGGTCGTCTTGCTGCGGCTTCGGTGCTGCCTTTGGTTTGGCTCGCACGACAACGGCAGGGAAGGAGTCGAGGTCCAGTTCTTCGAAGCCAGGTTTGACGCCGAGCTCTTTCATAAGCTGGCGGGCGATCTTGCGTTTGTCCTCGACCACCATCGAAACGACCCGGCCGTCTTGTCCGGCGCGGCCAGTTCGGCCCGACCGGTGGATGTAGTCCTTGTCGCTACCGGCAGGGTCATAGTGCATGACTAGTTCGACATTGTCGACATGGATACCTCGCGCCGCCACGTCGGTGGCGACGAGCACTTGGGCGCGTCCGTCGGTGAAATCTCGGAGCGCCCGCTCGCGCTGGGCCTGGCTCCGGTCGCCGTGGATCGCAACCGCCGTCAGACCCTTCTTGGCAAAGTTCTTGGCGACGCGGTCACAACCTCGACGGGTGCGACAGAAGACAATCGACGAGTCGTAGCGACGCAGCACTTCGATCGCAGAGCTAACCCGATCCACCGGCTGCACCACGTACCAGGAGTGTTCGACATCGCCGACGTCGCCGATCTGCTCTTCGACTTCGTATGTCAACGGATCGTTCTGGTAACGCTTGATCAGCATGTCGACGTCGCCATCGAGCGTCGCCGAGAAGAGCAAGGTGTGGCGGTTGCCAGGGGTCTGATCGAGGATGCGTTTCACCGACGGCAAGAATCCCATGTCGGCCATTCGGTCTGCTTCGTCGACGACCACGATCTCCACGTTGCGCAATTCACAGCAGCGACGCCCAATGAGGTCCTCGAGGCGACCAGGACAGGCAACGAGTATGTCGATGCCCTTCTCAAGCCGTCTGATGTCTCGCTCGATGTTGGTGCCGCCAAACACCGTCAAGATCGAACGGTCGCATGCTTTGGCCAGCGGCTCGAGTTCGTCTTTGATCTGGGTCGCAAGCTCGCGCGTAGGCGACAGAATCAGCACCGACGGCCGCCACGGCGTCCCTCGGTTGCTCAGTTCGACTGCCGGAATCCCGAATGCCAGCGTCTTGCCAGACCCGGTGGGTGCTTTGCCGCAAATGTCACGGCCAGCCAACGCAGCTTCGATCGATGCAACCTGGATTGGGAAGGCGTTGACGATGTCGCGTTCGGCGAGCGAAGAAACAATCGCGTCGGACACGCCAAGATCGGCGAAGGTCTGCGATGGAGTCTCAGAAGTCATACAGCACCCCTAACGACCCTTAGGCCTCGCGAGACTTCTTGAGGTTCTTGGCGAGGCGGAGTCGGGTGGTTGCGTCGAGTTCGACCTTGCGCAACCGGATCTTGTCCGGCGTGACTTCGATGCACTCGTCGTCGCCGATGAACTCCAGCGACTGCTCTAGCGACATCAGCTTCGGTGGCGTCAATCGGACCGTCTGGTCAGCAGCCGCAGCACGCACGTTGGTGTGTGCCTTTTCTTTGCAGATGTTGATGTCCATATCGCCGGGCTTTGGGGTCTCGCCCACGATCATGCCTTCGTACACATCCTCGGCAACACCCACGAAGAACGACCCGCGTTCTTGCAGGTTCAGGATTGCGTTGCTGGTCGTGACGCCGAGACGGTCAGCAACCAGCGAACCCTTGTGGCGGCTGGCGATCTCGCCCTGCCATGGCACCCATCCGTCAAAGACGTGGTGAAGCAGGCCGGTGCCGCGAGTCTCGGTAAGGAAGTCGGTGCGGAAACCAATCAGGCCACGAGCCGGCATGCGGTAGTCGAGACGAACCCAGCCAGCGCTGAAGTTGATCATCTCTTGCATCTGACCCTTGCGGGGAGCAATGAGTTGAGTGACCGCGCCGACGTACTCTTCGGGAATATCGATCGACACCGCCTCGACGGGCTCATGCAGTGTGCCGTCGATCTCGCGGGTCACGACCTGCGGCTTGCCCACCGTGAGTTCGAAACCCTCGCGACGCATCTGCTCGATCAGGATGGCAAGTTGCAGTTCGCCGCGGCCTTGGACCTCCCACGCGTCGGGGCGCCCAAGTTCGAGCACTCTCAGCGACACGTTGCCGATAAGTTCTTTGTCGAGTCGATCCTTGACCTGGCGAGCCGTCATTTTGTCGCCACTGCGCCCAGCGAGCGGCGACGTGTTGCTGCCAACCGTCATTGACAGGCTTGGTTCGTCGACGGTGATGATGGGCAGCGGCCGCGGGTCAGCTGGGTCGCCGAGAGTTTCACCGATGGTGATCTCAGGCAGGCCAGCAACGGCCACGAGTTCGCCAGCTGCGGCCGAGTCGGCTTCTTGGCGTTCGTGACTCTCGGTCACATAGAGCTCGGTCACCTTGGCGCTGGCGACGGTGCCGTCGAGTTTGCACCATGCCACTGATTGACCCTTGCGGATCTCGCCGTTCATGACACGACAGATAGCGAGTCGACCAACGTAGGCCGACGCATCGAGGTTTGTAACCCATGCTTGCAGTGGCGCTTCGGGGTCATAGGAGGGGGCAGGCACGTGATCGACGATTGTCTCGAGCAGCGTGGTGAGGTCGTCGCCCATGGCGTCGAGCGACAGGCCAGCTTGGCCGTCGCGGGCCACGGTGTACACGATGGGGAAGTCGATCTGATGCTCGTCGGCGTCGACATCGAGGAACAGATCCTCGACCTCGGTCACGACCTCGGCTACTCGGGCGTCGGGGCGATCGATCTTGTTGATAACCAATACGACCGGCAGGTTGCGCATGAGCGCCTTACGCAGCACGAATCGAGTCTGAGGCAGTGGGCCTTCGCTGGCGTCGACCAACAACAGCACACCATCGACCATGGTGAGCGCACGCTCGACCTCGCCACCGAAGTCGGCGTGACCGGGGGTGTCGACGACGTTGATCTTGTAGCCATTCCACCGGATCGCGGTGTTCTTGGCCAGGATCGTGATGCCCTTCTCTTTTTCAAGATCCATCGAGTCCATGACTCGCTCATCGACGTCTTGGTGCGCGCCGAAAGCGCCGGCCTGGTGCAACATGCCGTCGACCAGCGTCGTCTTGCCATGGTCAACGTGGGCGATGATGGCAACGTTACGAATATCGTCACGTTGCTGAAGAGCGCCGCTTTGAGCGGCAGCAGAGGAATTCACCGATCAAGGATGCTCGGCGTGGCGCCTTTTGCCTCGTTTTCGGCCAAGAGTCACTCAGCAGTGGGGTCCGCAGCCCCAGGGTAGAAGCGCTTCCGCACGCCGTCCAATGGTGGCGGTCCGATTGTTTCCGCCAGTGCGACCAGCTGCTCGAGATCGGCGAGAGCGCCATCGGCCAGAACCGACGCTGAGATTTCCTCCGCGACCTGTTCGTCCGATGTCGTCGTGTCCGAACTCCAGCGTTCGACGTTCGTTTCATAGTGGTAGGAGGTGATATCGCTGGTGAACGGGGCATTCTCTGCCCAACACCCAGCATGGCTGAACAGCAGCTGACCTGGCCGATGCGTTGCCATCGCCGTTGCGAACTCGACGGACGTCGCACCGAGGTCATAGGCCACAAAGAGTCCCGCAGTTTTGATGTGCTGGGAAGAAAACGGTTCGATCGGTATGCCAAGTCGCTGACGCAAGACCCGGGCCAAGGTCTCGCTTGGGTGGTTGTTGGCGTACACCAGTTGGTCGGGTCGAACATCCCAAGCTTGCAACGTCGCCAGCGCTCTGATCACGCCCTCGTGCACGAGCTCCTTGGAGTCGATAGCCGTGCAGTATCGGCCGCGGACCGCCGCTCCGTCCAGCGACGGAGCCAGGTGGGTGAGCACGCCACCGGTAATGACATAGTGCCAGCTGCGGGTATCGGCATCATCGAGCGGCGTGACGTCTGCGATACGACGATGCCGGTCGAAGAACCCGATCATCTGTTCATACAGAGCCTCGGTTTCATCGTCGACTGGTGGTCCAACGAGCGCGAAATTCTGTCGTGCCTCGATCAAGCGGCCGGACATCAGCGCGTTGAACGAATAGGCATGGCGTGCGTGCCAGTCCTGCTGCCGGACGCCGTACGATTCGTGAACGACGCGGTAGGCATCGTCGTACAACCCAGACCGTTCAAGCGCCCGAGCGAACGCGGTGACGAGGGTAACAACGCCGGGCGCAGCCACGTTTGCCCGGGCCAGGATCGTTGCGGCCATCTCGGTCTCGCCGGTCTCGCTCAGCAGGTAGCCAAGGCCGAATAGTGCCTGCACGTCGTGCGTATCAGCTGCGGCCAACGAAGCAGCAGCGACGGTTTGACTTGACAGGTGGGCGCCGCCGAGCACATGCAAAAGCTCGAGGGCCTGAGCGAATTGTGCGTCGTTGAGGTCGGCACCTGAGGGATAACGAAGCAGCTGGACCAACAAGCCCCAGGCCGCGCCGAGGTCGCCGTTGCGATGTGCGTCGCGAGCCGCATGCAGCCGTGCCGAAATCAGTGGCATCACTTACTATCGGCCCACCCTGGCTGATCCTTGAGGTCTAGGGCCACCTTTTTGGGTATGACGCAATGGCCGGCGGTCATTACATCGGTTCGTGCGAAGCCACTTCGTAGCGACTTATCGACCGGCCGGTGACGGTGAGTTCTTTCAGCGCAGCCCGAAACGTGGTCATATGGGGAAGCGTCATGTGTCGGTCAAGGTCCTGGGCTGCCTCCCACACCTCGAAGATTTCGATACTTCCTGGGTCGGCCACGTTGACGCTGAACACGTACGCGATGTTTCCGGGCTCTTCGTGCGTGGCGAGCATCATCTGCGTAGCTGCCTCGCTGAAGCGGTCAACCTGGGCAGGGTCGATGGTGATCGTTCCAGCAACAATGAGCATAACCGACCCTACATGCGGCTCGCTTCAGGATCCCAAGGCAAGTTCGATTTGGGTCGCTACGAGATCCCAGACTTCTGCCGGGGCGCTCAACAAGCCGAAGCCACCGTCACCGGGCCGGTAGAGCGATCCGTCAGGGCGGGCGACCTTGAGCCCGGCCTCGGCGGCAATGAGACCCCCAGGGGAATGGTCCCAGGGGAGTGTGCGCCAATAGAACAAGAAGTCGATGGTCCCGTCGACGAGTGCGCCGTACTCGATGCCGGCGCTGTTGAATGCAGGGACATCCCGACCAATGCCAGCCGGGAAGTCGCCAAGGCGCGAGCGTGCAGGTTCGTCCATGTACCTGCGCTTCAGAATGCCGGTTCGTTGCTCACCCCGCACGACGGCTGGCAATGCGGCACCGTTGCGCCTCGTGCCCAGGCCCTGTTGAGCGGTGAGCATGGCGTCGGTCTTGGGGTGCCAGATCCAGGCTGCGCTGGTTTCGCCAGCTTCGACCAGCGAGACCATCACGACGAAGTTCGTATCGCCCGAAACGAAGTTCCGGGTTCCGTCGATCGGATCGATGACCCATGTCGCCTCGGCATCAGCGACGAGATCGAGAAGAGCAGGGTTCTCGCTCGCAGCTTCTTCGCCGACACAGGGGAGGTCGCGCAGAGCCCGAAGTCGTTGGCTCAAGACCCGTTCGCACTCTTGATCAGCAATAGTCACCAAGTCACCAGGTGTCTTCTCCATCACATCGTTGGCGGCGAGCGCACGAAACCGTGGCACGACTTCGGCGTTACCGACTTCGCGGATAGCAGCGGCCACCTGTTCGACAAACATCAGCGCCAGTATGGCCTCGCTGCTGCCTCGACGCGGGTCCTTGATCGGGTCATCCCCGCGGGTTGAAGCAGATGCCGCCGACCGGAGGAACTCAGATTTTCGTTCGCTCAGGTGCGGGCCCGTGCGCTCGGGTGCGAACTCAGAGGTGTTTGAGCGCCTCTCGGCAAGTCAGCGCCGACAGCGCAGATTCGTGATCGCTGACAAACGAGCGCACTGCGTCGGGGGCGTGGCGGGAGTAGCTGCGCAGTGCCCATCCCAAGGCCTTGCGGATGAAGAACTCGGTGTCGTTCGCACGGGCGAGTACGTAGCCGAAGAGCCTCGGTTGGTCGACGCTCTCTTTGTACCGAAGCTGATGTAGAATTGCGGTGCGGGCGACCCATATGTTCTCGTCGCGAACCCACGTGTCCATCGAGGAACCGAGCGCTGGAAACCGCTGAACCAACGTGCCAACCGGGTGCGCGGCCAACGCATCGATGGTGTCCCACCAACTCTTGGTCGTGATGTACCGGTGCAGGTGGGCGAGGTCGTGTGCCCGAAGTTGCTTGGCTCTCGCTCGCAACAGGTCCGACCCGACGTACTGAAATTCGCGAGCGTCCTCGGCCCAGCACAAGTCGGCTGCTGCAACAATGTCGTCGGCGTCGGCTCGTCGGAGGGCAGCCAGGAATGGTTTCTGGATGGCTTTGCGTTCCGGGCTCGTGATTCCGAGGAACATGAAGCGTTCCTTCATATAGGCCTCCATTTTCGGCTCGCGCGCCGGATTCGCGGCAGCCCGCAGATCGGTGGCCAGGTTGGCAAAGGCCCCTTCGACGTTGCCGGTGGCGCGCCTCATGATCAGCCGTTGATCTGCACGTTCATCTGCTCGGTTGCTTCGATGAACTCTTCGATCATTTCGTAGACGACCGCGCTCGTGGACTTGGACTTGTTCATGTTGCCCACAATTTGGCCGACGAAGTAGTTGGCGAGCTGCTCGGCTCCCGATCCCTCGCGATGTGCAGCACGGTTGATACGGGCGATCGCCTCGTCGATCAAGACTGGCTGCATCGGCATGCCCAGGGGCATAGGTGTTTCGGGGTTCTCCCACTCGTCGGTCCACGCCGACTTGAGCTGGCGAGCGTGCTTGCCAGTGCGTGATCGTGATCGGATGGTGTCGGACGAAGTCGCTCGCAGCATCTTTTCTTTGACGACCGGGTGCGTTTCGGCTTCTTCGGTGGTGAGCCACACCGACCCACACCAGACGCCCTGGGCGCCGAGTGCCATGGCGGCAGCCATCTGTCGGCCACGACCAATACCGCCAGCGCCAAGTACTGGCGTGTCGCCGACGGCGTCGACAACTTCGGGGATCAGCACCATCGATGCGATCTCACCCGTGTGACCACCAGCCTCGTAACCCTGCGCAATGATCAGATCGACGCCCGCATTGACATGACGTTGCGCGTGTTGGGCCTTGCCAGCAAGCGCTCCGACCCTTATGCCTGCCTGGTGGCACCGGTCGGTCATCACAGCTGGAGGTGGGCCCAACGCGTTCACCATCAGCGATGGGTTGAATGCCAGCGCGATCTCCAGGTTGGGCATCTGCGAGTCGGCAGACATTGGTGCTGCCGCGTCGTCCTTCATGTTGAAGCCGCCGCTTTTCTTGCTGTCGGCCTCAAGCGGTGGCACGTCGTATTTGTCGAGGATCGCGTCGATGTACTGGCGATGCTCGTCGGGAATCATGTCGTTGATTGAGCCGACCGACATGCCGCCTTCGTCGGACCCTGCGTATTTCGCCGGCACGATCAGGTCGACGCCGTAGGGTTTGGCGCCCACTTCGTCTTCGATCCATTGCAGGTCGATTTCGAGCTGGCGGGGTGACAGACCAACAGCACCCAGAACTCCCAGGCCCCCGGCTTTGGTGACTGCGGCTACGACATCTCGGCAATGGGTGAACGCAAAGATCGGCACATCGATGCCGAACATGTCAGTGACCTGATTCTTCATAGACCGATCTTGTCACCCTGTGGCTGGATGGAACAAGCCTCCCGCTCGGTGCCGAACGAATGATTTTATCGACGCAGTGTGGCTCGACCGGCATGGTGAGTTGCTGATCGGGACGCTTCTGCCACTGGGTCCGTCGGCGCTCTGGCATGGACTGGTATCAGCACATCCTCACGGAACTCCAGGCCGAGCGCGTGAACCACCCGGGTCAGACCCCGCGGTGCACGCGTGAACCACCCGGGTCAGACCCCGCGGTGCACGCGTGAACCACCAGGGTCAGACCCCGCGGTGCACGCGTGGGCGCGCGCCACGTAGAGTTGCCCTGGAATATTTGGCCTTGTTCGAGACTTGGACTTTTACGCGATGCGCGCTTCTTCAGAACTCTCGGTCCGGTCGGCCCTGCTTCGCCTGCCCACCCCCGACGGACGTCAGTGGTTGCAGTTCGACCGCCCCGAATCGTCGATCTTGGCGTGGACGCTCGACGAAGTCATTCCTGCGCTCGAAGCGGTCGATGCCGCAGCTCAGCAGGGCAAGTGGGCGGTCGGCATGGTCAGCTACGACGCCGCACCCGCGTTCGACTCTGCGCTTGCATCGCTTCGCCACCAGCATGTGCCACTCGTCGCCTTTGGTATTTTCTCCGAACCTGGGTCCCCGTCGCGCGGCCCCGCTGGAGGCAAATTTCAAACCGGTAAATGGGTGCCCGATCGTGAACAGGCCGGCTACGAGGACGACGTTGCGACTCTCAGGTCGTTTATCGAAGCCGGCGACACCTATCAGGTGAACTACACCATGCGGCTGCGGGCGACGTTCGACGGCGACCCGCTTGGCCTATTCGAAGCGCTGAGTCGCGCTCAGCGGGCCGATCATCTTTGTTATCTCGACCTTGGCGACGCAGTCGTGTGTTCAGCTTCGCCCGAGCTGTTTTTTTCTCGCACCGGCACGACCTATGGGTGCCGGCCCATGAAAGGAACTCGACCTCGTCACCCCGACCCGGCCGAGGATCAGCGACTGATCGATGAACTGGTGTCGAGCGAAAAGGACCGTGCCGAGAACACCATGATCGTCGATATGACCCGCAACGATCTGGGGCGCATCGCTCAGGTCGGAAGCCTGAGGGTTCCGGCACTGCATGTGGTCGAGACGTACCCAACCGTGCATCAGCTGACCTCGACGGTGACCGCCGAGTCGAACGCCACTCTTGCCGAGACGTTTGCCGCTCTGTTTCCGGGTGCGTCGATCACGGGTGCCCCCAAAATCAGCACCAGCAGGATCATTGCCGAGATCGAGGGTTCGCCTCGCGGCGTCTACACGGGGGCTGTCGGCGCAGTGGGACCCGACGGGTTCGCCGAGTTCAACATCGCCATCCGCACCGCCTGGATCGATCGGGTCACCGGCACGGCCGAATACGGTACCGGAGGCGGCATTGTCTGGGACTCCGATCCGGCCGATGAATGGCGCGAAGCCCATCACAAGGCTCGCGTCTTGATCAGGGCATGCTCGCAGCTGCAACTGCTCGAGACGATCAAGTACGAACCCGAGACCGGCCCAACGCTGCTCGATCGCCATTTGGCTCGACTGGCCGACGGCGCCGAACACTTTGGTTTCGATGTCGATGTCGCCGAAGCGAGACGGATGCTGCTCGGCGTGCATCTCGACCAGCCTGCACGACTCCGGCTGTTGGCGTCCGGTAACGGCGGGCTGACGCTCGAAGTCGCTGAGCTCGCGCCGCCCGCTGTCGAACCGTGGCAGCTACCGCTCGACGTGGTGTCGGTCGACGAGCGCAACGAATTGCTCTATTTCAAGACGACTGCTCGCAGTCGCTACGACGAAGCCCGAGCTAGGTTTCCCGACTCGCCCGACGTAATTCTGTGGAACCGCGCTGGCGAAATCACGGAAACAACAATCGGCAACTTGGTCGTGGAAATCGACGGCGAGTGGTTCACCCCGCCGATCACATCAGGACTGCTACCGGGTACCTTCCGCGCCGAACTGCTAGCCCTGGGCAAAGTCGAAGAGCGCGTCATCACCCGCGATGAGCTCCTACAAGCGACGAAGTTCTGGATGGTCAACTCGGTTCGCGGCTGGGTGCCGGCGACCCTCGCACCCCAACCCGTCGCGGCTCGCCATCCGAGCGACTGACGCATATGACGAGGACGTGCATGACAACACCCCGGATAGTCCTAACTCGTTCCGGCGACGCGTTTGCCGGCGACCCACACGTTGGTGATGTCGCTCGGCGATGCCAGGCGTACGATCTTTTCGAAGATGCGATCATTGCGGTCGACTTCGCTCCACAGCTGCAATGGTGAGCCCGGTCGATTGACCCGAACCGCGAGTGCGTCGAAGCTGCGCCCGACCGCCAGCAAACCAACCGGTAGGTCGAGCAGTTCGGCACCGCCGGTTGTCGCCATGTAAAACGCATCGAGTACCGAGATGCGCGAGCCGGAGACACCGCGGTCGGCTGCGCTCGTGCCGGGGTCGACCCCGTCTTCAAGGTAGCGAGATGCCGTGACTGCATAGGCGCACTGGGGGAGTAGCCCCGGCGAAGCGCCGCCAGCAATGTCGGTGCCGAGCCCAACCTTGACGCCTGCATCCATGGCCCGCCGAGCAGGAAAAATTGCATTGGCGAAGTACGCATTGGAGAGCGGGCAATGCGCCACCCCAGCGCTCGCCAACCGGATCACGTCAAGGTCCGAATCGCCCAGGTGGTCACCGTGCGCCAGGATCGTTTTGGGGCGCATGAGCCCGAAGCCTGCGAGCGCATTCGTGTCCGACGTCCCGAAACGGTCATAGGCATACTGGTGTTGCCAGTCGCTTTCGGAGCAGTGAGTTTGCAGCCGAACGTTGCTCTCGATCGCCAATGTGGCCAATCCAGCCAATGCGTCGTCGCTACAGGCGGGCGCAAACCTCGGCGTGACGATGGGGCTCACGAGCGTGTTCTTCAAGGCATTGATCGCGTCGATCGAAGCAGCTGAGTCGCTGATCGAAGCGCCTGCGGTTTCGTCTCGGTACCACTCGGGTGTGCCCTCGGGATGATCCATTGCGACGCGTCCCACAAACGCTCGCTGGCCGAACTCGGCGCATGTCTCGGCCAGCATCGTTGTTGTCTCAATGCTCACCGTTGCGTAGTACACGGCGGTTGTTGTGCCGTGGCTGAGCAGAGTCGACACCATAAGCGGCCAGACTCTGGCTGCGAATTCCGGGTCGGTGAGTCGTTTCTCGAGCGGGAACGTGTGCTCGAACAACCACTGCTCAAGCGGTACATCGAGTCCGGTGCCGAGCTGGGGCCACTGCGGTGCATGCAGATGGCTGTCGATCAGGCCCGGCATGAGCACGGTCTGGTCGCCGAGATCGACGTCGACCGGACCGTCGCGATGGCCAATTGAGGTGATAACGCCCCCGGCGTCGACCTCGATGACCACGTTCTGCAGCACCTGAAGCTCACTTCGCGTCGGCGTCTGCATAACCGTTGCGCGCACTGTCATTCCCGCATGCATCACGCCAGTCTGCCGCGAACCGGCCCCGTCCCGTCTGGCTCTTGCAATGTCTAGGAGCACTGGCCGGTGTTATCTCTGAGGTTGGATGGTTCGGTCAAGCGGATCCTCGAAGACGTCTTTCGCGGCATACCCCAGATCTTGTTGATCTGTCTTCCGGGTTTCGGTGTGCCAACCGTGGACATCAACGTGCTGCCAACGGCGCAGTCACCTGTTTCCGCATATGAGTGTGCTCGACATGGTCACCCTCGGACCTCGTCGGGCGCTGACGGTCGACAATGACGGGGCAGAGGCGACGGCCATGGATCTGCTCGAACGTTTTGGGCTGGCCGACAAGGCCCACGAGTACCCACCTTGTTGCTCGACGAAGTCACCTCGGCACTCGACCCTGAACTCGCTGGCAAAGTGGTGTCCATTCGCGACGAGGGCTTGACGGGCCTAACAAGCGTTAGGTAGGTTGCCAGCTGAGGTGGTGGGTCTGATGGCCGTTGCGTTCAAAGAGCAGACAGGGCGCAACCGGGTGCTCGACGCGGCTGCAGAGCTGTTTGTGGCGCAAGGCTATGCCGGCACGACGCTGCGAGAGATCGCATCGGCTGCCGGCATCAAGGCTGGCTCTATCTACCACCACTTCGATTCCAAAGAAGCGCTGTTCGTCGCAATCCTGAACAACGGCATGACCGTCATGCTCGACGCATTCGACGACGCGGCGATCGACGGCAGCTTGGGTGCCCATGTGCACGCCCACCTCAGCGCGGTGTTCGAGAACGGGCCCTACACAACCGCCCACGTCACCAGCTTTCACAGTGCCCCAGTCGAAGTCAGGGTCCAAGTGGTGCCGGTTCGAGACAGTTACGAACAGAAGTGGGCCGAGCTGTTCGGGCGCCTCTTTGGCGGGTCGACGATCACCGAGCGGCGGCTGCATCGGCTTATTTTGTTTGGGGCGATGAACGCCACCGCCGAGTGGTTTGATCCTGGTGGCGATCTCACGCTCGACCAACTCGCAGCCACTATCAGCAATCAGTTCTTACACGGAGTGCAGTCATGACAATGAACCGTCGCCATCGCAGGAGCGCGTTATGAATCGGATTACATCCAAGGTGGATACCGGCTCGGCCGAGTTTGGAGCCAACCAGCAGAAGTATCTCGGCGAACTCGAAACGCTACGCGAGCGACAGCAGTGGGTGATCGATGGGGGCGAGCGTCGGCAACGTTCGATTCAGCGCCACCTTGACCGGGGCAAGATCATGGTGCGTGAACGCATCGATCTGGTGACCGATGATCACACACCATTTCTCGAGTTCTCGACGCTCAGTGCCTATGGCCAGTACGACGACGAGGCGCCAGGCGCAGGGATCGTTACCGGCATCGGCATCGTCCACGGTGTGCCATGGGTGTTCATTGCGAACGATGCAACCGTCAAAGGCGGAAGCCTGCTGCCGATGTCGATCAAGAAACATGTGCGGGCTCAGGAGATCGCCGAAGAGAACCGACTCGGCGTCATCTACCTGGTCGACTCCGGTGGTGCGTTCTTGCCGTTGCAAGACGAGATCTTCCCCGACAAAGACCACTTTGGTGGCTCCTTCTATCGTCAAGCACGGCTGTCGGCGCAAGGCCTTCCACAACTATCGGTCGTGCTGGGCGGCTGTACGGCAGGCGGCGCCTATGTGCCTGCGCTGAGCGACGAGGTGATCATGGTCGAGGGAATCGGCCGGATCTTCCTGGGTGGTCCACCGATCGTCAAGGCTGCGCTCGGCGAGATCATCGAACCCGACGACTTAGGTGGTGCGGTCCTGCACACTCGTACCAGCGGCGTCAGCGACTACATGGCGGTGACTGAGCGCGAGGCTTACGGCAAACTACGCGAGATCTGCAGCACCACGAACCAGCGTCGCATCGATGACCGCCAAGGCTGGCTTGATTGGGTCGAGCCCGAAGAGCCGGTCTTCGATGCCCAGGAGCTCTACGGCATCGTGAGTGCCGATGATCGTATTCCGTTTGACGCCACCGAGATCATTGCCCGCATCGTCGACGGCAGCCGGTTTGCTGCGTTCAAGCCCGAGTGGGGCGAATCGATCATTTGCGGTTTCGCTCGGATATGGGGCCATCTGGTCGGCGTCATCTCGAACAATGGCATCATCTTCAGCGAGTCGGCGTTGAAGGCGACGCACTTCATCGAGTTGTGCGAGCAGCGAAAGATCCCACTGGTGTTTCTGCAGAACACCAGTGGCTACATGGTCGGTAGCGACAGCGAAAAAGGCGGCATCGCCAAAAATGGCGCCAAGATGGTGGCCGCAGTGGCGAACGCTACCGTGCCCAAATACACCGTGCTGATCGGCGGTTCCTACGGCGCAGGAAACTACGGCATGTGTGGCCGAGGCTTCAATCCCCGGTTCCTTTTCGCGTGGCCGAACTCACGTATTGCCACCATGGCTGCAGATACCGCCGAGACCGTGCTGGTCGACATCCGCGTCGGCGGGCTCAAGGGCGCCGAAACGAGCGACGAAGAGCTGGCCGAGATCCGGGCGCACATCCGGGGTCAGTACGAAACCCAGAGCGACCCGTACTACGCGACAAGTCGCCTGTGGGACGATGGCCTGATCGATCCGGTGCACACGCGGGATGCGCTTGGCCTGTCGATCGCGCTCGCAGCTCGTCACGACAGACCCGAGACGGGCCCGGGCCTCGTCTACCGGATGTGATTGTCGTGACATCACCCGCTACATCACCGATTGGCCAGCCCGCAACCTCAACAACCTCGGCAGCAGGAGACTCTTCATGCGAATCTTGATCGCAAATCGGGGCGAGATTGCTCGCCGCATCATTCGCACGGCCCACAAACTCGGCCACCAGACGGTTGCCGTGTATGCCGAACCCGATGCCGATGCACCCTACGTGGGCGAAGCCACCATGGCGGTGGCGATTGGTCCTGCGAGCTTGGCCGATTCGTATTTGTCGGTCGAGCGGATCCTTGGCGCAGCCCAGGCCGCTAACGCCGACGCAGTTCATCCCGGCTATGGATTTCTCTCTGAGAACGCCACATTTGCTCGAACGTGTCTGGCGCAGGGCCTGATCTGGATCGGCCCGAATCCAAGCGTCATCGCCGCCATGGGTTCCAAGATCGAAGCCCGCAAGATTGCCGAGGCGGCCGGAGTGCCGACCATCCCTGGTTGGTCCAAGTCACAAGCCCCAGGCGAGCTCGCCCAAGCTGCTGCCCACATCGGTTACCCGGTGCTGGTCAAGGCATCGGCTGGCGGTGGCGGCAAAGGCATCCGCATCGCCAACAACTCAGACGGGTTCGCGGACGCGTTGCGAGAAGCATCGGCCGAGGCCGAACGAGCTTTTGGCGATGGCAGCGTGATCGTCGAGCGCTATATCCAGCGCCCCCGTCATATCGAAGTGCAGATTGTGGGCGATCAACATGGAACGGTCGCCGAGCTCGGAACTCGCGAGTGTTCGGTGCAACGTCGCTATCAGAAGCTGCTCGAAGAAGCGCCAGCACCCAACCTCGAGCCGGAGACCCGGCGTGGCATTCGTGAATCGGCCAAGACGCTCGCAAAAGCCATTCGCTACGACTCTGCGGGCACGATCGAGTTCATCGTCGACGACGAAACGGGCGAGCACTTCTTCCTCGAAGTCAACACCCGGCTTCAGGTAGAGCACCCGGTCACCGAGCTGATCACCAGGGTCGATCTCGTCGAGTTGATGATTCGAGTGGCCGACGGCGAACACCTGCCGCTCGACGCCGCTGAGCTGCGCTTCAGTGGCCACGCAATCGAAGCTCGCATCTTGGCCGAGGACCCAGCGAATGGGTTTGCGCCTCAGGTGGGGCTGATACACCAGCTGCACGTGCCCGACGGCGCACGGTGGGATTCCGCGATTGAAATGGGCAGCGAGATCACGCCGCACTACGACTCGATGATCGCCAAGCTGATCGTGCACGGCAGAGACCGCAACGAAGCACTCGCCAAGTTGCGCAACGCACTCGATGGGCTGATCATCGACGGCCTGGCAACGACCGCAGGCTTTCATCGCTGGCTGCTGGACCAGCAACCAATTGTCGATGGCCGGGTAACCACACGCTTCCTCGACGAGAATCCAATTGCCGAAGTCGACCCTGGCGACGAGACCGCCGCCATTGGTATCGCTGCGGTTGCGTGGGCCAACGCAAAGAACGCAGCGATGGATGCATCGAGCCCATGGATCGGATCTGCGTTTTCGGTCACGCCCCACGAGATGAAGCGAAACCTGGGGCTGGTCACGGCGGCAGGCGACGCCCACGAGATTGCGGTGACACACGCCGATCTGCAAGTGCCGATCATGGCGCCGGTTGCAATCGATCGTGTTAATCGTCGGGTTGCGGTCAACAACCGTGGCACGACCTACAGCTTCACGGCGCCGGGCCGCACGCAACGTTGGGCGCCAAGTGTCGCAAGTCGCAAGGGGACTGGCGACGCAGTGGTGGCTCCCTTCCCGGCGGTGGTGAGCGAAGTCAACGTAATACCAGGCGACGTCGTCGATGGCGACCAGGTGCTCGTCGTCATCGAAGCCATGAAGATGCTCCACTCGCTACGTGCCACCGGCGCGTCGACCATTGCCGAGGTGCGCGTTTCGCCCGGCGATCAGGTCGCAACCGGCGACATTCTGGTGGCGTTCGTTGCGCCAGCCGAACCGGCCGTCGAATGATGCCGCTGTACCCAGCTTTCGTTCCCGTCCCCTCCATCCACTCTCGTTTCGCCCTCCACTCCCATTTCGCCAGCCAAGAAAGCACATCATGACAAACCGCAACGCTTATATGACCGACGAGCTCCAAGCCATCTATGACCAGGTCACCGACTTTGTGGACAAAGAAGTCAAGCCTCACGGCGAGCAATGGGAGGAAGACGGCAAGGTGCCGCGCGAAATCCTGCGCAAGATGGGATCGCTTGGCATGTTCAGCCTGCGGGTTCCTGAAGAGCTCGGCGGTCTTGGCATGGGCTATCTCGCATCGGCGACGTTCAGCGAGGCGTTGGGCGCATCGACCTTCGCTGGCTTCGAGGTCACGGCGCTGGTACACACCGACATGGCGGGCCCTCACCTGATCAACTCAGGCTCGCCCGAACAGCTCGAAAAGTATGTGCCCGGCATGCTGAGCGGTGAGTTCATCTTGTCGATTGGTGTGAGCGAGCCCGACGCTGGCTCCGACGTGGCCGGGGTACGAACCAAGGCGGTCAAAGATGGCGACGGATGGCGCATCAATGGCACCAAGACGTTCATCACCAATGGTGTGTACGGCGATATGACGATCGTTGTGGCACGAACCGACATGGAGAACAAGTACGGCCTGTCGACATTCCTGGTGCCGGCCGAGACCGAAGGATTCTCGGTCGCGAAGAAGCTCGACAAACACGGCTGGCGATGCTCCGACACCGCCGAGCTCTTGCTCGACGACGTGTTCGTGCCCGACGAACAGCTGCTCGGAGAGCCTCACCGCGGCTTCTACGCAACGATGCAGAACTTCCAGAATGAACGCATGGTGCTGATCGGCATGGGTGTCGGTGCTGCCCAAGCAGCGATCGACCTGACCAACGAGTACTGCCAGAATCGCAAGGCGTTCGGCAACTCGCTCTTCGACTTGGGCGCGATCCGCCAACGCATGGCGATGAACCAGGCCAAGGTCGACGCGGCCCGAGCGTCGATGTATCACGCAGCCTGGCTCGGCGACCAGGGTGAAGACAACGTCAAAGAGATGTCCGGCGCGAAAGCGTGGGGATGCGAGATCGTCAACGAGGTCATGTACGACTGCGTGCAATTTCACGGAGGCATGGGTTACATGCGTGAGTCTGCGATCGAGCGTATGTACCGAGATGCCCGAATCTTGCCCATCGGCGGCGGCGCAACCGAGGTCATGCTCGAAGAAGTCGCCAAGCGGTCCTACGCTGCGCCTTGATGACTCCTTCACCTCTCCCTCGTTTGCGGTCCTTGCTGTTCGCGCCTGCGGTGCGCGACGACCTGATTCCGAAACTTCCTCGCAGCGGCGCGGACGGCGTCGTGATCGACTGCGAAGATGCCACCCCGGTCAACCAGAAGGCGGCGGGCCGATCCAATGCTGTCGAGCTGGCGCCTTCGGTCATGGGCAAGGGCAGCACCGTGTTCACCCGCGTCAATCCGCCGGGCACTCCCTGGTTCGCCGACGACGTCCGCTATGGGCTGCATCGCGAACTCGGAGGCGTTGTCGTGCCGATGGTTGAGACGCTCGATGGGCTTGACCAATGCGCCCGCGCGCTTGCCGCCGCGGACTTCGGTCATCTCGGGATTATCGCAGGGCTCGAAACTGCCCGGGGCGTTGCCGACGCCCGCGAGCTTCTCTCGCATGAACAAGTCGTGGGTGCTTACTTCGGAGCCGAGGACTACATTGCTGATCTCGGTGGTGTGCGCACCCAAAGCAACGTCGAAGTCCTTTTTGCCCGATCCTCGGTTGTCCAGGCAGGGCGCATCGCCCGCAAGCCTGTGATCGACCAGATCGTCGCCAACTTTCGTGACAGCGACCGCATGTCGCACGAATCACTCGAGGCCCGGGCGTTGGGTTTCGCTGGCAAACTTTGCATCCACCCCGACCAGGTCGCATTGGCCAATGCAGGTTTCACGCCGAGCGAAGCCGAGGTCGAGCGCGCCGAGCGAATGCTTGCGGCCTACGACATTGGTGTTGCTGCTGGTGTTGCTGCGATTGACTTTGAAGGCTCGATGGTCGACGAACCCTTGGCCGAACAAGCGCGTCAGATACTTGCCGCCGCAGGAATCGATCCCCGACAGACCTGAGGCCAGAGGGGTTGGTCGAGTCACCAGAGGTCAGTGATTCCCGACAGGGTTTCAGGCAAAGGCCGCACTGAACAGCGCAAGGGTTTTGGTCCAGCTGGTCTCGGCGGCGTTTTCGTTGTAGCTGGGATAGCCCGGCCAGCTATAGCCGTGGTCGGCTCCAGGGAAGATGGTCACGTCGACGTGATCGAGATCGGCGACAGCGTCGAGGAATCGCTGATGCATGGCAATGGACTGAACTTCGTCGTCTTCGCCAATGCCGAGATACAAAGGTGTCGTCAACTGCGACGCGGTCAGGTGCGGCGAGTCGGCCTCATCGTCGGCGAGAAACGATGGATGCCACGAAGCGCCAGCGACGACGCGACCTGGATTGCGTTGGATCGAGCGGTACACGGCACGAGCGCCGAGACAGAAGCCAATGACGGCGATGGGTGTTTCTTCGGCAATACCTGCTGCTGCGAGCGCGACGTCCATGTCGTGTTGGATCTGATCGTCGGTCATCGAGGCAATCCATGCCATGACCTGGTTGCGACGCGATGGGTCTTCGGCCATGTCAGCCGGCTCGAAGTGCAACAGACGGCCATTGCGATGGTGCAGATCGGGTGTCACGACCCGGTAGCCCTCGCCGGCCATGCGCGCCATCCATTCGGTCGTGGCCGGACGTAGCCCGGGTGCGTCGATGAACAGGCCGACGGACGGCCAATCGCCGCTGGCGGGCGGACTCGATGGTTCGGTGACAACAACCGCGATTTCGCCGTCGTCGGTCATCGCATCGATCGTTCGTTCCACTGTTTCCATGAGCAAACAGTACCGAGAAGAACGGTGCCTACGCGTCTGTCAGTGGGCGCTGGCTGAACACGTCGTGTCGGCGACGGCGGTGATCCCCTGCCTCCGGTGTTCGGGCTAGTCAGGTCGAATCGACTCGTCGTGCCACACGAAGTCGACGCCCGCCCTGGTGAGACGAGCGATGGACTCCGCGAAGATGGGATGGTTTGAGAACCCGTCGCCCATCTCAGGTTCGAGCGTGAGCGAGACTCCTCGGGAAATTGCCTCGCAGGCCAGACCGCTGACCATGTCGTCGGCCAGGCCGAGTGCGATCTTGTTGATGGCGTTGAATCCGGCCGGAGCGACAACCATCGCAGTGCCCAACGGGGCGAACAATGGTTCAGGGTAAATCCGCATTCGACTCTGGATGGGGTGTCCGGTAAGCGCCACAACCTCTTCGGAGTCGAACCAGTGAAGCGCCCGTTCGGTCGCAATCAGGCAGACCTGCCAACCCGCAGCCTGCTCAGCCCGGATGCGGTCGACGATCCGATCCGCGCCAGGAACCGCCGATACGCCGAGATAGAGCACGTCGCCATCGGCATGTCCAAAACTTGTCATCAACCGAGTCTTGCCGGTCTCAGGTCGGCAACAACGATCGGGCTAGTACTCGATCGAGCCGAGGTATACCTTGGAGATATGGCACGGGACATCATTGCGAAGGGTATGTGGTTCGAGGAACTCAAGGTCGGTCTGGTCGTGCAGCACGCGCTGACACGGACGGTTACCGAAGCAGACAACGTGGGGTTCACCGTGTCGACGATGAACCCAGCGCCGCTGCATCTCGACGCGGACTATGCCTCGACGACCCAGTTCGGCAAGGTGCTCGTGAACTCGATGTACACGGTCGCGCTGCTGGTAGGTCTGTCGGTGCACGAGCTGACCCATGGCACCACGGTTGCGAACCTCGGATTCGATGCAGTGAAGTTTCCGGCGCCGGTGTTTCACGGCGACACCATCCACGCTGACACCGAGATCCTGGCGGCTCGCGAATCCAAGTCGCAACCAGATCGAGGCATCGTGACGTTTGAACACCGGGCGTACAACCAAGACGACGTGCTCGTGTGCTCTGCGGTGCGCAACGCTCTGATGTTCAAGCGCCCAGGCTGAGGTCGGCGCTGCGCTTGGCGGTTGACCGTGTCACTATTGCAGCCATGTCTGGCGCCCTCCGACTCGTCAAAGACCTCTAGAACGCCACGGGTGCAGCTACAGCGAGTAGACCCGTTCGGCGGTTCCCCAAAACAGCTGGTCACGTTCTTCGGGGGTGAAGCGAGCGGCCATTTTCTTGAGGGCATTCCACATGACTGCATAGGACACGGAGAATCTGTCGACAGGGAAGTTGCTTTCGAACATACATCGTTCGGGTCCGAAGCACTCGATGGTGTGCAGGTACCAACGTTCGTGCGCAGCCACGATCTCGTCGCTGGTAGCAGGCGTGGCTCGGGTGTGCCAGCCGTAGCCGTTGTCGGGCATGGCGAGCCCGCCAATCTTGGCAACCACGTTCGGCTGCGCTGCGACCGTGGCTATGTCGGCTTTCCATACCTCGTAGATCTCGTCGAGCTGGCCTTGCCAAGCACCGACCCCGATTGGCGTGCCGAAGTGGTCCAGCACAATGGTGGTGCCTGGTGCTGATGCAGCCAGCGCTGCCACCTCGAGATTCTGATAGTGATAGTTCCACGAGTCATAGGTCAGGCCTCGCTCACCGAGCCGGGCCAGCCCGCGTCGAAACGCTGGATCGACGCTCACGTACGGTGAAGCGCTCCCGGCAATCATCATGTCGGTCCTGTCGGGGGTGTGAGCGATTGCATGTCGAATGCCACGGAACCGACCTTGACCGGCTTCGTCGTGAGCGTCGAGCACTTCGTCGAGCTCGGCCAGTCGTAGGTCTGCGCTGGCGACGATGCCCTTGATCTCGGCTCGACCGCCAGCGGCGGACTCTGCTGCGTTGGCGGCAACGAATTCGGTCTCGCCGACCACCCGAAGATGCTCAGGTCCTGTCGTCCGGTAACCAGCGCCACATTCGACGAAGACGGTCGACTCGATGTGGTGTCCTGCGTCGGTATCGCTGTGCAGTTCGGTTAACCCATACGGCAACGCGCCGCCTTGGGGCCAAAGGTGATGATGCGGATCGATGATGCGCTGGCCAGGGTCGACGATGTCCTCGACGACTTGGTCGAGCCAAGGTTGAGTTCCAGGGTCCATGGTCATGTCATAGGTCTTTCTTGGTCATGGCGGCGGGCGACCAGACATTTCTAGTCGGCCGGCACAAAGGCGGCGAGTTCGTCGCCGTTCTCAGCCAAGAAGTCACGCTCGTACTCGGCCTGCACCGCCCCGATTGCCTTCTTGGTCTCATCTGGCCCTCCGCCACATGCAACCACAGCAGCGGCCAGTGCGAGCTCTTCGTCTTGGAGCTTGGACAGCTCGGCGAGTCCGGCTTCGCTGAGCCGCTGCTCGCCGCTGTTGGTTGCTTCGAGCTCGGCCTGCAGCGCTTGCACGCGAGGGATTAGCTGCTGCGACGTCTCGCTGAAGCCGCTGAACTCAAGGCCTGTGTCGGCGACGCACATTCCGATTTCTGCATAGAACTCGACAACCCGGGAGTCGGCGTCTATCCGGCTGTAAAGCTCCTCGAAGTCGTCGCCCAGGGTTTGCATGATCCCCTGTGTGTCGACGCTGGAGCTGCGGATGTGTTCGAAAGCAGCGTCGATGCAACCCTGGGGACCATCGCCTTCGGCCTCAGTGCCACGAAGAGCGAGATAGTAGGCGTCGAGTTCCGTCTCGCTCAACGACTCGGTGTATGCCGTATTCAATCGCTCGACATCGGCGCTGGTGATGGGCGCTTCGTCGTCGGGGATGCCGACCAGGTCGCCGACCATCGCTTGCGGGAAATACAGCGTGCTGATGCCAAAGCCATACTTCTCGATCCACTCGGCGCTGCCCGCGGGCAGATCGCCGCCGCGTTGACCCGACGCACTTTGCCCGGTGGACCGCGGCGGGGTGAATTCGAATCCGTTCTCGAGCATGCACTGTCTGGAAATATCGCCGGCCTCGCCTTCGATCTCTGCTTGGCGCTGTCGCTGAGCATCGTTGTTGTTGAGGTCGAAGCCAAGGAAGTCAGCAATAGGTGAGGTCGAGGACGGATCGATGGCGATACCGGCGGCCGTCGTAGACGCTGCGCCGGACGAGCCCGCACAGCCCGAAACCATAAGTATCACCGTCAACAGCGTCGCGAGTGCGGATCGAGGGCTGGGTGTCTGGTCCCCTGGTGTACATGAGACTTTTTTAGATGCGAAGAACACGGCAAGTACCCACGATGTGGCGACGGCAGCGCAAACCTGGGCGAAGCCCACCCGTTCACGCGTGTGAAACACCATAGGGCGCTAGCCGATGCGATGGGAGGCGAGTGGTTCTGCTGCTAGGCCGACCAAGGCAGCTATCCCAGCGCAATGAGGATGGTGCCGGCGATGGCGCTGGCCACGCCGATGGCTTGCCACCAGCGGATCTCGTCGTCGTCGAACAGCGTGGCGAGCACCACGACCACGGCGGGGTAGGTGGCGCTGATCACAGACACGGTCCCCAGGTCGCCTTGTTGGCCACCGATGATCCAGCACACCATTCCGAATGCGCCTGAGATACCACCTAAGACGCCGAACTTGCGCACCGCTGGTGGCAAAAAGATGGGGATTGACTGCCGGGTTGCCAGGACAGCCATGGCCACGAAGCCGCCGAAACGCTGCGACGTTGCTGGCCAGGCTCCGCTCGCTTCGGACGTATCAACCGATAACACGATGGAAAGCCCAAAGAACACGCCGCCGGCTATCGCCAGTATCAGCCCCGCCCGAATGTCACCGACTGGTGCACGACTGAACGTTGTCAGAGCCAACGAAAGCAACGCAATCCCGCAGCCCATCGACTGCAGGAGCGACAGCGATGCGCCTCCGATGAGATCCCACATCAGCGGGATGACGGCGCCGAGAATGGCAGCCAGCGGCGACACGATAGCCGAAGACGCTTCGGCCATCCCGCGGTAGACAAACGACAGTCCGAACGCGATCATCACGCCGCCAGCGAGGCCCGACAACACGTCGTCCCACAGGAACGAACCAGTGATGACGAGCGACAGCGGCAGCGCAACTGCTACGCCAACCAGCATCTGCGTCGATACATGACTGACCGCGTTTGCTCGGCGAGCGCTAGCGCGCCCGAAGGTGTCAGAGACGCCAATCAGCAGTGCAGCGCACACTCCCAGCAGAATCGGCATCGCCGCACTCTAGATCGGTCGGCAGTGACAGTGAGCTGGTTAGACGTTTTTGGGCAGCTCGTTGAATGGCGTCATGCGGTCGTGACCAGGTTCTTTCGGGAGTCCGAGGACCCGTTCGCCGATGATGTTGCGTTGGATCTGGTCGGTGCCGCCGTAGATCGGGGGCGCCTGCGCGTTTAAGGCGACATTGACGACAGCAGGGTCGGTCATCGACGCAGTTGGAGCGAGCATGCCGTCGGAACCAATGATGCGCAGGCCAATGTCGCGGAATTGACGGTGATGTTCGCCGTTCCAGAGTTTTCCGATGTTGGGTTCGCCACCGGTGCGCTGGTTCTTGACTCGCGCCCGTTGCATGTTGAGTCGGTTTACCTGCAACATGGTGTACAGCTTCATCAAGTCTTGGCGCATGACCGGCTCTTCGGTGCGACCGAGTTTGCGGGCCATCTCGACGTAACGATCGAACAGCTTCATGCCCACACCTGGGGCGTGGCCTTCGGCGCGGCTCTCCTTCGATGCTCGAACAACGTCGCCTGCAATGCGGCCGAATGAATCCATGCGCTTGCCGGGCGCTGCCATGGCGACACCAGTCGAACCGGTGCCGATCGAGGTGCGCTCGACGGTGAGCGTCGTGTTGGCCACCCGCCAGCCGTCTCCTAGCTCGCCGATGCGGTCGTCGTTGTTCACGACGGCATTGTCCATGAAGACTTCGCTGAAGAAGGTGCGGCCGGTCATCTCTTTGAGGGGGCGTACGTCGACGCCATCTTGGTGCATGTCGATGGCGAAATACGTCATGCCGCGGTGCTTCGGCGCAGTGGGATCGGTGCGCGCAATGAGCATGCCTAGATCGGCGGCATGGCCTTGCGAGGTCCAGACTTTTTGCCCGGTCACGTGCCACTCGTCGCCATCTTGTAGGCCCTTGGTCTGCAGCCCGGCCAGATCAGAACCAGCGACTGGCTCCGAGAACAGCTGGCACCACGCCTCTTGACCGTTGAGGATCGCGGGGATGTATCGGTCGATCTGTTCTTGGGTGCCGTGTGCAGCAATGGTCGGAGCGGCGAGCATGAAGCCAAGTCCCGGTGGCGGGCCAAGAACGTCCATCGAGGCCATCAACCGCATGGCCTGGGTTTCTTGGGATTGCCCCCAGCCTTTGCCATAGGCATTTTCGGGCAGGCTGGGCTTTGCGTAGCCGCTTTCGGCGAGAATCTGCCACCACTCGCCAACTGTGAGTGCCGGATCCCAGTTTGCTTCGAGCCATGTTTGGAGCTCGGCCATTTCATCAGTTGCCATGCAAAGAGCGTAAAGCGCGCACGCCGCAATCTGTCAAGTTGAACTCGCAGAAGCATGCGAAATGGGCGACGAGCGACCGTCAGGCCAAGTCGAACACGCCTCGCAGCACGCTCTGGCCGCTATGGGTGGCGTCGCCATCGTCGGGCTCGACCGAGATGTCGACGATGGGGAAATCAGCTGCGTCAACACCAGCCGGAAGGGCGAACCGGCTGGCGTTCATCGTGACCAGCCCGAGCGAATGCATGTCGCTTGTGTCGTCGTTGATGACCCAGAGTTCCAAGTCGTCGACACCAGCATCGGGCAGGGCAGTGAGGTCGACCTCGACGAAGCAGTCGTCTCCTTCGCAGACGACCCGAGCGGCCGCGGTCTCGGTCGTGGCGACGGGCAGACCGGCATCGTTCATTTGCGCAGTGGCGATCTGCGTTGAGACAGGAACTGGTGTGGTGGGTGCTGCCGTCGGGGGCACTGCCGTCGCTGGCAGGGGGTTTGCGGTAGCGGGAGCGGGCGTTGCGGTCTCGGGCACCTGGGTTGGCAGCGGCGCAACTTCCACAATCTCGTCGGTGTCGGGGTCGTTGTTGTTCTGATAGGCCACGACAGCGACCGCCGCGCCGACCAGCAGCAGGGTTGCTGCGGCTATCGAGAGGATTCGGCCCGAGGTGACCCACGACTGCGACTGGCGACGAGCCGATGCCTCGTGGGAGGCGACCTCGACCTCGAGCTCGGCCAGCATGTTGTTCCACACCTGCGGCGGAGGGGCAATGCGGTCGAAATCGTGGGACTCGACGGTGCGTGCCATCTCCAAGATGTCAGCGTCGCTGAACACGGTACTCCCTCGGTTGTTGGAGCTCATGACGCCGCCTCGAGGTAGCGACGCAGTCGAGCAAGTCCACGACGTATATCGCTTTTGACCGTGCCCAGGGGCACCCCGGTCTGCTCGGCAATCTGTTCGTGGGTCAGCTCGTGGTAGAAGGCAAGTTGGACAATGTGGCGGGGTCGTTCGGGCAGCGTGGCCAGCGCTTCGGTGATGAGCAATCGGTCCGCGAGGTGATCGACCGACGAGCGGCCAGCTGCGACCCGTTCGACTCGGTCACCATCGTCGTCGCGTACCTGAGGTACCTGGCGGCCTTCTTTGCGGTAGACGTCGACGATCTTGTTTTTCGTGATGCCGACGAGCCACGCGGCGAGCGGACCTCGGCTGGGGTCGAACCGGTCGCGAGCCTTCCATGCCGCAAGGAAGACTTCTTGGGTGATATCGGCGGCTGCTTTTGGGTGGGCCCGGGCACACAAGGTGTGAATGAGGGCGCCGTGCGCGGTATAGGCCGCAGCCAGCCCTTGCTCGCTGCCCGAGCGGAAGGCTTCTTCAATGGCATCGGCTGGTTCAGAGGGGTCGGCGACCACGGTGATAGACGGTACTTGGCGGCTCATAAAGGTCGAAGCATCAATCGGCTGTCTTCGTGGCGCAATGGAGAGGGCGACGGCGGTCATTACTGGTGCCTTCGCCGCCGACGCGGTTTTAGATGCATCTCGGTGCCAGATTTTCTTTTTCTTTCAAAATATTCTCAGGATCTCGTTCGCAGGTGCATCCGGGCCGGGTCAAGTGGTCGTAAAAGCCCGTACCCAATAGAAAGGTAAGTAACAATGCGTAAGCTGCTCACCACACTGGCCGCACTCGCACTCGCATCCATTGCGTTTGCGATGCCAGCATCAGCCCAGGATGCTCGCATCCACCTCCTCCACGGAATTCCCGATACCGACGTCGACGTCGAGGCCGGTGGCGCCAACGTCTTCGAAGGTTTCTCCTTCGGCGATACCGAAGATCTCTCTAGCTTTGCCGGGGCCACCCTCGAAGGCGTCAAGGTGAAGGTTGCCGGAACCGACACGGTCGCCATCGACGCTGGCGATGTGGCTCTTCCCGCATCGGGCAACTTCACCTTGGTCGCACACCTCGATGCTTCGGGCACACCTGCGATCGGCGTGTTCGAGAACGACGTATCATCGATTGATGCCGGTAGCGGTCGCCTCACGGTGCGCCACGCCGCAGCAGCCCCCAACGTTGACATTCTCGCCAACGGCGACGTTGCCTTCGCCAACGTAGCTAATGGCTCCGGCGGCGGTGCTGATCTGCCTGCAGGCACCATTTCTGCCTCGGTCGTTCCGGCTGGCGCGGAAGAACCAGTGGTTATAGGCCCAGCAGACCTGCCGATCACCGAAGGCTCGAGCTTGATCGTGTACGCAGTTGGGTCGCTCGACGACGACACCCTCACCGTGCTCACCGAATCAATCGGCGGTCTGGGGTCAGCCCCGACCGTGGTGAACACGGGTAACAGCCCAGTCGACGCACAGGCTGGCCTCAACGTTGCGCTTGTCGCTGCGATTGGCTTGGCACTTGCCGCAGCTGTCGCAGTGCCAGCCGTCGCTCGCACCCGCAACTGACACCATCGGACGTAACGACCCACCATGTTGATGAACGACGCCCCGGAACCGCCTGCGAGCGGTCCGGGGCGTCGGCGTCTTTTTGCCATGGCGAACCGATCTTTGCGAGGGGGGCTGCTTCCACTGCTGATCATGATCGCTGTCGTGTCGACAGGATGTGGGTCGTCGACCACGGTTACAGGCCAGGCTGACCGCAGCCAAACCATCGCTGCGCTGCCAGCTGAGATTCCCGAAACCCTGCGGCCGACTCCTTCGGCCCCGACTGCCACACGAACGGCCGACGCAGCAGAACCGACACCGACGCCGCATCCGATCACCGAGGTTGATACATCACTGCCTCGTGCGCCGGTCGGGTTCGATGAATTGTTCGTTGACGCGGTGCCCGGGCCTCAACCGGTTTCCATCGTGATCGCCGATGTCGATGTGTCTGGCGCGGTGGTCATCCCCGTGGGCGTGAACGACGATCTCAGCTTCGAGGTGCCCCCAGCCGATCAGGTCGGATGGTACGAATACGGTGCAGCCCCTGGCGAGCCAGGCTCGACTGTGCTGGCGGCCCACATTGCCTACAACGGCGTCGATGGCGTCTTCCGCTACCTCGAGGATGTCGAAGTTGGGGCCGAAGTGACCGTCACTATGGACGACGGTTCGGTACTGCAATACCGCATCGAGGAAGTAGTCGAGTACGTCAAAGAGGATCTTCCCGAATCTTTGTTTGCCCGTGACGGCAAAGAGCAGTTGGCCTTGATCACCTGCGGTGGCAACTTCAACTACCAGCTCGACAGCTACGAGTCCAACACCGTCGCCATCGCCGTCCCCATCTAAAGATTTGGCGCGAACACCCCCAGGGTGTTGTCACCAAATCGGCGCGAACACCCCCAGGGTATTGTCACCAAATCGGCGTCCCTGGCATCGGAGGGAGCTGCCACTAGCATCGCTGCGGAGGCAACGGATCCTCCCGGGAGACAAGCATGGCCGCCGGTGGTAGCAACAAAGCAGTGATCGCAGCGCTTGCGGGCAACTCGGCGATTGCCGTCGCCAAGTTCGTAGGGTTTGCGCTGACGCGCTCATCGTCGATGTTGGCCGAGGCAATTCACTCGGTAGCCGACTCAGGTAACCAGGCCCTGCTGCTGTGGGGCGGCAAGGCAGCGCAGAAGGAAGCCGACGAAGAGCACCAATTCGGCTATGGGCGAGAGCGGTACTACTGGGCCTTTGTGGTCGCTCTGGTTCTGTTCCTAGTCGGCTCCGGCTTCGCGCTGTACGAAGGGGTCGAGAAAATTCGACATCCACACGAGATCGAGAACCCCAACATTGCCTACGGCATCCTCGGCTTTGCGATCATTGCCGAGTACTACGCATTCAGCACCGCCGTCAAGATCTCGAAGCCGCTCAAAGGCGACGACACCTGGTGGCAGTTCGTGAAGAAGACACGCGTGCCCGAGCTTGCCGTGGTGCTCCTCGAAGACCTCGGTGCCATGATCGGGCTGATCATTGCCATGGTTTCGGTCTGGATCTCGGTCACCTTCGACGCCCCGATCTGGGACGGCATCGGAACGCTTTGCATCGGCATCTTGTTGTTCGCCATCGCCTGTATTTTGATCATCGAGATGCGCAGTCTGTTGATCGGCGAAGGCGCAGGCGAGACGGAGATGAAAGAGATCCGCGACGCAATTACCGAGTCCCCTCAGGTGGCCAGTCTCATTCACCTGCGCACTCAGCACCTGGGTCCCGAAGAACTGCTGGTCGGCGCCAAGGTTCTGTTCAAAGAGGGACTCAGCGCCCCTGAGTTGGCGGCTGCGATAAACGACGTCGAAGCAGCGGTGCGTACTGTGGTACCCGAAGCGCATCCGATGTATATCGAACCCGCCATCAAGAACTACCAGGAGACAACGTGAGAATCTTGCACGCTGGTGACACCATGCCAGCAGTGATGGGCAAAGACCTCGAAGGCAACGAAGTCGATATGGTCGCGTCGGTCGCAGGCCATTGGGCAGTGGTGCAGTTTTACCGGGGCCACTGGTGACCGTACTGCCGTCAACAGTTGGTTGACTTCGCAGTGAGCGCAGGTCCGTTCATCGATTCAGGTATCAAGGTCATAGCGGCCTCGGTGGACTCGGTCGAACAGACCGCAACGCTCAAGGCTGGCTTGCACGTCGGCTTCCACATGTTCGCCGAAGTCGACGCTGCCGCGGTGGCCGAATCCACGGGTGCATTCATGCAATCTGGCGAGCGCACCTTTTTGCACGCCACGGGCTTCCTGGTGAACCCCGAGGGCAAGGTCGCAACCAGCGTCTACGCAACCGGGCCAGCTGGGCGTCTGACCCCTGGGGAAGTCATGCGTATCGTCAGCTTCGCCCGAAAGAACGCAAAGTAACTGGGACCAGTGGCGCCATGAGCAACATCACGATCCCGCAAACGCCAGAGGGTGTCGATGCCGCGTGGCTCAACCGCGCCGTACCCGGATGGCCGCCGATCTCGGCGGTGCAGCATGACGACATCGGCGAGGGGACTGGCATTTTCGGCCAGATCTCTCGGCTCACGCTGCGCTACACCGATGGCGGCGTGAGTCCTGACCGTGTCATCGTCAAAATGGCGTGCCTCGAACCAGAGAACCTGGCGATTGCCAATGCGCTCGGGATCTATGAGCGAGAGTTGCGCTTCTATGAAGAACTCGCCGACCAGCTGCCGTTTCGTATCCCCGAGAGCTACTTTGCTCATCGGGGCGAGGACGGACGCTTCGTGCTGATCATCGAGGACCTGTCCGGCGAATACGAGGTCGGCGATCAGGTTGTTGGTGCCACTCCTGCGCAGGCCGAGGCGGTGGTCGACGCGCTCGTTCCCTTCCACGCCATGTGGTGGGAGCACCCCGACCTCGACTCGATGGAGTGGTTGCCGGTACCAAACGCACCGGCGTACAAGGCAGCGGTGCCCGCTATCTACCGCGCCGGTCTGCCGGTGCTCGAGGCTGAGTGGTCCGACAAGGTTTCGTCGGCCGCTCTCGCCGCTGCTCGGGCGGTCGAGTCCAAGTTCGAAGAGCTGATGGACCGCAGCGCCGGGCCACCTCGTACGGTCATCCACACCGACACCCGCCTCGACAACATCTTTTTCGCTGCCGATGGCTCGAACCAGGTGGCGCTGATCGACTTCCAACTCGCCTTGCGCGCCCGCGCCGTGGCCGATGTGGCATACCTGGTGGGCACGAGTATGTCGATCGAGGATGGGGCTGTTCATTGGCAGCGCCTCCTACGACGTTGGCACGATGGCATTGCTGCATCCGGCATTGACTACCCGTGGGACGACTGCCTGACCCACTACAAAGAGGCCGCGATGTATTACCTGTCAGGGGCGATGTCGCTGATTGGAACCTTCGATGCGGGAAACGAGCGAGGCGCAGCGATGGTGCACGCGTACTCGACCCGCATCCTTGAACACGTGGCCGATATCAACGCCACCGAGGTGCTGTAGTGATCACGTCGGTGACCGTCAACTTGATGGTGACCGACATGGTTGCCTCGCTGAGCTTCTACCACGATCTGTTGGGCGCTGAGATCGCGTTCACGGTCGACGGCGGACAGAACACCGAGATGCCAGGTGTCATTAGCGACCAGGCAGTGTTCGCAAGCCTGCGTGCGGGCGGATCTGAGATCATGCTGCAAGAACGCGCGAGCTTGCTCGAGGACTCGCCGGCCTTCGATGCGTCTGTCACGGTGGGAGCATCGGCCACGCTGTATTTTCGGGTCGATGATGTCGATGAGATCGCAGCCAAGCTGGCCGGCAACGCCGAGCTCGTAAAGTCGCTCGAGACCACCTGGTACGGCATGCGAGAGATCTGGGTGCGAGACCCCGATGGCTACGTGATCACCGTCGGTATGCCCGACGGCGCCCCACCTGACCTCAGTTCGTGACAACACCCCTGGGGTGTTCGCGCCAGTTTCGTGACAAGACCCTGAGGGTGTTGTCACGAGTTAGGCGCGAGGTTTGATGGGGAGGTCGTTGTAGCGGGTGAGGTCGGCGTCGCTCAGCACGATGGTATGGGGGTCGATTCTGCGCGATATGACCGAGACGATGAAGGTCTCGTTCTCGCCGATCATCACATCAACGGTGCCGATTCGAAGGTGAGACATCGCAAGCGACGTGCTGTTGACATGAACCGTCGTGCTCGCCCATTCGGCAAATGGGGTCTCTGATCGGTGGGCGGCTTGAAGAGCCTCGAGACCAGCTTCTTGGTCATGCCACACGTCCCACAGCAGGGCTGCGAGGTGCTGGCGAAGTGTGGTGGTTGCCGATTGCTGGCTCGTGGTGATCTCGGCGTAGGGCTCAGCATCGATCAGCCGCTGTCCGTGCACAAGTTTGATTTGGTAGACCTGATTGCTGCGAGCGCCGTGCCAACCCCCCAGCGGATACCCGTCCACGAGTCATCGAGACCCAGCGGCACGAATGAAGCCTGCTGTACCGTTGCGAGCGATTTGTCGGCCAATTGTTGGCGCCTTTCAAGCCGCTCCACGGCGCTCAAGGGCGTTGCCCGCGAGCCAGATCGTGTGTAGTGAGGCGTGCCGCCGCCAAAGCCAAGGCCATACCGAGGGCACTGCCCTTCGCCGCCACTTTTGGCAACCGGAAGCAGCTCCGCACACGCCGCACAAACATCCCGAGCCACCACCAAAGACTAGTACGACCTCGCGTGCACCCTCCGGGTCAGACCCCGCTGTTGCATGGACACCCGGGTCTGACCCCGAGGGTGCACGCGTCAGCGAAAAGGCGTACTGTTGTTGGCAACAATGGGTAGCGGAGCGGTCCGGGACTATGGGCTGGCGCGCCGTCGACAGACTTTTCGCGTCAGCGAAAAGGCGTACTACCCCGGAACTGGCTGGTGTAGAGCTCGTGGTAGAAGCCGCCTAGTTCGAGGAGTTCGTCGTGGCTGCCGGCCTCGGTGATGCGACCGTCTTGGAGCACCAGGATCTTGTCGGCGTCGCGCACGGTTGAGAGTCGGTGGGCGATCACGAAGCTGGTGCGGCCGTCCATCAGGTTTAGCAGGGCATCTTGCAATGCTCGCTCCGTGCGAGTGTCGACGGAGCTGGTCGCTTCGTCGAGCACAAGGAGCGACGGGTTGGCGAGTGCTGCTCGGGCAATCGCCAACAACTGGCGCTGGCCAAGCGATAGGTTGTTGCCGCCTTCGGAGACAACGGTGTCATAGCCGTTGGGCAGCGCCCGAATGAAGTGATCGGCGTTTGCCAGTCGTGCAGCGTCTACGACCTCGGCATCGGTGGCATCGAGTCGGCCGAATTTGATGTTGTTGCGCACCGTGTCGGTGAAGAGATAGGTGCGTTGCAACACGATGCCGAGTTGGTCTCGAAGTGAATCCTTGGTCACGTCTCTGATGTCATGACCGTCAATAGTGACCGAGCCGCCGCTGATGTCATAGAAGCGGTTCAGCACATTTATGATGGTTGACTTGCCTGCGCCAGTCGGGCCAACCAGCCCGATCATCTGGCCCGGTTCCGCCACAAAACTGATGTCGTTGAGAATGGGCTCGCCTTCGACATAGGCGAAGTCGACATGGTCAAATACGACCCGCCCGGCAACCGGCGGAAGCGCTGGCGCGTTGGGCTTGTCGACCAGATCTGACTCTTCGTCGAGCAGCTCGAACACGCGGGTTCCACCTGCGAGCGCGGAGAAGATCGAGGTGATCGTGCCCGCAATACGGCCTAGCGGCTGGCCGACCCGACCCGCATAGGTCACGAACGATGCGATGACGCCGATCGATACGCCGTAGTCGTTCACCGCAAGCCAAGCGCCAACACCAACAGCGGCAACGGTGCTCAGGTTCCCGAGCCCGAACATGAGCGGCATCATGACCGATGTCAGCGACTGTGCTCGAATACCGTGGCCGCGAGTCTCCTCGTTGACCTCGGCGAACTCGGCTTGCATCTGCTCTTGCTGGTCGAACGCAATGACGGTCCGTTGTCCAGAGAGGCGCTCTTCGGCAATGGCATTCATCTTGCCTAGCGAACGCTGGTACGCGCCGAACCGGGGTCCACTTGCTTTGCCGAGTCGGCCGACGAGCAGCATCGAAATGGGCACGGGAATCAGCACGGCCAACGTCAGTCGCCAGTCGAGCACGAACATGATGGTCAGCAGCGACAAGATCTGCACGATTGACCAGAAGATCGTGAGCAGGTTCTGACTGAGGAGAAGATCGATCGCGTCGACGTCGTTGGTGACCCGGCTCATGAGGTCGCCGGTGCGGTTCTTGTCGAAGAAGCGCATCGACAGCGTTTGCAGCTTGGCCGCGAGTTGCTGACGCATGGTGGCCATCACCCGTTGGGCAATGCGGGCGATGAGTCGGCTGTAGATCAGCGATGTGATCCAGGCCACGAAGTACACGCCTGCCAGCAAGGCAACGATGGCCCGCAGTCCAGTCCGGTCGCGTTCGGCGATGAACTGATCGATAGCCACGCCTTGGAGCCACGGAGCCAGCAGCGCCGCAACCGAGGAGACCACAACCAAGACTGCAGCAATGATCAGGTGGGCGCGCCACGGTCGTAGGTACGCAAGGATTCGGCGGAAGGTGCGACCACTGTTTTCGTCGCGGCTCGCAGATCCCAGAGGCCCACCGCCACCAGGGCCGCGACGAGCCGCCAGGTCGGCGCTTCCGCGTTGGCTTTGCACGCTAGTCACAGATCACACTCGTTCGCCGAGTTGGCTGCGATAAATGTCTTGATAGATCGCTGATGAGGCAAGCAATTCTTCGTGGGGGCCGTGGGCGACGATGCGACCCTGATCGAGCACCACGATCTCGTCCGCGCCCAGCGCGGTGCTGATGCGCTGTGCGACTAGCACCACCGTTATGTTGTCGAGCGACTCGAAGGCTCGTTGGATGTGGGCTTCGGTTGCCAGGTCGACAGCACTGGTCGAGTCATCCAAGATGAGGATCGCCGGTTCGAGTATCAGTGTGCGGGCGATGGCCAGACGTTGGCGTTGGCCACCTGACAGGTTGGCGCCCGACTGCTGAATCATCGAGTCGTAGCCGTCCGGCATGGCGGTGACAAAGTCGTGAGCCTGGGCGGCAGTGGCGGCGGCGATGACCTGGGCGTCGGTGGCATCGGGGCGGCCGAATCGGATGTTGTCGGCCACGCTGCCACCAAAGAGCTCGGGCTGTTGCAGCGCAATGCCAATCTTGCGGCGCAGCGAGCTCTTGGTCAGCTGGCGCACGTCGACCCCACCGACTCGTACGGTTCCTTCGGTGGCGTCGTACAGCCGAGGTATCAGATGGACGAGCGATGACTTGCCCGAGCCAGTAGCTCCCAGGATGGCAACGGTGGTGCCTGACGTGATGCGCAGTGAGATGTTGCTCAACGCCATGCCAGCGGCAGACTCTTCGCCGGTTCCTGAGTAGCAGAAGCTGACGTTGTCGAACTCGATGTCGCCGGGATTCGGCTGCGATCCGAGTTCGATACCACTTGCGGTCGCCGCGACCTTGGCATCGGTCGTCAAGATCTCATCAATCCGGTTCATCGATGCAGTCGCCGCCGAGATCATCGGCTGCAAGAAAGCGAACATCATCATTGGCATGGCAACCATCGACATATAGCTGATGAAGGCCACGAGCTGTCCGTCGGTAAGCGTGCCGTCGATCACGTTGCCGCCGCCAAGCCAAAGCACTGCTGCGATGCCGAGTGACGTGATCAGGATCAGAGTCGGGAACAACGCTGCTACCAGCTGGTTCACCTTGGTGGCTTGGTCAGCCAGGTCGTCGGCCACCTCGTCGAACCGATCAGTTTCGTGGTCTTGGCGCACGAACGCCTTGATGACCTCGGCGCCCTGAATGTTCTCTTGGAGCACCGTGTTGAGCCGGTCAATGCGGCGCTGAACGGCGTCGTACAGCACGTTTGACTGGCTGATCGTGTAGCCGACCACGATGGCAATGACCGGCATCATCACCAGCACGATGACCACGAGCGAAATATCGATCAGCACAATGGCACCGAGGGCACCGAAAAACATGATCGGGATCTGGGCAATGAACGAAAGGCCCATGGCCAAGAGTGTTGTCACCTTGGTCATGTCGCTGGAGAGGCGGGTCAAGATCTCGCCCGAAGACAACGTGTCGAGGTTGCCGAACGAGAACGTCTGGGTCTGGGTGTAGACATCGCGGCGCAGGTCGGTGATGGTGTTGAACGCCAGCCGAACGCCCATGATGCTGGCGGTCGCCGACGCGGCCATCCCGATGATGATGAGTGCGACCATGGTCAACCCAAGTCGGGTGACGAATCCGCCGTCGTCGCCTGCGATGCCGTCGTCGATAATACGCGAGGTCAACAGCGGCACCGACAGGTTGGCCAGAACCGACACGAGCATCGCCGCGAACGATGCTGCGCCGTACTTCCAATACGGCCGTAACCACGGCCACATACTTCGGATTGCCCTCACTGGTTTGAGCGTACGAGTTAGGCGAGGAAGTCCACGACGTCGTTGGCAATCCGGACGGGATCCTGCATCGGTCCGAAGTGCCCAAGCGCGTCGTACTGCACCAGGCTCGCGTGGTCTAGAGCGTCGGCTGTTGGTCCGGCGAATTCGGCTGGATTGGGCCCGTCGACGCTGTAGCCGCATGCGATCGTGGCGTGTATCTGCACATCGACGATGTCGTCCACGTTGGTGCCGGCCCCATTGAATACCGCGGCCTCGGTCTCGGGTGCACATGCCAGCGTGACGGCGCTGGAGTCGGTGTCGTGAAACCCGTATTCGACGTAGGCCGCTAGCGCATCGGCCCGCATCACACCGAGCGGGGGCTTGCTCGCGTAGCGGTGCAGAGCGTCGGCTCGCGAGTCGAACTCGCGGCGGCGTTTCGACGCATTTTCGGCCATCATCGAGTTCCTCGGAACAATGCTGGGCGGAAAGATGATCGGCTCGTAGAGCCATGCTTTGTCGAAGGTGCCTGGCCGCTTCTTATCGGCGAGCAGTATCGACGTGCCGCCCATCGAATGTCCAAACGCTCGAATGTCCGGCGCTCCAATGTGGTCGACGACCGCCAGAACATCGTCGGCAAAGCTGGTCCACGCCAGATCGCCACTGGCAGGCAGTGTGGAATCCCCATGGCCACGAAAATCCGCCCCCCACACATCAAAGTGTTTGGTAAGCGCCGGCATCATCGGCATATAACAACGAGCATGAAACCCGGTCGCATGCGAAATCAAAAGCACCGGCCCGCTACCACCAAAGTGGTGCAACGCCAGATCGACGCCACCAGTAGAAGCAACAGTCTCCGTAGCAATCTCAAGTTCAGTCATCGCAAGAAACCCTAGATCCCCCAAGCCAAAAGACCCGAACCAAACGATCCCACCCAGGAAGATCGAGCCAGCCACCACAGGCCCGGGTCACCAGCAGAACCCCAGATCGACAAGCGAGCCCTGCGAGCGCCCACTAACCCCACCAAGTCACGTGGCACTGAACGAGGGGACGACACCCGGACCGGGCACAGAAAGAACTAGCTCGCCAAGAGAAGAAACTGCTAGCCGACGATATTCACCATGCGCCCGGGCACAACAATGACCTTCTTAGGCGTCTTGCCATCCAAAGTACGAGCAACGTTGTCGTCGGCCATGGCCGCAGCCTCGATCGTCTCGTTGTCCGCATCGGCGGCCACGGTTATTCGGCCGCGCACTTTGCCGTTGACCTGCACCGGGTACTCGACTTGGTCGTCGATCAGCATGGCCGGGTCCGCGACCGGGAAGGGCGCGTACGTGATTGTTTCGGTGTGCCCGAGCCGGTGCCACAGCTCTTCGCTGATATGAGGAGCCAGCGGACCAAGCATCAAGATCATGGACTCGACGACTTCGCGCGGCGCAACGTCGAGCTTGGTCAGCTCGTTGTTCAGTTCGACCAACTTGGCGATCGAGGTGTTGAAGCGCAGGTTTGTCATTTCAGTGGTGACTGCGTCGATGGTCTTGTGCAACGACCGAATGATCGCCTCGTCGGCCGGGTCGTCGCTGACCACGATCTCGCCGGAGTCTTCGTCGACTGCGTTGCGCCAGAAGCGCTGCAAGAAGCGGTACATGCCGACGACGTCGCGGGTTTCCCACGGGCGTGATTGGTCGAGCGGGCCCATTGCCATCTCGTAGAGCCGTAAGGTGTCGGCGCCGTAGCTGTCGTACATTTCGTCGGGCGAAACCGAGTTCTTCTTGCTCTTGCCCATCTTGCCGGTCTCGACGCTGACGGGCTGGCCGTCGAACGTGAATGAGCCGTCGGCTTGTTTCTCGACCTGCAACGACTCGACGTAGATCTCTCGCTCGTCCTTATACGCGTCGGCCAGGATGTAGCCCTGGTTGAACAGACGGGCGTAGGGCTCTTTAGAACTCACGTGACCCAGGTCGAATAGGATCTTGTGCCAGAAGCGGGCGTAGAGCAGGTGCAGTACCGCGTGCTCGACACCGCCGACGTACAAATCGACCCCGCCAGGATGATCGGGTCGCTGATCGGTCTGGGGACCCATCCAATACTCTTCGACCTCGCGATTGACGAACCGTTCGGTATTGGTGGGATCCAAGTACCGCATCTCGTACCAGCATGAGCCAGCCCACTGGGGCATCACATTGGTGTCGCGGGTGTACATCTGTGGGCCATTGCCCAAGTCCAACTCGACGTTGACCCAGTCGGTCAGGCGACCCAGCGGGCTCTCGGGTTCGGTGTTCGGGTCGTCGGGGTCGAAGGTCCGGGGCGCAAAGCTTTCGGTCTCGGGCAACAAGACAGGCAGCATGGTTTCGGGGATGGTGTGGGGATTTCCGTCGGCGTCATAGACGATCGGAAACGGCTCGCCCCAATAACGCTGGCGGCTGAAGAGCCAGTCGCGCAACTTGTAGTTGATGGTCGCTTCGCCATGGCCGTTGGCTTCGAGCCATGTGTTGGTTGCCGCAACACCCGACGCAACATCGCTGGTGCCGTTGAGGTCCAACGAGTCGTTTGCCGAGTTCACATACGGCGCATCGCCCACGTAGGCGACCGGCCACTGGCTGGTCTCGAGCGACGGTGACAGGCCGTGTTCTTCGAACCATGAGCCTGGCGGCTCTTGGATAGCTGGAACAGGCAAGTCGAACTTGCGAGCGAACTCGAAGTCGCGTTGGTCACCACACGGCACGGCCATGATGGCGCCGGTGCCGTAGCCCATCAGCACGTAGTCTGCGATCCACACGGGCACTTCTTGGCCGGTGACCGGGTTGGTCGCAGTTGCCCCGGTCGCAACGCCGGTTTTTTCGCGAGTGTCGTCTTGGCGGTCGATGTCGTTCTTGGCGGCCGCGGTTTTGCGATAGGCCGCCACGGCGTCAGCCTGTCCGGAAGTGGTCAACTCGTCGACCAGCGGATGTTCGGGCGCTAACACCATGAAGGTCGCGCCGAACAGGGTGTCAGGCCGAGTGGTGAAGACGGCGATCGGGCCAGCGGCGCTTGCGAAGTGAACAGTTGCGCCTTCGGATCGACCAATCCAGTTGCGCTGCATTGCCTTGATGGCGTCTGTCCAGTCGAGCAGTTCGAGGTCGTCGATGAGCCGGTCTGCGTACTTGGTGATGCGCATCATCCACTGGCGCATCGTGCGCTTGAACACCGGGAAGTTGCCGCGGTCGCTGCGGTTGTCGGCGGTGACTTCTTCGTTGGCGACCACGGTGCCCAGGCCCGGACACCAGTTCACGGGCGCGTCGGCGTTGTAGGCCAGGCGGTGACCGTCGATGGTCTCGGCTTGCTGCGCTGCGGTTAGGTCAGTCCATGCCGTGCCAGCATGTTCGCCGTCGACCGTTCGTTCGCCCGACTCGAACTGGGCGACCAGCTCCGTGATGGGGCGAGCCTTGTCCTGGTCGTCGTCGTACCAGGCTTCGAAGATGGCGCGAAAGATCCACTGCGTCCAGCGGTAGTACTCGGGATCGGTGGTCGAGATGCTGCGGCGGCGATCGTGGCTCAAGCCCAGCCGGTGCAGCTGGCGTCGCATGTTGGCGATCGCTGCATTGGTTGAGATCGAGGGATGTTCGCCAGTGGCGACTGCGTGCTGCTCGGCGGGCAGGCCGAACGCGTCGAAGCCCATGGAGTAACAAACGTTGCGCCCTTTCATCCGTTGGAAGCGGCTGTAGACATCGGTGCCGATGAAGCCGAGCGGGTGGCCCACATGCAGGCCGCTGCCCGATGGATACGGGAACATGTCGAGCACGAACAGCTTCTCGCCGCGCTCGCTAAGGGCCTCGGGATCAGCAAGTGGTCCGGCCGGGTTTGGTGTCTCGAAGGTCTTGTTCTCATCCCAAGTGGCTTGCCAGCGCAGCTCGATGGCCTGCGCCAACGAAGCGTCGTAGCGCCATGCTGGGATCTCAGATGTGGGGGCGTCTGCCATGGCAATCAATCCTAGAAGCCAACCCGTAGCCCCCGACGTCTGATGTCAATTCAAGTGGCGAGGCTCCGCAGGATTTCGTGGCGCTGTGCTGGGCCCAGGTGGCGGCGGGCGCCGAACTCGTCTGACACGCTGTTGGTCCAGTCGACGAACGCCTGCATTCGGTCAGGCGAGGTCAGCAGCGACCGCAACGGCTGTTGCTGGATGCGAATGGTGAATACGATCCATCCGGGTAGCAGCTGTCGCAGCGTCTGGCGCTCGCTACGGATGAACAGCTGATCGAGTACGCGGTCGGCCTCGATGACCGTTTCGGATGCCGGCCGGTCGGGTTGAAACAATGTGGGGTCGGTCATCAAGAACCAGTTCCGTCGCCACACCGGACGGTCGGTGAGCTGGTCAAAGAGGCGGTCGACGCGGTCAGTGATGCGCGGGTCATAACCGTCGACCGGGCCGTGTATCGCTGCGATGTGATGACCGACCTTGTCGCGTAGGTGCCACCGGGTCGGAAAACACAGACAGCTTGCGTCGAGGTGCCAGCCGTCGTCATGGCGGCGGAGCAGACACAGGTCTTCTTGGGTCGCACGCGCTGCCTGCTCGATCGGATGCATCTCATCGTTGGTCGGCGCGGCGCCGACGAGATCAACTAACACGGTGGCAGCGGCGCGCGAGTCATCAGTTGTGTGCAGTACTTGGTCACCACGGGTCGCTAGCAGGTCCGCCTTCAGCTCAAGGTCGCGTTCAAGGTCGTCGTCGACGACAAGCCACGGCCGGTCGCCAAGCGAACGAGTGCCCATCGCCACCGGGTGAGCTTCGGGGTCGAGGGTCAACTCATCGAACCAGTCCATGAATGCGAAACGTTAGTACCCGTGGCAACTAACTCGCCGATGAGCGTCGTTGCGTAACATCCACAAGATGTCGGATGCACCCGTAGTACACATCGACCCCGAGACCTTCTGGGTCGACCCCTATCCGGCGTTGGCCAAGATGCGGGCCACGACGCCAATCTGCTTCGTGCCCGAACTCGATGCCACGCTGTTGACCAAGCGCGACGACATCCATACCTGCGAGAAGAATGTGCAGGTGTTCTCGTCGGACCAGCCCGGCGGGTTGATGAACGAACTCATGGGCAAGAACATGATGCGAAGCGACGGTGACGAACATCGCAAAGAACGCTTCGTGTACTACCCAGCAATTTCGCCTCGAAAGGTCAAGTCGAGTTGGGCCGAGGTGTTCGATCAGCTCGCCGACGACGTGCTCGATGTGGTGACCGGTAGTGCGGGTCGCGGCACCGCCGATCTTGTTCCCACGTACGCGACAGCACTGAGCGGCGAAGCACTCAAAGCGCTCACTGGTCTGACCAACATCACGTATCAAGAGATGGACGCGTGGAGTCAGGCGATGATCGATGGTGTGTCGAACTACACGGGCGAACCGTCGGTTGCGGCGCGGTGCAAAGACGCAACCGCGTCGATCGATGCTGCAATCGATGAGCGTCTGGCGGTGGTGCAGGCAACCCCGGATCGCAGCCTGTTGTCGGTGATGGTCGAGGCGGACATGCCACTCGACAATGTGCGGGCGAACATCAAGCTCACGATCTCGGGCGGCCAGAACGAACCTCGCGACGCAATCGCTGGTGCGGTGTGGGCGCTGCTGACCCATCCCGACCAGATGGCGCTCGCGCAGCGTGGCGAGGTGTCGTGGCTTCAGGTGTTCGAGGAGTACTGCCGATGGATCGCGCCGATCGGCATGTCGCCTCGCCGCATCGCCGTCGACCACACGTTCGGCGGCGTGGAGTTCGAGGCCGACGAGCGAGTATTCCTGATGTTCTGCTCTGCGAACCACGACGAAGATCACTTCGAAGATCCCGAGCGATTCGATGTCACACGAGATACGGGGCCTGCGCTGACTTTTGGCGCCGGACCGCACTTCTGCGCTGGCGCCGCAGCATCGCGCAGCCTGGTAGGCAATGTAGCCCTACCGAAACTGTTCGCCCGGATGCCGGGTTTGCAGCTCGACGACGCAGCCGACCCAGTGCAATTTGGAGGCTGGGCCTTCCGAGGTCCCCTCAACCTGCCGGTGCGCTGGTAGCTGGTCTCGACTAGCCAGCTGTGTCGAGATCGGGCAGGCGGAGGTCGCTCAGGACTCCAGCGCTACTCGCTGAACTTCACCATGCCGCCGCCGTCGAGCACGATGGCTTGACCGGTGATCCACCGGCCGCTGTCTGCGGCGAGCCAGCAGGCGGCAGCGGCAACATCTTCGACCTCGCCGAGTCGTTCGAGGGGGTACTTCTTGGCAACCTCGTCGCCCTTGTCGCCCTGCCACAAGAACTGCGATAGCTCGGTCTTGACCAAACCCGGGCAGAGCGCGTTGACGCGTACCTGAGGCCCGAGCTCGGCGCCAAGCTGCTTGGTCAGGTGAATGAGCGCCGACTTGGAGATGTCGTAGACACCGATGTGAGGATGCGTGCCAAACCCGCCAACCGAGGCGATGTTGATCACCACGCCACCGTGCTCTTTCATGTGCGAGTTCCAGGCCAGCTGCGTAAACACCAACGGGGCCGTCAGGTTGACCTCGAACGTCTTGTTCCACCGTGGCAAATCAGCGTCGATCACAGGCCCGTTGTACGGACCGGTGCCCGCATTGTTGACCAAGATGTCAACGCCACCCAGCCGCTCGACGCATGCCTCGACGACTCGCTCGGCGTCCTCCGGCTTGCCGACGTGGCCCGCCTCCCAGATGCAACCGATCTCATCGGCGGTCGCTTCGCATGACTCTGCGCTACGACTTGTGATCATGACTTCGGCTCCAGCTGCGATGAACGCCTCTGCGATTGCTTTGCCTATACCGCGAGAACCACCGGTTATCAGCGCAGTTTTTCCATCGAGTCGAAGATCCATTTCGCAACTGTAGTTAATGGGTGCTCGCCACCACGAAGCGGCTTCTAAGCTCCGTGGATGCTGATTCGTCCCCACGACGCTGGCTCCGACGAAGTCGAGTGGCGCGCGTTTGTGACCGAGCAAGGCTTCGGACACTTTGTTGTCGCAGGTCAGGGCCCAGTTCCAGTAGTGGTGCCGACCCAATTTGGGCTACTCACCGACGAGGTCGTCTTCCACCTTGCGAAGCCGAACCCGGTGTTCGCAGCGCTCGCCGTGACACCAACTGCAGTACTGAGCATCGCCGGTGACTGGGCCTATATCCCCGGTGCATGGAAGGCGATCGCTGGCGAGGATGCTTCGCTCGGCGTGCCCACCACCTACTACGGCGCCGTCCAGATAACGGGAACCGTGTCGGTGGTCGACGAGCCCGAAGAGATTGCAGCGATCCTGCGATTGCAGCTCGGCGAGCTCGAGCCTGATGGGGGACTGCAGGATCCAATGGTGCACCTGAACCGGTTCAAGGCGATCCGGGGCATCCGCATGGAGATTGCCGATGTGCGCGCCAAGTTCAAATATGGTGGCAACGCCGATGCCGAACATCGTGCCGCTGCTGCTGAGCGGCTCAGGCAGCGGGGAAGTCCTGGTGACCTAGCCGCAGCCAAACGGGTTCCCCGAGACTGAGCCACGGCGGCGAGACCGCACTGCTTGCGAACCGCTTCGCCCGTCAGCCCAACCCGGCCTGCTAAACCATTCGGATGGACTCTCTTCGTGATCTCTGGCGTGCTGGTGAAACCACTCTTGGCTGTTGGGCGTCGCTGCCCAGCTCGATTGCCTCTGAGGCCTTGGCGCGCAGCGGTGTCTCCTATGTGTGCTGCGACAATCAGCACGGGCTGATCGATTACGCCGCGACCGTGCCGATGATCCAAGCCATCATCGCTGGCGGAAGCAATCCCATTGCCCGAGCGCCGTGGAACGAGCCCGGCATCATTGGCAAGTTGCTCGATGCTGGCGCCCAGGGCGTGATCGTTCCCATGGTCAACAGCGCCGACGAGGCCAAAGCTGCGGTCGATGCATGCAACTATCCACCACTCGGTGCCCGCAGTTGGGGGCCAGCAGGCGCTGCGCCACGGCTGCCGAACTACTTCACGGCTTCGCACGACCAAGTGGCCACCATCGTGATGGTAGAAACCGCGCAGGCGCTGGCAAACGTCGACGAGATCGTACACACCGAAGGGGTCGACGCGGTCTATGTCGGCCCGGCCGACCTGTCGATCAGCCTCGGGTTGGCACCGGGGAACAACGACGACGATCCGACTTTTGTCGAGGCGCTTGAGGCCATTGTTGCCGCATGCCGAAACGCGGGCGTCGTGCCGGGAATCCACTGTAATGGTGCGCTCACGCCCCGCCGCCTCGAGCAGGGTTTCACGATGATCACCGTGACATCTGATGCGGTAGCGATGGGGGTAGGGCTGCGGGCCGAGCTGGCGAAGGCTCGGGGCGAGGGTGCGTCCGGCCCTGCTTCGATGTACTAGTTCGATGTACTGGCTGGCGACCATGAGCGACATTGTCTCACCCCGCGACCATCATTGAGCCGTGGCAACCAGGCAATACGGCACCATCGTGCGACATCTCACCGACGAACCCGACGCAGCGGTCGAGCTCGCGCAGAAACTCGGCGACGACGTCCTGCTCCATCTGGCGGCTGCGCTGAGCGACGAGACCCGCCGGCGCGCCGTCGAACAGGGCGATCAGCAGGCGGTCCTCGACGCTGGCTTCGATCACGCGTTCGGTCGCGACGGGCTCGGCGTGCTGCCATATCGCGAAGGCCCCTACATCGTGTGCCCCGGCGCCATGGTGCAGAAACGTAAGGGCAAGGGCAGTCATCAATGTCGTTTCGTGTCGGTGAACGATGTCTGGATCTGGGAGTCTTACGAACTTCTGCACGAAGAAAAGCGCTCATCACCCGGCGCCGACGAAGGATTTCGAGCAGTGGCGTTGCTAAGTCCCACCGACGGTATGCAGCTCGATGTCGTCAGCGGCCGGGCCCGTTCAGGTAAACACCAGGTGGATCTTGTGGTCTCGTTCGTGGTGCGCAAGGGCGAGCTCGTCGAAGTGAGCCAGCGCAACGTAGCTGCGGCGCGATCTCACGCCAGCTAGCGCCCTTCTTCGCAAGGGTGTAGACACGCGCTAGATCAGGACGGCACGGTTGGTGGCGGCTGCTGCCCGGTAACTTGCAGCTGCTGCGTTCACCACTGCTTCGATCACCCCCGGGTTGCTGGTGTTTTGGGCAGTCAGCTCGATGACCGGTAGCGAGAGCGCGTCGGTGAGCGATCCAGGCCGACACTCGAGCAGCGTGACCTGATACGAATAGCTGAACGGGTCGAGCAGCCGTCGTACCTCTCCTGCAAGCGCAACGGCTTCGGG
>ENA-ORXT01000122-ORXT01000122.1-marine-metagenome-genome-assembly--contig:-NODE-122-length-127317-cov-10.169522_pt1 | contig 127317 bp, 122 predicted proteins | sample MGYA00237868_ERZ511482 | MGnify/ENA metagenome assembly ERZ511482 | reverse complement strand
CCTATTTCTAAGTTCATCCATGCAGCGCAATGGCTAGCGCCACTGGATTTCCAGCCTTGCACATTATCAAACCTGACGAGTAGTTCTAAAAGATCAGCGTGATTAGAGGTGATCTCTTGCGACAGTGCTTTTAATCGGTGACGAATGGCGGATTCGTCCTGTGGCAATGCACAGCCTTTAATTGGCTCGGGAGCAGCTTCTATACAAGCCATGGCGATTCGCACGCTTTGGCCGAACTCTTCGCGCTCTGTTGGTCCGAATGTATTCATCCCGAGCGGGATTCTGGATTGGTTGTTTTTGGAGGAAGGTTTGTTTGAATTATCCATAATTCTGCACTCCTATAGAGGACTTCCATTATAACAACGGTGCATCCAACGGGCAACAAATAACTGTAAATAATGCCAGTATTATAATTTCAGCGGCGAATTCGAAAAATGTCGGTACGGTCAATTTCCTGTGTATAAGAAAGAAGCGTTGCATGCCATGCGTTGCATATGGACAACAAACGAAACAGTAGAGGACGAACAACACGTGAATTCTTGACTTGTCTTTGGGACAATACTTACGTCGACCCTAATATCGGATTAACAGCAAAGGAGATATGGTACAAATGTATAGAGGGTGGCGTTCGTTGGTGGAACTTTAACTATTTAACCGCTGGGTCAAAGGGAACGTATGGCGACCCGAATGAATATGTTTATGACAGAGGTGTTTGCACCACTGTTGAGAAAAACGATACGTTACTTTTTAGCGATTTTTACCATCCCTATGGTTAGAATTAACGTCTACAGCGGGGCGCAGAACCGCCTAACAAGATTATGTTACGAATGGCGGCTTAAGAGAATAACTGAGTCGACTATAATTCAGTAAGCGGACGAAATTTATCGCCAAGCCGACGTGATTTTCGGCCCACAGCGGTCATTGGAAAGGTTAGTTAGTAGTCTTGAATACAATCAACTGCCAATAAATACAAAGCAGCTCACAGCAACATATATTCTAAATATAGAATATATGTTATTGTTAATATTATGTGGACGATCGAGCTCAATCGCAAAGTATCTAAATCCTTGAAAAAGTTACCCGTTGATGTGCAGGTTAATTTTGATATCTGGGCTGACACTGCAGCAGTAGAAGGCCCTATGGGACTCCGACTAGTAACGGGTTTCCGTGACGAAGCTCTCAAAGGGGTATGGAAAGGTTACCGTTCTTCACGCCTATCCAAACAATACAGAGTGATATACCAGGTCAAGAAAGAAATCGTGAGCATTCTTGTTATTGATGTTAATGCTCATGATTACAAGAGGAGATGAAAATGGACAAACCACCCAAGTACAAAGCATCCGACTACATAACCTATAAAGGTATTTCGCGCACACCTGGACAGACAATCAAAGCACTACGTGAATTGCATGAATGGTCACAAGTAGAGCTTGCAGAGATGACAGGAATCTCCCAGGCCACCATTTCGTCTCTAGAAACAGGCAGAACGGCACTTGGAGCTGAGCGTGCAAAAATCATTGCTAAGGCCTTTAATATTTATCCTGGAGTAATACTTTTTTCTGACTGGAAGAGAGAGGATCATGCGGCATAGCGGCAATGATCAGCGAGGGGCGATGTTGCTAGTTCGATTGGTACTTGACTGAGTGACTCAGGGCGTGAAGCAGCCATTGCTAAGACTGCAATTCCATTTGAAAGTGAGTATCGGTTTTCATGTGCGATCGGCCCGATATTCAAGGCCCCAGTAGGAGCGAACTGAATGTATATCATTATAGTGCCGTGCTAAAACACGCCTCTTTAGTTACTCAGGAATGGAAAAAGTAACATCCTATGGATAAGCCAAATAAAAAAGAGATATCGAACTTCCATCGATACTTTGCAATTCAAAGCAACAATGAGTTCTGGGCTCTTTCAGAGAGAGCGTTGGATCCGGTAGAGAAGCAAAAGATTTTAACTGTTGCCTATGCATCACTGTATCACTGGCAAGAAGTTGGAACAGACCAAAATATCCAACTTGCTAATTTGGCAGTGGCTAGAGCGTATTGTGTAAACGGGTCATCGCAAAGTGTTCATTATGCAAGCCTGGCATTTGACTACTTCGATGTGTCTGGGGAACACTGGATTCAAGCGTTCACAAATGCTGTATTAAGTCATGCTTTCAACATTGTTGAAAATAACGAAAAATCTGCACTGTTGTATGAGAATGCTGTTCGTTTGAGCTCAAGCCTGTCTGAAGGAGATAGAAATGTGTTTGAGGCAACTTTCAAACACATACCAGTACCTCGAACATGAGAACTCGCATAACAAACCAATGTACCCGTTAGTGTACTCGCTGTGCATATTGCGTAACGACACACGGACTCTAGATGCTTTCAGACCTACTATGCGAAAATACTTCTTATTAGATTCAAAAACAGTCTTATAAATTAGGTGTAAACTAAACCTGTGAGCCAAATAGACACATTCGAAGCCATGCTAACCCGAGGTCAAGACAGCGACATGCTGCGCTACACCCTCGGCAACGCCTATTACAAAGAAAAGCAATACGACAAGGCTATTGAGCATTTGCGTGCAGCGGTCGAATTAAAGCCGGCTTATTCAACCGCATGGAAAGTGCTGGGTCGAGTTCTGGCGGACAATGAGCAACATCAAGATGCGTTACAAGCATACGATGCAGGATTAGCCGCCGCAGCTCAAAATGGCGACAAGCAGGTAGAAAAGGAAATTACCGTGTTTCGCAAGCGCGTAGTTAAACTCCTTGCGTCTATGGATTCACAGGGCGAGTCGTAACCTAGCTGTGGATAAACGCGTTCCGCTTGAACCAACGACTTGGCTTAGTTGGATAGGTGTTGGATTGCTCACTTTACTGTGGCGCTTGCCACGGCCTTTGCGCAATGCGTTGGCGAATGGTCTTGCCAAATACAGTGTTGGTCGCGATAACGGCACCAACCGCGCCATTAGGATCAATCTTCAAGCTTGTTTTCCAGAGCTCGATAACGTCGAACGCCAAACGGTGTCAGAACGCTACGCTGCATTGCATTTACAAGCTCTCATGCTCTCACCTCGAAATTGGTGGGGTAAAGATCAAGCGATTGTTGATAAAGCTCGGCTGCGCAATCAACACTTTCTAGAAGACGCTGTGAAATCAGGTCGGCCGGTGGTGTTGTTGGCAACGCATTCAGCGGCGCTTGATGCAGGCTTACTGGCACTATCGCCAATTTACTCGCTGCAGGGTATCTACAATCCGTTAAAGAATAAGGTGCTCGATTATTTAGTGTATCGCGCGCGTCACCGTTTCGATGCGCAGCCTTTGCCAAGGGGGAGTGGATTTCGTCAGCTTATAAAAGGTTTAGGCAACGGCAAAATCATGTGTTATCTCAGCGATGAGGATCACGGGCCTGACGGTTCTGTCTTCGCCCCTTTCTTTGGGCATCAAAAAGCCACACTCGCTATGCTGCCTCGTATAGTGAAAAAAACCAACGCATTGGTGGTGCCGATGATCGCTCACCATAATTCCGATGACGACAGTGTAGATGTTCATTTGTTTGAAGCTTTGCAGAATTACCCAAGTGATGATGCTGTTGCAGACGCGACCGTAATGAATGAAGCGATAGCCAATACGATTCGATTACAGCCGGCGCAATTTACTTGGAAGCTTCGAGTGTTTCAAACATGTCCCGAAGGGCACGAGACGCGGTATGGGCAGATTGAGCGTGATGAGCTTAGAGTCGAGGATCTGTAGGGACTACCTGTGATCTGTCGTTAAATTCGCGCTAGCAGCTCTATTTTCTTTGTATTAAAATCTTCTTCGGTTATAGCATTAGCGTCTCTAAGCTTTGCTAATTTTGCGATTAACTCAATCACTTCGTCTGATGATGACACGTCGATGTTAATGCTATCTTGTTGCAGATTTGTAGCGGCTGCAGTTGGATCCGTTTGCGGCATTTGAGAGCTATCTGGCTGGACGAAGTTCGTATTTTTGTAATCTTCAGTGATTGCGTCTTGCGAACCTGTCATGGGAATAACCGGTAGCTGGCTGACTGAAATCGTTCCAAACTGGCTTGAAAACGTTAACGAATTATCGCCACCTTGTTGTTGACTAACACCACCAATATTATGGTTGAGCGTGTCATAAACGGTGACTTGGCCATTGATTTGTACTGCAAGCTTGCCAGGAAATACGGCGTAGCGAGTATTGTTTTGCGCACCACTACTCGAGGGAACTCCGCAATCGCTTGGCCACCATTGGCTGCTGTTTGGCGAACCAGCTGGAATCACGGGAAACACTTGCAGATTGGTTAGCCCGTTAGCAAGTTCGTTGCATAAATTATCGACCGTTGATTTTAGCCCGTGATTAAACATGTCGCCGACCATGGTCATGCCACCACGCATCCACTGGCCAGAACCGCCTAATTCAGGGCAACTAAACTGTGCCATGGAACAACCGCCGTTGTTGACCGCCACCAGCATATGGATAACGGCATCGCGGCTCAAGTTGTAGCGGCTCGACAAGTCATCAACTAACTGGTCGCCAGCTTCAGTCAATTTTTGCATGTTTCGTAAAGCTCTACATTAGGTGAAAAATGGTTGTTCAGTGATACTACCTTCAACGGTATAGTATCACTGTGCACCGAAGCCCATTGTTGAAGCAAATTACCAAAGCCTTCTCAAATCAGCCGTATGTGGATATTCTGGGTGCGGTTTGAGCTCTTTGATATTGTCTAAGCTATCTGTCGCATCGGTTGTATTAAAATAGCCAGCGGTGCTGTATGTGGACTGCTGTCCCTCAACGGAGCTGGGCGTGTGTATGTCCGTTTCAAAACGTGCCAGCCGTCTTGATTCTGCAACATTGGCATTGACTGGTGAGTCTTCTGCGCTCCTGCCGCCAGGGTGGGCAACGTGATAGGCGCAACCTCCCAAGCTGCGACCTTTCCAAGTGTCAACAACATCAAACACGAGAGGGACGTTTACTGGCAAGTCGGGATGCAAACACGAGGGCGGTTGCCATGCTCGATATCGAACACCAACAACATACTCACCGTGCTCGCCAGTGCTGCGTAGGGCTAACGCGTGCCCATTGCATGTGATCTTATATCGCTCATCGGTAAGGCCAGTTACTCGCAGTTGCAGGCGTTCCATAGAGGAATCCACGTATCGTGCGGTACCCGCTCCGGTGGCTTCTTCACCAAGCACATGCCATGGTTCGATGGCAGCTCTTAATTCCATGGTTATGCCACCAACACTTCTGGTGCCGTAGAGTGGGAAACGAAACTCCCAAAAAGCCAGTAGCCATTGAGCGTCAAACTTGAACCCGTTTTCCTGCAAGTCGTCGACAATATCGAGAAGATCTTTCCACAAATAGTGTGGAAGCATAAAGCGATCATGTAACTCGGTACCCCAACGAACCAATTTGCCTTTGTAAGGTTTGTCCCAGAATCGACTGAGCAGTGCTCTTAACAACAATGCTTGTACGACGCTCATCCGAGCATGTGGTGGCATCTCGAATGCTCTGAGTTCAACGATGCCTAATCGACCAGTAGGGCCATCAGGAGAAAACAATTTATCGATACAGATTTCCGCTCGATGCGTATTACCAGTCAGATCAATCAGTAAATGCCTAAGTAATCGATCGACCAACCAAGGTTGCACCTCTTGGCTGTTGTCGCTCGGTTGAGGGAGTCGGTCCAACGCCATCTCCAGCTCATATAAAGTTTCCACTCTCGCCTCATCGCATCGCGGAGCCTGGCTGGTTGGTCCAATGAACATGCCGGAGAATAGGTAGGATAGAGCAGGGTGGTGTTGCCAGTAGGTGATAACACTGCCCAGTAAATCTGGTCGTCTTAGAAACGGACTATCTGCAGGCTTTGCGCCACCGAAAGTGACATGGTTGCCGCCACCGGTTCCAGTGTGTCGGCCATCAAGCATAAATTTCTCAGCTGACAATCGACACTCTCTGGCAAGCTCGTAAAGCGTTTCAGTTTTATCCACCAATTCGTTAAACGTGCGACTTGGATGAATGTTGACTTCAATTACGCCCGGATCCGGTGTGATTCTAAAATTTTGTAAGCGTGAATCACTAGGAGGCTCATAGCCTTCGATAATGATGCGCACATCTACTCGAGCGGTTGCACGTTCCAGCGCGGCAAGTAATATGACGTAGCTACTGGCGTTTCTAAATGGTGGCAGAAACACATACAAATCGTTGTCACGCACTTCCATGCACAAGGAGGTTGGAAAAACGTTCTTGCTTTTGTTGACTGCCTTATCGGTTGGTGCTTTGGAGAGTTTCTCTGGATCAGGCAGCGGGCCTTCTGGGTCAAAATTGTCCTCCTGAATATTGAGAACCGCTTCGTCATGTTCATCTAGTGGACGTGGCAGGGTATCCAACGGCAAGCGCAACCCGGCAGGTGAGTCGCCCGGCACTAAAAATATTTCATCGCGCCTAGAAGGCCATTGGCAACTTATCCACTTGCTACCAGTGTGTCGTAACGGCAGTAACCATGCAGCTGGCTGATCGAGTCCATGACTTAGTTTTTTAGCTAATATTTTACGCGCTGCATCATCACCGAGTTCAAGAGATGCAAGTGATTTTTCCTCTGGCAACATACTTTCAAGATGAAGATGGTGTAAGGGGTCTTCGTAGAGTGCACGTGCGTACGAACCAGGTAACCCTAGTTCAGTGACCAGTGCGCCCATTAGTGCCGAAACTGTCTTCTTCGATATTTTCTTTGCGCCAGGATGCTGTGCTGATTGTCCTGGCATGGCCAGTAAATCGGCGTTTTTCCATAACGGTTTACCATCTGTGCGCCAGTAACACGTTAATGCCCAACGAGGTGTGGGCTCACCTGGATACCATTTGCCTTGGGCAAATTGTGATATGCCGCCTTTGCCATAGGCCTCCTGCATTCCAACCATTAACTCGCTCGCTAGCCGGAGTTTGTTTTCACCTAAGGCTGCGGTGTTCCATTCATCACCTTCCATATCATCGATTGATACAAAGGTAGGCTCACCACCCATTGTCAAACGCATATCTTGTTGCTCAAGGCGCGCATCGACCAATGCGCCGAGCTTGAGTACTTTGCTCCAGTCGGCATCGCTCAGCGGCTTAGTGACGCGTGGTTGTTCATCAATTCTTGATACTGAATTGCTATAGCTGAATTCTGTTTCACATTTGTCAGTTGCACCTGAAATAGGCGCAGCACTCGATGGTGCAGGCGTACAAGCTAATGGGATATGACCTTCGCCTGCAAATAAACCCGATGTTGGATCAAGACCTACCCAACCGGCACCGGGTAGGTACACTTCAGCCCAAGCATGCAGGTCAGTGAAATCGACGTCAGTTCCGGCGGCACCATCGCCAATGGGTTTTTCATCGGGAGTCAGTTGAACTAAATAGCCTGATACAAACCGTGCAGCGAGGCCGCAAGCGCGCAAGGCTTCAACTAAGAGCCAGCCACTGTCTCGACAAGACCCACTGCGGGAATTTAATGTTTCTGCAATGGTTTGAACGCCTGGTTCCATTCGAAGACGATACGAGATATCTTTTTGTACGTTTTGATTAATGGCAACAAGCCAATCGTTAATGGGTGCATCAGCCGGTTTGTTTTTGCCAAGCCATGCAACCAGGGTTGGGTCTTTGTCCATTGAGTGAAGATAGGGTTGTAGTTCTTTTTGATTCTCTTCACTGTACTTAACGGGATACTCTTCAGCTTCTGGCTCAACAAAAAAATCAAATGGATTGATAACAGTAAGGTCGGCAAGTAAATCCACTTCAACACGAAATTCAGTGGTTTTTTCTGGAAAGACCAATCGTGCAAGATAGTTTCCGAATGGGTCTTGTTGCCAGTTAATAAAGTGTTCAGATGGAGTCACTTTGAGCGAGTACGACAATATATTCGTTCTACAGTGTGCTGCAGGCTTTAGCCTGATGACTTGCGGTCCGAGCGCAATAGAACGATCATACTGGTAGTGAGTCCAGTGATTGAGCGCAACCTTAATGCCCATTATTGTGTTTGTTCCTGAGTTTGTTCTTGTATTGGAAAGAAATTTTCATTGATATCAACAGCGATGCTCGCAAGTGAAATTTGCAACTCATCGATGAATTGATGGAGTTCGGTTTGATTTCTGGCTAGCTCGAGAACATCTGCTTTGTCCACGTCGTTAATGAGTTGCTCCACTTTTTCATGCAACGCAGGTGCATGTGGCAATCGTTGAACGAAGCTTTCAAGTCTTTGTACGCAAAATCGGAAAGACTTGGGATGTTCTTGATTTTTCAAAACGAAGTTGAGTACATCAGGACCGTTTATGGGCCGCCTAACTTCAGACATGTACATTTGAAAAGCTTGTAGAGACTGCAATATAGCTATCCATTGCGTATTCTCGTATGGCGTAAGGCCAACCGTTGTGGTGTTACCCAGTAGCTTTGCGCATCTCACATCGAGAATGCGTGAGGTCATGTCGGCGCGCTCTAAAAAGCAGCCGATGCGCATGAACAGAAACGTTTTGTTATAGCTCATACTGCCGTTTGCAGCCCCTGCAACAGCTAACAAGCTATGTTCGGCTCGTCTGAGAAAGTTACGCGAATCTGCGGATGTAAGGGTCTTGCCTGAAACATCTGCGGCAGCTAAACAGACCTCATTAACCAATTCATACATCGCTTTTGGAATGACTGAACGGCAAGCCCGTAAGTTATAACGAGCGGCGCTTAGTGTGTTAACTAACGAACTAGGGTTGTCCGCGCTTGAGATGAGAAATTGCATGACATTCTGTTCTGTCGCTGAGTCAAACAGTTCAGAGAATGCCTGTTCATTACCGTTGATGGCGACAAGCTGATACCAAATTGTTGCGCGATCAACGTCACTTAAATCCAATAACATATGATCATGAACGATCATCGCACGTGCCATGTCTTCAGCACGCTCAAGATACCGGCCTAACCAGTATGTGTGATTAGCTACTCTAGAAAGCATTCAGGTTTTCTCTTCCGCTAGTTCGCAGCATCTGCGTCAGCACGATCTGTTGTGTCGACAATCCAAGTATCTTTACTGCCGCCACCTTGTGAGGAATTAACGACTAGCGAGCCTTCGACCATGGCAACACGCGTCAGTCCACCGGTGGTGACACTGATAGACTCGCCCTGTAGAACAAAAGGTCGTAGATCGACATGTCGCGGCACGACACCTTCATCTGTCAGGGTGGGTGATGTGGAAAGACCCAAAGTCGGTTGGGCTATATAGTTTCGGGGGTCGGAATTGATCAGCTTGGTGAATTCTTTTTGTTCCTCTTTCGTCGAGTGCGGTCCAATCAACATGCCGTAACCACCGGACTCGTTTGCAGGCTTAACAACCAGTTTGTCGAGATTATCCAGTACATGTGCGCGCGACTCGGGGTCGTCACAACGCCAAGTAGGTACGTTAGCTAATACTGGCTCTTCATTGAGATAGTAGCGGATGATATCCGGTACATACGAGTACACGACTTTGTCGTCAGCCACACCAGAGCCGGGTGCATTTGCTATGGCTACGTTGCCTGCTTTCCAAGCACGAATAAGGCCCTTCGCACCGAGCGTTGAGTCTTTGCGAAACACTTCTGGGTCGAGAAATTCGTCATCGACTCGGCGATAGATAACATCAACTTTTTGTAAGCCTTCAACATTGCGTATGTAAACACAATCCAGTTCGTCGACAACTAAATCAGTGCCCTCAACTAATATCGCACCCAATTGTTGAGCTAAAAACGCATGCTCAAAGTAAGCGGAGTTAAAGACGCCGGGTGTAAGCACACAAATTACAGGCTGTTCCGCAGAGCTTAGAGAAGACAAGGTTTTACGCAAGTTTTGAACGTAGTCATTAACGGGTAGTACAGTACAGTCGCGAAAAACTTCAGGGAATGTCCGTTTCATCACTTCTCGATTTTCTAACATGTATGACACACCAGAAGGTACGCGTAGATTATCCTCTAGTACATATAACGTGCCATCGATATCACGAACTAGGTCGCTACCACAAATGTGTGCCCAGACTCCGTGCGGTGGACTAATACCAATGCATTGTTTTCTGAAATTAACCGATGTTTCGAAGAGTTCGGCAGGGACGATGCTGTCTTTAACAATTTGCTGTTCATGATAAAGATCATCGATGAACAGGTTGAGCGCTTTGAGCCGTTGTTCTAAACCCTTATGAACGCTGTGCCATTCACTGCTTTGGATAATTCTAGGTACTATGTCAAATGGCCACTCCCTGTCTATATTCCCGTTTTCAGAGTAAACCGAAAACGTTATGCCCATTTGCCTTATGGCAAGGTCCGCAGCTTTCTTTCTTGCCGCGAGTTCTTCGGCAGATAAGTTTTCAAGGTATTGGAAGAGCGCGGTTGCAGCGGCTCGTGGCTCGCCGTTTGACTGAAGCAATTCGTCGTGAAATTGCGATTCGTAGTTCGACCAGCACGTAGTCATGCTAGACCCACTATTGACTTATACATTCTGATATTTCTAAACCTGCTCCTCTCCACTTACCATATAGAGTGCACCATCTACTCGGTTGACGTCAACTGATACCTTAACGGATTGACTACCACCGCCGTAAACGACGCCCTTTATTGGTGCAACGTCTGCATAATCTCTTCCCCAAGCAGTCGTCACGTATTGTTGGTCTGGTCTCTTATTATTAGTAGGGTCGTAATCTAGCCATCCATCAGTCGGAGAATATACCGAAAACCATGCGTGTGATGCATCGCTGCCTTGGAGCTTTTGCTCACCTGGTGGTGGGAGTGTTTCTAAGTAACCGCTAACATAACGTGCGGGTATTCCAACTTCTCTAAGAATGGCTAGGGCAACATGTGCGAAGTCTTGGCAGACGCCACGTTTGGCGTCCCATGCTATTTGTCCTGATGTGACGACCGATGAAAAGTTTGGATCGTAGTCAAATTCAGTATATATCCACTGCATAAGCCGCTCAGCTAAACTTGCGACTGAATCGCACTCCTTGAGAAGTTGACTTACAACTGTTTGAGTGCCTTGTAGTTGTGTGACGTGTTGTGATGGTAGCAAACACTTACTGGCTAACAACCCATCAGGGCTTAGGTCTTTGTTTAAGATACTGTTAAGTTGGGATAGTTTATATCCAGAGGCCACTGCGGGTGGTGTGACTGCACTGGTTTCAACTAAAGACACCGACTCTATAACGCAGCGGCTATGACTCTCTTCGACACTGAAATGCGCTTGAGTATTTCCAAAGCTGTCTTGCCATGAATAAATTTTTGCCGGTGCAGGAACTATTTGTAGCGTGTTGTTAAGGCGCTGTTGTAATGGCGTGTCTCGCGGTATAACGCACATCTGATTTACCGAGTGGGAAACTGTGCCGGTATATTCGTAGACTGTCTCGTGTCGAATATTGAGTTTCACGTTGTCTGGCCTGTGCCTTCTGGCGAGCCGGTGATATCAAAAGAGCTGTAAAGCGCGCTGGGCAAATCTGTGTGCGTGAAATACTGTGCAGTAATCGCGTTGGTAATGTCATCTGGCACTTTGTTCACGGCATCAAAGAATGCCTTCATATTTTTCCCGCTGTCTTTACCACCCTCATTGTTTAACGAGTACACGGGATCGAATAATCTGATCCTGGCCAATCCTTCAGCGGCTGTCCTCAAGGCAGGTTCTTGGTAATCGGCTTTACGTCTTCCTGGCAGTAATTGTATTTCTGCTTCCAAATTTTTAAATTGATACCCGAGCGATCGTGGATTACTTTCGTCAACGACTAATAAATTCAATACTAATGAAGGCTCAATGAGCGTTCGGTATCGACTTCGGTAGGTCATGTCACTGCATAACACGCCTAGTAGATCTTCTAGCGCGTAGGTATTGTCGTTATATTCACAAAATACAGTGGATAGAATTGCCGATGTTTGAGAGGCGCGTTCTATCCGCTTGCCGATCTGTAGAAAACGCCAGCCGTCACCTTGTGTCATATTTTCGCGCGTAAGACCAGAAAAAGCAGCGATTGAGAACAGCAATTTATTGAGTCTATCGGATGTGCTGTGCAAGGCTGTACTGTCGAGCTTTGATTTGTGCTTTTGCAGAAGTTGTAGTTCGCCATGATGATCTTCAAGAGAGATGACAACGCTTAGCATGTCTCTTGATAAGCGATCACGAACCATGTCTGCACTGTAGCTCAGACTTTCTAACGTATTTGGCAGAGCGCCTGGTTTGTCTGGATCTGACAGTAGGGCGATCAGTTCTTTGTCTGGGGCTTTGATTTTTTTGTTTCCACCAACACCTGCAAACCCAGGTAACGTGCCGGTTACTTTGGTGGTTGATTTTAATAATGCGGCCAGAGATTCTTTGGCAGAATCGTCATCTTGAAAACGCTCATCGGAACGCAAATGTTGGCAGACACCACGCAGCACTCGCGTTGAGCTTTCAATACGCTCGGCATAACGACCTAACCAGAATAAACTCTCCGCTACACTGCTGGGTAATTCGCCTTCAACGATTTTGAATGCACTAGTCGATTTATTTTTCTCCAAAAGAGTATCGTAAGGTACGGATTTATCAGACACTACCCAAACATCTTTACTGGACTCCATATCTCTGAGTTTTGGGCGCCCACCACCTATTTGACTGTCTAACAAGCCTAAGCCTCCTGGCATGACCCGATATGAGTCATTTTTGGTCATCAAGTACATGCGCATGGTTAGTTGGCGTTGTTCGATTTTCTCGTCTAATAGCGCAGGTGTTGTTGAACGACCGATACGCTCTTGTGCAATGTAGCGTTCAGGGTCAATAGCAATTTGATCACGCAGTAGACTTATCTGCGCTTCTGACATGAGCGACGGGTCTTGTAGTTTAGAGCGCGTGTCAATGTTGCGAATGAGAAGATTGTTGAATCGGCTATCAACTAATTCTTTATGTTTGTCATCTCCAAGCCAGTACGTAGGGGTACCAAGTAGTTCAATTTTTTCATTGAGCAGGAATTTACACAGCTCTGGCAACCAAGCGTTAAATGCAGGGTTTTCGATTGCGGCGGAACCAATGGGGTTGATCACAACGACACCACCCTCACGAGCTGCATGGAGGAGGCCGGGTACGCCTTGGCTGCTATTTCCGCTTCCCACTAAAGGGTCAATATCGGCATCGTCTACAAAGCGGAAGATCACGTCCACACGTTGCAATCCATCGACGGTTTTTAGCCAAACGTGTTCTCCTCTTACAGTAAGATCGTTTAACTGAACTAGTGTGTAACCAAGGTATTTGGCCAAATAGGCTTGTTCAAAATGATAGTGATGAGTTGCACCGTAACCTAGTATGACGCAGCGAGCATTGTTATCTACATTCTTAAACAGTACTTCTCGCATGTGTTTAAAATATTCTGCAACCCTACGTACTCTTGAGTGTCGGTACAAACTGGCAAGCATGCCTGAGAGGATAAGCCGGTTTTCCAATGTATAACCAAGTCCATTTGGCACTTGAGATATGTCGTCTGCAACGTACCAAGAGCCAGAAGGTGAGCGCGAAACATCTGCGCTGTATAGAGGCATGAAATCGAAAATGGGAATGCCTACGGCACTTTCAATAAACCCTTTGTGTGCATAAACAGCTTTCGCCGGAACAATACCGTCATGGAGTACTCGCTGTTCACCATAAAGGTCCTTAAGCAGTGCGGCTTTTAGCCTGGCTCTTTGGGTAAGCCCGCGCTCAAGATTGTGCCAGTCGGCGCCCGCCATCATCTGCGGCATTAGGTCTAATTTCCAAGGCCTCTGTCCGGCTTGACGTCGAATGGCTGTTCCAAATGCCAAGCCGTTTTCTCTGTAGCGCCTTTGCAGCTCGTGCTGGCAGGAAGCAATTTGAGCAGAATCGAAGTGGCTGAGGGCGGTAATAACCGGCGACCACGCCTCGCGCCAATTGCCGTGCGCATCGGTGCTTTCGTTGAGATTACTCGGTAAGCTATTCAACGTTGTCATTTATTGGTGTTCGAATGAGGGTTCGCATGCCTGATTATAGGCTGAAATGGTTTTTCAGTCATGCGTTAAGTCGCTCATTGTCAGGCAATACGTAAATCGCTTTTACTGCGTAACATCTGGTGTTCGAGAACGTCTATACAAAACACCTTGATGGACAAGCTGAGGCGCTGAGCCAAGACTGGGTTCGCCAACCCATAGAACGCGGCCAGTGTTTGCATCGAGAGACGCGATCTCCTTTTTTCAGCTGTAAATAATGTCTCTATTATTGAATAAGCCGTGGTCGGTCCATTGCACTCTACCGATGAACAGACACCTAACCATCGCTGAAAGCAGTCGAGACTTTCAACAATGACTAGATGGTTTATCACTTATTTAGTTGTGATTGCGTCGTTACCACGTAACCCAACCTTTCTCCGTCATGCAAGCATCAACATGCAGTGCAGATTCTTCACCTGTTTCGGCGGCGTGGTTCAATACAATCCCTGCGACCAGCGTTTTGAACATGAAGGTCCTTTTTTGATACATGGCTTTGGCCTCAGCCTTTTCCTCTGCAGTACTGGCCTGTGTATCTAGATAAGCTGCTGCGCAAAACTCAGTGTCTTCAACGTGTCGTTTGTCTTTGACAGTCATTGCGCCATGTTCGGCGTGTTCTACTTTTTTATACGTTGATGCGCAGCCTGTAGCAAAGGCCGAGATGATTAATAGGATGCTTAGCTTTTTCATTTGTATTTCCTTAATACGATAATTAGTTAATGTTATTGACCCAACGTAATTGTCGAGTTGGTTAAAAATTTCAATGCTGAATTAAACCTAGCAGGCCAACGGATTAATATCGAAGAGGCCTGCCAGGTCAGGGAGTGTGCCAGTTAAGGCATTAGATTAAAGCCACCCGAACCGTTGCCGGAATAAGTGACGTTGTCGCCAATCGTGATGTCGCAATCGGTAGCTGCTGCAGAAATACCCCAGTCGCGACTAAAGTTAAGCGCAACGTTTTCCAAGCTCAGTCTTGTTGGGTCGGATGTGACACAGCTCATAGTGATATTACCACCTTTACCGGCTGTAAAATCACCACCACCGTACTCAACAACATGCTCTAAACGGTTCTCAGGGCTGTGTGACCGGAAGAATGAAATGCCTTCCCAATAGCCGGGAATACTTTCTTTGCCAGTGATAATGATGGGGCTTTGTGCAGTTCCAATTGCAACCAAAGCACCATCAGTTCCGATTTTTAGCGCAGCGCCGGTATCCATTAACAGTGTGGTACCTGCTGATAGCGTTAACTTGTGGTCAGACCCAATTGAGTCTTCTACTAAGTAGGGGACATCGTGTGCTAACCAAGTAACATCATCTTCGAGACTTCCAGTAAAAACATAGATATGGTCGTCTACATTGCCGAGAAAACTTGCGCCAGCACCAATTTGATGAGCCGCATTAAAAGCAATACTACCGGCTCTGCCGTTGAGCGTACTGGTGATGTTATCGAATTGAGGCAGCATTGCGCCTTGTTGAATGCGAAAGCCGTCATGCAAAGACTCACGTAATACTACGTTGCTGGCTGAAAGCCGTGATGGCGATTGATTAGATGAGCGAAGCGTTAAAGCTGCCTCTTCATCACCACCTCCAGCGTATTCGATGGTTGTGTGTTCGATTTGGTTAGCGCCATTGCTACCAAACAAGAACCTAACGCCGCCCCAAGAACCCGGGGTTGCGTTGCTTGAGGTTAATAAGATTGGATCGATTGCTGTACCTAGTACTTTGAGTACACCATCAGCGCTGACCAATAGCTCCTCATCAATGTCAAAATACATGGTTATGCCGGCTTCAATCGTCAGCGAGTTTTTAACGTCAATACGCCCCGCAGCGCGATAAGGCACATCTAGTTTAGATAATGTGGCCGCTGTAATGACGTTATCGGCAGTCAACAATACTTCGTCGTTTGTATTGCCTGTGTAACGATTGGAGTCATCTAATGAGTGGGCAGTACCTACACTTGCGTACACCGGTGTTTCAGTTTGCGTGATCAGATTGCCCTCAAATGCATCAAGAGAAATACCGTCATCAAATCGAAACCCGTAACCCAAACCTAAACGAACAGTAGAATTTTTAATTGAAATTCTCGATGCAGTACTGAAGGCACCAACGAAAACACTCGCCGTTCGATTAGTCCCTCCACCAGCGTATTCGATCTGAACGAAATCCAACTGATTACGCAAGCTGTTGGATTGACCGATATCCAAGCCACGCCAATACCCGGGCAAAGCCTCATTCGCACTTAATACGATAGGTGATGAAGCTGTACCGACAGCGGTGAGTGTCGCGCTGTTGTTAACATCTAATGCGGTTCCAGAGCCAAACTTAATAATAACGCCAGGCTCGATCGTTAAGTTAGCCGCAGAGCTCACACGGATCCCGCGAGGGGCTAGATAACAACCGGCAGTAATGACGGTATCGCTGCTGACGGAGGAAGGTGCTGTGAGGTTGCAGCTTATGCCGCTTACATCAACCGTTGGAGCCAAGAAGCTATTGTTCGCAGGAGTTGTTACCGGCGTGTTTATCAAGCTGCCACTAGTAATCGCACACTCTTTCGCAGACAGCGCAGATTCATTACCACTAGCATCCTCTGCAGATACTTGGTAGCAGTATTGGCTGCCGCTGCGTACGGTTGCATCAGTTATGAAGGTAGACGTGACTTTAAACATGGCGTCCGCCTGTTCTGCTGTTCCAGATCGATACACGTTGAATGCGGCAACATCGAAGACTTCTTCTTGAGACCATTTTACGCCGAACGTATTTAGGCCGGGGTTGAGCTCGATTTCGATCGGTGTCGGTGGCGCCACTGTGTCAGCTAACTGCAATGTTTCTGACGCTGCAGCTTGAGATGAAACAGAAAGGTTGCCACTAGAATCTATAGCAACAATGGTGTAGCTGTATTGTGTATCTGCTAGTAGATTCGCATCGGTGTAAACGGGAAACGGTGTGGTTGCGATAAGTTGACCATCGCGAAATACCTGATAAGCGGTAACACCAATATTATCGATTGCAGGTTCCCACACAACGACTATGTCAGTCATCGTTGCGGGTAGTGCTCTGAGGGATGTTGGAGCGCTTGGTGGTACGACATCGTCGATTGTAAAGTCGGTAGACAGTGCAACACCATCACTAGCTTGAGTGATAACACGACTATCTGGGTCGGTAATCAGAATCGTTATTAAACCATTGTTAATGAGCACGGGGTTGTTGTTTAGAAACGAATCTACCCCTGTGTCATTGGCATCATAGCTGACAGTTGTTAGATCGATGTTGGGCAGACCGTATTCGAGTAATACGTCGTTTACGATCGCCAGTAGACCATTGGCTATATTGGTTAGCGCTTCAATGTCTGGCAGCGCTGTAATCGGTGTATCGCCAGCGAATGCTGCATCGATATCACTGCCGTTACTGGCAAACCAATTACGTACGGCGGCATCGGTATAACTGTGAATGTTTTGTACTGTTTCGCTGTCTGCGTTTTTATGCGCAATGCTATACAAGTATTCGTTGTTGCCCATGTCGGCTCTTAATAGATAAGGTCCGTCACCAAATACGTTAGTGGCTAAGAATCGGCCTGTGTTGCCGATCGTAGCTGTGGTTTTTTCACCACTGCGGGATTTGATATCAACATTGTTGCTAGCGAATTTACGCACACTAGAGGCTGTACCTTCGAGTTGGATGCCAGTACCAATGATGCCGCCGCCTCCGGTGCCGTTAGTTCCACTGCCTGCAGCACCATCACTATCACCGGCTGAGCCACCGCACGATACAAGCAATACAGAAATAGCCGATGCGCACAACAATCGACTCCATTTTGATTTTAAGTTTGGCATGGGTTTATTCTTCCGTTTATAAAACATCTTAGTTTTTCTCACTTTGTTGTTCGTTTTCTATGTAGTAGATTCCTAACCCCACTCGATGACCGCTACCGGAATCGGTAGTTGAATCTGGATAAAATTGAGCTAAGTAATCGTTTAAGTGCAATAAAAGTTCATTCGCTTTCTCTTCGCTGTATTGCTTGAATTTTTCAACATCTTCGGTAGATATATTTTCGTAGGTTAGCTGACGTTGGTAACGAGCGGGTTCATCGGTATTGATGGAATTGTGGATGGCAGAGTTAAGTAAGTCGGCTGTGCATAAAGCCATTACACGGATTTTTTCAAGCTCATCCGTTTTAGGTACATAGCCTGTGGACACCAGCTCCACATGGGTTTTATCAATTCGTTGAACAATACCAATTCGCAGTAACTCATCGATAACGGCACCCAGTGTAATGTCACCGCTATAGCGTGCAACAAGGGCTGCGAAACTGCCGGTGTCTCCATGGATTGGTAGTGCTCGTGCGTTGGAATTTTCATCGAGAAATTCTGCGTCGCTTAACCACCCGTTGATGACGCGTTGAGCGCGATTAGGTGTGGCCGTTAACGGCTTGGTTTTGCCTTCGTCTTTGGTCAATCGAACGACTTCTTTTCGGCTTAAGCCTGTCAGCACGGCAACCCGTGAAAACGTTGTTTTACGACCCTTAATTGAAAAATGTTCGTACGACACATCGACATAGGCTTGCTTTACCATTTCGGCGAATTCGGCGTACGACACCTCATTTTTTATTAACAAGCGAAGCACAGGCTTGAGAATCATGCTCAAAGCGCGCTGGAGAATTGATTGTTCTTTTTCATTCATAAACGGTTTTATATTCCCATTTTGGAATGAAGTTAACAAAAAAACTGGTGAAAACGGGTTTTAATGCCCATTTTTAAGTGATTGATTGCGGATTGAGTTTATCTGAATGTCTCAAGCAGTCATGGATCGGATACAAAAAAGTGACTAAAAGTAGGCGTTTCGACGTTTTACGATGTAATGTCAGTAGTCAAAGGTTGGATGTGTGAGCTTTTATCGCGTGAACACAGGATTATTCTGACCATAAACCCATTGCTTATTTTATCGATGGATTCGGATATTCATGCCATGTTACTCAAAACCGGCTTAATAATTTCTGCATTGCTATTGCCAGTGGGCACTGCATTCGCGCGGTTAAAAACTGTAACAGAGCCAGAAGTTCCAACAGAAATTAGCAGTGGATTAAAACATGCGAACAATTCTGTTGGTATTGGTATTCAATACGGCGGTTTAATCTGATATCAACGCTCATTACAGTTAGGTGATAATAAATTTCGGATGAGTGTAGGGGTAGTTGGCATATCGCTAGGTTACGATCGATTTGTCAGCAATAATGTCTCCCTAGGGGCTCAGTATTTTGTTTTTGGTTTCATCCTAGGAGGTGCATTGAGTTTAAATTACAATTTTGCACCGTATCGGTCTTCTGGCTGGGTTGCAGGGCTCGATGTTTTTCACTCTCGAGCTCAATATGTTGGAGATGCAAAATACACAAATAGTGCGGCAATCTCGGTGGGATATCGTGTTTAAGTTGAAAGAATGTGATTAAATTGGAGCAAGCATCAATGCGGCACGGTACTGCATACCGCATCGATACTTGAAAATCTGCTAGTTCTTAAAAGTATTCTAATAATCGCAACCCGGCTGCTCGAGTTTGGATTAGCGTCGACGAAGAATAGCAGCAGTCACTATGCCTGCAGCAAAAGCAATTCCTACTGCTTGTACCGGCTTCTCTTTTACAAATTTTTCTATTGTTTGCAGCGACTCTGTCACTTTCTCTTGTGCTTCACCAACCAGAACTTCGGCCTGCTCGCCAGCGTTCGCGGCGGTTTCCTTGGCGTTTTTTTCGGCTTCGGATAGCGCGTTTTCAAGATCGTCTATCACTTTGTGAGCGCGTTTACTACCGTCTATAATTGCTGTTTCAGTTCCCATGGTTCACTCTCCGTAATGTGTACTAATAATTATGCTCTTTCTATAGCTATTTCGCTATAAATCAAGTCTTAGTTTGTAAAGATTTCAATTCAATTGGTTCTGCGAAGGTCAGCGTTCTGTACGGAAAAGGTATTTCGATCCCAGCGTCATCCAATGCAGTTTTTACAGCAAGCACAACCTCAGCTTTCGATCTTCTGATATCTACCGGTTTGGATTGTGTCCACCAAGTCACTTCCATATCCATGCTGCTAGAACCAAAATTATTCGGAAATATTTGAATCGGTTCGCCTTCTGCAATTGTTGCACAGCTCTTGACTGTCTCTTCTATCAATTTAACTGAGTCAGCTAAGTTCTCATGATAGGCAACTCCAACTGTGATGGTGACTCTGCGTTTTTCCAGGTTTGTCAATATTCGTACAGGGTTTTTAAACAAAAATGAATTTGGAACAACCACTAATTCTCCTGAAGTGTCGCGAATGTAACTCATTCTGACGAGCACTTTTTCTACTTTACCGCTCACACCTTCGCATTCGATAAAGTCACCGCGTTCAATTGGGAATCGCCATAAAATAAGAATGCCTGCAAAAAAATTCTCAAAAATGTCCTTGAACGCAAGTCCAACTGCAATAGAAACCAGACCCAAGCCACTGAGTGCTCTTGTGGGAGTGAGTCCTGGAAATAGAACGATGGCTGTTAACAAAAGACCTAGCACCCAGACAAGAATCGAGATTAGACGAAGAATGAGTTCTTTAAGAGATTCGCGCTTGTGCCAATGGCCGAGCACTCGGTTTCCCACTTTTGAGATGACGGTTGTTAGTATCCAGGTGAATAGCAGAACTATCGCACCCGCCAGAATATAAGGGACATGTGCAAGAAAGCTGTTCCACATTTCTATAACAGTAGACAAGAGAGTAATCGACACTTCATCTACAGAATCGACAAGGCCTTCAACTTCATTACTATTAGTTGCCATAAGAGGTCGTCTTCAATCAAAAATTTAGGTTAGTAGTTTCAAGGATGGAGTTGTTTTGTGCCGTCCATACTTCATTTATGTCCAAACTGGTCTGAATAATGCGCACAAAAAGCCTCGTATCTCTCCGTCACAGCCGCCATGTCGTAGTCGATAAAATCTTGAGTGAGAGCTGCCTTCATAACAAGTTCAGCTTGAGTGCGTATATGCTTGGCTTGGGTTTCGTTCTCGTCAAGTTTGACTACTTTTGCTAATATTTCAAGTAGTCTAATTGAGACATCAACGTGCCCTTTACTGGTTTGACGGATTTGATTAAAGCTAGCTTCCACCAGCGATTGATAAGAGGCAAAATTAGCCAGTAGTCTGACGTCGCCGTTCTCGTCTTGCATCAACCGATTAGGTTTTTTTCTTTGCCCCACGTAGTGCAGCAATGAGCCTAGCTGTTCGATACAGTTCATTGCAGTGAACGGATCATTAATACCGGGTGATAGTGCTCTTAACGCAATCTCCACCAGCTGCCGGATGGTGTATTCCAAGTCTTGTTCCGGAGTTCGGGCATCCTCAATAACGATGAATTTACTCGACTCATTGAAGCAGGGCTCATTGGTATTCTCGCCATTAAGCAACATGAGAGACTCTGCTTGTAGTACGTAATCTCCAGCGCGATGCAATACGTTAGCGTAGACGTTATGCTCAGATGCCAATTGCAGTAATCTGTCGTAGTCAATAAACGTGATGTAACCGTTCTTCTCAGCACAGAGGCTTGTGTCGTAATATTCAAAGGACGTTGCAAATACTGATAAAGCGTCTTCATCATCCGGCGCATGGTCTGTATTATCAGCCTCGAAAAGAATTTCTGCGCGTTCCTTCATCTCTAGTACGACTTCGTTTACCACTGAGTCAGCTTGAAGCACTATGCATATATGATGGATGAAAAGCACAAGCGTAATGAGGTTGATCAGAATTAACGATAACACCGTTGCCATTGTGAATAACGGTCGATAGTGTTCACTATTGAGTATCGAGCCTAATTGCAACGTAACAATACAATATAAAAATGTTGCAACGAACAGCCCCAGTACCATTTGTATAAACCGGTTTCTGACAAACGTACGTATTAATCTGGGACCGAATTGTTGCGAAGCCAATGTTAACGAGGCTATTGTTATTGAAAATGACACACCTGCTACGCCGAGAATCGCAGCGGCGGTTGTCGACAACAAAGTACGGATGCCGGTGAAATCATCAAAATTAAAAAGCGCTGAGAAGTCAGGCGAAAAGCTGGGACTGTATTGAGTGTCTATCCAGATATTGACAACGATTAAGATAATACCGAGCAGCATAAGCCCGCATGGGATTGCCCAGAATGACTCGCGAATAAACCCATACACGCGTTGGATTTGGCTAAAGCTTCTAGAAATAATGCGCATGTTAGTTGGTCACTACTCCTGGGCTGTGTAGTCAGATAGCAGGTTTTCGTCGCTGATTTCAATTTCAGTGTCAATTGCCTTGCTGACAATGTTCTCGGCTTTGACCGATTGTGCTGGTGGGGAATTCGTGTCGGCAGTTCGACTATTGGTTTTTATTGATCCGAGTTGCGATTTTTCGGTTGGCGCAGGCTTACTGCTCGCAGCGGCGGAATCAACGAAGCTTGATAAACTGCTGGTCGCTATTTTGAGCTGATAAATTGGTTCGGGCATAATGATGTTGGCACTGTCTAGCCCCAACTTTAACTGCCGAATGGTTTCACTTCGAACTTTCACTAAGTCGTTCAAACTTTGATTCACCCAGCCCCTTATGAGCAAAGTGGTGTTTGAGTCTCCCAATTTGTCGACTGTAATACTACACGCTGGCTCGTCGACAACACCGCTGACCCCTGAAATTATCGGTAGTGCGAGCTTTTGCACAAAAAGTATATCGTCTGAGCTATCGATACCAATAGTGAACTCGAAACGCCGCAGAGGGTTGCGCGAGTAATTAGTTATAATCGACTTGTAAACAATAGAATTTGGGATTCTAATATGATTGCCCTCTGCGGAGACTAAGATGGTGGCTCTAGAAGTGAGTCGGGCAACGCTACCTTCAATGTCGCCAATGGCCACGTAATCTTTTGTTTTGAATGGATGGCGAATACTCAAGAGAATACTGGCTATATAGTTTTCGACCGTGTCACGTACGGCGAAACCAACGGCCAAACCGACGATGCCCGCTGCACCGAGAACCGTTCCAATCAATTCTGTTGCATCAATCAAGCGTAAGCCGATGTAGAGCCCGATGACAAAAATAATAATCCAGGCAATGGTTCCAAATAGTTCAGCAATAAAAAGATTGGGCGCTATTCTGAGAAACAATGGTCGAATTTTGGAAACATAGCGACCCAAGAACCAACCTGCAACAATCACTGCAATGGCCAACGTCAAGATCGGTAAGTTACTCAAAAACAGGCGAGAGTCTTGCGTGAGTTCGTCTATTGAGTTATCCAGTCGTTCGCTAACCGCCGTGGTGACGATTAATTTGTTGTCTACCTGTACGACCCCTTCCACTTTGCTTGCCAGTGATTCAGCATCTGTTATTGCAGCAGCTGAGATTAAGCTACCCGCCAGAGTGACAACACTGTTGCTCACGAAAACTGAAATCCCCGAATATTGCTCTAGTTCAGAGAAAATGCCTTCGAGCCTAGCCTGAATTTCAGTATCGCTTGCAGAATTAACCTCAGCGCTTATTTTTTCGACGGTTGTGGTTTCAGCGCTGCCAGGTTTACTATCTCCGCCAACCAAAACATCACTAAGGGTTTGCGCGTAGGACGGTTGATTTGTGACCACCAAAAAGGCAGACATCAACATAATCCTGCTGAGTAGAGCCGTAACTTTCATAGATTTGGTTTACTTCTGGGTGTTTGAACAGGCGTCCATGAACGGGGTTAGCGAAGTTTGGGCATGGATTATTGGCTTAAAACGCATTATTTTGGTCCGATTAAGAACCATGCAACGAAGCCGACGATAGGTAGCAGCAAAACAACGGCTATCCAAATAAATTTCTTGGTTGTGCTTGCACTGCTGCTCGCAATTTTTATTATTGCCCAGATGTCCAGTAAGAAAACCAGAAACCCGATAAATCCGCCTACTTCGTAGCCCATAACTGTTTGCCTTTTTGTTAATTTTTATTGGTGGGTCAAAATATCTTTGCCAACTTAAACTAATTTTGCCACGGTACGCAGAATAAGCCATGTAAGATTTACAAGTCTGGCGTTTGCCGGTTTGCTCGGATGGCCTTTTGAATCCAAGCGGGGGTGGTAAGCAAGTGTCTCTACAAGATGACAATTTTTCGGCAATAAGTCTGCTCCTGCGCTATCTTATCGTGCGGACGGCTTAGTTGAATGAAACCGCCATGATATGGTGTGTTATGTATAGTCAATGCCAACCGTTCAGAACCGATAGAAGCGTTAAGAACCAATAGAACGAAGATGCACGAAAAATGAAACCCTGAGACAGCACTTGAGTATAGAACCTGATTTGCGGTACCGGCACTACATCGCTAGTGCTATGAAGGCTGGCAGTGTAGAAATTGCTGATCTCTGGCTAATGCGCCTGGCGGACGTGGTGAACGAGGAAACACGCGATATTTTCCCCACCGACCAGTATCTTGACCATATTCCAATGCTAATTGAGGAAATTGGCACCATATTGGAGCGCCCAGATGAAAATATGGCCTTGTCAAACTCCTTGGTAGAGAGAAAGGCTGATCAGCTAGGCCGGCTGAGGCACCAACAGCGCGCGACTGTGCATCAACTTTTGCGTGAATACGATTTGTTAGCCAAAGTTCTTGAACAATTCATCATTGAGAAATCTGAATTGTATAGCGACCCTATAGAGTCGAAGGCCAGTATTGATCTTATGGCATCTGTGGCTCGAATCGTTCGAACCATCTTACAATCCACTGTTGACTCATTTGTAGAGCAATATATGACAACAATAAGTGAACAAACGGAGAAGATAGTATCGTTCAATGCCTTTATTTCTCATGAATTGAAGTCCCCACTGCAAGCTGCGCAACTAAATATCGAGTTGCTAATGGAGACAAAAGACCTAACAGATAAAGATATGCCAGAATTATTGAAAATACAGAGTTCTGTGCTTCAGGCGTCGGCATTGTTAAAAAATATTGAGAGCTTAATTCAAAAATCTGATACTACCGTTAGCGATTCACCCACTTTACAAGCGATAGATCTCAGTGCTTTGCTGCGCGATATTCGCAAACAACTTGCAGATACCGTTGAATCGCGTCAGGTACATATGAAAATTGAAGACAATATGGGCACGGTTCAAGCTGAAATTGCAAAAGTAAAACTGGTGTTTACGAACTTGCTGACGAACGCCATAAAATACAGCGACCCGAGAAAGTCTAAGCGAGTCGTGAGCGTGCTAGCTGAACAAACAACAGACGAAGGGCAAACTCGAATTATCGTAAAAGATAATGGTCTCGGTATAGAAGAGCATATGAGGCAAGAGGTATTTAAGCTCAGGGTGAGGGCGCATGAGCAAGATGATAAGCAGCTAGATGTCACTGGCTATGGAATGGGTTTATATTTGGTTGCAGAAGCTTTGCGCGATCTCAATGGCACCATAGAGATGACATCTGAAGTGGGTGTCGGAACACAATTTAGACTAATGATTCCGAATTCACCAAAGTCTAATCGCTTAGGTTGAAAACCGAGTCTGGATCGGACCTCATCCAAAACAAGGCGTAGTAAATTTAATTGACCAGAGCCTTATTGCTAACTGCTCTTCGGTGGCGGGGTGTCCGCAACATACGCTCCTCTTTCGCCTAGCGGCCTGGCTTTTCCTACAGTAGTATCAGCGCTGGTTTGCAGTTCCATCTCTGCGTTAAGCATGGCGCCTAGTACTACCGCAAAATTAGTTAAGTAGAACCAGAGGAGCAGTACGATGAATGCACCTAGCGTTCCGTACATTTCATTGTAATTTCCGAAATAACGTACGTAGAGTGTAAAGCCGATCGAGCCAGTAATACACAAAGTGGTTGCTAACAACGCTCCTGAGGAGAGCCAGTGCCATTTCGCAGGTCTGCGCGGTGGGGCAAATCGGTACAGTAAGTTGAAGGAGAATACAATGGTTGCCAGAAATGCCAGCCATGAAAGAATAGTTGTTAACGTCACCTGCCAGTCTGTCAACGGCAGAAAAAGAATAATACTGGGCAGAGCTAACATGATGACCAACGCAATAACGACGATGACGACGGCCCCAAGTGTCATACCGAGTGAAACCAAGTTTAAATGAATGAAGTTTCGCGATTCTTTTTCCTGATACGCAATGGTTATAGCATTGGTCAGTGCGTGAATCCCTCGATGTGCACTCCACAACGAGAAAGCGAGTCCCACAAAAAATCGGAATCCAAGCGTTTCAGAATACACCTGAGTGATGTTCAGCAATTGATCGTTAAATATTTGAGTGACATCATCTGGTAGTGCTTTTGCCAGCAGGTTGAAATGACTGATGACTTCAGTTGGGTCGGCGACCATGGCATACAACGAAACGATTGCACCCAATGCGGGGAACACCGCTAACATGGCGTAGAAGGCAACAGCGGCTGAGAGCATTGTTACATTGTGTTTTTCGATTTTTGCAAACACACGTTTGAGAATTTGCCACCAATCGTCTCTCGTCAGTTTTGCTGGTTTCTGAATTTTTGATGAAAGGTTAGTCACGATGCTTGGGTGTCATCTTCTCTGTATTGTTCGACTGTTGCCCCCTATTCCTGGGAGCTACTAAATTGTAACAGCGCTGACGGCTATCCAACACTATGTCAGCCGGTTAGGCCGGTGAACTACCGAGGGTAGTTTGGTTTATTAAAGGTAGACCTAGCTCAGTGTGTATATTTTCAACTTCCTGAGCGCTTATTGCTAGGCGTTGTGACAAAGCTTCTAGATAGCTCAGTGCTGCGCCGGAATCCAAATTGACGCTCAGTGCGGACATAACATACACCTGTTGTTCGAAGCCAGGCGGTATGTGCGCTACTAGTGTATTCAAGTCGTCTGTGCGTTCGATTTCGGTGCGTATAAAATTGGATTCCTCTGCGCCGATGCCAGAGTAGTCATCCGCAAGCTTTTCCAGGTTTATGTTGCTTTGTCCTTTCTGAGATTTTGAAGCCTGAAACATCGAGACTAATAAAACCCGAGCGTGTTCGTTCTGCTCGGTGCTGATCGCGCTTGTTTGGCTCTGACTTGCTATGTTAAGGCTGACTGCGTCAGATAACAGTTTTCCGAGTCCTGATCCTGCGCCTTTACCGGTCATCAAGTTTGCCACTATGCCACCGTTCAGCCCACCTTGGTTACCACCGCTTTGCGTTTGCAATTCAACGTTTCCTTTGGAACCGCCTCCACCTTCTTTGATTCTTTCAACAAACTCAGTGAGTTCACCAGCACCACCGCCAAGAGCGCCAGTGAGGTTAGCGATCAAGCCAAGACCACTTTCATTGGAGCCCACTTGGCCTCCAGAACTTCCAGCCAATGCTTGCACCGGTTGGTCTTTGCTTTCAACGAGTACGTTGCTCAGGACAATGGCGCCCAGAATATTTACAAAGTTCAATTACCTACTCCTTATTTTAGTGTGAATAGCGTTAATTGCAGTATGAGCCATCGAATGGAGAGGAGCTTAGTGCGGCAGGGAAATTGTAAAACACTCCACATGCTAGTCCGCTTAAATGAAATATTTTCAATAAATTCATGGATGCGGTTACATGTGCCTTGTTGGGCATTGTCGGCTAGTTTTTGCTTGCCCATCCTGTGTAAATATTACTTCACCAACACTCAGTGCAAGGGTTGGGTGCTAGGGTGTGTTGACTGCATTTGCAGCAACAACGAATTGGAGTTTGATATGAACTGGGATCAAGTGGCGGGAAATTGGAAGCAGGTAAAAGGTAAGATGCAAGAAGCTTGGGGCGACCTGACAGACGATGAGCTAGATCAAGTCGCTGGTGACAGAGAACAACTTGAAGGAAAAATCCAAGAGAAGTATGGAAAGACAAAAGAAGAAGCCAAAGAAGAAGTCGATAAACTGATAGCAGGCTTGTAGCAGGAAATCTTAGCAATCTGAATGGACGTAGTGGACTAAGTCACTATTATTACTGTTTGGTCTGCCAATGGTTGGTAGACTTTTTTTTCAATTAAACGACTTCATTGGCCTACCATAGAGGGTCTGCAACAAAATGCTTAATAGTCACCCAAATGACCGCTGCAACTGGCAACGCCAACAGGACGCCGGTGAAACCAAACACTTCGCCTCCAACTAGAACCGCAAATATGACCATGACGGGGTGTAGGTTGACTTTATCGCCGACCAATTTTGGAGTGAGTAGATTGCCTTCAATAAACTGACCGATAGAGAATACAACCAGTACTTTCCATACGTCGATAAATTCGCCTGTTTGCATGAACATGACAAGACTCGCGACGATCATGCCAACAGCCGTTCCAAGAAAAGGTACGAAGCTGAGTACACCGGCTAACACACCGATTAAAAGGCTGAACTCTAAGCCGATAAACAGTAGACCTGCGCTGTACATAGCACCCAGCGCGCACATGACAAGAAACTGTCCATACAAAAATGATTTGAGCACAGCATCCATCTCGCCACCGAGCTTATAGACACGCTTGCGGTACTGATTCGGAATCAGTTTTTTCAAATCGGTGATGATTTTGTTCCAATCTCGCAGTAGATAAAATGCGATGACAGGAACTAAAAATACGTTCGTTAACGTTCTAAGCAGTGCCGCTGCGGAGGCTTTTACTGCATCGACGGTTTTTACCGCCGCATCTCCACCCACAGGCAAAGAATCGATCGCAATGTCATTGACTGCCTCTCCAGCGTTCGCAGCGCCTTCACCATCACCGGTAACTGTATAAAACTTGTCTAGCATTGCTTGAGACCACTGTTTAATTTGGTCGTAGTACTCAGGTAATTTGTCTGAAAAATTGGCTATCTGTGATTGAAGAGTTGGTTGCAGTAGTAATCCGAACAGGCTGATAAAAAGCAGGATGATGGCGATGCCTGTAATCATGGACGCCCACCGGGGTATACCGGAATTTTCTAGCCGGGTTACGGCAGGGTTAGCAATAAAGGCTATAAATATTGCGATAAAAAAGGGTGTTAGAACAGGGGATATAAGATAGAAGATTGCGGCTATTGAGAGCACGCAAAAAAGCCAGAAAAATTGTTTACTGATTGGCCAGTTACTCATTGCAAGCCTTGCCTAACTGTAGGCTTTTATTCTATTGTAAAGCGTTTTAAGGCTTATACCCAACATTTTAGCTGCCGCTGTTTTATCGCCACCAACAGAGTCAAGCGATGCGAATAAAAGAATTTTTTCGGTCTCCCAAAACGTCTTGCCAACAAATGCATTTAAGCATTGCTGTTCTTCAATTGCTGCTCTGCTGTCGTCGGCAAGTAGCTTTTTATCAACGTGGATAAGTTGCTGGCTGCTTGCGTAACACTGTCTAATGACGTTATTTAATTCACGCAAATTTCCCGGCCAGTGGTAATTTTCGAGTAGAGACATCGATTGCTGATTAAAAGCTTTTATTGTTTGGTGTGAGCTGTTAAGTGCTTTTGTAATCGCGTTTGCTACTGGAATGATGTCTTCTTTTCTGTTCTTCAATGAAGGCACTGCGATAACGAATTGTGCTAACCAATAGTATAAGTCCGGATCAAGCATAGTTTGATCGAACATGTTGTGCGGGTCACAGTGCATGGTCGCGATGACACGAGCCGGTCGATTCGTTCTTGATGACGATGCGGTCGTTCGGTTGGTGAGCGCTATTTTTCTAAAGTGGGTTGCAAGCAGCCTTTGAAGCGCTAACGACATGCTCGCAACATCATCGATGGCTAGTGTACCGTTCACCGCTTCGGTGAGCAGCAAGTTCAATTGATTTTGGTTTGTTATTTCTGACCCATGGATCAGGACGAACCGACCGCTTCGTTTCGACTGGCAGTGAATTGAGCTTGTTAGCATCGCTTTTTCACTGCCAATGTCTCCTAGCACAATAGCGTGGTATGAGGAGTTGGCGCAGTCGTTGACAGCTGTTCGCAGTTTCTTAGCGGCTGCCGACTCTCCTATGAGGGCAACAGTGTCAGGGAAGGCTGAGATGCTGTGGCTTTTCGCTTTGACGTTTGCATCTGTTTGGTAAGTTTGGTCGTTTGCCGGTCTTGGATCCTTTTCGAGTTTATCAATCGAGCCTCGCAGTTGCTCCAAAGTAATGGGTTTGGTTAAAAAATCGTCCGCTTTCGCTCGCAGGCAATCGATCGCGATATCTTGTCTGGAGTCTCCGGTGATGATGATAAAGCGAGGCGAGTCTTCGTGGCGGACAGCGTGCTTTTTGAGCAAATCCAAGCCGCTACCATCCGGTAAAGCCATATCAAGTAAAACGATATTCGGGCGAATGCTAGCAACCTGTGAGATAGCTTGTGCGAGGGAGTTTGCTTCGAATACACGGTATCCTAGACTTTCAAGAACGCGTCCGTAGGCCGAAGATATATTAAGGTCATCGTCTACGACTAAAGCAATGTTCTGGGTAGGCAAAATGGTTCTTCCAAGTTCACTGCTGGTGAACGGTTGCTGCAGCACCACGTTAAGGTGCTACCAGATGTTATCCGGTGTTGCCAAAGAATACTCCGTTGCCGCTTTTTAGGCCTGCAATTGTGGCACATATTGCAATATTTACAAATAGCTCGATCTAATGTGGCGGATCGGGCCGGATGTGTGAAACTTCGGTTACGCTCTTGTTCAGTGTTAGATGGTGGGCACTCGTTACATTCGATCAAGCTTTTAATTTGCTTCTGATCGATGACGACTCAAAGATGTTCCGGTTTGGTAAGCCCCAACGGTAGTAGTGATAGGTTCGGGTCGAATTTACTGGTACACCACTAGCTATTATCTCGTTTTACACCGCACAATGGCGCTTAGATCATATTTACCCAGTTTAGAGTTTGTTTAGAGGCTGTATATGAAAGAAGGCAACGTGAATAGCAAAACCAAGCCTACAGACAGTGCGGGGCCAGCTGACGCGAAGGACGCCTATAGCGGAACGGCTTCAGTGCCGGAAATTGCTAATTTGGCAGTTGAGTGGTTTAAGAGCCATCTATCTTTAATCCAAAACACCTCGACACTGGTGTTTGCAGATGCCCGCCTTGCAGCAACCAGCAGTATTCAGTTGGTGGCGCTTGGTATTGCTTTCGTGATTTTATTGCTGTGCACATGGATGGCGTTAATGTTGGCTGTAGCCGCTGGTGCGCATGCGCTTGGAATGTCGATCGCGGTGATAGCCACGGTTGTTTTGTTTTTACATGTTGTGTTGCTCGGTATTCTAGGATGGGCAATTAAATCGACGCTGCACGGTTTGCGATTTACTGCATCTCGCACAGCGATAAGTCAACCTTTAAAAGATGCACAGCAAACGGCTGAAACTAAAGATGTTTAAGACCCCAATAACGAAAAAGGCATTCGATAAAGTTCAGCAATGCCAGATAGATACTGACTATGCGCAGCGGAGAGTCAAAGGCTTGAATGAGTCTGTATCGACACAACAAGGTAACTTTGTCTCACCATTGTTGGTGGTCGTTGGGTCTTATGCTGCTGGGATTTTGGTTGGGTCACAATTTCAATCGGTGCGTAAGGTTGACGCAGAAACGGTGGTCGCCAAATCTTCCACTGCTTTGCTTTTGCCCTTGGTCAGTAAAGCGGTCGCACTTTTGACCGTGCAACAGAAGATTAAGAAAATGTCATTGGGACAAGTCGACGGAAGTTCTGATGGATCAGAACCTGAGGATAAACCTCTGCATTCTTGATTTGTTGCTAGTGTTTACCTGCAAAGCAATCTATCAAGAATACGATGCTTGCTGTACAAGCGATGTACTTAATAACAAGGTAGTTTTTACATGAGTTACTTTCGTCTGATCTGTTAATGTGAAGATCAATCTGATAATTTTGTCTTGATCAAGTTTGGAGTCCGAATGTGTTTGTTGGTAGTCGAGGATGATCACGATGTAAGGTCAGCGATTGTACGGATTAGTGAAGGCTACTTCAAAGAAGTATGGTGGGCCGAGAAACCACATGAGGCTTTGTTGCTAATAGAAAAACACAAACCGAAAGTGATTGTGACAGACTGGGATTTGAACGACCAACTCACAGGCATCGATGTCGCAACTTATGCGGTCGAGAATGTAGTCGACGGCAGGGTTATCCTAATTACAGGTAACTCTATAAGTCAGTTAAAGAGTCAAACCAGACACTTGCCGATCAACTGTTATGTTGCAAAACCGTTCAGCGTTGCAGAACTTAGACACACCTTTGCAGCGCTGATCTAAGCATCGAGTCTTGTACCAATAAATAAGTGGCCGCACGAAAGCAAATTTATAGATAGCTTTCACTGCGAATTGCTCATATTGTGTGGGCCGAACAAGCGATGAGCGATGCTTCCGACAATGCCTTACTTTAAAATTCTGCTGAAATCTGTGCTAGTGCTTGTATTGCTATTATTATTGGTATTGGCTGTCGTAATTTTGATGCCGAGACAATGGCTGGTGAACAAAATAGAAACGGTTGCATCTGATTTTAGTGGCTACGAAATTGATATAGGTTCGCTTGATTATAAGTTATTGAGTTTGTCGCCTACAATCAGTTTGTCAAACTCTTCAATTTCCAATAGCACCGAGAATATAGCCTCAATTGAGAGGCTTTACGTTCAGACATCTTGGTCTAACATCTCAAAACGCTCAACTGATCTCAAAGTGCTTGAGGTGTCGAATGTTGAGTTGAATCTACTTCAAAACGAAGAGGGTAGTTGGAACTTTGCCCTGCCAATCAATGACGAAGGTGTGGAAGAACAACAAACAGCTGCTGATGTCGAAGGTTTTGTACTGCCGGCCATTTCGTCTATAGAGGTGAATGATACGCGCATAATTTACACGTCAGAGTCAGCGAACCGCAACCTGACAGCACTCGTTAATGCATCGGGTAGCACAACTGATGCATCGCAACCCTTCGTCGCAACGGTGACAGGCGTTCTACAGGAACGCCCGATAGAAATTGATGTCTCTCTACTGGTTCAGTCAATGCTGGCATCCGATGCCGCGAAAGGCACGTTGGCTGTTTCTGGTGACTACGGTAATACTCGTTTGTCTATTGAGGGACAGATAGGAAAAACGTTGGTGAGTGAGCATCTAGATTTAGCGGTATCTGTAGAAGCCGATGGATTGGATGATATAGAAGCTGCCGTAGGATTACCTTTACCCGATCTGCCACCCTTTAATATTGCTGGGCAATTGATTAGGGATGAATCTGAATACGTGTTCCAGCGATTTGGTGGCGCTATTGGGTCATCTGATATTGAAGGTGATGTACGGTTAAATCCCTTTATAAAGCCGGTGGGCCTTTACGCGAATGTGATCAGCAAACAACTAGTCGTGGATGACTTTTTAGGGCTGTTTGGGGTGGAGTTACCACAACCTGGTAAGGAGGCAAAAAAGGCCAACTCGGTGTCGAACGATAAGGAAGGTCGCGAGTCACTATTACCGACTAAATCAATGCATTTAGAGAAAATTATTCCGATATTTAATGGGGCTGTCCGATTTCGAGCCGCTGCAGTACAAACAGATTTATTGCCAATTGAAAGCATCGATGCCCGGTTGGAAATAGAATCCTCTAAGGTAAAAGCGGCACCGTTTGAAATGGAGCTGGCCGGCGGGCTTTTATCGGGGGACGTAGAATTCGATGTGTCCAGTGGTGAGCCAGTTGGATTGGTTGACTTAAAGTTGCAGGGCATTCAGTTGCGTGAATTGTTCAAAGCAATTGGTGTCGATGACGATAGTTTTGGAGTGTTGGGTGGTCGCGCTAAATTTTGGATGTCAGGGGAATCCTTGGCGACAATGGCTGCCAGTGCTGACGGCGGCATGTTCTTAATAATGACGGGCGGTAAACTCGATGCGTTACTCGTTGAACTCGCCGGTGTCGATTTAACTGAGAGCATTACACTGCTGTTGGATCCGGGTAAAACCCTAACACCCATCCATTGTGCTTATATTGACGTTCACTCGACTGGTGGACTAGTCGACGTTAACCGATTTGTTATAGATTCCGATGATACTGTATTTCTCGGCGACGGCACGATTGATTTAAATAATGAGACGCTGGCTCTAGTGCTTGAACCGCACCCGAAAGATATAAGCCTATTAGCGGCGCAAACGGCGGTGGAAATAAATGGCTCGTTCTTGAAGCCCAGCTTGAAACCTGGAAATGCTTTGATGGAGCGTGCTGCAGCTGCGCTGGTTTTAGGCGCGCTTGCGAGTCCTATTGCAGCAATAATTCCTTTTATTCAGTCTGGGTTGGGTGAAGACAGCGTTTACTGTAATGGTTTAGCGGAGAGTATGGACGATGCAAGAGACAAATAAAACCTGTACGAATCAACGCTCAATAGATGGCTGGAATGTGCAGCTTATCCCTTGTAGCATTCTGCGAATGTTGCTCTTGTTGAGCCTAATTGGCACTGTAGGTTGCGGCGTTTACTCGAAAGAACTGGAGCAACAGCCACAGGCGGGAGCCGTAGTTGCCACTACCATAAAAGCATCCCTTATCGCGGCTGAGAACATTGATGCAGCGTCAATACGAATACGAGTAATGGACGAAAAAGTGGTTCTTGATGGGTTTGCTGGGAGCAAAGCAGAAGCTGATGAAGCTAAAGCACTGGCTATTGAGCACGCGGACGGGATGAATGTCGTTAGCAATATATCTGTTAAAAATTGATTCAGTCAGTTTGGTACGCAGGTGATTACAGGCTGAATAGTTCAGGTTGTAGCGTTAAACCAACTCGCGACTAAAAATAACCAAATGATCAAGGTTTAGTCGCACACCAAACTGTTCACCAATGTGATGATTATGATGCGAAGGTGCAAGGCAAAGCAGGCGTGTGCTTCCCGGCATCCTCAGCGTATAAAGATGCCCAGCACCACGAAAGTCTTTGGCAATCACAGTCGCTTTGGTTTGGCTTTTGTCATCGTGGATGATGTCATCTGGGCGCACGAGTAATTCAATTTGAGTTCCAGCGCTAAACTGCTCTGAAAGCTCGCCGCTGATAATGCCCAACTCGGTTTGAATCTGATTGTTCTCAAGCGTATTACCGCAAACGAAAACGCCTTCGCCAATGAAGTCTGCAACAAAACGATCGGCTGGCGTGTGATAAAGATCGTAGGCATTGTCCCATTGTCGAAGTGTGCCTTCATTGATAACACCGATATGGTCTGCAATGGCAAACGCTTCATATTGATCATGGGTCACCAATATAGCGGTGATGCCATCGCGTTTGAGGATTTCCCGAACTTCATGTGCCAGTTGTACGCGGCGCTCGGTGTCTTGAGAGCTGAAAGGTTCGTCGAGCAACAGCAGTGGTGGTCTTGGGGCCATGGCACGAATAAGCGCCACACGTTGTTGCTGACCACCAGATAATTCATGTGGATAGCTATTGCCGTAGTCGGTCATGGCAACCAATTCGAGCAGTTCATCAACACGCTCGTTGACCAATTTTTTCTTGGTATTGCTCATACCAAAGGCAATGTTTTTGCGAACCGTCATGTGCGGAAACAAGGCTAAATCCTGGAAAACCATTCCAATGTGGCGCTCTTCAGGCTTGGCCTCACAATGCTGGCCGCAGATTTCTTGGCCAGCTATAATCACGCGACCACTACTGGGGGTTTGAAAACCTGCGATCGTGCGTAGCATTGTGGTTTTACCACAGCCACTGGGGCCCAGAAGGCAGCCTATCTCGCCTTCGGCCAAAGAGAACGACATGTCTCTAATTATGTGCTGATCGCCCAGAAACACGTTGATCTGATCGATTTCAAGCTGATATGTCATTTGTTAATGATACCTGATGCGAGCACCGCAACGTACTCTCTGGCAGCTACACTGTGATGATGGAATCGCGTACACAAGTTCTAATAACTGAAACAGTGAAAGAGGCCGCATTAGAGGTCGTCTCGGGGCTGGCCGGTGCCATGCCAACCGAGCTTGTCCAAACGCTTTCGGTCCACCAACTTGAGCGGGTGTTGGCTGTCAGCCCATACTTTGGGCAAACTTGCCAACGCTACCCCGATCAATGGCGCTGGCTGGTTGAGTCTGGTGCATTGGACACTAATTCAATCGTGCCTGATCGTGCAGAGCATGTCGCTCGGATTATTGCAGCCCAATGCGATGCGCTGGGAGCATTTGGCAGCCATGCAAGCAGCGGTGGTTCAGAATTCGATCTACAACAAGGCCAGTTACGAAAATTTCGGCATCAAGAAATGATGCGCATAATCTGGCGTGACCTGACAGGTATCGCACTGGTAGACGAGACGTTAATGGCGTTGTCGACAATGGCAGATGCTTGCATCGAGGTTGCCGCGCTTTGGGCACATGAGGCGGTGTCGGTTCGCTTTGGAGACGCGCAAGATGCGGATGGACGCCCCATGCGCATGATCGTGTTGGGTATGGGAAAGCTTGGTGGGCGCGAGCTGAACGTGTCATCTGATATCGATCTCATTTATATCTATCCGTACGCGGGTCAAAGCAATGGTGAAAAACAAATAGATAACGAGGCGTACTTTCGCCGTGTAGCGCAGTCGTTGACCCAGTTGCTCGGCAACGTAACGCCTGATGGGTTTGTATTTCGTGTTGACACTCGGTTAAGGCCCTTTGGTGAAAGTGGCCCGTTAGTGATGAACTTCAATGCGGTTGAACAGTACTACCTAACGCAGGGACGTGATTGGGAGCGCTATGCCATGGTTAAAGCTCGACCAATTACGGGTGACGCGGATGCCATAGACGAATTAATGGAACTGCTTAAGCCGTTTGTTTATCGGCGGTATCTCGATTACAGCGCCATCGATTCGTTGCGCGAACTAAAACGTAAAATCGCGTTATCGGTAAAGCAAAAAAGTTTGGCTAACAATGTAAAGCTTGGGCTAGGCGGTATACGCGAAATTGAATTTATCGGCCAAGCATTTCAATTGGTTCGTGGCGGCAGGCAAGAGCGCTTGCATGTGCGTTCGATCAAGAAAGTACTACATTGCTTGCACGATATGAAGCTCATGTCTGAAGCAGATGTGAGCACACTCATAGAGGCCTATGATTTTTTACGACGTGTTGAAAATTCGCTGCAATCTATGCGCGATCAGCAAATTCATAGTCTGCCCGCAGACGACATTGATCAGCAGCGCCTGTTGCTCATGCTTGGATTTGACGAATGGGAAGTCTTTGAAACGACATTAAATGCGCACCGTGCCGCTGTATCGACACGATTCAATGCACTGTTTTCTGACTGGGATTCGGGCACCGACGATACATCGGATGAGCCGGACGATGCTGCGGGAATAGCTTGGGCTGTGCTTAGCTCCCCTGAAGTGCCTGAGGGTGCCGCAGAAGAGGCGGTTCGCTCACTGGGGCTTGCGGCAACGGATGAGCTCATGGAGAGTTTGGCCAGTCTTACCAGAGGTGGTTTCTACCAACGTCTCTCTTCACGAGCGCAGGACAGGGTTGATCGCATACTGCCATTGCTCATTGCGACAGCCATGAGAGAGCCTAATCCAGCTGATGCACTTATCCGCTGCTTGAATCTGGTTCGAGCGGTGGCGGGACGAAGTGGTTACTTACAAATATTAATCGAACGGCCTCCAGCTTTGACTCGGCTAGTGCATCTGTTTGCACGCAGTGCTTGGGTTTGCACCTTTGTATCTCGTCATCCGATTGTGATCGATGAGCTGCTGCGCGACAACGGTGAAACACCGCTACCTGATCAAACACAGCTTCGAGACGAGGCTATGCATGAAGCCGGTAGGTTGAGTGAGTTGGAACTCGATGAGCAGATGGATGCAATGCGTCAGTTTCAAAAAGCGCGCGAATTACAGGTGGCGGCAGCTGAACTATCCGATACCTTACCGTTGATGCGAGTAAGTGATCAGCTTACTTGGCTTGCGGAGGCGGTGGTTGCAGCGGTTGTCCTCTTGGTTGAACAACGCATGATAGAGCGTCATGGTAGACCAAGCTGCACGGTCGGTGATGAGCTCGAATACCCACAATTTGGCGTGGTGGCCTACGGCAAGCTTGGTGGTCTTGAGCTTGGTTTTGGCTCCGATCTCGATCTTGTTTTTTTGCATAACAGCGTGGGTACACAGCAACAAACGACCGGTCCTAAAGTCATTGAAAACGGCCTTTATTATGCTCGTTTGGCTCAAAAGGTTGTACATTTTATGACCACTCACACCCCCGCGGGCGTGTTGTACGACATCGACTTGCGTTTACGGCCCAACGGTCAGTCTGGTGTTCTGGTGACTAGTTTTGAAGCATTTAATCAGTATCAAAACGATCAGGCATGGACATGGGAGCATCAAGCCTTGGTTCGGGCGCGCATGGTGCTGGGTAGTTCGAATGTGACCGAGCGCTTCAATCAGATTCGGCATCAAGTACTTGGAAAATCGCGTGATCTGGAGATGCTTGTCCGTGATGTCACTGAAATGCGCACCAAAATGCGAGAGAATTTAAGCACAGGTGGGACAGGGCGAATGCATCTCAAGAACGACTCTGGTGGTGTCGCTGACGTCGAGTTTATGGTTCAATATCTGGTATTGGCGAACGCTGCAGCTAATCCAGAATTAATCGAATATCCTGATAACGTCAGAATTCTGGAAGTTGCAGCGAAGTCTGGTCTTATCGAGCAAGATGAATGTGATTATCTCAAGCAACATTATCTGTCATTGAGAAGCCTGATACACCGGCAGTCGTTGCAACAAAAACCATCGAATGTCCCGATGACCGGACCGTTGTCTATTATAAGACAACAGATAACGGATTCGTGGAATCGACTCTTGATTCACTCTTAATAAATTTACGTTAGCGCAAGCCCAAATAATGAAACAATCAAAACCGCAGCCAACACCGCAGCAAAAGCAACAAACCGTTATTGAAGTCACTAAAGATGAGCTGCCGATGCACTGTCCGGCACCTAATGCTGATCTTTGGGATTCTCACCCTCGCGTCTTTATTCCGCTAGAAGACACACCTGAGGCTTCGTGTTCATATTGTGGAAACGTATACAGATTAGTCGACCAGAAAAGTGTGGCAGGCGCAAAGAAGTAACGAATCATTTTTGTCGTTAACCGCTTTCTACCTACTATGAATTCGTTAGAGCGTGTCAGTGGAACGGCAGTAGACGAAACCGATAACACCCGGGTTCACTGGCTGCATTGCCTTAATGTGCGGCCCCAGTTCGATGAGCGGGTATTTGATGATCAATGGCTCGCATCACAGGGCTATATTATCAACAGCCCTAGTGCAGGCCGTGGTGCATCGCTTTTTTTAAAAATTGATCGAATCGACTTGGTGTTACGGCATTATCGTCGTGGCGGCATGGTCCGCAACTTTAGTCAAAAAAGCTATATTTGGCAGGGTTTGCAGAAAACACGAGCATGGCAAGAATTTGATGTCTTGTGTACGTTAGAGAAAAAAGGGTTGCCGGCTCCTCGCCCCTACGCGTGTCAAGTTAAGCGCAGTGGTCTCATTTACAACGCAACGCTTATTACCCATTACTTAAATGGGGTGACTTTGGCTGAGCGAATTTGCACCGCCTCACTAACTTCTGATCAATGGTTTTCGATAGGGCAGTGTATCAGTCGATTTCATGCAGCTGGCGTTAATCATGCAGACCTGAACGCACACAATATTTTATTTGATGACTCTGGACACGTGTCTGTCATTGATTTTGATCGAGCATCCATTGATCCTGCTGCGCCGAAATCGCGTTTTGATAATAATCTAAAGCGGTTGCAGCGTTCATTGAACAAGATCGATAGCAGCGGTCCTGCAAGCTATGATGAGAAATGTTGGGATGCACTGGTTCAAGGATATACGCAAGGCTATTGAACTAGTGTTGAATTTGTGTCGGAGAAAGCCAACTGTGCCTCTGTGGTGAAAAGCGCCAGTGTGGCAAACTAACGATCTATAGCCACGTTCTTCGAAGGCTGCTTACGACTGGAGCATCACATGACATTAACAACTCGCACCGGCATATCGATACTTTGCACTCATACACTTGACATAAATCCTGATCTTGACGAACAAGCGCTTGCGCAGGAATGTTTGTCACATCTGAAAGTACTTGCTGAGTCGTCAACGAAAAATGACATGCGAGTGTTAGAAGAGAGCACTGAAGTATTGGGTGCGGAGCCTGATGTAAAAATGAGATGTTCATTGCGTGCAGTTGTTTAGCGTTTCATTTAGCACAATTGTCAAGACTTAACGACGACGAGCTGACATGGAAACCTTAAGAATACTAAGTGTCTTAATGCTTGAGATACTGGGTGAGTTGGGCGGTGGCGTTGGCGGTGCGATAAACGATCTTCCCAGATTTACGTTAGGTATCATCATTTGGGGTTTGTTAATTGTTAGTGCGACCAACGCACGACGTCGAAGTGCGCTACTGCGCGATAAATTACTTATAGCTGGGTTTGTTGTGGCCTTTTCGCGTGACTTATTCATGCTGATAACAACCCTGATCGGATTGCATGGCATGGTTGCAGCCGATACGTTGGCATTATTTCTTCCACCCATTGATAACACCTTGATGCTTGTTGCGCGAGCGGTTATTGCAGCAGCATTTTTACACTATTTTGTGACACCAAGTTATGTGTCGAAAAACTTCTTTATTCTGACACTGACTGTTTGTGTGGTGATGTATTTTGTCATTTCGTATTCGTGGTTTACGGCGGTTAGTTCGAATCCTGATTTAAAATTCGAGCAGCATTGGGGGGTTTGGTTTGTCCATTGTTTTGGCGCTGTGTTTATATTTATCTCGATCGTTTTATTTCTCCAAAAGAAAGGCTGGACGCGTCGAATAGTTGCGTTTGCGTTCACCATGTACTTCGCCAACCACATGTTAATGCTGTTCGATTTGACAGTCGAACACCGGTTCAGCACGACGTTTCTTATTCTTCGAAATAATTTAGATTTATGGGCAACGCCCATATTCGGTTTTATTTATTGGCGCGAGTTGCGAGAGAAGCATGCGAAGTTGGAGGCTGAACAGAAGCAAACAGAAAGACTAGAGCTGATAGGCCAATTAGCGGCAGGTGTGTCTCATGATTTCAAGAATCATTTGCAGGTTATAAGAGGCTACGCCGAATTGGGTCAAATGCAAAAGAGCGAACCCGAGAAAGTTGAACAATGCTTTAGTGAAATTGCTGATACGGTTGAGCGATCAGTGTCGCTCGTGAATCAGTTATTAACTTTTAGTCGTCGTGATACGGTAGAAAGTGATATTGCTGTCAACGTTAATGATGTCGTCGCTGACTTAACGCCGATGCTTTCACAGCTTCTTGGGCCTCAGTTTAAATTAGATTTTGACTTAGAGCCGGGTCTACCTGGAGCCAGATTTGACACCACTGAGTTAGAACAAGTTCTGGTTAATTTAGTTGTAAATGCAAGAGATGCTTTGCCAGATGGCGGTACTATCGCATTTAGTACTCGTTGTGTTTACGCTGACAAGACTACTGCGCTAAGCGACACAGATAACGCAACACCACCTCAGATTGAAAACGTCCAGCTCGTCGTTTCTGATGGGGGAGTTGGGATGTCACAAAAAACCATACATCGAGCATTCGAGCCGTTTTACACAACCAAAGCGGTGGGTGAGGGTACAGGTCTGGGACTATCAACCGTGTATGGTCTTGTGAACAGGCATAAGGGCACCATTAAAATTGAGAGTCAATTGCATTCTGGAACCTCGGTTTTTGTGAACCTAATTCCAGCTTATGAAATCAGTGAACTTGCTCAAAAGCAAGATAGTCAGCTCGAGTTAGGTGGTACAGAGACTATCCTAGTAGCTGAAGATGATGACTCAGTTCGCAATTTAGTTTGCGAGTTGTTAACCAGGGCCGGTTACACCGTGTATCAGGCCATAGATGGGAAGCATGCAGTGGAGCTTGCCGAAAAACATCGTCATACTATAGACATGTTCTTGTTTGATGTTGCGATGCCAAAGTTAAACGGGTATTTAGCTTATAAATCGGTTTCTCAAATATTGCCAAACGTTCCAGTGGCTTTTGTTTCTGCCGATGCAAGCAGGGTGAAAGGCAATCATGCCAGCTATCCTCATCTTTCCAAGCCATTTACGCGCTCTCAGTTGCTATCCTACATTAGAGATCAATTAGCGTAAGTGGTTTGTTTGAACAGAAAGTGGCGAGAATAATATCCATTTTTGTTTCAATTTCTCATAATTGAATAAAAATGTTTTAATTTGAAGGTATCGGTTTTATGAGTAAATCAGCTACTGTTTATTTAATTGATGACGATGTTAGTGTTCGTCGATTACTTGAAACTTCTTTAGGTATGCATGGGTTTGTTGTACAAGCGTTTTCAAGCGCAGAGTCGTTTCTCGAATCTGAATGGCTTGATCTAGCCGGTTGCATTTTGCTTGACTACAAAATGCCTGGAATGAATGGGTTACAGCTGCAACGAGCACTGCTTGATCGGGATGTGTTCATTCCCATCATTTTTATTACAGCTCACGCTGATGTGCCTAAGTCAGTTGAGGCGCTAAAGGCTGGAGCATTCGATTTTCTCGAGAAGCCTTTTAGTCAAGAAGCATTGATTACAACGATCAATCAAGCACTTGCAAAAGATGAAGAACAACGTTCTAACAGGAACTTGCGAGAAGACTTTAGAAAGCGGTTTGAAAAGTTGACAGAGCGTGAATTTGAAGTGATGGAGATGCTAATTTCAGGCTCGGCAAACCATTCGAGCAAAACTATTGCAAAGCAGCTCGATATTAGTCCACGGACCATTGAGCATCATCGGATGCGAATTCTTGAAAAAACGGAAGCGCACTCGGTAGCTGAGCTAGTAAAATTTGCTGCGATTGCGGGGTTTAAAATCTGAGCCTGTCTAGTCAGATTGTTCTTCGGCAGGCTTGGCGTTCTGCTCACTAGCAATTTTGTTGTAAATTTCTTCACGGTGAACTGCAATATCGCTTGGTGCTTCAATTCCAATACGAACCTGCTTTCCCGAAATACTAAGCACAGTAATTCGCACTTCATCGCCAATGGTGACGGACTCACCTGGTTTTCTACTTAGAACTAACATGACAACTTCCTTACGCCTAGTAAATAACACTCGGTCTACGTTGTAAATTTAAAAAGGCCAGTGGATCTAACGTCAAGCATGAATCAATTGCTTAACAACACGCTGATAACCGAACCGCCTATGAGAACATTCCTTCAGTGAATTTGCAATCGTGGGAAATACGTGGGTAGAGTTACGCAAAGCAGTTTGATGCTCCCTCCAGCAATACTCGTATATACGAGTCGTTTTGTAAAGTAGATGTATAGGGGGTGGTTTTTGAAGATACGTTGACTGCGGGAGTTTTAAGTGCGTACTTAAGTCAGTGGAAATTCCTGTGTCATTAACCAATCGTTAGTAATGATTCGATATAAACATCAAGTACTACGCTTTTTACATTAATAACTTTTTTAGCGCTGTCACATAACGATCGCGTCCATTGGGGGTCCGACTCTGCCAATAAAAAAAGTTGGATAACTTCATCGGCGCTGTTTGCAGTGGCAATTGCATTAGCAGCTTTCAAAGTAGCGACTTCTTCATCAAAGTTAAATGTGTGTGGACCAACAATAATCAATGTGTTTGTACGTGCCGGTTCCAATACATTGTGTCCACCATGACGGATCAATGAACCTCCCACGAAGGCTGCACTTGCGTGTGTATACCAGTGATTGAGCTCGCCTAACGTGTCAGCGATATAAAGCCTGCTGTTTGGCATTGGCTGCAATTGTTGGCTGCGTAACCTAGCCGGTGGTAAGTCTGGATTAATAGCTATCTGAAGAGTGTTTAAACCCTTCGCTATTCGAACGCCTCTCTCTGGATGTCTTGGTGCGATAACCAACAAACCTTTGTCCGTTAAATCCAACCATGCTTGAGCCAACTTCAACTCTTCATCATCATGCGTTGATGCGGCAAGCATGTAAGGCTGGTTAAGCAGTGGTGCCGGAATTTCGATAGGAGGAGTGTAGGCTGTTTTAAGGTTACCAACAGCACGCACGTTTTTGATATTAGCACCGCGTTCTATGTAGCGTTGTGCATCTTCTGAGGACTTGGCGAGCACTTGCACACCGGCTAATGCGCGAGTGTAAGTGGCTGTAAAAAATTTTGCCACAGCACCTTCGCTCTTATGACTCAGTCGAGCATTGATAATTGTTATTGGTAAGTTGTGTTGGTTTGCTCGCGCATATAGCCAAGGCCAAATTTCGGTTTCAACTATCCATAAGGCGCTGATAGATTGTCGGGCAAAGAAGCGTTGAGTTGCGCCTGAAAAATCGATTGGTAAATAGGCGTGCTTGGCGTGGCCGGTTAATCTAGTTTGCAGCACTGCTGCCCCCGTTGGTGTATTGGTTGTTACTAGCAAGGCCAGTTCTGGCTGAAAAGCCTGTATTTTTTCAATCAGGGGGAGAACAGTGATGACTTCGCCAACTGATGCGGCGTGAATATGAATGCGTGCTTGACTGTCACGGCTAATAAAGCCAAGACGCTCGCAAGCGTAGCGCTTGCCGCCATCTCTAAGGCTGCGTATCGCTGCGTGAATCAGTAATACGGGAGACAGAAGGCGCAGACAAATTCTGTAGCGCCAAGTCGGAGGGGAGTTCATTAATCGCGTTTGTGTAAAAACTTTTCCCAAACGCGGTTCAGTGACAAACTGGGTTACTGAGTGCCTCGTTTGACCAGAAAATTGTTGATCGGCAAAAGGTCGTTTTCAGTCAGTGTACCAGCAGCAGCTTTCAGCGACAGGTAGTTGATGATGTAGTCATAGCGAGCGCCTGCATAATCAGATTCTGCGCGGAAAACATCGCGAAGCGCATTCAGCACTTCAACTGAGGTACGAGTACCAGCTCGAAATCCGGCATCAGTGGCTTCAGCGGATTTGCGAGTAGAGACTAAAGCCTGTTTCAACGCATTGGCACGAGCGATACTACCGGTTACACCTCGAAAGGCATCGCTGGCTTGCTGTGAAGCTAAGCGTTCTTGAGACAAGAGTTGCTGCTTCGCTGAAGCTGAGTCTGCTTTGGCTTGCCGCACTTGGGCGCTAATTCTGCCACCAGTGTAAATTGGCATGCGTACTTCGAGACGCACGAGTCCTGCTTCCAGGTCGCGATTCGGTTTTTCGTTTTCAACCGACTGTGCAACACCGACCAAGTCTAGGGTTGGATAGCGTGAGCCGCGAACTGAGGCCACACCGGCTTCAGCTGTTTGAGCAGATAGTCGAGCGGCGACCAAATCGAGGTTTTGTTCTAGCGCCAATTTCACCCAAGCATCATTATTGGCGGGGTCTGGCGCAACTAAAGGTAGGTCGGCGGCTAGTGGAGAGATAACTTCTGGCTGCCCACCTGTCAGTACCTGCATAGCGCCGAGCGCATTTTCAAGTGCGTTTTTCGCAGCAATTTCTGCAGCTACAGCCAAGTCGTATTGTGCTTGGGCAGATCGAACATCGGTTACAGGAACCAAACCGACATCAAACCGTCGCTCTGCTTGTTCTTTTTGGCGCGCAATGGCTTCAAGTTCCGAGCTACTAAACTGTACTTCTACTTTCGCACGCAGAACATCAAAGTAGGTGTTTGCAGTGCGTAGAATGAGGTTTTGTTTTTGAGCAAGTAGTTGTGCTTCGGCTTGCCTTACACCGAGCTTCGCTTGGTTGACAATCGCCCCGTTTTCACGGTTAAACAAGCTTTGGCGCAAGGAAAGAGATAATTGCAAGCCATCAAACGCACCAATATCATCGTTGTTCTCGTCAGTACGTTCGGCATCGAAGGAGGCGTTTAACTGCGGCTTAAATGCTGAGCGGGCCAGTGGCAGGCGCTGGATTGCCGATTCATAGTCGTATTCTGCAGCTTTGATGGTTGCATCATACGTTTGCGCCAGCTCGTAAGTTTCTTGTAAATCAGTAGCATTGGCTACTGACATGCCAATGGTTGCCACTATCAAGCCTGCAGCGCAGGACTGTAAGTTACGCTTGAATACGGTGAAATGCATAGATCTACTCTAGAAAACGAATGCTGATACTGACTCCGAAAAATTGACCAATGGATCAATGCTTGTTTCGAACAGACTTTCTGTCGTCCATTCAGTTTCGGATATTCGAGTCATCAACAGCGCTTCCATCATTGGTTGCTGTGTATCACCAGTTACTGCAAACAATCGGCCATTTATGGCCATTTTGTTTTTGTAATATTCGGGAATCGTTTCAACTGCACCGCCAAAAGCAATGGCATCGTACGCATCCTGTGCATCCCACTGCGCGGCAGCATCCTGTTCCAACAGGGTTACATTGGATATCGCGAGTTCGCTGAGGCGCAACTTTGCGCTGGCAGCCAAATCCGGATGTATTTCTAAGCTGGTCACTTTTTGCGCCATCCGAGCAAGACAGGCGCTTAAGTAACCGCTGCCAGCACCAATTTCGAGCACAGTTTCTGTCACTTGTGGCGCTAGCGCTTGCAGAAGCCGGCCTTCGATAATAGGTTTGAATAAGGTTTGACCAAAGCCAATAGGCAGTTGATAGTCGCTAAACGCTAGTGCTCGGTGCTGTTGAGCAACAAAGTCTTCGCGTGGAACGCCGGCAAGTACATCAAGGACTCGCTGATCTAGTACATCCCAAGGACGAACCTGCTGTTCAATCATGTTGCTACGAGCTTGCTGAAGATTCATTGTTTCACCGGTGGTTATTTTCTGGCCTGCAACGTGATTTCATCTATCACCCATATCGGATGTTGAAGGCACTCTGCTGCTGTTGAGGTTCATTATATGCCAAGACGCCCTTCCAAATACCATGACAACAAATATGCCAGTGTTGTTATTCAGTGAGAGTGTAGGGTGCTACGGCTATCAAATACGCGCATGGGGTAGCCACAGTCTTAGATTAACCGGAATACCGGGCAGCAAAAGCTGCGCCCGGGTATGTCTATCTTGAATCAGGGTTATGGTCGCTTCAAATGGACTTGTTCGTCGAAACGTTAAAACCCCTAACTTGTTGATGTATTTACAAGTTTACTCGGATTGAACGCTGCTGGCTTGCGGACCTTTAGGTCCTTGTTCTACTTCGAACGTTACTTTTTGACCTTCATTGAGGGTTTTGAAGCCATCCCCCTGAATTGCCGAAAAATGTACAAAAACGTCGTCTCCGCCATCGTCTTGAGATAAAAACCCAAAACCTTTTGACTCATTGAACCACTTGACCGTGCCTGTTGCCATGATTTGAAAACCTCTGAAAATGGAATGCCGCGGCAGGCATCGCACATACCCTATTTTTCGAAAGGCAATTGCAAAACCATGTCACGCTTTTCCATATTAGCGTGTTTCTGGGAGGCGATCTATGGATTTTTCGCTCGAACCGTGCTAACCGAGTTAGTACGGTATTTTCTGTCGCAGTAAAAAACGCAGGTTTTTGATGAATTAAAGTCTGAAAGGTGCAGAAACAAAGCCTGTTGGCTTAAGTACTGGATTTACCTAACGTAAATCCAGTTTTGCAAGCCCTAGTCTTTTGGCTGGGTCGGCTGAGAGGATCCAGGTGGCTTTTTTCGGCGCGGCCGACGCGATTTACCTGATTTTTTAGAACCAGATGAGTTTGTTGGCTCATTTGCACTGTTTTGACGACCACCATTAGGACGTGGCTTGCCGTTTCTATTGCCTGATCTCTTGGCACCTTTTTTACCGTGCGGTTGAACCCGGTCACGCTCAATTCGTTTGGCTTTTTTTGGCGTGATCAGTAAATCATTGGTGATGGGTGATAACGGTATTGTTTTGCCGATGTACTCTTGGATTTCAGGTAGAGAGAAAGAGTATTCTTCGCACGCAAAACTAACCGCTTCGCCTTGTGTTCCTGCACGTGCGGTACGTCCAATACGATGAACATAATCTTCTGCTTGTTGAGGCAAGTCGTAGTTGAATACGTGGGTCACAGCGTCGATGTGTAGGCCGCGAGCCGCGACGTCTGTCGCAATCAAAACGGGTAGGTTGCCAGAGGTGAAGTCAGCCAAGATGCGTTGGCGCTTATTTTGACGAACATCGCCGGACAACGTTCCGCATGCAATGTCATTGCCCATCAAATAGCTTTCAACATATTCAGCCGTGCGCTTGGTATTAACGAAGATGATCGTTCTGGTTGGAGCCATTTGTTGATAGAGTCCAAGCAGTAGCGAAATTTTCTCATCCGTTGCTGGTTGAAAAAGCTGCTGATTGACGCCCTCTGCAGTGACGCCTGTGGATTCTGTTTTTACAGGAGTTGGATTATTCATGTGCTCATAGGCCAACTCCATAACGCGATGCGAAAGGGTTGCCGAAAACAGCATGCTCATGCGTTCTTCTGGAGGCGGCATACGACGTAACAGGAAGCGAATGTCGGCGATAAACCCGAGGTCGAACATCCGATCAGCTTCATCTAAAACACAAATTTCGATTTTCTTTAAGTTGAAAACCTTTTGCTTGAAATAATCTATGAGTCTGCCTGGCGTACCAATCAGTATGTCTATACCCGTAGAGAGCTGTTGGCGCTGTTTTTCATAGTCGATGCCACCGTAAACAATGGCTGTACGTAAATCGGTAAATTGACTTAAAGTTTCCGCATCCTTGCCTATTTGGATGGCCAGCTCACGCGTTGGAGCGATCACTAGCATGCGGGGTTGATTTTGATCTCTCTGACCGCCATCGTTCTCTAGCAACCGGGCAAATGCGCCAAGCAGAAACGCAGCCGTTTTGCCGGTACCAGTTTGTGCTTGCGCTGCTATGTCGTGTCCATTGGCAATAATGGGAAGAGACAGGCCCTGAATTTCAGTGCAGTGCTCAAAACCTAGCTTATCAGTCGCCTTCAACAAAGGCTCTGGTAGGTTGAGTTCACTAAACGCAGGTGTCGCGTTAGGGTTCGATGTCATAAGTTCTGATAAGGTGTAGAGCTATTCGGCTGTCTCATTTTTATAAGTCAGATGCTTTGTCGATTAACATATGTTTTCTGCCACGAAACCTAAAACTAACTACTAAAATTTAACTGGGTTCACAACTTGATTGTTAACAAGTTTGAACCGAGCTGGTTTCTTAGAACCATCTTGAGCATTTGCAGTCCTAACTGGCTCTGCGGATGCGCAACAAATAAAATGCAATATTAGAGGTGCACAATGAACGAACATATTACCGCGATTACTGATGCCAACTTCGAAGAGGAAGTGTTGAAGTCCGATACTCCCGTATTAGTTGACTACTGGGCCGAATGGTGTGGTCCCTGTAAAGCGATTGCCCCTGTGCTTGACGAGTTGGCCCCCGAATATGCTGGAAAAGTCAAAATTGCCAAGATGAATATTGAGGAAAACCCAAATACTCCGCCTAAATATGGTGTTAGAGCCATACCTGCTCTCATGTTATTCAAGAATGGGGCCGTAGAAGCGACCAAACTTGGTGCTATGTCGAAGGCTCAACTCGCTGAATTTATCGACAAAAATGCCTAAACTCTTGCGCCCAGCGATATAAATGTATCGTTGGGCCTTATTCTATTTCTAACACTATACGTTGGATATTCATAATAAATACAAATATTTAGACAAGCTGGTCGAGATAACGTTGTCGTTTTAGGCAGTATATTGCTTAAGCGATGGCTGATTGATTGCAGCGGATGCTGTTGACGGTGCATGAATTGGTCGGTTTATTGTGCATTTAGTACTGGACGGCATCGTCACAGCATGCTAACTTTCACCTCATCCTGCAGAGCAAGGGCCCATCCCTTCGGACGCTTGCATTCAACAGAACTTTATTTAAAATCACTTTTACAAACCACGTTTATCATAGACGGCATTTGCCTTTCGAAGCCAGTTATTTGCAACTTATAAGTTATTAATCTGGTCCCGCTAAAACAGCAATGCTTTCATCACATTCTTGGCACTTCGCCTAAAAAATCCAACTCTTCTGTATGAACCTTACCGATTTAAAAAAGAAAAACCCCACCGAACTCATCGAACTCGCTCAATCGATTGGCGTCGATAACGTTGCCAGGCAACGCAAGCAGGATATGATTTTCTCTATCTTGAAAGCGCACTCCAAGAAAGGCGAAAATATTTTCGGTGGTGGTGTACTTGAAATCTTGCAAGATGGTTTCGGTTTTTTAAGATCAGCTGACAGTTCGTATCTTGCAGGACCAGATGACATCTATGTATCCCCAAGTCAGATCAGGCGTTTTTCGCTTCGCACTGGAGATACCATTTTTGGTAAAATCAGGCCGCCCAAAGAAGGCGAACGCTACTTTGCTTTGCTCAAAGTTGACGAGATCAATTTTGGTCCACCAGAACAAGCGAAGAACAAAGTACTGTTTGAAAACTTAACTCCATTGCATGCGAACGAGCGCATGAATATGGAGCGCGGTAATGGCAGTACAGAGGATATTACCGCTCGTATTATCGATATCGCCGCACCAATTGGTAAGGGGCAACGTGGATTGCTCGTATCACCGCCAAAGGCTGGTAAAACCTTGATGCTGCAGAACGTTGCGCAAAGTATCGCTGCTAACCATCCTGAATGTTTTCTGATTGTTCTTCTAATCGACGAACGGCCAGAGGAGGTAACAGAAATGGAGCGCATGGTACAGGGTGAAGTTATATCGAGTACTTTTGATGAACCAGCTAGTCGACATGTGCAAGTCGCAGAAATGGTTATCGAAAAAGCGAAGCGTTTAGTTGAGCATAAGAAAGACGTTGTTATTTTACTTGATTCGATAACGCGTCTTGCACGTGCGTACAATACCGTAGTCCCATCATCGGGCAAGGTACTGACTGGTGGTGTTGATGCGAATGCACTACACCGGCCAAAGCGTTTTTTTGGTGCGGCAAGAAACATTGAAGAAGGTGGCAGTCTGACTATTATTGCCACGGCTCTAGTCGATACTGGTTCGAAAATGGACGAAGTTATCTACGAAGAATTTAAAGGTACCGGCAATATGGAATTGCAACTTGATCGTCGCATCGCTGAAAAGCGTGTATTCCCAGCGATCAATATTAATAAGTCTGGTACGCGGCGTGAAGAGCTTATGATGGACCAGGAAGAGCTGCAAAAAGTTTGGATACTGCGCAAATTTATTCACGCCATGGATGAAATTGAAGCGGTTGAATTTATGTTGGGGCGTTTGCAACAAACGAAAACCAATAATGAATTTTTTGATGCGATGAAGCGCTAAAACAAGAAAATTTAGCATTTTCTCGAAAACTGTGTGCTACTCGGCTCTAAACAGGTCGTGTATTCACAATATTGCAGAAATGGGGCTCTAAATCAGTGAGTCCAGCACGTATACTTAAGGCCACAGTTGAATTTGTGGCCTAAACTCGTTGTTATCTAATTTCAACGTAGCCTTCGGTAACATAAGAACTCTCTCAATTCCCCAGTCTGTTGGCTTGATGCCACTGAGGCACTAAGGTTATATAGTGACGTCCAATTCGAACACACAGCCTGAATTAGCGATGACGCTTGATTTCTCCGGAATCATTACAGCTGTCGATGTAGCTGTGGGTTTTTCTGATACATCCTTAAATACTTGGATTGGCATGCCGTGGAAATCAACGGTAGATGGCTCAAGCCAAGATAAAGTTGCTCGACTGTTAAACACTGTGCGCCTAGAAAGAATGACTGGGTATAGTGAAATAAATCAAATCATGCCCGATGGTTCAACTCATCTACTCGACTTTATTTCGGTGTTAACCCACGACAAAGAAGAGAAAATTATTGTCCTTGGACGCAGTTTGAATTCAGCTGTAGCAGCCCAACAAAAAATGCTCGAGTTTCAACAGTCGATGGAAAGAGATCTGTGGAAACTACGAGAGTTTGAAAATCGGTATCAAGCGTTGTTGAGCTCGCCGGCTTGTGCCTATGTGGTATTTCGTGATGGCGATTTTAAAATTGTTGAGCTGAACCAGCTTGCCAATGAGATGCTGCACATGCAGATAGGCGATAACGCATTGAACACGTTTAATCGATCAAAGAATGCAGTCAAACTTAAACAACTTGTTCAATCTGCAAAACGCTATGGAAAATCACCAACTGCGTTAATGTGCATAGGCGCAGACGATCAGCGTGTTTCTATGTACGTCGTTGCCGTTCGCACTGATGATGAATTGAATTATCTTTTGCAGATCACACCTCAATGGCCTGCAGCTGTTAGCGACACGCAATATAGAAAGGAAGCTGCAACTGCTCTAGAAATGCTTGACGCATTGCCACTTGCCATAGTTGCTATAAATGCTGAGAACACGATCACCTATGCAAATGGGGCATTTAGAGCGCTAGTTGGACACGCATCAGTGGCTAATATCCCGATCACAGGTCAATCGATAGATCGCTGGCTACTAGATAGTCGGCAAGATTTGGATATGGTGAGAAAAATTGTCCCACACGATGTTGATGCGAAACAGTTTCACGGCAAACTGGTGGTCGCAGATGATGTAACCGACGTGGTAGTGTCAACCGGTGAAGTGCAGAGTAAAATTCCCGGCACCTTGATTTTGTCGTGTCGCCGCATGGTTTGACTGCCACAAAAAATGAATTTAAAACAGGATTTTGGTGACAACACTTCTATGTTGTAGAACTGTCCAGAGCGAGAATATATTAAATTGGCATCTCTGAATTCACTCGTAGCCGGTGGTCCATTATTCGGACACGCAAAACTCAACGATTGTGAGCGTGAGAAAATTCATTTGCCCGGTAGTATCCAACCGCATGGTGCACTGCTAGCTTTAAATAGCGACTTTACTATTGTAAAAGCCAGTGAAAATGCAGTCGACTTTCTAGGGCTGTCGCCGCAAACAAAGCTGCTTAGTGTAAACCTCTCTGAAATTGAACCCGAGCTTGTTACCGAAATCGCAGCACGTGCTGCGGCCGATGATTTAGACATACCTTTTGCAACAACAAGTTATTCGAACGCATCGTTCGATTGCATTGTGCACAAATCAAAATCGACAGAATTTGTACTTGAGTTTGAGCATGCCCAACCTCCAATTGAAAGTATTTCTGAATTGGTGCAAGAAGGTATGGAGTCTATAACTGAAGCGCAATCAATCCGCTCCTTATGTGACATTTCTGCAAAACTTTTTAAACATTTGTTTGGGTATGATCGAGTCATGATTTACCGGTTTGCCCCAGATGGTAATGGTGAAGTTTATGCCGAGCAGTGTGAGGCTCATATGGAGCCTTACTTAGGAAATCATTATCCAGCGTCTGATATTCCACAAATTGCGCGAGAACTTTATAAGCGAAACCGTGTGCGCATGTTGCCTGATGTTCACTACACGCCGGTTACCATTAGACCAAGATCAAAAGTAGGTGAAGCTGATCAGTTTGATATGACACTGTGTCATTTGAGAAGCATGTCACCCATACATATTCAATATTTACAGAATATGAAAGTACAAGCCTCACTGGTTAGCTCGTTATTAAGCGGGGATGCTTTGTGGGGTCTCATAACGTGCAATCATGAACAACCCAAGCATTTAGGTTATGAGCAAAGATTGCTTGCAGAGCTGCTGGCAGAAATTGTAGCCACTCGAATCTCAGCTTTGGAAAGTTTAGAGTATTCACGAACGGAACTTCAAGTACAACAACTCGAGCGTGCGATGGTGGAAGGCATTTCTCAGGAAGGGGATTGGAGTGCTGCCATTTTTGGACATTCAGGTAAAATTCTGCAGCCAATGGATGCAACGGGTGCGATATTGATTTCAGCAGACCATTATTTGACCGTTGGTGCAGTGCCGGACAGAAATTTAATTTTGCCTTTAGTGAAATGGCTTGATCATCATTGTTCAGATAGTATTTTTTGTTCAACAAGTATTGGTATTGACTATCCAGAGTTTGCGCCCATAGCAGACCAATCGCCCGGTGTTATTGCAGCACCAGTTTCTGGAGTCGGCGGTGAATATGTCATGTGGTTTAGGGAAGAGCATACGCGAACCGTTACGTGGGGCGGAGACCCCAACAAAAGTGTAGTGAACAATTTTGACACTGGCAGGATACAACCTCGTGAGTCTTTTGCGCAGTGGAAGCAGCTATTGAAAAACACTTCATCCGAATGGACTAAATCGGAGCGTTCTGCAGCAAAACTAATTGGCGCATCGATCGCGGACATCATGCAGCAGTTTCGAGCCATGCAGGTCATGATTGCACATAGCCAGCTTGATACACTGGCGCAACAAATATCCAATTCGGATCTACCGGCTTTAATCGCCGATGATAAAGGAGAGGTGCTACTGTGCAACGATTCGTTCAATGCGCTCTTGTGGAAAGACAAACCTGAGAGCACCAATGTTGTCGAGCTTGCAAGTATGTTTCAGGAGCGCTCTTTTGCAAGCCATAATTTAAGATCTCTTCTTTCAGAGCAAACTCCTTGGCGTGGTGCTGTTACGCTAAATGCTAAATCGGTACTGATTCGGGCCGACACTGTTTTTGCCAGCAATCAAAAAGTGCTTGGTTATATTATTCTGCTCACTGATATCAGTGACAGACAAATGGCCGAAAACGCGCGACGCCGTTTTCCACATGCACAGACAAACGATCTGCATATGCATACTCAAGGCTTGAATTCGCAAGCGACGAAAATGTATGAAACCCTACTTCATGCGGTCATGGAAAACGCGCAGTTAGCTGCACTAGAAATTACGGACGGAATAGACGCACAACGAATACCGTTAATGCTACAAGGCGTGGAGTCGTCGATGATGCGTACATCACGCTTAATCGGTGCGCTTGTGCAACATGTCAATTTGCAGTCTAAGCACAAAGAACAATAGCACTGGTAGCGCGTGGCTGGGACGGAGCTTTATTAACGTTCGTGTGAGTCTTGCACTGGAAAATCAATGCGTTCACTGCAAATAGGTTTTTACATCAATAGAAAGATCAATGTTCATTTGAAAGGCTAGAACTGCTTCGTTAATGACAAGATCGCTATCATTGCTAATCTTGCCGCATGAGTCCAAAGCAGATCTTACTTCGCTGATTTTTTCGCGTATGTTTGGCACGTTTTCGAAACGATAAAATGACAGCTGTTCAGGTGTTAAGTGCAGTGAAAGGCTAAGCCGCTTGGCTAATACTTGCCCGCCGTTTAAATCCCCTAAATACCGCACATAGAAATGTGCAATTAACAGTTCGCTATGCCCGTTGGAGATAGTTCGTAAGTGGTCAGCGTATTTAATGGTGGACGCAAGTAAAGGTAGTTTGCTATCTGGGTGATCGTACGCAAGGTGTTTAAGGTCTTCTCTTATACTATTCGCGCGAAATACTGACGCACTATTAAGCAGGGCAATACTGTCATGTGTTGTATGGGTTTGCAATTCGTGTTCAAGCGATTCATAAACGTGTAGAAGATTCGCTAAAAACAATCTGTAGCCATGAATGCTTACTTGACCTTTAATTAAGTCTTGTATGAATCCGCTTTTTTCGGCTTTCGTGTGGATGGACTTTGTATTGTCTCGCAACGCGTCTGATAGAGGTTGGTAACGCTCTGCTGCTGACATTCGTACATGCACTCTGTGTTATAAAAATAAATTCCAGAAAAGATTGCTCTAGTCAGGCATTCAATCTGGTGTTAAGGAAAGTTATCCGATTTTACCGTAGCTAAGTTCGGAGATCTATTGTCGAGTGATTCAAATAGTGTAAAAAGCCATTCTATTTTATTGAAACTTGGTCCGGATTTTACGTCCTTTAGTAAGAATCGAGTTTCTTGCAATGGAGGCCAATTGAGCAATTCTTGTGTTGCTTGCGTTATTTGCCAAGGCATACTGATTGGTGCCCAGAGTAAGAGGGCAACTTTCCGCGCTTTTGGAACGATAGCGCGATTCTTTACGCTTTTATATCCGTTTTTCGCTAACTCTCTACCAATGTCAGAATAGATGAGTCTTGCAGCGCGTATGCCAGGGCGGCAGCTCTTTGGTAGCACAACAACGCCAGAATCTGCTCGTGTGTACAACGTGTCAGCGTGATCTAACAGCCGTTTGCACATGGCGGCAATATTGGCATCATCAGTCGGATTCTTCAGCCATTCGTCTGCATCAACGCCCATTTCGGCAAACCATTGCCTAGGTAAATAGATGCGTCCCATACGAGCATCTTCGCCTATGTCTCTTGCAATATTGGTTAGCTGCATAGCGACGCCTAAATCGCAGGCTCGTGCAACTGCTTTGGTATCAGCGCTACCCATAATTAATGCCATCATAGAGCCAACGCAACCGGCGACTCGTGCAGCATAGTCGTACAGGTCGGAGAGCGTTTCGTAGCGTCGAGGATGCACATCCCAAGATAACCCTTCAATCAGTGCATCTGGCATTGCTCTGGGTATGTTGAATTTTAAAACTACCTCAGACATAGCGCGATCTTCTGGATACTCCATGGGGTTGCCAGCATAGATTGCATCCAAGCGTTGCGACAATTCCTTTATTGCTCCTTCGCCGCGTTTATCGGCATCAACTAAATCGTCTGCGATTCTACAAAACGCATATAGCGCTGTAGCTGGAATAGCGACACGTTTTGGCAAAACCAGTGAGGCTAGAAAAAATGAATGTGAACCGTGCCTGATGAGTTTTTTACATGCTTTTAAATCGGACGAATGGAGCTTAGTTCGATTATTCAACATTGCCTGGCTTGTCGACTTGCTCATAGTTCACCTTTCAATATGATATCGGCCACGAGACCGGGTTGTTCTTCGTGTGCTAAATGTCCTAAGTTGGGTAAGACGTTTAACCTGCTGTTCTTAAACACGGTGTTTAATCGATGTGCATCTCGTGCAGGAATCATGGCATCAGCTGACCCTGCGATGAGTTGGACAGGAACCGTAATATTGCCTAATCGGGGGTACAGTTTATCCAAGCGCCAACTCGCCATCATTTGCAAGGCACCATTGATGTGTGCTTTATCTTTGCATAACTCATGATAGTGTCTGGCTGATTCTGACGTTATTGTTGAACCAGTATTCAATAGTAATTTGTTGACGGCAGCTGGGTCGCTGAGTCGATGACGAAACAGTTCGCTTAGCATGGGTACGCTTGCGCTGAGTTTAGCTACAGGTGGAAAGAACAGCCCAGGAATACCGCCAAGTGGCACTAATGCGCCATTAATAGATACCATGCGACTATATAAAGCGGGTTCATCCAAAATGAGTTGAGCGGCAATGGCAGCGCCAGCTGAATGGCCAACTAAGGTTAACGGCTCAGTGTTTTTATCGAGCGAATAATCTTTCAATAGCTGACGGATTGCGCGAGCCATGCCCAACAGCGACAGGTCCGCTCTACCTTGAGTGATCGTGTGTGCGTGGCCGGGCAAGTCAATAGCAACTACTGTATGGCGTTGGATCAACTTGTTCATGAGTGGTAACCATGAATGTGACGATGCGCCAGTACCGTGTAGCAATAGGTACACAGAGTTGCTATGACCACCGTGCTTAACATGCCATTGATAGTTGCCTGAACTAATCATGTGCTCTTCAAAGTCGGCATCGGTATTCGTCCTCGATGCAAACGAAGTGTGTGTTTGGGTATTGGCTGTCATTGAGAATAGCTTGATATCAGTGACGGCAAGGCTTGCGCATTGGATTTAGGTAAAGCAAAGTAGTTGGCTCCCATGGTTTTTGAAAGTTGCTTTGCTTTAGGGCCTTGGCGAGTCGCGGTGTCGACGAACAGCAATCGAGCGGTGGTTGTTTTGAGTAGTTGCGACTGTCGCTCTGCATCAAGCATCGCGGTTTCGCGAGAGGCGGAACCATCCAGCGCAATATTGGCTTTAGCATCGGTCATGAAAACTGCAATAGGTGCTTCTCCTTCCATAGACAGCGAGCTAAGCACACGATGTGCAAGTTGAATTCCGGCTGCTAATGGGGTGCCGCCACCACCCGGTAAATTTTGTAACGCACGTTTCGCTCTGGTCAAAGAGCGGGTAGGGGGTAAGTCTAATGTGGCTGTGGTACCTCGAAAGGTGATCAATGCGACTCTATCCCGACGTATATAGCATTCTGCTAATAAAAGCTCGACAGCGCCTTTGGCTTCAGCTAAACGGTGCATTGCAGAAGAGCCAGATGCATCTACCACGAACACTGTTGTGGTGCGCGAAGATTGCCTGTATCGAGTAACGCGCAAGTCGTCACGGCGTAAAAATAATTTTTTCTTTGTATGCGAGGTTGTTTGCTTATAGCTGGCTTCATCGCGACGAATGCGCTGCATGGGTATTGCTGCTTTGAGCGTTTCCAGTATGTTGATTCGTTGACCACTTAAGCCGCCGCGTGGGCGTAGTACGCCGATGGGTCTTCCACTGCGACCAGCTGAAGTGGTTTTTTTATCACGCCCTGCCTGTGCACTACGGGCTTGAGTTTGCGCAAGGCTAGCTAACAAGTGTTGTGGTAAAGCCGCTTGTGCCGCCGCAACCATTTGCTCTTGCATGGTATCTTCCGAATGGCTGTTGTCGGCTTCAAGCTGTTCTACATCGCTCTCTTGTTGAGGGTGATCGGGTAATGGAGAAGGCGGCGCAGACTCAGTCTGGTTCAGCTCTTCCTGCTTGTGTTGTTCAGTTTGTTGTTCTTGGTCAGATTGCCCTTGCGGCTCAGATTGATGCTCGTCACTTGGTGCTTCAGCTTCAGGTAGTTGCTGTGCATGCGGTGCCAAGGCCAATTGAACTGCGAGCAGTGCATCGTCTTTACTGACCGCCTTACGATTGTCCAGGGCCGCAAGACCACGAGCGACTCGACAGCAATGCAATAGCGGTAGCATCGAGGTAATACCGAGCTGCACTGCAAGACAGGTAAATTCTTTTAATATTTTGTCTGTCAGGATAACCTCACCTGGGTCCGAGTTTTGATATGGCTTAAGATTAGAACTCAATACGGTGTTTGTTTTAGCTGGAGTGTCTGTGTCTGTGTCTGTGTCTGTATTTTCCAATAAGGCGAGTGAGTCCGGCGCTGCAGCTGATTGATTAAGCACAGCATCAATATCGTAAAATGCATTGACTAACGATATATTGGGTACCACGATGTGCAAAGCCAATCTTTCCGCTAGTGCTGATGCGTGTATGCCTGGTTCTTGTTCTAAGCTATCGTCAGTGGCAATCACGACGAATGGACAGTTCGCGCTATCTCCGTTGCGTTTGTTGTCAATAGCGGCACTCAGTGCGCCGCTGATATAAGACGGTAGTCGCTGCGCTGCGCTAATGAATAAGCCATTTTTATTCGAGCGCGCTAACAAACCCGTCTGATATATTGCTGTGCCGGTAGAAAATGTCGCCGAACTATCAAGGCCTCCTTGCAGGTCAGCATGACTCACGTTATGTGGCAATGTGATCGGTTGAAAATGATCTACAAGTGATTTTTTTAACGCTTGCTCAATGGGGCCATGTTGGCCATGAAGCACAATGCCTTGTAAACCTTTTGGGTCGGCGCGCAATAGAGCAATCGCTTTTTGAGCAAGCGCTAAACGCTGTGTCTCTGTACAACTTAGCTGGGAATCTTGGGTGTCTGCTAAGCGCATGCTGCCAAGCCAAAGGAATCTAGTGCTCGTTGTACTCGCACAAGAGAGCCGCTTTCGTCCAATGGGTCGCGCCTCAAGCGGTGGGCTAACGCGAGCGGTGCGACCTTTGAGATATGGTCACGATTGACGTTGGTGCTACCGGTGAATGCTGCGTAGGCTCGGCAAGCTCTCATCAGTGTGAGTTCGCCGCGTAAACCATCGGTTCCAAGCTCTACACACAAAGACGACATAAGGTGTAAATGTTCATCATCGATTTTTGTTTTGAAGAGAATTTCTTTCGCGTTGACGATCTTGTCTCTGATGGCCTTGTCTTTTAGTGAAAAGCGTTTTTGAAACTTTTCGGGCTGTGTTTCAAACTCATCACGCAGCCGTACGATAGCCATGCGTTCTTCAATAACAGTGGGTGTTGTGACGGTGACCGAGAGTCCGAACCGGTCGAGTAGTTGTGGGCGAAGTTCGCCTTCTTCAGGGTTGCCACTACCGACTAAAATAAAACGTGAGGCATGCCTTATGCTCAAACCGTCTCGCTCTACGACGTTCACACCTGAGACAGCAACATCAAGTAGTACATCGACTAAGTGGTCTTCGAGCAAATTGACTTCATCAATGTACAAAAAACCGCGATTAGCAGCAGCCAGCAGGCCAGGCTCAAATGCCTTAATACCGTGCGCTAAGGCTTTCTCAATATCCAAGGCACCAACGACACGGTCCTCAGTTGCACCTAATGGGAGATCAACGACCGGCGTGGGTTTTAATGTGGATGCGAGTGTCGTGGTTTGAGCACGTTCAACACATTGATCACATAGATCATTAGGCTTATCGGGGTTGCATGCGTACTGGCATTGTTCAATCACATTGATCGGAGGTAGCAATGCTGCAAGCGCACGCATTGCTGTGGTCTTGCCAGTGCCGCGATCACCGAAGACCAGTACCCCGTTTATAGATGGATCGACAGCTGCCATTTGCAAAGCGATTTTCATATCTTCCTGACCAACAATGGCAGAAAAGGGAAAAACAGCATTCATGCTAGATCTCCGGTTATTGCTTGAGCAAGCGTGTTGGGTTGTTTGTTCGGTGTGCACATGTTGTTCGTCGTATTTTTCACTTGATTCTTGTTTTGCATCAGGTCTTTGAGTTAAAAACCCGATTCCACATTTTCAAATCTTGAAAGGGCACAACCATAAAAAGATGTTCAACCACTGCCAAAATAAGCAGCACCGCTGGCATGATATAAAGGTAAGGGTGCTGAACATCAATCTGGTTGGCTTTGTGAAGCAATTGCACCGCAATAGTTGAAGCGCCTAAAACAGAGATGAAATAGAACGGCGATATGGAGCCGGTTTTAATGTAACTAGCCACATGTTCGAGCCGTTCAGGGAACCATGCAGTGCTGAAGTTTGGGACGCCAAGAAATAGGTTTAGTTTTGCACTCCAACGCATTAACCATAAAACCAGATAAGTGTTTAGGCCAATTGTATTGATGGCATCGTGTTGGCTGACAATTAATATGAATCCCAGTGACAGTACTAACAACTCATGCCAAATGCTTGCCCCTAACGCGAGACGAAATCGCTTCCAAGTGGTGACATTTTCAGGGCAGGGTCGACAGTGTAAACCTGTAATGAATCCCAGGTAGTAACTGAGCTCGATGCATCCCCACAATACCACCGCGCTGGTAAAGCCAAAGAACTGCGCTGATTCAGACAAGCTCGTGCTGGTTATGTAAATACCCGAAAGGCTTACTAATGTGGCACAAGCAAGGGCTATTTTGTTCAGCCTACTTGCAGAGTTTAAGCGTTGTTGCAGCACTAACACCAGTCCAGTACCCAGCCACCAGAGCGCGATAACGAAGAGTACGGCTGTTGTAAATGTGCTCACTTAGTAATAATCCGGCTACCAAGCTGGTGAAAGGCGAACTTTTGCTGGAATCTTATTTTGCACAACAGGAATGCAATAGAGACGAGCAAAAATAACACCGGATGCCATCATATGTCCCGCTTTACTCAGATTACCTATTAATCCGCCACGAGCTTTGGCTTTTACGATGCCGTTTGCATGGTTGTTTAATTTATGCAAAAAAGGCAAGAACTTCGGGTGTTCAATGTTCAAAGTAAATGGATAAACCTGCTTGGTAATCTCCGAACAGATAGTGAATACACGCATATCGTAATCAGTTGGGTCGATACCCAACGCTTTATGGAACTCTGGTCGGGCATGGTCGCGTACAAACATCGTGGCATAGACCGCAAGTAGAAAGAATTTAATCCAAAACTTGTTGCCACCTTCGAGAAGCTTTGGGTTAGCACGCATGATTAACGCAAACGCATCACCGTGCCTAAACTCATCGTTGCACCAATTTTCAAACCAGTTAAATATTGGGTGAAACATTTTGTCAGGATTTTGCTGTAAGTGACGGTAGATCGCGATATAACGCGAATAGCCAATTTTTTCTGACAAATAGGTGGCGTAAAAAATGTACTTAGGTTTAAAGAATGTGTATTTTTTTGTCTTTGTTAAAAATCCAAGATCGACACCGATGCCATAGTCTTTTAACGTCTCGTTAATGAAGCCAGCATGCCGTGCCTCGTCTCGTGTCATTAAACTAAATAACTCTTTAACATCTGGGTTGTTAATGCGCTTTTTTATCTCGGAATAGAGTATCGCACCAGAAAACTCTGCTGTGAGTGAGCTGACCAGAAAGTCGACAAACTCTTGTCTTAGCCCTTCGGGCAATTCGGATAATTTTTCAGTGAAACGCTCATCGCGTCTAAAATGCTTTTTATTAACATCAGCTTGCATTTCACTGATTAATTCATCCCACTCCGCACGCACAGGCTCTATATTGAGCTTATCCATTTGCTCGAAATCGGTGGTGTAAAATCGTGGACTGAGCACCGTGTCTTGGGCTGCAATTTGGTTGGTGTCGTTTGTATCGTTGATCATGGTAGTCATATTTTTCTCCACTCAGAGAAACTGGTTTCAATAAGCTCTGTCAGCTCTAATCTCGCAATGAGTCGAGTCCATTTGTCTTCAAGCCAGCTCGCTCGACGTACCGTTGCTTGTCGGCGCAAGGTGAGCTTTTCGCCAAACTTAGGTTTGACTTCGTCGCCATGAATGGTGACCTCGTCACCAGGCCTAATTTCGATGTCATCGTCTAACGTGACATGGGCGTGCAAACTCGATGCGGTGTGCTCTATTTCGATACTACAACCAACTTCAAAAACGCGTTTATTCATGATTTGTTCTTTACAGGCTGAAACAGTTGCGTGAAAGCTCTGACGTTATCTGGTCCAAATGCTGAAAGTTCGATAACGCGTTCGGTTACCGGGTCGATTAATGAGACTAAACCCGATTGCCAATACGCTAGTTGGAATGGTACTTCTGGACCTGCTCCGGTGGCAAGTCTCTCATGCGCTAGGCCGCGAACGACACTGCGCATGAAGCCGCCTTCACCTATTGTTAAGCGGTGAATTTCTTGATCGTGCTCAGCGTTGATGATGCTGATATCGCCATTGTCTTGATCTGTAAAAAACAGCGATACTTGCTCCACCAACACACCTCGGTCCAGTTTGGTTGTCGGTGAATTTGATGGGGCAAAGGATGAATTGGCCGCAGCGAATGCGACCGCTGCAATGATCATTAGAACGACGCCACTGCGGAACCAAAGTGGGAATATGTGAATTGGATTCATGAGACGCTCATTTTGCCGTTAAATTCCGACTGCATAGCGCTACTCGTGCTTTGTTTGGCAATCACGTCAGATTGCTCTGGCTTTGATGTTGCTTCAAGCGTTAGCTCTGTTTGAGCAATTTGCGCAAGATGACTGGCTACGAGTTCTACGTTGTCAATGGCACGCAGCATCGGTTGAGGTTGGCCGAAGTTCCAAGGACGCACATGTGGCCATAGAACGAGGTAGCTGGCACGTTTTTTCTGACTGATCTTAAGGGCAATATCACCTCGGTGGTGTTTCCCTTTATTCATGTTGGCAGACACAATTTGGTTTACAGGCACATCTAATGTGAGTTGAATGGCAATGCCGAACCGTATGAGTATTCGCTTGTTAGTCAGTGTGTAGATGCTGACCGTTGCGCTAAGCCACGCTAGGCTGGCTAGAATCGATAGTGCGGCAATGGACAATACTAGTGTTAACGCAGGCCCTGACATAATTGACTCTAAGCTTAAGCCTGCTTTCGTAGCACTAAAAATGTCCAATGCGATCAATACAGTGAAATACAGAGCAACTTTTTTTATGTGAAACGCACGCTTGGCAAGTTCAAACCACTGTGGTGACCCTTGCCAAACAATGTGTTCGTCAGCGGGTAGTTTGGACGGCAAACCGGGCGTAGGTTCCCAATCGAATTCGTCATGCTTGCTCATAGTCATTCCTTATATACCGTGAATTTACAGTATTGGTTCAGCGCGATCGGGTGATGCGTATAGATGACCGCCGCCGTAGTACGCACAAATTTTGTCCTCTTCTAGCAGAGTGATCTGTTGGGTGCTCGCGGTAAGGGGCACGTCGCTAAATTGGTGTGAGTAGATAGAGACCACTCGGACTAATTTTTCTCTTACCATCAGTCGCTCTGCTAGCGTTCCACCGGCCGACGCAAATTTGCTTTTAACAATTTTGGATAACATAACAGGCAGCAAAACTGTACCACCTATCGATAGCTCGACTTGGTAGTAACGAGGAAGAAATTCCATTCGATCAAGCCAAATATCGGAGACTTCTCCCACTGCTTTACCGTCGGCTGCGATAACCCGCAAGCCACGAGGGTCTATGGAGCCGGGCGCTACGTAGTATTTGTCAGATAGGTGGGCCATGGGTACAATTCGTGGCTCACCTTCAAGATTTTGATCAGGAACATCCGCACGCTCAGCCCAAGCCGCGGGCCCAAGACCATCGATCATCGGGTTGCCTGTTGGTGTTATTGGGTCTCCCTGCACACGTCCATCTATCGCTGCTAACACGCGATGATCATCATTTTTATCGTTGGGCAGTGTCGTCTCACCACCGTGAAAATGGAGGTACGTTTTCGGTTCTGGAATTGAAGGATAACCTTGTACTGTGATGTTGTTTGATTGGTCGGAGCGCAATGGGTAACCTTCACGTTTGCTTTCACGATGTAGGTATAAAACTAACAATACAAAGAAAATCCAAAATACGTAAAGCACAACCTGAGTTAGGTCGATGTATTGAGTAAAAGCACCTATTTCTTTCATTTGTTGTACTCCAGTTAGAATATATTATTAAATATTTGGAAATTCAGACAGCTTGAAACTCTGTGAAGAGCTGGCTGGTGTCATCTTGCGACTACACAACGGACCTAACGCGACAAGCGCTGCAAACAGCAATGCAATTTCAAAATGATACACAACGCTGTAGCCAACTTCAGGCCCTGATAGCGCTGAACCAAGCGAACCTTGAGATGCCAAGCTACCGATAAAATCTCGTAAAAAACCACCAATAGCGACACCCAAGCCGGCAGCGGTAGCTTGAGCAGCCCCCCAGGCACCCAGTGATAGACCGCGATGCTCTTTGGCAAAACGGGTCATTGCATAAATTAATGTGCTGACGCCGAACAAACCACTACCAAATCCGATTAAGGCAGTTCCCAAGCGAAACAGGTTTGGGGAATTTAAAGGTGCAGCGAAAATGACAAGTGAAAATGCTAAAACACCGATCAGTGCGCCAGCAGCTGCCACTCGTGTTGGGTCGGCTTGGCGTTTCAGCTTATAGGCGGCAAATACAAATGCGAGTAGGCCACCGCCAGCAAGAATGGCTGTGAGTACAGTTGTGCCACTGACTGAAAGATTCAGTATTTCTCCGCCGTAGGGCTCTAACAAGATATCTTGCATTGTGAACCCGGCTGTACCCAAGATGGTTGCCACTAAGAAACGGTAACCGTGGGCAGTTTGAATGTAGCTGTCCCATGCATCCTTGAAACGTGGTCGAATGGTTTGTCGGTTAACATTGGGTTGTCGAGACTCTTGCTTCCACAGCGCAATACAGTTGAGCACGATGGTTACAACGGCTGCACCTTGCACGGCCGCTATTAATTTGATTTGAGTGAATTCTGTGAGTATCAAGCTGAAAATTATCGCGCTCAATACCATACCTAACAATAATGTGATGTACAAAACCGCTACCACTTGAGGCCGGGTATCTTCCGGTGCAATGTCGGTTGCTAATGCAAGGCCTGCAGTTTGTGTGGTGTGTAAGCCCAGACCGACTAACAAAAATGCTAATGCGGCACTAGCCTGTGCAACCCACATGGGTGCATTGCCATCACCAGAGAGAAGTAAAAGTGCAAACGGCATGATGGACAAACCACCAAACTGTAATAGGGAACCCATCCAGATGTATGGTACTCGTCTCCAACCAATGGCAGAGCGGTGATGATCAGAACGAAAACCAATGAGTGCGCGAAAGGGTGCAAACAATAATGGCAGTGCGACCATCAGTGCTACTAACCAGGCTGGCACATTAAGCTCGACTATCATGACGCGATTGAGCGTGCCGTTTAATAGCACAAGTGCCATCCCACAACTCACCTGGAATAGTGACAATCGCAATAGTCGTGCTAGAGGCAGCTCATCACTAACTGCCTCGGAAAACGGTAACGCCCGATACAGCAAAGCCTGCCATGCAGCACGGTTTTGTTCGAGTTTATCCGTCACTTAAATCCTCAATTCCATTGCTTGAGATTTATAAAATGCTGTGGATACAAGATGAGTCCGTTCAATTTTGGCTGCAGAACATGCACTGCTATGTTCAATGAGTTGGCGCAGGTTTTTCTCTGCAACCGGTTCTATTGCAGGTGATCGATCGCCTTGCGGAAAAAACGTGCCAACTTTTTTCATTAACATCAAAGATGCTGTTCTAGGTGCGAAAGTAAATAATACAGCGCTGTTTGATGGTTTTGCTCGAGAAACTAATGCTTCAATGCCGCTGAGCATATCTTCTGCCTGGTAGTGAATCAGTGAGTCCATTGCTACCACATAGTCATAGGATTCAGGTTCAACGCTTAGCATGTCACCTGCAAGATATTCAATTTGGTTTAACATATGAGCAGGCGTACGTGATCGAGCTATCTCGATCAGCGACGGACTAATATCGATCGCGGTCACTTGTGCACCGCGCAGCGCTGCTTCAATGGCAAAAGCGCCAGTACCACAGCCAGCATCTAGAACACGTTTACCGCTCAGAATATTCGGCATCCAGCTTAATAAGGTATTGCGCGTCTCGTCACGACCTTTACGAACTGTTTGTCGCACCCGTGACACGGGTGCGTCTGAAGTGAGTTGTTCCCACGCTTTGTTCGCTGACTTGTCAAAATAGACTTGTAACTGTTCTCTACGACTTAGATAGGTATCTGTTTGCATAGTCTTCTCTTTAATCGAATCCGAGTAAATCGAAAATGTCTCGATCTTCTAAAGCGATTGCATCAATTGGGTCGCTGCCAACATATAACGATGCAGCAAGCCGCATGTATTCTGCCTGTACAGCTTCAAGTTCTGGCGATGATTCCATTTCGAATAGGGTGGCTTTTTTCAAACGACTACGACGAATAACGTCAAGATCGGGGAAGTGTGCCACTGTTTTCATACCGGTCTGATCATTGAATTTTTGTATTTGGTCTGTGTCTTTGCTGCGATTAGCGATAACGCCACCAATGCGGACATCGTAATTCTTAGCCTTGGCCTTTATTGCCGAAATAATGCGATTCATGGCAAAGATAGAGTCGAAATCATTTGCGGCTACTACCAATGCTCTATCAGCATGTTGTAGTGGAGCTGCGAATCCGCCACACACAACATCGCCCAACACATCGAATATAACGACGTCGGTGTCATCAAGAAGGTGGTGCTCTTTAAGCAATTTTACGGTTTGACCAACAACATAGCCACCACAGCCAGTACCCGCTGGTGGTCCGCCGGCTTCAACGCACATAACGCCGTTGTAGCCTTCGTAAACATAGTCTTCAGGTTGTAACTCTTCAGAATGAAAATCAACTGTTGCTAATACATCGATTACCGTTGGCATCAGCTTTTTAGTTAATGTGAAAGTTGAATCATGCTTAGGGTCACAACCAATTTGCAGTACACGCTTTCCTAGTTTGGAAAATGCTGCAGAAAGATTGGAAGAGGTTGTGCTTTTTCCTATGCCACCTTTGCCGTATACAGCGAAGACTTTTGCACCTTCTATTTTTACATCGGCATCTTGATGAACTTGGACACTGCCAGAGCCGTCGGGAACGTGTTGTCCGACTCCTGCAGCTCGTTTGATACTGCTTACCGGAAATGATTGAACGTTCATGCTGCGGCTCCTGTGAATACGCCTTCGAGTCGATCTTCAAGTTCGTCGCCAGCATCATACAAAGCTTGTAAATCAGCTTCGCTTGGCGACCAGTAGTTTCTTTCGTGTGCTTCAATCAATCGTTGGGCCATACGTGCACAAGCCATCGGATTGAGTTTTGATAATTCTTCGCGCTTTTCTTTGTCTAAAACAAAAGTTTGCGCCATCTGGTTGTAGACCCAGGGAGACACTTGACCAGTCGTTGCTGACCAGCCCATGGTATTGGTAATAGCGAGCTCTATTGAGCGGACACCTTCATAACCGTGTTTTAGCTGGCCTTCATACCACTTCGGATTGAGCATCCGCGTTCGGGTTTCAAGAGCGACTTGTTCTTGCAGCGTGCGAACCGTTGCGTTACCCGTCGTTTGATCACCAATGTAAGTAGGCACTGAGTGGCCACGTGCCTTTTTCACCATGGAGTTAAGCCCACCAAGCGTGTCGAAGTAATAGTCGAGTTGGGTAACGCCAAGCTCTACACTTTCAAGGTTTTGATAAGCTAAATCGACATCGGCCAACACGCGTTCGAGCAACTCTGGTTGTCGACTAGGGTTGCCTTGGCTATCGAATGCGTAGCACTTTCGGTTAGCGTAAGTATCAGCAAGCTCAGACTCATCAGACCATGCGCCACTATCAATGAGTAAATTAACGTTGGCGCCATAGGCACCATCGGCGTTACTGAATACGCGGAGCGCTGCGATTTCAAAGTCATCAGTGGTATCAGAGTGCGCTAGGGTATGGGCACGAACAAAATTAACATCTGGGCCTTCTTCTTCGGCCTTGGATGCAATAAGTGCGGCTTCAGCTAACATGCGAGTTTGCAATGGTAGTAAGTCACGAAATACGCCAGACAATGTCACCATGACATCAATTCTTGGTCGACCTAGTTCGCTAAGCGGAATAAGTTCTGCACCGGCAATTTTTCCGTAGGCATCGAAGCGAGGGCGAGCACCCATCAAGGCCATTGCTTGCGCGATCGGTATGCCTTGATTCTTTAAATTATCCGAACCCCACAGGACAAATGCAATGGATTTAGGATACCGACCATGCTCATGCTTGTAATGATCAATGAGTATGTCCGCTTGTTTAGCACCTTGAATTTGCGCAAGCATGCTGGGTAGTTTGAACGGGTCGAAGCCGTGGATGTTTCTACCAGTGGGCAATGTTTCTTTGTTACGCAACACATCACCACCGGGAGCTGCAACGGTATAACCCGTATCCAGTGCATGAATGAGTGCGGTGAGTTCGTTGTCGGCGCACAAATGTTCGTTGAGTTCAAGTAAGTCGTGCATCCACTGGTTATCATCATCGGCAGGTGTTGGTGCCTCCTGTGAAGTCAGTAGTGTTCGAACCTCAGGTAGCGTAGGGGAGTGACCTTCAGCGCATTTTTGAAACGCATGTAGAAGTTCTGCTCGCTCCTCTAATTCTGGTTCACGACCAACAACGTGCATACCATTTGGAATAACCTGCTCTTCAATTTCATGCAGTTGCTTTTGCACGGATGCGATAGCTGCATCAGCGCTTTGCACCTGCCAGTTAATTTCTTCACCAAATTCTAGTTCTTCGCACTGTTGCTTGATCAGCTCGTACAGATCAACCGCTTCGGCGCTTTGTCGATCGTTGAGCTGGTGCCATTGTTGTATTGCGGTGCGTATGGTCTGCAAGCCGCGATATAGACCGGCCTCTGTTACCGACGGTGTTAAGTAACTAATAAGAGTGGCAGCACTACGACGTTTTGCGATAGATGCTTCTGACGGATTGTTAGCCGCATATAAATACAAATTTGGCGTATCGTCGATTAAACGTTCTGGCCAACATTCACTGGACAAACCAGATTGCTTACCTGGCATGAACTCTAATGCACCGTGAGTACCAAAGTGTAAAAGTGCATCGACCCGCAGTGTGTTGTTCAAGTAACGATAGAACGCAGAAAACGCATGAGTGGGCGTTGAGCCGTTTTCAAACAGTAATCGCATCGGGTCACCTTCGTACCCAAAGCCTGGCTGCAGTCCAATCGTGATGTTGCCTAGCTGCAAGCCGAGTATGTGTATACCTTTGCCGTTAGCTAAAACCTTTCCAGGTGCTGGGCCCCATTCGTTCTCGATTTCATTAAGCCAGGGAGTGTTCAGGACATGGTCGTCGGTATTGACCGTTGTTATAACGTTTGCATCAGTGCCGTAGGTAGATGCGTTGCCCTGTAACAACTGAGTCCGTAAGTCGTCCACTGAATCTGGGACATCAACTTGATAGCCTTCTACAGCTAATCTTTTTAAGGTGTTAAAAAGAGATTCGAAAACGGCCAAGTAGGCTGCTGTACCAACCGCGCCAGAATTGGGTGGGAAGTTGAATAGCACGATTCCCAGTTTACGCTCGGCTCTTTCACAGTGTTTTAAACTGACGGTTCGAGACACGCGCGCTGCGAGTCTTTCTACTCGATCGGGAATAGGGAGCTTGTTAGCATCACCTTTTTTACCACCAGTTTCGTGCCCACTATAGATAGTTGCACCGGTTGCGCCATCAAGCTCAGGGATGGCAACCATCAGGGTTGTTTCTATCGGGGTTAAGCCTCTAGCACTGTCATTCCACTCTTCAAGAGATTGAAATTCGCTTGGATAGGCAGTGATGTATTGCACATCAAGTTCGGCAAGTGCTTGCGTTGCCGCCTTTGCATCGTTGTACGCAGGTCCACCGACTAGAGAGAAGCCAGTAATAGAGACCAACGCATCAATAGTGCATCGGCCATCTTGTTTAAAAAACGCATCTATAGCGGGACGAGCGTCTAATCCACTAGCGAAAGCAGGGATGACTCTGAGCCCTTTGGCTTCGAGTGCCGTGATGACAGCATCGTAGTGTTTTGTGTTGTCAGCAAGAATATATGAGCGAAGCATTAAGAGACCAACGGTACCTATTGTGGTTTCGGTACGTGGTAGATGGCTTAGCGAGTCGCTGATGCGACCTTGCATGTGCTGGTGATACAAGCCAGTCTCTGGATATTCGATGAGCGCTTTTTCTTCAACTAGCGCTTTGATTGATTCGCGCGAGCCAGCGCTATAGCGCTTCATCATGAGTCGCAGCATGCTTGCAATATTGGCTTCAGAACCTGCTAACCAGCATTGCAATAAAAGAAAGTACACCCGCATATCTTGCGCGGTACCAGGAATATATTTGAGAATTTTTGGCAATTGTCGCAATGTTTTCATTTGCGCCGAACCACTGTTCTTGCCAGGTTTTTTGGAGCCACGTAGCTTTTTAAGTAAAGCCATTGGTCCGGTGAGCTCTTTGCCCATGTTCAGCTTTCCCATACGGGTAAGCTTCACAACGTCGGTGCCTGACATAGCGCCAACGATGGCGTCGCAAGAATCTGCTCGAGCTTTTAATTGTGGTAGCACAGCAGCGATATGCGGTTCCATAAATAACATGGTGCAAATGATGATGTTGGCTTTCTCAATAGCCTGATGACACTCTGCAAGTGCAGTATCACTGTTATTCCAGTCACTAGCCGGGTGCATGCTTAGCGATAGGCCTGGCACCTCTTGACGTAACGTGTCTTGAACACGCTCAATAGTGCTACCCAAGTGACCATCTAACGTGATGATCGCAATATTAATGCTTTCAGAATTAGCGGGCATAATGTGCCTTCGCATCATAGAGTGTGTCTACGCTTATCTCTGCATGCCCATTGGTTCGAGCATAGGCTTCGGTGTTTCTTCGTGCTTTACCGCGAACAAAGAAGGGGATCTTTTTTAGTTCAAGTTCTGCATCTGTAGTCCAACGAGTGTGTTCTGCGTGCTGTTGGTTTGAATCTGTATGTGCATCGGCTTGTGTATGGGCAAATGTTCCAGCCCGTGCATCGGTTATATGCGAATCTTTTGCCGCTAAGTCACTTTCTGTCTCTGATGCTGGAATCGTTGAAGATTCTCCACCGTGCAGATGGGAGGGTGCTGCATGATCATTAAATTCAAAATCATCGCGAAACATATGCAGTAAATGCTCTTCGAGCCCCATGAGTAACGGATGCACCCAAGTATCAAAGATAACGTTGGCACCTTCAAAACCCATTTGAGGAGAATATCGTGCTGGAAAGTCTTGTACGTGAACCGGCGTTGAAATGACAGCGCAGGCAACGCCTAATCGCTTAGCGATATGGCGTTCCATTTGCGTACCGAGAACTAACTCTGGGTGTAATTCTTCAATGTGTTGCTCAACTGTGAGGTAGTCTTCGGTAATAAGTGCTTCAAGACCAAATTCGGTAGCAACAGCTCGCACGTCTTTCGCCATTTCACGACTGAACGTACCAATACCAACGACGGTAAAGCCAAGCTCATCACGAGCAATGCGTGCCGCGGCTATTGCGTGTGTGCCATCGGCAAAAATAAACACCCGCTTACCGTTGAGGTAGGTTGAATCGACTGATCGTGAATACCAAGGAAGGCGACTTTGACTGGCCTGTTTAACAGCGGTTGCATCAATTCCTGTCAGCGCTTCAATTTCTTCGATGAAATCTATGGTTGCTCCAACACCAATAGGCACTGTTTTGACAAAAGGTTGTTTATAAGTGCGCTCAAGCCAGTTGCATAATGTGCGCGCAACTTCTGGGTACATACAGATATTAAAGTCAGCTTCAGGAATGCGGTGTAACTGCGGAGTCGTCGCATTAAGTGGTGCGACCACATTGACTTCGATACCAATCTCATCGAGCAGTTTGCACAGTTCAACGACATCGTCTCGGCAACGAAAACCAAGGCTAGTAGGTCCTAGAATATTGGCTTTCGGACGAGCCGGCTGTGACGATGCTGCTTCAGTGTCATGGAAACTTGCGCTGTTTGCACTAGCGTTGCTGGTAGCACCAGCGAGCACATGTCGAACTAGGTAGTAGAAAGATTCACTAGCACCCCAGTTTTCCTTTTTTGAGTACGCCGGTAGCTCTAACGGAATGACAGGAATTGACAACCCCATTCCTTTGGCCAGTGATCCGGGTTGGTCTTGAATAAGTTCTGCTGTACAAGATTCCCCAACCATCAAAGCATTTGGTTGGTAACGGTCAACGGCCTTCTTGATTGTCTCTTTTAAGAGGTTAGCAGTATCGGCGCCAAGATCTCGCGCTTGGAATGTGCTGTAGGAGACAGGGGGACGCCGTGATTGTCGTTCAATCATGGTGAACAGCAAGTCTGCGTAAGTATCACCTTGGGGTGCGTGTATAACGTAGTGCACATCTTGCATCGATGTTGCTATACGCATTGCTCCAACATGCGGAGGTCCTTCATAGGTCCATAGGGCTAATTCCATGATTACACCCGCAGTTTAAGTTTACGTTGCAGTGGTCTGGCGAACAGCTCTGCCAAATCACCCGCTTGATCAAACCCATGAATGGGCGTGAACACCAGTTCGATCGACCATTTTGTATTCAGACCTTCTGCCTCCAAAGGATTAGCCAGGCCAAGTCCACACACCACCAGGTTAGGTTTTGCTTCGCGAACGCGATCGAGCTGCGCATCGACATCTTGGCCTTCTACAATGGTTGAAGTGTTCGGCAGGCACGCCAATTCGCTAGCCATGGTTTTTCGATCAAGGTACGGAACACCAATTTCTAATAATTCAACACCACATTCTTGTTGAAGAAAGCGTGCTAAGGGTATCTCTAATTGCGAATCTGGCATGAACCAAATACGCTTGCCCGAAAGTGTTTCCTGATAGTGCGTTAAGGCTTTTTTCGCTCTAGCAATAGGGGCTGCACATGCTTCATCAACCTGTTCGGTATTTACCGTAAATGCCTCAGCAATAGCATGTAGCCATGCTTGAGTGCCGTTGACACCGAATGGAAATAATGCGGGAATGTGGGAAGCGCCGCGACCAACAAGTGTGCGTCGAGTAATATTGAGAAACGGTTGGGCAAGTATAAATTGTGTGTTCGGACCAATTGCTGGTAAATGCTCAGCGCGTCTGGGTGGGAAAAACGCTACTTTGCCTGCAGCTTGAGCAATTCCAGCATCTTCAAATAATCTTAGAAATTGATCTTCCACAACATCTGGAAGTGTTCCTATGACCATGAGTTGTGCGTCATCTGTGTGAGGTGCAGCTTGAACCATGGCGTCTAAGCAAGTGTCTTCACCTTCGGTAAAGGTCGTCTCGATACCGCTACCGGAGTAATTAAGTACATTGACACGGCCTTCATGTGATGCAGTCAAACGCTGAGCCGCTCTGGCTAAATCGAGCTTTATAACTTCAGATGGGCATGAACCGACCAAAAACAGTGTTTTGATGTCGGGTCTGCGTTGCAGTAGTCGATGTACGATTCGATCTAGCTCTTCGTTTGCATCAGCTAGGCCCGCTAAATCTTTTTCTTGCATGATTGCGGTGGCGAAGCGTGGTTCTGAGAAAATCATTACGCCTGCAGCTGATTGCAGCAGATGTGCGCAAGTGCGACTACCGACGACAAGAAAGAATGCGTCTTGCATTTTTCGGTGTAACCAAACAATGCCAGTAAGCCCACAAAAGACTTCTCTTTGGCCGCGTTCGACTCTTACGGGGATGTCACAGAGTACAGGCGCAGTCATACCATCGCCCTCGTTAGTCTCGCTAGGCGAAATTTATAAATAAACTGAGCAGCGTTAACAAAATAGGCGCAATAAGCCAGTAGCGCTATTTGCATATGCAGATTGGTGCTACCAATTTGAGAGAAATAAACGAATAGATATAGTGTATGCAGGGCAATAACCACCATGCTGACGGCATCTTCCCAGAAAAATGCGGGTGCAAATAGGTAGCGGCCAAAAACATCATGTTCCCAAAGGCATCCAGTGATCATTATGGTGTACAGAATGCCCGTTTTTATAACAACCGAGATGCCCGCAGCTTTTACACCTTCGCCCGAATTCAGATAATGCAGAACAAGGTAAAGGCTGATTGCGCAAACCAGAAGCTGCAAGGGAGCCAAGATGCCTTGGACCATGGTCCAAGGCGAGTTATCCCGCCGTTCTTGTTGTGCTGTTGTATAGAGTGGGCTATTCACAATCGTTGGAAATGTCGATGTCTTGGTGAGTGGTAAGACAGCAGTGTATGTTGGTGGAAAAAAAGTGTCAACCAAAATAGACATTTTAATCTGTACAATATATATTACACATGGTCGGTTGTTGGAAATCTGTCAGAATAAGTTGACACTCTTGTGCGATAACGATACGGTTGAGAGATCTTGTCGTCCAAAAATGGGTCGTTTTCGTTGAAACACGGTCCTCCTCACATAGGCAATCGTTGCGCTTAAGTGAATTTACTTGGTCTGCATGTGAGCCATGGGTTGGGTGTGTAACCGACTGCGTGACAGAAAGTGATGGTGTAATGCCAAAAAAAACAATGACTTGAGCTAAGAATAGGGATTTAACAGTGACTGAATCTGGCGATCAAATCGAGGAAAAGCTTCGAAAAGTTAAAGCAGAAACCAGTATTCCTGTCGATAAATTGCTCAAAGCAGTTGAGGGGGAGCTCATCCCGCGTCTGATGATGGCGCACCTCGTAGACATACCAGAGAATATTCTTGGCAAGGCTGAGGTTAGTAAGTTCTCCGAAAGTCATTGGAGCAGCCAGTCGAATATAGAGCGGTTCGCGCAAATGTGTGCGGACGGAAACTCTGTGGCTATGCGTTCCCACGTAGAAGGTTTGATCGATGACGGAGTGAAAATTGAAACGGTTTATATACTGTTGTTATCACCGGCCGCAAACTTTCTTGGAGATCGATGGTTTAACGATACGTTGAGTTTTATCGATGTTCACCTCGGTTTGCTTAAGTTGCATCAACTTATTGGTAGTCTGGAGTTTGTGGGTCCGATACCAGAACTTCTAGATGGTAAAAGCATCCTTATATCGACTGCCCCCGGAGACCAACATACGTTTAGCGCCACGATGGTTGCCGATATATTTAAAAGAGCAGGTTGGCACGTATCGAATCAAAGCGGTCGTAGCGAAGAGTTCTTATTGAAGAAGGTCGAATCAACACCATACTCATGTATAGGGTTCTCGCTTCACAACAGCGATGCATTCGAACCCTTGCAGTTAATGATTGATCGCATCAGAGATACATGCCATCGCAACGGCACCACGATCGTTGTTGGTGGTGATTATTTCAATAGACACCCTGAAAACGCTGATAAGTTGGGCGCTGATCTTTGTGTCCTCGATGGCAGCGTTGCGGTTGAAGAAGTTACTCGACATATGCGTGCGTACAAGCAGAGGCAGTTGTCATGTTAAGAATTTACTACGTAAAGGCTACAAATATTATTTATCCATTGCAAACAAGCAATTTTGAGTTGAGTAAAGTGCTCAACTTGCATCCCATTCGCAACGGCCATTTTGGTCAGGTTGTATAAATGCAAAATTTTAAGGCTCCTCTAGAAAATATAGGCACTATCGAAGGCAATACAGCTGCCGAACTGTTAAGCGCGGCTGCTGATATTGCACTGGTTCTTGATCATCGTGGTGTCATTCGTGATATCTCCTTCGGCGGCACTGGTCTTGCCAAGCGAGGATTGCAACAATGGATTGGTTCCAAATGGATCGATACTGTTGCACGTGACAGCCGGCAAAAAGTGCAAGAACTTCTCGCTAGCACATCCGAAACCAGCGATAAACCGCGACAAATCAACCATCTGTTAGAGGATGGTAGCAACTTAATGGTCGTGTATAGCATTGTTCCGCTTGAGCAGCGTGGGCATTTAATAGCGGTCGGAAAAGATCTCAGCTCGCTTGAAAAAATTCAGCAAAAACTGGTCAATGTGCAATATTCCATGGAGCAAGATTTTGCCCGACTCAGTCAGTTTGAAACCCGCTATCGAGTTTTATTTCACACTTCGTCCGAAGCAATATTGATTGCAAACGCTGACAACTTCAGAGTGCTTGAAGCTAATCCAGCTGCATGCGAGTTGCTTGAGCTCAGCGAGCGAAAACTGGTTTCGCACAATCTGTTACGCAATTTTAAAGGTGATCGTTCGGCAAAGCTTGAAGCGGCCTTGAACAAACTAAATGACACTAGCAAATCAATCGAAGTTGAGATGCCAGCGACTGAAGATAAAAGCAGTGTCGTGGTGAATTTATCTATTTTTAAAACACAAGGTATAGCGCATATATTGGTGCGGCTACACACACCGTTGGATGGGAAAATGCCTGCTTTAGCGCAGGAGGCCTCAGAGCAATATGGCAGGTTATCATCGTTAGTTGAAAATGCCCCTGATGCACTAGTTGTTACTGATAATAGCGGGATCATACTAACTGCCAATTCAGAGTTTCTTGATCTTGCGCAATTAGCGGGTGGTGAGCTAGCTCGTGGTGCATCATTGTCAAATTGGTTGGGACAAGGTGGGGTTGACTTTGCTGTTATAACCAACAGCTTGAAAGAGCACGGCACTATCCGGCTTTATAGAACCGAAGTGCGCGGAGAGTTTGGGTCAGTATCTGAGGTTGAAGTATCTGCTGTTAATGTTAAAGACGACGGTGTGGATTATCTTGGCTTTTCGATTAGAAATATTAGCCGTAGGCTCAGTGCAGCAAACGACGACAACTCAGCTGCTCGCCCACGAACCAATGACCAGCTCACTGATCTAGTTGGCCGAGTACCACTAAAAGAGTTGGTTCGAGAGTCGACTGAGCTCATTGAACAGTTGTGTATTCAGGCTGCGCTGAAACGAACTGGTAACAATCGCGCATCAGCAGCAGAAATGCTCGGGTTGAGCCGTCAAAGTTTGTACGTGAAGCTAAGGCTTTACTCGTTAGATTCAGACGAAGAGTAGTGTAAATTTAACTTGACACATAAGGGTTGTAAAGTGTAATTTACACTTTATGACCCCAACAACCTCATCTAGCCGGTTCTCCCTGCCGGTATCACCATCCGCTTTCCTAGAATTACTTAAGCCAGTCACTTGGTTTCCACCCATGTGGGCGTTCATGTGCGGCGTGGTGTCTGTTGGTCAGCCTTTTTCTGGCCATATAGGGACTATTTTCTTGGGTGTGTTATTGACTGGGCCCTTAGTTTGCGCAACCAGTCAGGCGGTTAATGATTGGTTTGATCGAGAGGTCGACGCTATAAACGAGCCCCACAGGCCTATTCCTAGTGGTCGAGTACCAGGGCGTTGGGGCCTGTACATTGGCATTGGTTGGTCAGTGCTGTCATTAATCGTAGCGGCAATACTTGGAAAAGTTGTGCTCGTTGCGACCATAGTCGGTTTGATTCTGGCGTGGATATACAGCGCACCACCTTTACGATTAAAGCAGAATGGTTGGTTCGGTAACACGGCCGTTGGTGCTTGCTATGAAGGGCTTCCATGGATTACCGGTGCCGCTGTTCTCAGTGCAGGCCAACTTCCAGATAGCCGCATAATTGTTGTTGCTGCACTTTACAGTGTGGGTGCGCTTGGCATCATGATCCTTAACGATTTTAAATCGATCAAAGGCGATACTGAGTTGGGGTTGAAATCCATTCCCGTACAGTTAGGTGCGGAGAACTCTGCACGTTTTGCCTGCGTCGTTATGGCGCTTGCACAATTGGTTGTTGTTGTCTTACTGGTGCAATGGGGGCAACCCGTGTTTGCCGTTATTGTTGGGCTGATGGTGCTTGTTCAGATTTGGCTCATGCGTCGATTCTTGACTGACCCCGAAGGGCTTGCACCTTGGTACAACAAAACTGGTATTTCATTGTATGTTTTTGGCATGTTGGCTACGGCTTTTGCTTTGCGCATGATTATTTAAGCCATAAAAACTGAATAGTCAAACATAAGCACACACAGTCACATCATTCGCACGCGAACTTGGATGAACTAATGTCTACTCTAAAAACGCTCGGTATCATTGGCATACTGCGGCTTGGTTTAGTGCAAACCGCACTCGGTGCAATCGTTGTTTTAACAACGACAACAATCAATCGTGTCATGGCTGTTGAGCTTGCATTGCCAGCGTTGTTGCCAGGTCTACTCGTCGGGCTACATTACGCGATACAAATTACTCGACCTAAACTGGGGTATAAATCTGATCTTGGAGGCAAGCGAACACCTTGGATCATAGGTGGCATGGCTGTGTTAGCAATCGGTGGAGTACTGGCAGCGGTATCGACGCTAGTAGCATCGACTAATACTGGGGCTGGAATCGTTCTGGCATTTTTTGCATTCATCATGGTTGGCGTCGGTGTTGGTTGTGCTGGCACGTCACTGCTAGTGTTGCTGGCTAAATGTGTGACACCAAAAGCACGGGGCGGGGCTGCAACCACCGTTTGGATTATGATGATTGTTGGTTTTATTTTTACGACCATACTAGCGGGAAAATACCTTGATCCGTTTTCATACGAGCGTCTGATACTTGTCACAACCGTTGTGTCAACCATTGCATTTTGTGTGGCAAGTTTATCGGTTTGGGGCGTCGAGGCGCGCTATGTTGGTGATGCTTCGAGCTTATCTCCAGTAGCGCAACCGCAAGTGCAAACAGGCAACACGAATCAATCTGATATTGCCGAACAACCTTTCATGCAAGCATTGCAATCGGTATGGAGTGAAGCTGAATCTCGAAAATTTAGTGTTTTTGTTTTCGTTTCCATGCTCGCCTATAGTGCACAAGACTTAATCCTAGAACCGTTTGCAGGTGCCGTTTTTAAAATGACGCCTGGTGAATCTACGCAGCTTTCTGGAACACAACATGGTGGTGTGCTGCTAGGTATGTTACTTGTGGCGTTGTTCTGTAGCGTTATTGGCGGCAAGCGATTAGGTTCATTAAGGTTGTGGACCGTGGGTGGGTGTATTGCATCTGCTGTCGCATTATTCGTTATCGGTATGGCTGGCGTGCTCAGGCCGACAACGTTTCCTTTTAGTATTGCTGTGTTCATGTTGGGTCTTGCCAATGGGGCATTCGCGGTTGCTGCTATTGGTTCAATGATGGACTTGGTCGGCAAGGGGATGAAAAAACGTGAAGGGTTGCGAATGGGTCTATGGGGTGCAGCCCAAGCTATTGCTTTTGGTCTTGCAGGCATTGGTGCAACTGGGCTGGTTGATGTAGCCAAGTGGTTCACAGGTGATGCGCATGCAGCCTATGGATTTGTCTTTGTTATTCAAGCGGTGCTTTTCCTGATAGCCGCAAAGCTTGCGCTGGGTGTTTATCAACCTGCTGCGCAGAAACAGATTAAAGCAAAACCTCAAATGAATGATATTAGCCGTTTCGCATTGGAGCAAGAATAATGAATACAGATCGTTACGATGTAGTGGTAGTCGGCGGTGGTCCTGCAGGTGCGACGGCTGCAAACGAGCTTGCGCTCACGGGTGTGAAAGTATTGTTACTTGATAAAGCTGGGCGCACTAAACCCTGTGGCGGGGCAGTTCCTCCACAAATGTTAATTGATTTTGATGTGCCTGAATCTGTATTAGAGGCAAAAGTTGAATCTGCACGGATGGTATCGCCTACTGCAAGAGAGGTTGATATGCCTATCGAGCATGGGTTTGTTGGTATGGTTGATCGTGCGTCTTTCGATGAGTGGTTACGTACACGTGCGGTAAGTTCAGGTGCAACTCGAATCGATGGTACGTTTACATCAGTCGGTAAATCGGATGGCAACTACATAGAACTGACGTATAAGCCTGGCCGTAAGAGCACACTTGAACGCAACTCAGACGGTAATCTGATGACGGTAAGCACTCGATATGTCATCGGTGCTGATGGGGCAAACTCTACTGTCGGCAAGCAAACGGTGCGCGGTGCAGACAAATTAAAATCGGTTTTTGCTTATCACGAAATAATCAAAACGCCAAAAAATATGAGTCAAGCCGATCGAGTGCGATGTGATGTCATTTACGACGGTGGATTATCGCCAGACTTTTACAGTTGGGTTTTTCCGCATGGCGATACCATCAGCGTTGGTACCGGTACTGCCGTCCAAGGCTATGGTATCCGCGGTTCAATCACTGACCTGCGTCTGCGAACCGGTTTAGACAGTGCAGAGACGGTCCGCAAAGAAGGTGCGCCTATTCCAATGAAACCGTTAAAACGGTGGGACGATGGCAAGCATGTGTTGCTGGCTGGTGATGCTGCAGGTTGTGTGGCTCCGGCATCTGGCGAAGGTATTTTCTACGCTATGGCCTGTGGTCGAATGGCAGCCAATGCAGTGCAAGAAGCATTGCAAACACAAAATGCTCGTGCCTTGCGACAAGCCCGCAAGAGTTTCATGCGAGCACATGGAACCGTCTTTATGGTTTTAGGTGCCATGCAATATTTCTGGTACTCAAAGGACTCTCGTCGTGAGCGGTTCGTGACCATGTGTGCCGATCCTGATGTGCAACGATTAACTTGGGAGTCTTACCTTAATAAGCGCATGGTGCGTCAAGACTACAAAGCGCAAATAAAAATATTCTTCAAAGACTTAGCCCATCTGTTTGGATGGGGTGCAGCCGACGGCTCGTCCAAGTCGAATGGCGTTAAAATCAAAGTTTGATGGTAAGCTGCAACGCATGTGGATTCCTTATGCAGTAACAGCGGTAGTGATGGTTGCAATGGCAGTCGTTGGCATGCGCGCAACTCAAATTGGTGACTGGTACAGGGCATTGATTAAACCAAGCTGGCAACCACCAGATTGGGTTTTTGGTCCAGTGTGGACAACAATTTATATATGCATAATTTTCTCCGTTGGTATGGTGTGGAATCGCAGTGATTCAAGCTTTCACTCAACTATTATATTTCTGGTTGCCGTCAACATCGTGTTAAACATGATGTGGAGCGTGTTGTTTTTTACGATGCGCCGACCCGATTGGGCGCTGATCGAGGTGGTGTTCCTCTGGCTATCTGTTTTATCGCTTATCGTGTTCTTTGGCAGTGCGAGTCCGTGGAGCAGTCTGTTGTTGGTGCCATACATTGTTTGGGTTACTGTCGCAGCCTACCTTACGCTGACCATTGTGCGGCTGAATAAGCCGTTCGGTGGCTGATGCAAATTGCAACACAAGCACTGCATTGGGTGCCGTCGGTCGCAGATGCTGCACCCCGTTCTTTATGCACAGACTGCGGTATTTCCAGAACTTCAACACCAGAGTTGTGTGCAACTGCGTGTCAGTTCATTGCACCTGACTATCGTGAAGCTGAACAAAGAGTGCACGGCAAAGCTCGAGATTTTGATACCTCAGATGAGCTCTATTTTGGTCATTATCTTTCAATGCATACGGCTGAATTAAAATCGCCCAAAGCCAATGCGCAATGGACTGGTATTACCACGCGAATGGCAGAGCGTTTGCTGGAAGAAAAAGCAGTCGATGCAGTGATCACGGTGGCTCCCCATGCAGAAGACCCATGGCGGCCTCAAGCTGTTATCGTGACTGACCCTAAAGGACTGGCTCAGTGTCGTGGTATGCGTATGGGGTATGCACCAACGCTTGCCATGGTCGAACCGGCATTGCAAAAAGGCTATCGAAAGCTTGCTGTTATTGGTATTCCGTGTCAGGTGTACGCGTTAAGAGAGCTTGAACGAGTGTTGAAAGAGCAGGGGCGTATTGACGAGCTTTACGTTATTGGTACACCGTGTTCTGATAACACCACCACCACCAATTTTCACTTATTTTTGTCAAAGCTTACCGACACACCAGAAGCGGTAACCTACCTTGAGTTTTGTACTGACTATCATGTCGAAATACGATTCAAAGATGCACCCACGCAACGCATTCCTTTTCTAAAGCTGCCGTTGGCCGATTTGCCTGATGACTTTTTTCCAACGACTTGTAAAACCTGTGTTGACTATACCAATTGCCTTGCTGATATTACTGTCGGTTATATGGGAGGAGATGGAAAACAATGGTTGATTAACAGGAATAAGCGAGGTGATTATCTTTTATCGCTATTAGCGGATGAAGTTATTTTGTCCGAACCTATAGCACGTGGTAAACGTCACAGCAGTGTGAAAGGCTTTATCGCGAATACTCGATTGGCTGCTGGTGGCTTACCGCTTCGACGCATGCCGCATTTCTTACGGTCGATTATGTCTTGGGTAATGCCTCGTGTGGGGCCGCGTGGACTTGAATTTGCCCGCACCCGTGTAGAGATGAAGTCTGCTGAGAGTATTTTGCATCTTCGCATTCTGCATCCGAAAAAAATCCGTCATATGGTGCCAGATTTTGTCTGGTTGCATGTTGCCAAGTACAAGATAGCGCCAGAAGCAGGTGAGGTCAGGTCTTCCCATGAGCGGTAGTTGGATGGCCTTTTTTGAAATTTTTCTTGTGTTTGGCGCTGTGTTCGGTTTTGGTTTTTACGAATTATCGAAGTTAAAAAAACCATCTAAACACAGTGTATTGCGCGGGAGTCAAACCTCCTCATTGACGGGTAAAGCCAGCTCAGATTCGTCGAGTTCCACCAAGGAATCTAGCAGGTGATCACGCAGGCGTTAAGCGACGGTCGTTTCATTGATTGGCTGCTCGTTTTAGTCGCTATTGAAATCATAGCGATATCGTTATTTTGGTGGAAAACAGGTCGAGGAATTTCCTTTGCTCATGTGTTGCCCATGATTGGTGCTGGAGCGTGTTTAATGCTGGCCATGCGTGCCATTTTGCTCGATTCGCCATGGCAGGTACTAGGCTTTTGGTTGTTTTGCTCTTTAGTTTGTCACCTGATTGATCTTCGGTTGCGATGGACCAGCGGTAATGCTTAAAGGCTATATGAATTTAACATCGTGAGCATAACAAATCAAAATCAAGCTCAAGCAATCGTTATTGGTAGCGGGTTTGGCGGTCTGGCGGCGGCTATACGGCTCGGTGCTCGTGGGTATAACGTCACCGTATTAGAACAGCTCGATGCGCCTGGTGGCCGAGGTTATGTGCACAAACAAGATGGCTTTGTTTTTGATGCCGGGCCAACGATCATAACCGCACCTTTTCTTCTTGAAGAATTGTGGAGCTTGTGCGGCAAGCAAATGGCAGACTACATCGATTTACGGCCTATATCACCTTACTATCGCATTCGTTTCGATGATGGTGATTACTTTGACTACAGCGGTGACGCTGATGACATGAAACGTCAAATTGCACGTTTCGATAAAAATGATATTGCTGGATATGATCGCTTTATCGAGATCAGCGAACGTGTTTATAAAGTCGGATTCGATAAGCTGTTGCATTTCTCCTTTGACTCCATCTGGAAGATGGTGAAAGTGGTACCTGAACTGTTGTTTGTGCAGTTCCATCGCTCTGTCTATGGCCTAGTATCACGCTATATAAAACACCCAAAGTTACGTCAGGTATTCAGCTTTCACCCGTTGCTAGTCGGCGGTAATCCATTTTCTACCACGGCGGTTTATACGCTCATCGCACATCTTGAACGACGACATGGGGTGCATTTTGCAATGGGGGGCACGGGGTCGTTAGTGACTGGTCTGGCTGAACTCATTGAAGGTCAGGGTAGTGTCATCCGCTTGAAAACAAGCGTGAGTGAAATTTGTGTACAAGAGGGTAAAGCGGTAGGTGTGAAGCTAGCTTCAGGTGAACAGATTGATGCGGATATTGTTGTGTCAAATGCGGACAGTGCTTTCACGTACAAACATCTGTTACCAGCCCAGTATCGCAAACGCTGGACGGACCGGAAAATTGAGCGATCAAAATTTTCCATGAGTCTGTTTGTTTGGTATTTCGGTACAAACAAACAATACGACGATGTTCCGCACCATATGATTATGCTAGGGAAGCGTTATAAAGAACTACTGCAAGATATATTCAACCATAAAGTACTAGCAGAAGATTTTAGCCTGTACCTACACCGTCCAACAGCAACCGACGCATCGCTTGCGCCAGAGGGTTGTGATTCGTTTTATGTGCTCTCTCCGGTGCCCCATTTGGACGCCAATATTGAGTGGGAATCAGAAGCTGAAAAATACCGACAAACTATTGAGCAGTTTTTGAGTGAAACTGTGCTGCCTGATTTGAAGCAACATGTTGTTAGCTCTCGACTGTTGACCCCAATTGATTTTAAGGAACGTTTAAGTTCGGTGAAGGGTGCCGCCTTTGGTTTTCAACCGGTGCTGCTACAAACGGGTTGGTTTCGACCGCATAATCGTAGTGAGGATATAGAAAATCTTTTCCTCGTTGGCGCAGGCACCCATCCCGGTGCTGGCATACCGGGTGTCGTTTCTTCAGCAAAAGTGCTTGATGAAGTTGTACCCGACCCGACTACGTTCTTAACCAGTTAGTCTAATTATTCCAGTCCGACAGTATTTTTCGCGCCGCTATTTGCCCTGATAATGCGACCATGGGTACACCTGGGCCAGGATGAACGCTTCCACCTGCCAGATACAAACCTGAAATTGCGCTTTTCGTTCCCGGTCGATTAAAAGACCCCATCATGCCGTGTGTAGGTCGACCATAAAGCGCCCCGTCGGTCTCAGGAAATAGGGTGGCAAACGAGTTGGGGGTGTCTATTGCACTTTGTGATTGATGATGCGTTAATTCAAGCCCATGCCTGCTGAGTGTTTGGGTCATTGTGCCAAGCGCTGTTTCAATATTAGTTTCAGATAGAGCTTTCGCGGGCGCATTCATTAAGCTGAACAAGCGCTCAGTGGGTTTTTCATTTGTCGTTTGATGATGGTTTGATATTGATGTGATTGGAGTTGTGTCATCATCGAGTCTATCTTGTGCACAAACGTAAACGGTTGGATCGTTACACAACTTTTGTTGTTTAAAAATTGAATTGAATTCATCTTGATAATTTTCACCAAAAAATACATTGTGATGGGCTAGATCAAAGCCTTGGCTATGTGCCACTTCACAGCGCGTTACTGCTGAAAGTGAAGGTGATTGAATATTAGGCACGGCTTTGCTGCATGCAGCACCTAGCGCGCCATTGGCAAGCGCATTGGTATCGCCATTGAATACCACCGCTGATGCGTTCAATTGAGTTCCATTGTCAAGTTTAACGCCTGACACACCAATCGAGTCTGTCAGTATTTCCGCAACGGCATGACCAAAAATACACTGGCAGCCTAATGCCTTAGCGGCGTTCAACAGCGCATCCGCCAGTGCCTGCATACCACCGTCAATGACCCAAACACCGGCTCTTTCAACATGAGCTATAAGCATGAGGGTAGCCGGTGCTTGCAGTGGAGAGGAGCCACAATAAGTTGAATATCGCGCGAATAATTGAATAAGGCGTGGATCGGTAAAGCTTTGGCTTAATGCTCGCCATAAAGATAAATAAGGTTGAGTCTGAGACATTCTGACAAACCCTCTAACGCCATGAGCAAATGCTAGTGACAAAGGCGTGGGACGCTCTGCTTGCATGAAGGGCTTGTTTAACGTATCGAACAAAGCTTCTGCTTTATCAGCAAATTTGCGATAACGCTGCGCCTCTTTTACGCCAGCAAACAGCTCGATAGCATCCGCCGATTGCTGCACATCTGTGTACAGGTCAAGCCTATCGCTGCCTACCCACGAGTGTCGTGCCAACAGCGAATTTTCATGCAATGTTACATGCTCATCGAAATTGAGACCAGCCTCTTTGAAGAGCGCTTCAAACACCCAACGCATGGTGAACACGGTAGGGCCTGCATCAATCATCTTCCCCGCAACACGCGCTTGACGAATTTTTCCACCAGCGCGTGCATGCTTTTCTACAAGGGTAACCGGGATGCCTTTACCCGACAATGCTAGCGCTGTTGCCAGGCCGCCGATACCAGCGCCGACAACAATGACGTGTTGGCTAGTGGCTATGGCAGACTTGCTCAGGTACAGTACTAGCGACGGTTAAGCTTACGCGACGCTTCAACAATTTTGTCGTCAGCTTGGTTTACTCGGTCTCCAATTTTCCCTGAAACGCGTGAGAAGAAATCTTCGTTACTGCTGAGCTCGCGCAGCTCACTGTCTGTGTCGTCACTGCGTACGCTGGCTAATTTTTCTTCAACCTTTGTGTCGATCGACTCTAGACCAGAGGAGACCTTAGCTATAGCACTTGCAAAAAAACCACCTTCGTCAGATAAGCTGGTTACTTCGGATTCTGTCGAACGATCAATTTTTGCTTGAAATTTAGTTTCTGATTTCTTTAATCCATCACCTACTTTGGTGACCATTCGCCCGACAATTGAATCATCGTCTTTGATCGACTGATCGCTTACAACGGCATCGTTGGATGCAAATTTTGCCGATAGCTTCTGCTCAGTGCTCTCTGTGGCTGTTTGAACTTTGGAGATAGATCGCTCAAAAAACGAGTCCGCTTGATCATCAGCTGTTGCAGCTGCAATTTTGCGCTCAATTCGCTCTTCGGTGTTTGCGCTTTTATTCTGTACGCGTTGAACCATTTTTCCGAATTTTGAATCATCGTCTGCTATCGCAATATCGCCTTGCTTTGGGTCGCTGTTTAGGCGTTCATTCATACGCATGAATAGACCAGGGTCATCATCGAGCGTTTCTCCAGATTCAATCTCGCTCTCAACTAATTTTCGTTCAGAGAGAGCTTGTAGTGCTAAATAGCTTGCGACAACCAATAAAAAAAGGGTGATGAGCCAGATCATGGTTTTCTCCTATCTTGTTTAGAAAGTAAAGTAATTAAGCTCTTTGCGTTAGTGAGTGGTTCAACGCTGCTTGATGCAGAAGCTCAAAATGTTTGAGTACGTAAATTCTTATCCACTGAGTATATTTTTCGGGATTTTTAGATATTTCTGATTTGAGTCGATCAAGACCAATCCAGCGCACGGCTTTAACTTCTTTTTCGTCGAAGTTGTCGAGGCGGGTATTGTCGGGCATGGTGCCAACGTAACAAAAAGCTGATTCGTTTTCGAATAAATCACCACCAACATCAGCAGCGTAGTTTATTTTGCCAAAAAATTGCACAGGCGCTGCGAATCCAAGCTCCTCAGAAATTCGTCTTTTTGCACAAGAGTCTGGTGACTCTTGCCATCGAGGGTGAGAGCAACAAGTATTCGCCCACAAGCCCCCGGAGTGGTATTTCTGAGTTGCTCGTTGTTGCAACAGTAATTTTCCACGATGAAAAAGAAAAACAGATATGGCTAGATGTGGGACGTTTTCCACATGCGCATGCATTTTTCCAATCGGGTACAAGCCACCGTTTTCGTCGATGGCGGTAATCATTTCTTCGTCTGATAAAACGCTATTTGTTTTATGCATTGGACTCTCATTTGAGTTTTGTTCAACTGGGCCTTGTTATTCTTGGCATTCGAAAAGGTAACAAATGTTGTACCCATGATTTTCTAATGCGATCAAAGTCAATACTTTCATGTATCGAAACGGCGTCATGTCCTTCTATTACAGTGTTAAAACTGCTTCTTGAATAAAATGGTGTGTCTTCCAACGTTTTTAAATTTGAAACTTCTGCATTTTGCTCTGTTCGTGTCAGCCTAGGTTGTCGCCAATATCGCGTCACCGGCAGTGATCTTTGATCGGTTAACGACGCATGTGTTACAGGGCTGGCAGTGCGTTGATCAAAACGCAGTGTTTTTAATTCGTCTGTTCCGTCACGTCGTTCGACATCATATTGAACCACAGTATCGCCGCAATCCAGATGTGCTCTGGACCAATTCCATGAAATAAATGCGTCTTCCATTGGTTCAGTCCCCCAGTTGGTATCCACGTATGCGTTACCACTCCATTTCACATCTGGTTTTACGAAGTTAACGTTAATTCGGGTTTTAGGCGCAAGGGCCTGCCATTGGTGTTGTTCAGTTGAATCGATAGAGATCGGTTTTGTCGTAATGGGATTTAGCCCTACGCGAATTTCACCCACGACACGTTGTGGCAGCGGAACCGCAATTTCATCAATTGCGTAAATGAGTTCTTGGTTTTCCACTCTGACGGAACTGGGGCCGATGCGGTAATAGTTGGCGCTGCGTTCAATGCTATTAGCTGCCCGTTCGGTCATCGTCCAACAATTGTTATGGCCGTAGAGTGCAATATTTATGGCGCAATGTGCATCAGCAGAGGCAGCACCAGATTTTCTAGCCCAAGCATAGTAGGGCGAGAAAACACTTCCGACAAAGACAATAACTGTCAGAGCTTGTGCGCCGTCATCGCTGACTGCGTCGAGGTACCACCATCGATAACCGTTGTCGCATACACACGAGTTGAAAGCAGGGAAAGTCATGGTTGTAGTATTGCACAGTTGACATATGGAGTATGTCAGAATAATCTGACACTTTGTCATTTGGAGGTCTCCTATGCTGGATCAAGCGCGCATTGAAGCGTTACTGGTAGAGCTCAGCGGTGTGCTGGTTGATCAAAATACTCCACCGAAACTCGTGCAAGCGATTGATTATGCTCTATTTCCGGGAGGAGCTAGAGTTCGGCCAAGATTGGTACTTGCAGTCAGTGAGGCATGTGCCCCTGGCGATACGGGCATCCATTCTGCCGCTAATGCATCAGCTGCGGCAGTCGAAATGATGCACTGCGCATCCTTAATTCAAGACGACTTGCAGTGTTTTGACGATGCAGATCTGCGCCGTGGCAAGAAAGCGCTCCATAAAAAATGGGGTGCAGGCCATGCGATATTGACCGCTGATGCGCTTATTGTCGGGTGCTTTCAGTTGCTAGCCGATATCACCATCGATCCCGTTACTAGTGCAGCGCTTATAAGAAAACTGGTCAAACATACTGGGTCTTGTGGTGGCATTACCGCCGGTCAAGCTTGGGAGGCTGAGGAGAGCGTCGACCTCAATGCCTACCATGCGTCCAAAACCGGTTCGTTGTTCGCTGCAGCGACCGAGCTGGGTGCCATTTCCGCTGGTGCTCGTGCGGAAGACTGGTCGCGCCTAGGGCAACTCATTGGTAGTGCTTATCAAATTGCAGATGATATTCGAGACACACTCGGGTCTTCTGAGGAGATGGGTAAGCACATTGGAAAAGATGTTGAGCTACAACGACCTAACGTGGTGGTGGAATTTGGTATTGATGATGCTGTGGCCCGTTTGAAATGTTTGGTTGAAGAGGTCATCGAGAGTGTTCCAGATTGTCCTGATCGACTAAATTTTACCGATATCGTCCAACAAGAAGCGCGACGATTTATTCCTAAAGAGGTTGGGCGCTATGCAGCGTGAATCGACGGAACTCAGCACGGTGTCTCTAACTGTCGGTGATAACAAGGCTCAAGTTTCGATGCGAGAGAGAATTTTTAACTGGCGTAATGCAAAACTTGCAGACGCTGATTTTCATCGATGGGCAAGACGAAACCCGCTGACGCGATATATTGCGCGCCGACGTGCCAGAAGTATTTTTGATTTGTGTGCAGGGTTCGTATACTCACAAACTCTGAGTGCATGTGTGGAGCTCAAGCTACTCCAGTTACTTTCAAATGGCGCTAAAACAAGCCAATTTATAGCGAAACAGTGCGACTTAGAGCAAGATGCCTGCGATGTGTTAGTACGCTCGGCGGTGTCATTAAAACTATTACAAGCAGTCGATCAAACGCGCTATGGCTTGGGTGTTCATGGTGCGGCTTTGTTGGCAAACCCAGGTGTGCTTAAGATGGTTGAACATCATGCGTTTTTCTATCGAGACTTGAAAGACCCTGTGTCTTTGTTACGTCGCGAGGAGCCGACAACCATGTTATCGATGTTCTGGAATTATTCTGGGCAGGACAATGGTGTGGGTAACGCTATGGACAGCTCAGCTTATACCGAGCTAATGAGCGCCTCACAATCGCTAATTGCTGAGCAAATTTTAGATTGTTATTCCTTTCGTGCGCATCAATGTTTGCTTGATGTTGGGGGTAGCGATGGCACATTTCTGCGTACGGTGGGTGCGACAGTGCCTGATATGTCACTGATGTTGTTCGACTTGAAACCCGTCGTACAGCACGCTGAGGCTCATTTTACGCAATCAGACTTGCCGAATAAGGTCAGTTTTTTTGGTGGCGATATGTTCAAGGACGCATTGCCAACCGGTGCTGATCTCATCTCATTGGTACGAGTTGTTCACGATCACAATGACGATGATGTGCTGGCTTTACTTATACGCTGTCGTCAAGCTCTGCCTGAGGGCGGTACGCTTTTGTTAGCTGAGCCGATGGCGGTTGAGCGAATTGGTGATCCGGCAACCGATGCCTATTTCGGATTTTATTTACACGCGATGGGACAGGGCAAGCCGCGCACTGCGACAGAGTTGCGAGCGCTTCTGGATAAGGCTGGTTTTACCCGTATGAAAGAAATAAAAACGCAACTTCCCATGTTGGTGCGGGTTCTGAGCGCTCAAGTTGCATCAAGCCGCTAACAAGGGTGTCATTTAATAATTACATATGTTAGTGTAAACAATACATGACACATAGACAGCAAATCCTTTAATCATGCAGCAACCATTAACCAGCGAAGCCGTTGTAATGAACGCTCCAGGAGATATTTCTGTACGCAATGTGCAGCTATCGCTGCCAACTGAGCATGATCTTGTCGTTGAAATTGCTCTGTCTGGTATCAGTACTGGTACAGAAAAACTACTTTGGCAGGGCAACATGCCAGCGTTTCCCGGACTGAAGTACCCGCTAATACCAGGATATGAGGCTGTTGGCACGGTGATCGACACGTCCGATGATCTGAACTTTGCCACGGGCAGTCGGGTATTTGTTCCCGGTTCAACTCATTTTGAAGGTGATGTCAGAGGATTGTTTGGCGCTGCAGCCTCAAAGCTCGTGGTTCCTGCAAGTCGGGTCCACAAAATTGACCAACTACCGGCAGAGGAAGCTGTGCTTTTGGCGCTGGCCGCAACGGCGATGCACATCGTGACGCATCAACTCAGGCAAACAAACACTGGGCAAGCGCTGAGTGCTGCGCAATTAATCAATGCTGCACCTGAACTCATCGTTGGCCACGGAACCTTGGGCCGATTGCTAGCAAGAATTTGTGTCGCTTTAGGGGCTAGTGCTCCTACTGTTTGGGAAACCAACGCAGCCCGTAGAACCGGTGCTCATCACTACAACGTTGTTTCGCAAGATGACGATGATCGACGAGACTATCGCCGAATTTGCGATGTCAGCGGTGCAGGCGGTGAATTGTTTGATGTGCTAATTGCACGGCTAGCCAAAGGTGGTCACCTTGTTCTAGGTGGTTTTTATTCAGATCAAGTGGCGTTTACTTTCCCACCAGCGTTTATGCGAGAAGCACATTTGAGTATCGCAGCTGAATGGGTGCCGGAAGATTTAAAACTGGTTCAGTCCTTAGTTGATAACGGTGCTCTGTCTCTACAAGGACTGGTCACTCACACAGCGTCTGCAGTCAATGCAGCAACCGCCTACCCGCAAGCTTTTGAAGACCCAGAATGTTTAAAAATGGTCTTGGATTGGAGTAATACATGAACACTCATACGGTATCTGCCGATTCCATAACAACCATGACGCAACAGCTTCGGGAGGAGGCAGAGCTTGAGCCCGATGCGGTGCACACCGGTGAAGCCAAGAAGGAAACCCAAATTATTGCCATCTATGGCAAAGGTGGCATAGGGAAAAGTTTTACGCTCGCTAATTTATCTTATTCCATGGCCCAGCAAGGTAAGAAAGTATTGCTCATTGGATGCGATCCTAAAAGCGATACAACATCACTTCTGTTTGGTGGTCGAGCTTGCCCCACTATTATCGAAACATCATCGAAGAAAAAACAATCTGGCGAACAAGTCAAAATTGGTGACGTCTGCTTTATTCGCGATGGTGTCTATGCAATGGAGCTCGGTGGCCCGGAAGTAGGGCGTGGCTGCGGAGGTCGCGGCATTATTCATGGTTTTGAGCTCATGGAGAAACTTGGGTTTCACGACTGGGATTTTGACTACGTTTTGCTCGATTTCCTTGGGGACGTTGTGTGTGGTGGTTTCGGTTTGCCCATCGCTCGTGATATGTGCCAGAAGGTCATCGTTGTGGCCTCTAACGACATGCAGTCGTTGTATGTTGCCAACAACGTATGCTCGGCGGTTGAGTATTTTCGAAAACTCGGTGGCAATGTCGGAGTTGCTGGCATCGTGATTAACAAAGATGATGGCACTGGTGAGGCACAGGCGTTTGCAAAAGAAGTGGGCATACCGGTACTTTCATCGATTCCAGCTGATGATGATATTCGTCGCAAGAGTTCATCTTACGAAATCATCGGTCACCCGGATAGCACTTGGGGTCCAATGTTTAGCGAACTTGCACAAAATATCACCGACTCCAAACCCGAGCATCCAACACCGTTAAGTCAAGATGGGTTACTCGGACTTTTCGACAAAGAGGAGGACAGTGATCGTGTTCCTATGACGCCTGCAACTATCGCCGATCTGTGTGGGCAAAAGCTGCTTGATATGCCGTCGCTCGAAGTTATATACGACGAGGCTTAAGATGACTTCAAGCGATATAGAAGCGGTTCCGGTCAATTTTGTTACCCCAAAAGAAGGTGATGGGTGTCATGCTGGTAAAGATGTTTTACTTAACGCGGCAAAAGCGGCCGGTAAGTCAGACATACTTGACGAGTACGCCAAAACCTACCCAGTAGGGCCGCACGATCAACCGCAAAGTATGTGCCCAGCTTTTGGTTCATTGCGCGTAGGCTTGCGTATGGAGCGAACGGCAACGATTCTTTCTGGCAGTGCTTGCTGTGTTTATGGTCTTACGTTTACCTCCCACTTCTATGGTGCGCGTCGCACGGTTGGTTATGTGCCGTTCGATTCAGAAACACTGGTTACCGGTAAATTATTCGAAGACATTCGTGAGGCTGTGTACAAGCTAGCCGACCCCGATAAATACGACACTATTATTATCACTAACCTGTGCGTGCCAACAGCTTCAGGTGTGCCGCTTGATTTGCTACCAGAGCAAATCAATGGTGTGCGGATCATAGGAATAGATGTGCCTGGTTTCGGTGTGCCAACTCATGCTGAAGCAAAAGATGTATTAGCCGGTGCCATGCTCAAATATGCTCGTACCGAAGTCGAACAAGGGCCGGTTGCGGCTCCTGCAAACCGACGTAAAGATAAGCCTAGTATTACGATGCTTGGTGAGCTTTTTCCTGCTGACCCAATGAGCTTGGGCATGCTGCTTGAGCCGCTTGGATTGGCTTGTGGAACGGTCGTGCCTACACGCCAATGGAGAGAACTTTACTCCGCATTGGATGGGGCAGCTGTTGCGGCAATTCATCCTTTCTATACAGCGTCGGTTCGAGAGTTTCAAAAGGCTGGTCGCACTATTGTTGGTTCAGCACCCGTTGGTTGTGAAGGTACTGCTAGCTGGTTAGACGCCATTGGTGATGCCTGTGGTATCGCAAGCAATAAAGTGTCCGATGCAAAGAATAAGTTTCTACCGCAAATAAAAGAAACTTTGGCCAGTGCGCCAATCAATGCACGGTTGATTGTTTCTGGTTACGAGGGCTCCGAACTTTTGGTTGCACGATTAGCAATAGAGAGTGGTGCGCGTGTTCATTATGTTGGTTCTGCCTGCCCAGCCACTCCTTGGTCTGCAGCTGATGCCCAGTGGTTGGAATCTAAAGGCGTCATCGTTAAGTTTCGCGCATCGCTTGAAGACGATCTTGCGGCGCTGAATGAATTTGAACCTGACTTGGCCATTGGCACAACACCCTTGGTACAAGAAGCGAAAAGTCGTGCAATTCCTGCTCTGTACTTTACCAATCTTATTTCCGCTAGACCATTAATGGGTGTAGCCGGTGCGGGATCAATTGCGCAAGTGATTAATGCGGCATTGGATAACAAAGATCGGTTTAAACAGATGCAAGATTTCTTTGAAGGTGTCGGCACTGGCGATACTGCTGGTATTTGGGAGCAAAAACCAGTTCCTCGGCCTGAGTTCAGAGCGCAATACGCTCGCAAACTAGCCAAGCAGGCTGATCAGCGCAAGAGTACGGCGACACAATAATGCTGATACTAGATCACGACAGAGCAGGTGGTTATTGGGGTGCGGTTTACGCGTTCACCGCAATCAAGGGTCTGCAGGTGATTGTTGACGGACCTGTTGGCTGTGAAAATTTACCTGTCACATCCGTTTTGCATTACACCGATGGCTTACCCCCACATGAACTTCCTATTGTTGTCACTGGACTTGGTGAAGAAGAGTTAGGGCAAGAAGGGACTGAAAAAGCGATGCGTCGAGCGCATGAATCGCTAGACCCAGATTTACCGTCGGTGGTGGTGACAGGTTCCATAGCGGAAATGATTGGTGGTGGTGTAACTCCTGAAGGCACTGGTATTTTACGATTTTTGCCTCGCACGATCGATGAAGATCAGTGGCAGTGTGCTGACCGGGCTATGTTCTGGCTATGGAGTGAGTTTGGTCCCAAGCGTGTACCCAAGCGGCGCGTAAAAGAAGGCGAGAAACCAAGAGTCAATATTATTGGGCCGATGTATGGACAATTTAATATGGCATCTGATCTACATGAAATTCGGCGGTTGGTTGAAGGTATCGGTTGTGAAGTCAATATGGTGTTTCCACTCGGCTCTCACCTTGCCGACATGCATAAATTAGCTGATGCCGACATTAACATCTGTATGTTTCGTGAGTATGGACGCATGTTATGCGAAGCGTTGGAAAGGCCTTATCTACAAGCACCTATTGGCTTACACAGCACCACCAAGTTCTTAAGAAAGCTTGGCGAACTAACCAAACTCGACCCAGAGCCGTTCATAGAGAACGAAAAACACACAACCATTAAACCATTGTGGGATTTGTGGCGATCGGTCACACAAGATTTTTTTGGTACAGCGAACTTTGCCATCGTCGCTCACGAAACGTACAGCCGCGGCGTACGTCAGTTTCTAGAAGATGAAATGGGTTTGCCTTGCGCCTTCGCGGTTGCTCGGACTCCTGGTGTCAAATCAGACAACGAGCATGTTCGTGAACAGGTTCAAACCAACACACCGCTGATGATGTTTGGAAGCTACAACGAACGCATGTACCTAGCTGAAATCGGTTCAAAAGCCGCTTATATTCCCGCCTCATTTCCAGGTACTGCCATTCGGCGACACGTGGGAACACCATTTATGGGTTATTCGGGTGCAACCTATCTGGTGCAGGAAGTCTGTAATGCTTTATTCGATATGTTATTCAACATTCTGCCTCTTGGGTCAGAGCTGGATAAGGTCAAGGATACAACACCAAGCCGTTTATACGATTCGATCGAATGGGATCCGGCGGCACTTGCTTTAATTGAAGAGCTAGTTGAAAAACAGCCGGTGTTGGTGCGCATCTCTTATGCGAAATCATTGCGCGATAACAGTGAGCGTGCTGCACGAGTTGCTGGTGAACAAACCGTTTTAGTAAAACATGTTTCAAATAATACCGTTAGCAGAGAAGTAGCTCATTAAGTATTGAGTCTGGCTGATCAATCATGTTTGATCAGTATGAAGCCTTGTTGAGGAGAGAAGAATGTCTATTGCTAGTCAAGTAGAAAAAAAGCATACAAAGTTGCACAGCACGCGATCAGGGTCGATCGAGTATAAAGCGATTTATTGCCTTGTTTTTGGCAGTTTCCTATTTGTTGAGTGCCTAAATAGTTTGGGCCATAAGTTAATCCATCCTCTGACATCAATGGCAGACTTGAATCGTGAGTCGCCAATAGTAGAGGCGAGAAGTGCTGCAGACAGTTCTGTTCCATACATTTTTAGAATGTAGGAACTATCAGTTTTTCGAATAGCATTGTGCTATTCGAAGAAAAGTGCCGTTAACGTTAACGGCGATTCTAGGCGCATTTTGCGTCAACGGCCCTTGGCCCGTTAAAAAGGAGATTCACTCATGAGTGAAAATCAACCAGCTGGGACTCCATCTGGATTAAACCAGGATGAGGCGCGTGAGTTTCATGCAATCTTCATAACCAGCTTTCTTTTCTTTACCGGTATAGCTGTCGTTGCACATTTTCTTGTGTGGCTGTGGCGACCCTGGTTTCCAGGAATTGATGGCTATTCCATGATGAACGATGCAACTGAAAAGCTTGCAACTGTCGTTCAATACTTAGCGTAACGAAGGAGATAATATTATGTGGCGTATATGGCTACTGTTTGATCCTCGCCGGGCTTTGGTGGGGTTATTTGCATTTCTGTTCATATTGGCAATTGTGATTCATTTCATTTTGCTCAGTACTGACAGATTTAATTGGATTGAAGGACCTCAGGTATCTGCGGTTAGCAGTTCAGATGTACAAAGTGCTAATGATGAATTAACACGTTTGTTGAGCTGATTCAGCTTGAAAACAATCGATGGGTTTGACGGTAAGTGGGCCTATCGATTGATTTCGTTTTAACGTAAGACGTTTTTAAAATATTTGAGCTTGATTAAACATTAGGTCTAGAAATACAGATCTGGCTTATTTGAGCAATTAACCACCTGTGCTTGGGACGGAGAAACCGATCTATGGCGATGTTGAACTTTGAAAAAAAATACCGCGTCCGAGGTGGCACTTTACTTGGCGGTGATCTCTTTGATTTCTGGGTAGGTGCTTTTTATGTCGGTTTTTTCGGCGTAACAACCATATTTTTTGCAACTGTAGGCACACTACTTATTGTCTATGGGGCATCTTTGGGTGATACCTGGAATGTGTGGCGAATCAGTATCGCCCCGCCTGATATCAGTTATGGACTATCATTCGCGCCGCTAAAAGAAGGTGGGCTTTGGCAACTCATCACTATGTGTGCAATTGGTGCGTTCTCTTCATGGGCGCTGAGGCAAGTAGAAATTGCTCGCAAACTTGGAATGGGGTATCACATTCCAATTGCCTTTAGTTTTGCTATTTTTGCGTATGTTGCATTAGTGGTTATACGGCCAGTGTTGCTCGGTGCTTGGGGGCATGGTTTTCCCTATGGCATATTGAGTCACCTCGATTGGGTGTCCAATGTTGGCTATCAATTTTTGCATTTTCACTACAATCCAGCACACATGCTAGCGGTGAGTTTTTTCTTTGCTAACGTGCTCGCATTGTCCTTACATGGTGGTTTAGTTTTATCGGCGACCAATCCGCCGGAGGGTGAAACGGTTAAAACACCTGAACATGAAGATACCTATTTCAGAGACATTATCGGCTATTCAATTGGAACCCTAGGGATTCACCGGCTCGGTATGTTTCTGGCAGTGAGCGCCGCATTCTGGAGTGCCATCTGCATCATTATCAGTGGACCGTTTTGGAGTAAGGGCTGGCCTGAATGGTGGAACTGGTGGCTTGAACTGCCAATTTGGAACTAAGGGGAACTCACATGGCTGAATATCAAAATATTTTTAATCAAGTTCAGGTTCGCGGTGCAGAAGAATTTGGAGTGCCAGTTCCACGTGGTGATCGGGAGAGACTAGGCAAGCCATTTTTTAGTCGATGGGCTGGAATGATTGGCAACGCACAAATAGGTCCGTTCTATTTAGGCTTTACTGGTCTCATGGCGATCGTTTGTGGTGTTGTTGCCTTTGAAATAATTGGCCTTAATATGCTGGCCTCAGTTAACTGGGATTTGGTGCAATTTGTTCGACAACTATTCTGGCTAGCGCTTGAGCCACCGTCGCCTGAGTACGGATTAAGTATTCCACCGCTTGCAGAAGGTGGCTGGTGGCTTATGGCAGGATTCTTCTTAACGTTGTCGGTTTTGTTGTGGTGGGTTCGAATCTACTTGCGTGCAAGAGCATTGAACATGGGTTATCACATCCCTTGGGCATTCGCCGCTGCTATTTGGCTTTTTCTAGTATTGGGTTTTATTCGTCCGGTTCTCATGGGTTCATTCAGCGAGGCTGTACCGTTCGGCATTTTTCCACACCTTGATTGGACTGCTGCGTTCTCCATCCGGTACGGCAATTTGTTCTATAACCCGTTCCACATGTTGTCGATCACTTTTCTTTATGGGTCGGCTGTTTTATTTGCCATGCATGGTGCAACCATATTGGCGGTAGGTCGCTACGGTGGTGAAAGAGAGATTGAGCAAATTACTGATCGCGGTACAGCAACTGAGCGTGCGGCTTTGTTCTGGCGTTGGACCATGGGCTTTAATGCAACCATGGAGTCGATTCACCGATGGGCTTGGTGGTTTGCAGTGTTATGTCCGATCACCGGTGGTATCGGTATCTTATTGACTGGAACAGTGGTAGATAACTGGTATTTGTGGGGCGTTAAACATGGCATCGCACCAGCCTACCCTGAGGTGTATCCACCATCCATAGATCCCGCACTTGGCGCAGAGGTGGCAAAATGAATACGGTAAAAAAAATGAAAACACTCGTTGTCATCGCGTTTTCAACTGTATTGCTACAGGGTTGCTTTGAAGCACCGAACACGGAGTCCACACAAACGGGGTATCGTGGCACTGGCATGTTGAGCACGAAAAATGAAGGAACAGTGTCTGCATTAAAAGTAAAGAATGAATTACCCCCAATGGCAGCTGCTATTCCAGACAATGGTGTAGGCCCAAGAGCTAGAGATGTTTTTCAAAACGTGCAAGTGCTGGGAGATCTCAGTGTGGCGGAATTCACCACGACCATGGTTGCCATTACCGAGTGGGTTGCACCCGAGCAGGGCTGCACTTATTGTCATGCTGGTGCTAACTTTGCAGAAGATGACTTGTACACGAAAACAGTATCTCGTCGCATGATGCAAATGACCAGAGACATCAATGCCAATTGGCAGAGTCATGTGGGTGATACCGGAGTGACCTGCCTGACCTGCCATAGAGGTAACAACGTACCAGAATACATTTGGTTTAATGAAGACGGGCCAGAAACAGCTTCTGGCATGAGTGCAAAAAGTTACCAACAAAACCATGCTGCGATGGACGTAGGCTCCACGTCAATGTTAAGTGATCCTTTCTCAAAGTATTTGCAAGAAGATCCAGCGCCAATAAGAGTGGTGGCGCAGAATGCATTGCCGTATAAAAACACACCATCGAAAAGTTCAACCCAGGCAACTGAAGATACGTATTCGCTGATGATTCACATGTCAGAATCATTGGGAGTCAATTGTACTGCGTGCCACAATACTCGCGCATTCACTTCGTGGGAACAAAGTCCCCCTGCGCGAATGACGGCGTGGCATGGGTTGCAAATGGTACCTGAGCTTAATAAAACATACTTGGAGCCATTGGGAAGCACTTATCCAGAACATCGACTTGGCGCATTAGGCGATGCACCTAAAGTGAGTTGTGCCACCTGTCATCAAGGTGTTAACAAGCCGTTTTATGGTGAAAGTATGTTGGATGCGTATCCTGCATGGAAAGGTGCTAAGTCGGAATAACAAGCTGAACAGTTATCAGCTAGCACCGACTTGAACCACATAAAAATACAGGCAAATTATGCAACAGCAGTTAGTAAGAATTGCAACACGCAATAGCCCTTTGGCACTTTGGCAAGCGGAACACGTGAAGCAACGTATTCTTGATAGAAACCCTGCGTTTGATGTTCAACTGATCAGGATGACTACGCGCGGCGACATATTGCTTGATAGTCCGTTGGCCAAAATTGGTGGTAAGGGGCTGTTTGTAAAAGAGTTGGAAACGGCGATGTTGAATGGCGATGCAGACATCGCTGTTCACAGTATGAAAGATGTGCCAGCTGAGATACCACGCGGTTTGCAAGTGAAACTGATTCTGCAGCGTGAAAATCCAACGGATGCTTTCGTGTCTAACCACTATCGAACGGCTAACGAGTTACCCGATGGTAGTGTTGTAGGTACCTGTAGCTTGAGGCGCCAGGCTCAGCTGCAGGCAAAGTACCCCAAGTTGGAATTCAAAAATTTGCGCGGTAACGTTAACACGCGGCTTGCAAAATTGGATGCCGGAGAATTCGATGCAATTATTTTGGCAACAGCGGGTCTGCTGCGCCTTGAGTTTGAAAACCGTATCGCCAGCCAGTTCTCAATAGAGGACAGCTTGCCGGCTGCGGGGCAGGGTGTTGTTGGTATTGAATGCAGGGCTGATGATGTGGTTATCAACGAATTACTGGCACCTTTGCATCACATTGAAACTTGTATCTGTGTGACTGCGGAGCGAGCATTTAGTGCGCGTCTGCAAGGTGGTTGCCAAGTACCGATTGGAGCTCACGCAACGCTCAATGGAGACACGGTTTATCTTCGCGGGCTAGTCGCCACACCTGATGGAACTCAAATTTTACGATCTCACTCATCCGCTGACAAAAAAGATGCTGATCAACTGGGGGTGCGGCTTGCCGAGGAATTATTGGTCAAGGGGGCTGATAAAATTCTGGCGCAAGTCGGTTTGTTTCCAGCTGCTGTTGAATCGGTGCAAACCGATACCGAATTTGCGTAGCGAGAGATGTTCAGATTTTGTCGTGCAAGTTCGCTAGTGCAGTTTAGATGCGATTATAAATAATGTTCGAAATTGAAAAAACATTACGCAAACTACTTCTTGGTGGATTGTCCTCAGTAGAGCTTCTGTCATTGCTTGCGACGGGAATCGCAACGACATACGCCATCTTTCTTGAAGTGATGGTGATGGTAGATGCCAACCACGTGACCCTTGCAGATCTGCTGCTTATGTTCCTATATTTAGAGGTGCTGGCGATGATTGGTCAGTACTTGAAAACCGGACAGATACAAGTCCGATTCCCCTTATATATTGCGATTGTTGCACTCGCACGCTATTTGATTATCGATTCTAAAGATCTTGAATACACGCGCATATTAGGTGTTGCTGCTGCAATTTTACTGCTTACGGTTGCTGTGTTGGTCGTCCGTTTTGGACACACGCTCTATCCTTATAAAAAAATTCCGGATGAATTTCGAGAGGAATAATTTTCATCAATATTCGAATAAAACTTGTTTAGGTTTTAGTCAACCGATCAAGCGCACGATATCCAATATCTCGGCGATAGTGCATTTTTGAAAAATTAATAGCAGCGGCTCCCTGATCAGCACGTTTTTTAGCCTCTCTTATGTCGCTACCCAGTGCCGTGACGCAAAGCACTCGCCCGCCATTGGTAACAAATGGCTTGTCTATATTTTCGGTACCGGATTGACTACCAGCTGTGCCTGAATGTTTATGCTTAGCATCAGCGGGTTTACACGCTGTGCCTGAGTGTTTACGCTTAGCATCAGCGGGTTTACACGCTGTGCCTGAGTGGAATACCTTGCATCCCATCACTCCTGCTTGATCTATCCCTGTAATCAATTCACCTTTAGACCCTGTGGTTGGGTAGTCGCCACCAGCCAATACAACACCCAGTGCACATTCGTTTTTCCAGTCAGCTTGAGTGTTATTTAAAGTTCCATCGACTGCTGCATCAAGTAGTGTTAGCAGGTCGCTGTTCAGTCGCATCAATAAAGGTTGCGTTTCTGGATCGCCGAGCCGCACATTGTATTCAATAACGCGCGCACTACCACTTTCATCGATCATTAATCCAACATATAAAAACCCTTTGAACGGTGTGCCGTCTTGTTGTAAACCAGCCACACTGGGTTCAACGATATCGCGCATGATATGTTCTTCAATCGATGGTGTAACTACTGGGGCAGGCGAATAGGCACCCATTCCACCAGTGTTTGGACCCAGGTCTCCATCGTTACGCGCCTTATGATCTTGGCTAGTTGCAAACGGTAGACAGTGTGTTCCATCAACCAACGCAATGAAGCTGGCTTCTTCCCCAGAGAGAAAATCTTCGATGACAACGGTTGAGCCGGCTGACCCAAAAATATTGTCAGCCAACATAGCATCGACTGCAGCATGTGCCTCCTTGAGCGTCAGGGCTACGACCACGCCTTTGCCGGCAGCAAGCCCATCTGCTTTTATGACAATTGGAGCACCGTTCTGCACAAGATACCGATGCGCTTCATCAGCATCCGAAAAGGTCTTGTGGGAAGAGGTTGGAATGCCATGGCGCTGCATAAATTCTTTTGCGTACGCCTTGCTGCCCTCAAGCTGTGCCGCTGCTGCGGTTGGTCCAATAATGCGTTGGCCGGCCTTTTCGAAAAAGTCGACTATGCCAGCGACCAAGGGTACCTCTGGACCAACGACAGTGAGGTGTACTTGCTCATTAGATGCGTATGCACACAATGCTTTGTGATCATCAATGCCGATGGGCACTTGCTCAACGAGCGGCTCTGAGGCGATGCCAGCGCTACCTGGGGCCACACTGATTCTGGTGACCTGCGACGATTGCGCAAGCTTCCACGCAATTGCGTGCTCCCGACCACCATTGCCTATCAACAGAATATGCATTACGAACCCTCGGTAAAAACGTTATTCTACGACAAACTACAGGTACTCGATAAGGTTGCGGGCCTGTGACTCTGTGTATCCATTAAGAATAACTTTTGTGCCATGACTCAATCCATTTGTCGAACCGCTTTATACATGCCTGCCAATAATGTACGAGCGATGCAAAAAGCGACCACACTAAGCGCTGATGCCATCATCGTCGACCTAGAAGACTCTGTTGCACCAAACGCTAAAGAACAAGCAAGAGACGCAGCTGTTAAGGCCATTAGTGCTAATGATTACGGTTATCGACTACGGGTTCTGCGGGTCAATGCGCTAGACACAACCTGGTTTGAGCTAGACATGGCAGCAGTCGGGGATGCGAAACCGGATGCTGTGCTACTGCCGAAAGTGGAGTCGGTGAGTACGATCAAGGACGCTCAGGCTCGGTTAGACAAATTGGATTCGACCGGCTCAATAATGCTATGGGCAATGATGGAGACACCTAAAGCAGTTATTCAGGCTGCCAGTATCGCTGCGCTAAAAAGTGAATGCCCAAGATTAACTACGTTTTGTATTGGCAATAATGATCTTGCGCGTGCAGCTAATATGAAAGTCACCTTCGATCGCACTTTGCTTCTTCCTTGGCTCATGCAATTAGTTGTAGCCGCAAAAGCCCATGACTTAACTATTCTCGATGGTGTGTACAACGATTTTGTCGACCTGCAAGGATTCGCGCTTGAGTGCAATCAAGGTGCGGCCATGGGGATGAGTGGAAAGACGCTCATTCATCCAAAACAAATTGAATTGGCGAACGCTGCATTTTCTCCAAGCGATGTCGAGGTTATAGATGCACAACTGATTGTTGATACGTTTGCGCTTGCCGAAAACAGTGAGGTTGGGGTTTTACAAATCAATGGACGAATGGTTGAGCGACTGCATCTTGAAATGGCTCGGCGCACGCTTGATGTTGCCCAAAGAATTAAAACACAGCTTTGATTAGCAACTCGAACGCAGTGCCAGCTATGGTGTTGCCGCCCATATTGCTGCTGATCGGCATATCAGCAGTCGGCCCGTTGGTGTTAAATGGCGTGTTACCAGCCAATACCGCCGTCATGGCTGAGTTCAATACTCGTTACGGTGTTGCCCAACTGGTATTAACCGTGTTTTTACTGGCCACTTTATTTGGGCAAATTTTTCTTGGTAGTGCCGCCGATCGCTTTGGTCGTCGTCCAATCATGCTGTTGAGCCTAGCCGGCTTTTCTGTTGGCGGTTTTCTGTGCGCACTTGCACCGCAAATGGAATGGCTGCTGGCTGCGCGCTTTGTTCAAGGTTTTTTTGCATCTGCCTGTACGGTATTGCCCCGGACGATGGTGCGTGATGTCTATGGGCGTGATAAATCTGCCAGTATGATTGGTTATATGACTGTGGCGATGATGGTCGCGCCATTGTTTGGTCCGGCGTTGGGTGGTTGGGTTACTGATAACTTTAACTGGCGTTTTTTATATGCAGGTCTTGGCGTTGCGGGCGCTGTGTTTTGTTTTTTTTGCGTGTTTTTTTTGCATGAAACTCAATCATCCGATGCAAAGCCTGCGAATGGTTTTTCGATACTGACATCATCCAGAGACTTGCTGCAACTCAGAGCGTTCATTGCCAGCGCGTTGATGCTGTGTGGGTCGATTGGCTTGTACTATGCCTTTCTGGCTGGTGCTCCATTTGTAATGATGGAGAGTCGTGGGTTTAGTGCGTCGGTTTATGGTGCGTGGTTTGCGATGGTGGCATCAGGTTATCTTACTGGCAACCTTATTGCCGGCCGTTTTTCGGAACGACTGGGTATAGATCGTATGATTTTCTTTGGCGCTATACCAGGCATGACAGCAGTTGCGTTGCTCTGGTTATTTTCCTCTGCAGTTCATCCGTTAAGTTTGTTCGCACCCATGTTTCTTGTCGCTTTATCTAACGGTATGAGTCTACCGAGCGTGATGTCCGCAGCCATGAGTGTTAGACCAGATTTAATTTCTTCTGCAGCAGGATTAGCCGGTGCAATACAAGTTGGGTTCGGCGTTGTCTTAACTTATATATTAGGTTTGTTGCTTCCGTATGGGGAATATTGGCTGTTCGTGTTAATGAGTTTTTCAGCCGCGATTTGGATGATCGGTTTATGGTTCTGGCGAGCCCTGAGTAAGAATGTTAGTACTGACCACCGTTAATCTCCAGAACTTGCCCGGTAATATAGCCAGAGAGTTTTTCCGAACCGAAAAACAAATAGGCTGGTGCGCAATCTTCAGGTGTGCCGAGTCTTTGCAGGGGTATTTGTCCGCGTGTTTTTTCAAGTTTCTCAACGCTTGAGTAGCGCTGATGAAAGTCGGTTGCAATAACGCCTGGGGATACAGCGTTAGCACGAATCCCGTCGGGCGCTAATTCGCGTGCCAACGCTTTCGTGTAGGTGGACACAAATGCCTTGGAGGCCGAATATATTGACGAGCCAGGACTGCCGCCGGTAGATGCCGAAATGGACACGGTGTTAATGATTGCACTATGTTCAACAGTACTAAGTAGCGGTATGAGTTCGCGAGTAATACGCACGACTGCGCTCTGATTTAATTCGACAACTTGTAGGTATTCGTCATCCGTTAACGATTTGGCAGGAAACCGGCCGAACATGGTACCCGCGTTGTTAACTAACACGTCGAGCTGTCTGGTATTATTTTTTACAAAAAGTGCGAACGCGTCTTGTTCTGCTCGACTCGTTAAGTCACCGATAAATGGAATGACCGAATCTGGCACCGCTTTTATATATTCAGGGTCTCGACCTAGGTGCGCAATGACGGTCGCACCAGCGCTCTGGAAAGCGTGTAGGGTACTAAGCCCAATGCCATTTCCAGCACCCGTTAGTACGACAACTTTATCTCTGTATAGATTGGTGAACACGACGGGCTCGCTGCATGTTTAGTGAGCCATCGATACTAGCATTTGGTTAGAGTGGATACAGAATTTCGTCGCCAACATGGATGACGGAACCGCTGATGCCATTGATATCTTGCAGTGTTTGTGTGTCGGTATTATATCGTTGCGCAAGTCTGCTCAGCGAATCCCCACTGACAACTCGGTGAGACCCTAGAGCTGACGATTCAGTTGCAGTGACAGCAATGGTCGCAACTGGCGTAGCTTCCGGTATTGTTTGAACAACCATAGGATCGGGTTGAGTGTCGTTTGCTGGTGCGTTGCTGCTCACCGCCGTAAGCGTGTTGTTATTCTTAACGACTGGCTCGGCCTCCAACACCATACGGCTATTGGCGGGGATGGTAATAGCGCTAACGTCTTGCGTATTCTCATGCCAGCGATAAATACCCACCGCTAATGCGCCGGATGCAACCACTAAAATAACTATGTCAGATGTTGAAATCACTACCTTTTCTCGCTGTGCATGGCAAAACGTTGACGCATAATACAGACAATGCGTGCCGTCGGGAATACCTAATGCCTAAGTATGTCTAGTTTTTGCGATATGAGCAGGCTTCTCAAGTGAAAATTTGCAAACCAGATCGGGAAATTTACCGGAAAATAGCAACAAATGGCGTTACATTAGCGACAAATAAGGATTTATTAGTCCATTTGGGTCATATTTATAATCGCACGGCCGTAAGATTTGTTAGATCTTGCTGGAAAGTATGTTTCGGAGCCAGTTCGCAATGCTTTTGTTGGTCAAATTATGACCAATAGATGATGATGCTGCCTGCAGGTCTTGAGATGGCAATACATCGCCTCTCTCTTGCAAAAGGAGCTCGATGTAATCATTCTCAAATTCAGGGTGCGGTTGAAGGCTCACGGTGTTTTCATTAAAAGCTATTGCAGCGTACTGGCACCCTTCTGAAGACCCTAGCGCGCGTGCATTTTTAGGTAGCTCAACAACTTGGTCCTGATGCCAAGCATTGAGCACGGCAGTCGTTGCACCAGTTTGTGCGTCGAAAGTATATTCTCTCGTCCCGGCAATCCAACCACCACTGAACTTCTCAACTTTTCCGCCAAGAGCTTGGGTCAATATCTGATGGCCAAAACAGATGCCGACCATCGGCTTTTTTGCGGCAAATGCGCTACGAACGAATTCCTGTAGTGGAGCAATCCAGGGCAAGGGTTCGTAGACGCCATGTTTCGACCCAGTAATAAGCCATGCGTCGGCCGTATCGATAGAGGGTGGGAAAACGCCATCTACCACCGCGAAAGTTTGGTAGTCGAAAGAATCGGGACCAAGAAGCGTTTTGAATAGCCCGTCATAGGGGCCGTATTGCTCAATGACTTTTTCGGGGCTGTTACCGCACTGAAGAATGCCGAGAGTGGTTTTTTTTGTAGACTGAGTCATCATAAGCCGCATGATAGCACTGGCTACTGCGTGATCGGTGCATCGGTTCATTCTGGCAGGCGCTATACTGACGAACCTTTACTTCAATATCTAATTGGTTATGACCGACCGGCGATATCCAGCTGTTGCACTGCACGAACTTGCACTCATGGGAACGGAGCAGCGGCAAATGCTCATGCTGCGAGCTGAGGAAAATCTTGAACCGTTTGTTGAGGGCGCGCGACCCATAATCGATGCGGTAAAAGCTGAAGGGGATGATGCACTGGCGCGCTTTGCTAAACAGTTCGACAAATGTGACTTGAGCTGCAGCGACATTGCTGCAACAAAATCTGACTTCGACCAAGCATTTGATGTGCTGGACAACGATTTTATCGACGTGCTTGAGTATTCTGCCGAGAATATTCGTCGATTTCAGCAAGAGCAAATGCCTGGCGACATGTGGATGAAAGAGATTCGTCCTGGCGTGTTGGTGGGAGAACGTACGACACCAATCGATTCGGTAGCCTGCTATTCGCCAAGGGGTAAAGGCTCGTTTCCATCGGTCACATTGATGACGGCAATTCCTGCGGTTGTTGCCGGTGTTCCAGAAGCCATTATTCTAACCCCACCGGGTGCAGACGGAAAAATTGACCCAGCTACCTTAGTTGCTGCACGCATTGCAGGCATTGAACAAGTCTATAAGGCGGGCGGTGTGCAAGCCGTTGCAGCGGCGGCTTATGGTACGAAGACCATTCCTAGGTGTCGCAAAATTGTTGGACCGGGTAGTCCTTGGTTAGTCGCAGCTAAACGTTTGTTAGCTGGCGTTATCGACCCTGGCATGCCAGCTGGGCCAAGTGAAACGATTGTGTTAGCCGACCCAAGTGCGAATCCGTTAATAGCAGCCCTTGATCTTATTATTGAATCTGAGCATGGTAGCGACAGCAGTGCATTTTTGGTTACGTGGGATAGGGATCTTGCTAATCAAGCGATTGCCGCTATTCCAGGGTACTGGGACACCATGTCGGATACTTTGGCTGGTTACTCGGCAGATGTGCTGAGCGGCAATAGCGGAGGGGTAGTATTGGTTGAAGATGCACAAGCGGCCTACGATTTTATTAACGAGTATGCACCAGAGCACTGTCAGGTTCTATCCAAGCATCCGTTTGAACATTTATCGTATATTCGTAATGCCTCAGAAGTCTTGTTGGGTGAACATGCAGCTGGCTCGATTGCCAACTACATGATGGGGCCTAACTGTGTGCTGCCAACCTCGGCAGCCGCTCACACGCATTCACCTTTGGGCGTGCATGATTTCTTAAAATCATCATCAGTCGGCCACTTAACTAAGCAAGCTTATGACACGCTTGCACCTAAGGTGCACACGTTTGCAAGCTACGAAGGGTTCGATGCGCATGCTAATTCGGTATCAGAATTGCGCGAAGCTGCATTCGAGGGCCGCGCAACACTGCAACGAAAACCAGAATAGATTGGGCCGACCCACTAAACCATGCGTATAGGGTTTAGTCACTTTAAACAATAACGGATTCAGTCCAACATGAAAGCCTTGTTAGTGGTAGCTCACGGTAGCCGTCGTACAGAATCAAACGAAGAAATTGCCGCATTAACGGCAAAAGTAGCGCAGCGGTCAGCCGGTGAATATGACATCGTTGAATATGCCTTTCTTGAGCTTGCCGAGCCGTCTATTCCCGATGGGATAACGAAATGTTTGAATCAAGGGGCGCTAAGTGTCAGTGTTTTACCGTACTTTCTTGCTCGCGGCACGCATGTTGTAGAGGATATCCCAGAGCAGGTCGCCATTGCACAGCGTGAGCATCCGCAAGCGCACATTCGTGTAACCCCTTATTTGGGTACAGTGGAAGATCTGCCTGATGTTTTACTGAGGCTGGCTCGGTAGCAACAACGGATAAAGCACCTATGCAACGACGAGACTGGATCAAACTAGCGGGAGCCGGCTCAATTGCTGTGGTCGCACCCAATAGATTGCTTGGAGACACGTTAGCGGGTTTTGATCGAGCCCTAAGTGATCTTGTCGGTACGGCCAATGTGAAACCCGATGATCGTATCGAACTGTTTGTGCCTGAAGATGCGGCTAATGGTGCTGTTGTGCCGGTAGGTGTTACATCAAAGGTACCCAATACCTTAAAGATCGTTTTGCTCATAAATAATCACGTTCGCAGTAAAGTGGCGACACTGGATACATCGAACGCCATGTTAGCGCCACGCTTATCAACTCATTTGCAGTTGGAAAGTCCTGCAACCATCACCGCACTTGTGCACAGCAAGTTGGGCTGGTTCAGTAATTCAACGATGGTGAAAACCTTAGGCGAGAGTTGCGAGACATGAGTGTCGGAAGCGTTAGCATTAGAACCAGAATTGCGGATGAATCGACGTACATCGATTTACGCATCAGTCACCCGATGGAAAGTGGTACACGTAAAGACAGTGCTGGCGTGGTAATACCGTCGTGGTATTTAACCGATATGGATTTGTACCATAACGATGTGCGAATTGGAGCGCTAGAACTTGGCCCGTTAGTATCGAGAAACCCCGCGATATCAATCGTACTCAACGGTGGTCAAGTCGACGACATTGTTAAAGTGACTTGGGTTGATAATCGTGGTGAAGTCGGTGAGAGCGCGGTTGCGCTAAATTAGTTCGGTTCGATCAATCTATTCTGTGAGTCGCTCGGTTCAAACCAGCTGAGTTTGTCTCGCAAAGTAACGACATCGCCTATAATCGTCAGCGTCGGCGCCTTCACTTCGCGCTCTGCAACCTCTTTTACGATGGTGCTTAGCGTGCCTGAAACAACACATTGTTGTTGTGTTGTGCCACGTGAGATAAGCGCAATAGGGGTGGTTGTCGGCATTCCATGTTCCATCAGTTTTCCAACAATGTGCTCAAGGCCAACTAGCCCCATGTAGATCACAACGGTTTGCTGTGGTTGCACCAATGCCGACCAATTTAGATCGACCGTGTTATTTTTCAAGTGACCAGTAACGAACAAGCAAGCTTGCGAATGGTCGCGGTGGGTGAGTGGGATACCGGCGTAACTGGCGCAACCTGCAGCAGCTGTAATGCCGGGAACGACCTGAAATGCGACACCTTGCTCTGCTAACTCTTCAATTTCTTCGCCGCCGCGGCCGAATATAAAAGGGTCTCCACCTTTTAATCGCAGCACACGTTTGCCTAATTTTGCCTGCGCAACCAGTTGCTCATTAATGGTGCGTTGCGGCATAGCGTGATGACTACGTTGTTTGCCAACGTATATTTTTTCAGCGTCTGGCTTAACCAAAGCCATCACCGCATCTGATACCAGGCGATCGTAAAAAACCACATCAACGTGCTGCATTAATCGCAATGCACGAAAAGTGAGTAAGTCTGGGTCTCCTGGCCCTGCGCCCACTAAGTACACTTCACCGCTGGTTGTATTGGTTTGGTATTGTTCAATGGCTTGTTCAAGTGCTAACTTGGCATCAGATGTTCGTCCTTGCAAAACCATTTCACCTACGCGGCCTCCCAGCTGTTGCTCCCAGAATCGGCGACGTTCGCGCCAACCGGTGACGCTGGTTTTAATGTTGTCTCGATACTGTCCTGCAAGCGTTGCAAGGTCTGCAAAGCTTTTTGGAATGAAGGCTTCGATGCGCGCCGTTAACAGACGCGATAGAACTGGAGATGCACCGCCGCTGGATATGGCGACAAGTAGTGGTGAGCGATCGATGAGAGAGGGCATGATGAAATTGCCCGCCGCAGGATCGTTGGCAACGTTTACGTGTGCGCCATTGGCTTTGGCTGTTTTGGCAATGTCGCGATTGATGTCGACATCGTTGGTGGCTGCGACGACAATGGTTGCATCGTTCAGGTCACTCATTTCAAATGCTTTCAGATTAATTTGCAGCTGACCGTTTGCTTGCAATTTTTCTAATTCATCGTGACATTGTTGAGCGACAATGCATACCTTAGCGCCTGCATCAATTAAGCGTTTTGTTTTACGTAATGCAACCGGTCCACCACCAACCACAACGGCTATGGCGTCGTGTACATCAACAAACATGGCAAACCGATGTTGATTGGCATTCATATTATGAGCCCGCTAGAGTGACTGCGATGCGTCCGGCAAGCGTTGCGTTGTTTTTTATTAATGACTGATTGGTGACCAAGCTTTTACCGTCGGTGAGTTTTACAATATGACCGAGTAACCACGGTGTAACAGCCTTTCCAGTAACACCGGCAGCCTCGGCATCTTTGATCGCTTGAACAATGGTGGTCTCCATTTCAGCGCGACCAATTTCAGCCGTATTGGGTACTGGGTTGCCGATGAGCATGCCACCCTTTAAACCGAGTGATTTTCGGGTTTGCATAAAGCGCACAATGTGTTCTGGTGTATCGATTCGCAAAGGGGCGGCCAGCCCGCTATCGCTTGACCAAAATGCAGGGAAATTATCTTGGCCATAAGCAATAACGGGTACCCCAAGTGTTTCGAGTACTTCGAGTGTTTTTGGAATGTCGAGAATGGCTTTTGCACCCGCCGACACCACGGTAACTGAGGTGTTCGCAAGTTCGTGTAAGTCAGCTGAGATATCGAAAGTATCGCTTGCTCCGCGATGAACACCGCCAATTCCACCCGTGGCAAACACTTCAACCCCGGCAAGATGCGCGGCAATCATGGTGGCAGCTACTGTTGTGGAGCCTGTAATACGTTGAGCGACGGCATACGCTAAATCCGCTCGTGAAAGTTTGCTGGCGTTCTGAGACTGCGCTAATGCATCGAGCTCAATGCTTGTTAGGCCGACTTTGAGTTCGCCATCGATAACGGCGATGGTCGCAGGGGTCGCACCTGCGTCGCTAACTGCTGACTCCACTGCTTGGGCCGTTTGAAGATTTTGCGGGTAGGGCATACCATGCGTGATGATCGTGCTTTCCAAGGCAACAACAGCTTGATTATTCTCAAGCGCTTGCTTGACCGGTTCGGAGAGCGTAACGAGTGAATTCATTTAAAAAAACCATTGGTGGCATCGGTTGCTCAATGATACCGCGATTGCTACACCGTAGGCGGGCTGGCATCGCCTGAGAGCACTGAGCGTGCTGCAGACATAGAAGCTTTCACCGCATGTGGCAAGCTTTGGCCCAAGACCATTTGCGCTATGGTTGCACCAGCCAGCGCATCGCCTGCACCGTTAACGTTTTGTTCGATGTTTATGGGTGGGACGGGTATCGTGTGACGGGTGTCATGTTCTTGCACTAGAACGGGGTCACTGCCATCGGTAATCATAAATCGATGAAAGTGCTTTTCGACTAAGGCGTCCGCTAGGGCGCTCATGTTGGCATTGGTATCAAGCCCGGTAAGTGCTGCCGCTTCGCGCCGATTGCACAATAGCGTGTGAACCGATTCTGCAACAGGTAACCAGCGTTGCGATTTTGTGGGTGAGACCGATAGTGCTATTACGGGCACGATTGGTTGATAGTGTTGGTGAATCGCTGTAACTGTGTCGCGTATACAAGCTTCCGACAAATTGGCATCAAGCACGATGGCATCGGGTCGCGATTCAGGTAGCCGTGAATGGATGTCTTCCCAGGTTAATTGTTCCGCTAACCTGGCATCCGCCAAGCCGATGTAGAGCTCGCCGTCGTGATCGAGTACGGCCGTGTATCGATCAGAATTCTGGCCCTTGCGAAGCACCAGCAATGATGAAAATGATGCATCAGCCAGTAAGTTTGCGAGCAAATTACTGTGATTATCGTCACCGATACTGGCAATTAGCAGGGTATTTAATTGCTGCGCAACGACACGCGCGACATTGGTCGCGACACCGCCTAGCTGGTGTTGCCATCGTACGGGGTTGGAGCTTTTAGCACGCAGATATTCTGCGCTAATTGCAATATCATCCACCAACAGGCCACCGATGACGATGACGGTTTTCTCGACTGCATCTGACTTGGACATAAATAGATTTCGAGGTTGAGTTTCCTACTCCAGCTTACCTCAATGATACAGAGAAGTTTATGAACGTAAATCCAATTCTAAGCCTTGCGATATCTAATCGTCTGCGCTCTACACCGTTTACTCAACGACTAATGCAGCAAGGTGTCAAGGCGTTTACCGTGTACAACCACATGTTACTCGCTACTGAGTTCGAATCGCTGGAATCTGACTATTGGCATTTGTGTGAGCATGTTCAGGTTTGGGATGTGAGTGTTGAGCGTCAAGTTGAAATCAAAGGCCCTGATGCGCGAGAGCTTCTGCAATGGATGACACCCAGAGACATATCTAAAACGGATGCAGGACGTTGTCTTTACATTCCTTTGGCAGATGAGCATGGTTATTTAATCAATGATCCCATAGCGTTAAAGCATGCCGATGATCATTGGTGGCTTTCCCTGGCAGACTCTGATGTATTGCTGTGGGCGAAAGGGCTTGCAACGGCTGGCAACTTAGACGTAACCGTGCGTGAACCTGATGTGTGGCCACTGGCAGTGCAGGGGCCTAAAGCGGATGAGCTTATGTCGTTAGTTTTTGGCGATGCGGTTCGAGATATTCGTTTCTTTCGGTTCCAGCCTATGATGTTTAATGGCCACCCATTTCATGTTGCGCGTTCGGGTTGGAGTAAGCAGGGTGGGTATGAGATCTACGTCGATGATGCAAAGGTGGGGCTTGAACTGTATGAGGCCTTGTTTGAGAAAGGCGAGGCGTTGAATGTGCGGGCGGGTTGTCCTAACTTGATCGAGCGCATGGAAAGTAGCCTGATGTCGTTTGGCAATGACATGACAATGAAGCACACGGTGCTTGAATCTGGGCTAGACAGTTTTTTTGATTTACACACTGACGTTGATTCATTGTCTGGGGATGCGCTTCGGGGCCAGCTTGCCAGTGGGCTCGATCGCAAACTAGTTGGGTTGGCTATCTCATCTTCGACAGGCGCCGTTCCGGTTGCATCCGAGCCTGTAACTGGATTTCTTTTAGGCGAGCAAGGTCAAAGGGTTGGTCGATTGGGTTCGCAGGTTTGGTCGCCTAAATATCAACATCAGCTCATCACCGTCATGCTTGAAAAGCCGTTTTACTCAGATCAACAAGAGATACAGCAGATTGAGGTACAGTTACAGGATGGGTCGACTGCTGTCGCACAGGTTCTTCCACTGCCGTTCGATTTTGAAGCGGCGGGAATCGTTTAAGCAAATTAAAAAAACTAGTAAAAGTTATGTTTAATAAAATAGCCGTCATTGGCGCTGGTACGATGGGTTCTGGCATTGCAGGGCAAATTGCGAACGCTGGTCAGAACGTATTGTTGTTAGATATTCCGGGTGAAAATGCACCGAATGAATTTGCCGATAGAGCAGTTGAGCGATTGTTGGCCTCAGAACCGCCCGCGTTGGTTCACAAACGCTGTGCTGGACTAATCACTACAGGTAATATCAAAGATAACTTTGATTTACTCGCCGACGTTGACTGGATTATTGAAGCCGTTGTTGAGCGCTTAGATGTAAAGAAAGAGTTGTATCAGCGCTTAAACGACACCATCACTAGCGACTGCATAGTGACGTCAAACACCTCTACCATTCCGATATCTTTGCTGGTTGAGGATATGCCTGAGAGTTTTCAGCAGCGTTTTGCCATTACCCACTATTTTAATCCAGTTCGTTATATGCGTTTGCTCGAACTGGTGCGAGGCGAGCATACCAGTGCTGATGTTATGGCTAAGTTGGCCGACTATAACGATCGCGTTATGGGAAAAGGCGTGGTTGTCTGTGGTGACACGCCAGGGTTTCTTGGAAATCGTATTGGCGTATTCGCGTTGCAAGTGGGTATTGATGAGGCGATAAAGACCGGTATACCCATTGAGCATGCTGATGCACTGATGGGGCGACCAATGGGTATTCCTAAAACAGGCGTATTTGGTTTGTATGACCTTATTGGTATCGACCTTATGGCTGATGTTGTTCGATCGTTGCGTAGCATATTGCCTGAAGGTGATGCGTTTCATGCCGTTGGTGCAGAGAACGAACTCATTAATGCAATGGTGAGTAAAGGCTTAACTGGCAATAAAGGGTTGGGTGGTTTTTATAAAAACATTGATGGTGTGAAGCACGCAAAAGATCTTGCAACTGGTGAGTATCGACCGGCATCAACGCAGTTGCCGGACCGCGCTATCGTGGCTGCAACGGCGCAAGCCGAGCAACAAGAAGTGCTCACTAATCTTATCGAAGGTAATGATCAGAACGCGATGTTCTGCCGCAATTTCTTGGGTCGAGTATTAGGCTACTCGGCAAGCTTACTAGGGGAGATAACCGACTCACCGCAAGCCATAGATGATGCGATGAAGCTTGGTTTTAACTGGATTCGTGGTCCGTTTGAAATGATCGATGCACTGGGTGCGCAAAACGTTGCAACCTTATTGTGCGATGCAGGTGAAGCGGTGCCTGCAGTGTTATCCAGCGGTACGCGTTTCTATCAAAGTAGCGATGCGGTGCTGGGCGTAACCCGAGCAGATGGCTCTGTAAAGCCTGTCGATCTGCCAGAAGGTGTAGTGCGCTTTCATTTAAAGAAACAAACACTGACGCCCATCATGCGTAATCGTGCGGCGAGCTTATATGCCATTGAAAATGACTTTCGATTAATCGAATTCCACTCAAAGGCAAATGCATTGACCGATGATTCTATGGCCGTTGTTCTGCACGCAGCACAAGATTACGGCCGAGGTATATTGGTTCACAACGACGCTCAACACTATTCAGCCGGTGTGGATCTTAATGCCTTTATGGCTTTTATAGCCGCTGGTGATTGGGCTGGTATGGATGCGTTTCTGCATCGTTTTCAAATGGCTGTAAAAGCATTGAAATACGCACCTGTACCGGTCGTGGGCGCACCGTCTGGTTTGTCGCTCGGTGGTGGTTTTGAGGTCTTGCTGCATTGCGATGCGCTGGTTGTACACAGTAACTCGGTTATGGGTCTCGTTGAGGCAGGGGTTGGCGTGTTGCCTTCAGGTGGTGGTGTTAAAGAGTCTTACTTGCGCTGGTATGAACGCACGGGTAACTGGGAAGAGGCTGCGTGGAAAGCGTGGATGAATCTGGGTTATGGCGCAATGGGTTCTTCCCCTGAGCTATCAGAGCGTTTGGCCTACTTTGATTCACGTACAGACGATACGGTGATCAACCGGGACCGGCTCTATAGCACGGCTATTGATAAACTTGACGGTTTGGTGAGTGGTTACAAAGCACCTGAAGCGCCTGAGATAGTATTAGCTGGTGGCGATTCGTTGCAGCGTATGTCCGATTTCATGGACAAAGGTATTGCGAGTGGTGATTTTTTTGAACACGATAAAACGGTTGCGATGCACATCGCTGCTGTTATCTGTTCTGAGTCTGGTGAGCCGATTAACATATCAGAAGATGATTTGTATGCGCGGGAACGGGAGAACTTTGTCAAACTTGCCCAAACTGAAAAAACCCGCGCGCGTATGCATCATGTGCTGCACGTTGGCGGTGCGCTTAGAAACTAATACGTAACATTTAATCTATACCAGTTGAGATAACCGTGACAGATCAATACCAACCTCAAAAAGCGAATCATGTTGCTTTGACGCCGTTATCGTTCTTGCATAGAACGGCTGATGTTCACCCTGAGCATATGGCTGTCAAGTACGGCGACCGACAATTCACTTGGTCACAAACGCGAAAGCGTTGTTGCCAGCTTGCAAGTGCTTTAAAACGAGCAGAGGTGGGAAAAGGGGATACGGTCTCGGTTCTCGCATTCAATACACCTGAATTGTTTGAAGCGCATTTTGGTGTGCCGTTGAGTGGTGCTGTGCTCAACACCATTAACACACGGCTCGATACCGATACCATTAGCTATATATTGGAGCACGCTAACTCACGCGTACTCATTGTCGATGCTGAACTATTGCCAGTGGCATTAGAAGGCATTGCCAAGCGTGGTGATGCTCTGCAAGTGATTCTGATTAACGATCAGCATGCACCTGTAATGCAAGACGATGCCTTTAGGTGGGTGGATGCGAATGCACCATTAGATTATGAAGGTTTTATAGCCACTGGCGATGCATCAGACAATGGTGCTATGCCCGATGACGAGTGGCAGACTCTGTCACTAAACTACACATCTGGAACCACAGGTCGACCCAAGGGCGTGCTCTATCATCATCGCGGCTCATACCTGATGACAATGGGTACCGTGATGGGCTGGGCCATTCCACGTCATCCAGTTTATTTATATTCGGTTCCCATGTTTCATTGTAATGGGTGGGGTCATGCGTGGACGATGGCTGCGATGGCTGGTACCGTCATCTGTTTGCGCTACGTCGATCCAAAAATCATGTTCCAATTAATAGACGAGCATAAAGTCACTCATTTTGGTGGTGCGCCCATTGTTCTGAATATGATGGCTAATGCACCAGAGGCTGATCAAAAGAAATGCGATCGAACTATCGAGGTGATGACTGCCGGTGCGCCACCGCCTGCGGCGGTGATTAATCGCATGGGCGAGTTCGGTTTTAATATTATGCATGTGTATGGACTGACCGAAACCTATGGCCATGTGCTGCAAGCAGAACCACAGCTACACTGGTCGAGCCTTGCATCGACTGAGCAGTCCGAGCTTATAGCACGCCAAGGTGTTCGATTTCCTATGAACGAGGCGTCTGATGTTCTTGCGGGAAACCCTCCCACGTCCGTTCCTCATGATGGCGCGACTATGGGTGAAATTGTATTGCGTGGTAACACCATTATGAAAGGGTATTTGAACAATGCAGAGGCTACGACGGAGTCGTTGCGTAATGGTTGGTTTTGGACAGGTGATCTAGCGGTTGTTCATCCTGATGGTTACATACAAATTAAAGATCGAGCAAAAGACATCATTATCTCCGGTGGTGAAAATATTTCGTCGGTAGAAATTGAAGGTGCTTTGTATAAGCACGCCGCAGTTGCTGAAGCTGCGGTGGTGGCCATGCCAGACGATAAGTGGGGCGAGAGCCCGTGTGCCTTTGTTACGCTCAAAGATGGGGCTACGGTGTCTGAACAAGAACTGATAGATCATGTTGCAAGCAGCATTGCGCGGTTCAAGCGCCCTAAGCGTATTGTGTTTGGTGAGTTGCCAAAAACGGCTACAGGTAAAATTCAGAAATATACATTACGGGAACAGGTGCGGGAAAGTTAGCACTTTTGCATTCTAGCTGACACGACACAACAACGATATGATCTTGGCGTTTTCTGATGATGGCGTACTTACGCTTCATGCTGACATCCAGGGTGTTGCTATGCATTGCGAATCAATCGATGTCGATTCTGGTCGCTACGTATTCTACGATGACCAAGGTCGCGCGCTAAGACCGGTTTTCGATATCCCAGTTGAAACCAAGAGCTTTTTTTGGTTTTTTGAAACGGTCAGTGGAGGACAATATCACTTAGAACTGGATACATCAGGCGATGCTGAGCACATATTGTTTTCGTTTCTTGAATGCAACCACTTAGCGCCTAGTCAGGGACATGAGAGTTTAGATGAGGTGAAATCGTTTCTTCGAGAGCAGGGCGTGATGGTTGATGCGCCTGATTCAAGCTAACGTTGTTCCATCATTAAAAAACGCCCCTGTAGGGGCGTCTGAGACTGCAATTGAAACAGTCAAATTTAGAAAGCGTAATTAACAACAAATCCGGTAAACAGTTGCTTGTTTGTGCCGCTTTGTGTGATCGGGCTATCCGATGCGTCACCCTCTAACGAGTTATATGCCACTGTGCCGGCAACCGACCAACGTTCATCGATAGTGCGTACGCCATAGAGTGCGACTTGCGTGTATACCAAACCACCTGAAGCGCTAAATTCTTCTAGGCCTGAGGCTGCTGCACCTGTGCTACTGACACTATAAAATGCGTCGGTGTAATTATCATCCCCATAGTTGAATCCAACAGATGGGACCAAACGGAATTTTTCAGTCAGTTGAAATACCAATCCCAATGAGCCACTGACTAACGTACCACCGTGTCCATCGCCTACATCGGTGACCGCATCCAGTCGGCCGATGAGGATGACATCACTTGGGATGCCCAACGAGGATAGCTTCACGCCAGAATTTACAAACCAACCAAACTCTGCGCCCGGAGATACTTCTTCTAAGGCTGCGACTGCCGTGTCACTGACCGTATCGCTGCGGCCGAAATTTGCGCGAAGAATAGGTCCCGTGTCGATGTTGTCATTCCGGATGATATCCAGTTGTACACCAATTTGATTGTTTTTCAGCTTACCTAACGGTGTATCAAGTTCAAATGCGGCGTTGGGTAAAATTCCATAGTCACCACTACCAGGATATTCGGTTGTTCGACCAATGCCGATACCGATGCTATTCGCCATAACGTCGGAGGACAATATAAAGAAGGCAACTATGCCGACCATCATTATTTTAGTCTTTTGTTTTAAGTTCATCGGATTTACCTATTAACGATTCACACACGATGGAATGAGCAACCTCGTTGAAGTCGTATTTGAAATTCTGTGAAAGAATATGTTGTTATGAAAGTAGGACAAGAAAGTACGGTTAAGTTCATTTCAAACGACTCAGACTGGCAGTTTTGCCAGTCTGAGTGGAATGAATTGTCGAACAAGGCACAAACTTAGCTTGAAGCAGTTAGGTGCGCTGTATGGCGTCTCCATACCCATGCTGGGCACTGGTGTGTGAAACAGTATCGGGCGTGAGGTTTGCGAGGGTATTGCGCTGAATTTACTTTTTTGTAAGCTTGTTAACTCAGTGCTGCATTAATTGCTAATTTGGTATTTCTACCGGCCAGTCTTGCAATGTGACACAGTAGTGGTGCTATTGAATTAGCTAGGTTCAGTCAAGATTTTAAAACTGGTTCAAATGCCGCAGCGTCTTTTCCAATCTCAGCTGTAGTCTGTTTGTGTACTGATGGATAAATCACGAATACGCATAGCTTCTAGCATGCGTTTACGCAATGGGCTTAACGGTTTGTTAGACGGTTAGTTGATCTGAGTATCGGAATTAACGGATACTCTAATGCATCGCTGATCACAAGGCTGAGGTAGGCGAGTATCCTCGAAAAGCTTGTCGTATACCAATTAGAAATCGTAAGTAAATGCAAATCCGTACTAATGTGATTTCTACGGATTAAAACGTGCATGTACGCAACATTTTGAAATGGCTTTCGTAATAGGGTGGGCAATGGTGGCAGGTTAATTATTGAAACCTCCAATGATAGGCGCTCATCGCGTAATCAAGATGACAACCCTGTGATTGGTCAAAGACGATATGTAAAATGTTCCGGTGTATAGCACTTGTACGATAGCGCACTAATAACAACGTTTTCGAAATTGCAGTCAAACCCCTGCGACGATGGTGCGCTGCGCCGCTAGTACGTTGTACTATCCAGCGTCTGTTCCATTTCTAACTCGCCTTTGGTTTGCGGTGTGTGGTTTAGACAGAATCATTCGTTAGCGGACTTACCCAGTTCGTCTGCCATGGTTGCCCCACGTTGACCCATCGGATCTCTTGGACCGATGGTCGTGTCGCGGCTAGTTTGGTGTTCCATCTCTGCATTTAGCTCGCCGCTAATGACCAACACTGTGACCACTAACCACAACCAGGTGAGAAAAGCCACCACAGCGCCCAAGCTGCCGTAAGTCTCATTATAATTACCAAAATTAGCCACGTAGATTGAGAAAGCAAGCGAGACAACCAAAATCGTGGCAACAGCGACGACAGCACCAGGTGTTATCCAGCGCCACTTCGGTTCCTCACGGCTAGGCCCGTATCGGAAGAGACAGGCCATGAACAGGATGAGCCCCATTAGAGCTAACAGCACAACAATACCATTGACTAACCAATTGGGAAGAGTCAATCCTACTGCTTCGGGGAAGGTGTTGAGAACTGTCTTCGCTACTATAAGCGCTATGACACACGTCAATGTCACCAGCGTGAAAATCAGAGTCGTCGCCGTCAGTCGAATAAAACCACGACTCTCATTCTCATCGTATGCAACGTTCATCGATTGAAACAATGCTTTCATGCCCGCGTTTGCGCTCCACAACGCAATCAGCAAGGAAATAACAAACGCGATACCCAGCGAACTATCCTCAGCACTAGTAAGTCGTTCAAGTTGCTCAGCCAAAATATCCACCACTTCACCTGGGAGCACACCAGCCAGTGCGTTAACCTGTCTGCTGATATCAGACGGATCGAAAGCCAATCCATACAGCGACACAAATGCAGCCAGCATTGGGCCTAATGCAAGCAGCAGGTAGAAGGTCACACCACCGGCCACGAGTAAAACCCGATCATTTGAGAATTCTGCAAATACACGGGCCGCAATATCCTTCCATCCTTTTAAGGGGATTTCAGACGGCGTATGTGCATCGCGTCCTCGTTTACCGATAAAGGAACCGGATTCTGTCATATTTATACCTGCTATCTGCGAATAAAAAATACTACTATGATGAGATTCAAATCGTCCACCAAAACATGCTTCAAAAAAAGCTGCAATAAATTTATAAAACTAACACTTAAAGACTACTACCTCACTACAGTTAGTTGATATAGCGTAAGCTCAAGCTGTAGGGTTTATTGCTACGGAGACTGTATTTGTAGTTACCGGTAGTATTTAATCTTTGGTGTCAATGATAGAGTTTTAGTAAGAGTTAATAGTTTCGCCTCAGTGGACACTACTCATGGTGGTATTACATTGGCATCGACTCAAATAACGCACATTTATCGGTTCACCAAGAGGTATCGTAGGTGAGTTGTATGATGCGTCATGAGGTCAAGTAAGCGTTCATCGTTTCACGTGGTATACCAACTAGCTTACATGCCTGGTCTAGTTCAGGTAACGCAAAAGTGTCGGCCTCCACAGGCAACAATTTTCCAAGCAGTTTTAACAATGATTCGGCAGTATCTGGTGCACCGACGACAACGTATTTATCGACATTCTTCAGCGCTCTAAAACGCGCGGTGATTACATCGGTATCAAGTGATGCACCGAGTTCGCTGCCATCATAGTCAAAAAAAACCAGCATCATATCGACTTTCCCTTCGTGCGTATCAAATGCTGCATTCATAGTCTTCGCCATCGATTCCATGTCCTCGACAACGACCTTGCCATTGATTTCGAAAGCATATAAGGACGGTTTATCAGTGCTAATTCGCTTTATTGTGTGGGGCATAAGTAGTCTACTGGTTCAGTTCGTCGCTAAAACGTGACCAGTTCGCACAAAATTGGTAGTCACTGTCAGCCAGCGCATTTAATGCAGCTGGCTGACTTTCTACTTTACGAAGTCGCTGATTCTGATGTAAACGAGTCAACCTTATTCTGCACCTTGCTACTGACTTTGCCAGATGCTGTCTCGACCTGTTCTCTTACATCGCTCGCTTTTGAAGAGATTTCATCTGCTACAGAAGATTTCACGGAGTCCGCTGATGCACCAACGAACTCATCCTCAACGCGAGTTGTGGGTATCAACGAACCAATGATTGCGCCTACAGCGATACCAATCGCACCGGTAACCAAAGGCTGCTCCTGAAACCAGTCGCTCATCTCCTTTCCTCGCACTTGCATAGTTTGACTAGCACCGTAAGCTGATTGCCTCATAGTGTGTCGAGTGTCCTGCGCAGATTGCTGCACAGTCCGGCCTGTGTCATAAGCAGACTGCTGCAGATCATTCAACGTCGTCTCAGTTCGCTCCTGCCACTGCTCCAGCGTCTCATCAGCGCCTTGTTTTAGACACTCCATATTCTCTAGAACGGATTTACGCATTTCTGCCGCTTTTTCGCCCCATTGTTCTGCAGTACCCTTGACGCCATCCACAAAGGATTCATCGTTGCCATCCTCGCTGCTCGTCCCGTTTGTAACTGATTGTCCATATCGTGACGATTCTCCTGTTGGCATAGAAGGTTGATAGTGCGTCTGATGTTGAGAGTCCGCTTGATAATATCGATCACCATAACCATTCATCAACCTGTCTCTGTAATAGTTCGAATGCTGATCGGACTGCACTGATCGACTAGACGACTGAGAGGCCATGAGCCAAGCCAAACCAACGCCTGTAAGCACCAGAGGTAATGGATTGTCTTTAATAGTTCGCCCGAGCGACTGCGACATATCCCCGCCGTGCTCCTTAAAATAGTCCATTGTCTGATCAATCAATTGTGTCGGTGAAAGCTGCCGTTCCACCGCACCCAAAGTACGGTCCAACTGAGCTCGCTTTTCGTTTACTTCACGCTCAAGCGAATCTACATCCTTTTCCTCATTACCAAAATTACTCATGTCAGTTTCCTCTCTACCATGTTTTTATCTTTCTCGAGCATTGCTTGAGTACGAGTTGGCTTCATATTTTCTGCCGATAACTTGCTTTTTGCGGTCAGCAGTAAAATCAGTCCGATAACAGAGACTGCTGCTCCAATAATCAATGTTGAAGACCAGAGTTCCAGGCCAGTGAATGCAGCAAGGGCTAATGCCGCGGACGCTATCAGTAACATTATGCCGGGTATTAAAATCGCGACACCGATTGCCATGCTTGCTGCACCTGATTTTGCATCCGTCACGGATTGCGAAACCTCAGCCTTAACTAAGGACAATTCAGAACGCAGCAAATCGCTAACATCATTGAAAACACGACTCAGAGCGCCGTCACTCTCATTGCTCGCGTGCCTCTCTCGATCTACCGGTGGTGATACAGTGGGGTCCTGATAATTCATACGTGTCGCCTCCCAATAGAACTATCATAAGTGTCGCTGGCAAGATTTTTCTGGTTGTCCAAAGTCGTCGGCAAATCACTCGGCACATTCGTTCTAGAAGCGTTTTGCTCACTCCCTTTATAACTGTTATCGGCAGAAGCTTTGAAGAATCGTGCGCCTATGGCACCGACCGTGATTGCACCAAGAATAAAAAGTGCTGGGTTATCTTTCGCCAGGCGCTTTGCATCCGACGCCAAATCATCCAACGATTTAGTTTTTATCCGATGATTGAACTCCTGAAGCCCATCTGCTAATTCGGTCGTATAGTGACCCAACGTTTCGCTGTGATCGCTTATTGCATTAGCTACATCGTAGAGAGCGTCATGAGCTTGATCTGTCCGCGCCACAACTTCCTTTTTCGCCGTGTCTGCGTGCTCACCAGCCAACTCAGCACCTGCTTTGGTTAAACTATCACTTGCATCCATAACCTCGTTCTTGACTGCATTAGCTGCAGATTGACCTTCAGTTTTAAGAGATTCGGCTACATCTGGAGATCTACTTTCACTCGTCTTGTTCGATTTGTCCATTGACCATATTTCCCTTCGTTTAATTTGTCTAAACACGGTATCGATTCGTAACCACAGAAGCAACGCATTTGTAAAATCTACGATGACTACTGAAAATATTACGAGCTAAGTTTGCGCTCGCCACATGCGCGCAAGCAGCGTGGTAACGTTTACTCCCTCTAATAATTAGGAAACTGATGTTATGAATTGGGATCAAATCGAAGGCAACTGGAAACAGTTTACTGGAAAGGTAAAAGAAACTTGGAGCGACATTACAGACGATGAGTTGGACCAGGTTGCAGGTAACAGAGAACAACTGGAAGGTAAAATCCAGGAAAAGTATGGTAAGACAAAAGAGGAAGCACATGACGAAGTTAATAAGATGCTGAGCTCTTTCGACTAGCCATGCTGTTTACCGAATCAGAAGGACTGTAGCGCTGCTGATGTAGGTAATTTACTAATTGCACGAGACAGACAATTAGGCTCTGTCTCGTGCCTGCATCTAGCCGAGTCAGCAATTAAAAAATCGACGAGATGCAAATTATAAAACGTATGCTTACGGTGATTACTGTTTAACAATACAAGTAAGTGTCTGACTCTAGTTAGATGTGCTGGTGCATATTGACGTCATATTGAATAAGAGAGCAAGTGTAAATAATGAGTAATTCATACCCTCAAAATGCCTTGGTGGTTGTCGCAGATGGCCACAAAGCCAAACTATTTCGTAACCACAGTTCAGATGGCGGTCTTGATCTTCGGAAGATGGAGGATTGGGAACCAGAGGATTTAGACAGTGACGGGCCAGCCGGTAATAGGCCTAAAGAATCTTCGCAGCAGGATACCAATGAGGCTATATTTGCGAAACAAATTGCGGTCCGGCTGAACCGAATGGCTCACAAAAATACTTTCGATAATTTAGTTCTTGTTGCCGACCCTCAGACGCTTGGGCAAATAAGGCCATCGCTGAACAAGAAAGCGCTAAGTCTTCTGTTGAAGGACTTTGCGAAAACCTTAACAAACTCATCAATCGACGATATTCAAAGGGCCATCGGTTAGTTTAATGGTTCTCAACTTGGAGTCACTGCCGTCAGCTTTTGCGTCTCGAACGCGGTTGGACCCATAGCTCAAGATGGCAAAGATACGTGGTCTCAATGAGCCACAAACAAAGTCATACCAGCACAAGCGAGAGTGTTGAATTTAGTAGTCATTATTTTATCGACCTTATGAGTCGTATGGGTTATTTCTCTTATTAACAGGAACACAAGATAATTATGAAGCAACAGTTTGTAACGGCATTGATGATAGCTATATTGCACTCACCGTTGATTGCAGTGGCAGGGGTCGATCCTAATGACGCGGAGAGCGCCCGAGTGATAGTTGTTCAGGCTAGTGCCGAATCCTCTAGCCACGCGGATACTGCGGAGCTGGCCAGTCCGATAACCGTTGAAGCACATGCTGGTGATGAGAAGTACTCAACGTTGCAATTCTATGCTAGCGACAAGGCAGCTGAAATCCAGTATGAGACAAACAAATCAATGCTTGGTCTAGGTAACGATAGATCGAGGATCGCTTTCTTGTTTAATGAAGAACGAGATAACGCTATAACTGCGTCTTTTATGTTTGACGCTAATTTGCAGTCCATCAACGGGTTAGCCTTTTCGTTTGGTCCAAAGTTGACTGCCGGCCTACTAGGTTTTGAAAACAACGATGTTATAAGTCTAGGTGCTAGTGCTGAGATGGTCTACACGTTACCGTCAAAACGTGTTCCTCTACGTCTCTCAGGGGAAATAAGTTATTCGCCTGATATTTTAACATTTGGTCAATCGGATCGAGTTATTGATTTTAACTACCGCGCCGGTTTACCACTGACGTCGAACATACATGGATTTGTAGGGCTGCGGTATTTGCAATTTGACACGCGCCCGGGGGAGCGCAAACTGGATCAACATGTGCACGTCGGTTTCCGTTGGTCGAATTGATAGGTATCGGTTGCACAGGTGATAGTTGAGTATTCTGGTAATGCACACAGTGGTGTGGTCAAGCCTGTAAAGACCACTCTTCTTAGCTTGCAGATAGGGTGCATACACGATCAGGTTGAAAAATAGGATGGTTGATGGTTGATGGTTGATGGTTGATGCAGTACTCGATTCGATCACTGTCACAAACGTAACTGCACGTAAGTACCTAGTTGACTACTATCCAACTGCTCATAAAAAAGTTACCAAATCACGTAGTTGGCTGATAGATGCAGGCTTTGCCAAATGTTGGTCGTACCTTATCTGTAAGCTCAGCTTAGTATCGTCCTCTGTAGTGTTGCGTCTTAGTGCTACCATTCTGAAATTGGCTCGTTGCGGTAAGTGGTTGAGCTGCGACGCTACATCATATCCGCTAATATCGGGTAAGTTAATATCCAAGATCACCAAGTCCGGATTAGTCTGTATAAATGTTTTAACGCACGCAATACCTTTGTCAACGCAGACTACTGAATTACCCATATTCGAGAATAATCGAGTTAATGCCTCAGCCGTGGCAGCATCATCTTCTGCTATCACGATTTTATAATTTAGATGCAGTGCTATTAAATTTCCAGCGTCGAATAAGGTATAGATGCCGACATCCAAGTATGAACGAACGGAAGCTTTACAACGTTACCGTTTCAGAGTGCGGACCCGTTGACGCTGAACGACCCAGATTATCATCCGGACACTTGAAAACCTTTGGATGAGTAAATAGTGAATTGTAATTGAATACCCACGATGTAATAAAGCAATCACCAACCCACGGTAGACCAGCCTTCCTGGAGGTCCTTTCGAAATCTCTGTACCCAAATCTCACTTAGTTCATCAGCTATGACTATCGGTGGTATCAGGTATACGAACGCGCTGATGGTGGTATTGCCAATGCACTGGACATTCTCGCCGAAGACGTG